>Ga0190272_10001175_pt1 | contig 12669 bp, 13 predicted proteins | sample Popmic504T_FD_133746 | JGI IMG/M metagenome (GOLD analysis project Ga0190272, IMG submission 133746) | Populus adjacent soil microbial communities from riparian zone of Shoshone River, Wyoming, USA - 504 T | ecosystem: Environmental > Terrestrial > Soil > Riparian zone | place: USA: Wyoming...
AGGTGCTTACTCGAGTTCGTCGTCGACCAGCTGCCCGCCGATGTGCAAGAGTTCTTCCTCGAACGTGACGTGGCGTCAATTGCCACGACGGTCAGCCAATTCGCGCTGCCCGTCGTCGCGCGGTATGCCGATCAGGTGACCGTCGAGGCGTCCTTCGACCAGGCCGTCGTTGCGCCGCTGCTGGCGGTCCTGCCCGTGGTGGACAGGGAGTTCGGCCGCGCGCACAACCGGCTGCACTTCCCGCGGGCCATGTTCGACGAACCGCTGCCGCAGGCCGACGCCCACACGCTGCAGACGTGCATCGCCCAGTGCGATGTGCTGATGCAGCGCAACGAGCAGCGCCGCGGCATCACCGCGGTAGTGCGCACCAAACTGTTTCGTGAATCCGGCCGGTTCCCGTCACTGGACGAGGTCGCCGCCGAACTCGACGTACACCCGCGCACGCTTCGCCGCCAGCTCGCCGAGGAGGGCACGTCGTTTCGGGCACTGCTGAACGAGGCGCGCTCCACGCTGGCGGTCGACCTGCTGTGCAATGTCGGCCTCACGGTCGATGAGGTGTCAAAGCAGTTGGGCTACACCGACACCTCGACGTTCTGCCATGCCTTCAAGCGCTGGTACGGGGTACCGCCGAGCGGGTATCCGCCGAGCTAGGATTCCGGCCAGCGACCGTCGGCCTTGGCGGCGTCGATCTCACGCTGCCCGGCTTCGCGCATGCGGCCCGATTCGATGAGGCGTTGCACCCGTTCGACATTGGACGCCGACCACGGACTTCGTGGTCTGCGCCTGCTGAACCTTTGAACACGTGAGACGTCGTCGTATTTTCGTGTCGTGCTGTCGATCCAGCCGAAACACAACGCTACCTCGACGGCCTCGCCGTAGGACATCCCTTTCTCCGGCGCGTTCTTGTTGAGCAGCCGCAGCCAAATCTCCGTCGCCTCAACGTGGTTGCGCGCCAACCAGTCTTCCCATTCGTTCGCGGTGCGGGCGTCCAGCACCTCACGCTCCGTCATGAGCAGGCTCAGTCGTCGACGTTCAGTGTCTCGCTGATTCGGCTGAGAAACCGGCTGAAGCGGACGACCTCGGCCTGGCTGAACTCGTCGATGAGAAGGTCGTCGATCTCGGCGAGCTTCGCCGATGCGCGCCGCCACGCGGCCCGGCCCGCCGGGGTCAGGCGAGCGTCGATGATCCTTGCGGACACCTCGGACTGAGCCCGTTCGATGTAGCCCTTCTGCTCAAGCGCGGTGATGAGCCCGACCATCGCCTGCGGCGTGACGAACACCGTGCGCGCCAGCTCGGCCGACGACGCCTTGCGCATGTGCGCCAGCGCCTGGATCACCCCGAACTGCGACTTCGTCAGCCCGGTGCCGCGCAGCTTGGCATCGAGGAACCTCGCGGCCGCCCGCTCGGCGCGTTTGAGCTCCCAAGGGAGATGGGCGACGGTGGGCTCGTAGTCGTCGTCCCGCTGGACTGCCATCATTGCCTCGCTCGCGCGGCGCTCGGGCGAGGCGGCCTGTCCGCCTCGAATCGCGGTCAACCCTACCGATGCCCCGGTCACACCATCTCCGTCAGTCCGCGGTGGCCCCAGTAGGCGTTTGGTCGTCCCGCGACGAAATGCTCGGTGACCCAGGTTTCGGGGTTGATGATTCGTGGCTCCCATGCGTATTCGAGGTTCCAGCCCGACGGGTTGCGGAAGTAGAACGAGACCGAGTGGTCGTTCGGGTGGCGCCCGAGCGTGGTCGTGGTGATCTCGCGGTCGAGGCAGACGTCATAGGTGGAGCCGACGTCGTCGATGCTGTTGGTCTGCAGCATCACATGCTGTACCCGCCGCGGCGCCCCCGGCACCCCGAAGAAGGCCAGCGAATGGTGCCTGCCGTTGCAGTGCATGAAGCTTGCCAACAGACCCATTCCAGGGATCACCGTGTAGTCGCTGACCCCGAATCCCAGCACGTTGACGTAGAAGTCGCTGGCCTTCTGCACGTCCGAGGCATAACAGACCACGTGGCCGAGCCCGTGCTCGCCGGTGCGGAAGCCCGACAGCGGGCGGGACGGCTGGAAGGCCGGACCGAACATGGCTTCGTGACCGTAGGCCAGCTCCATGCGGACCCCGCTGAATGGGCAGATGAAGTAGGTGAACCCGAGCACCCTCCGCAAGTCGGCCTCGCCGGGAGTTCCCTCGAGGACTTCCACGCCCGCGTCGGCGATCGCCGACGCGGCCCGGTCCATCGCCGCGCGGTTGTTGACCTCCCAGCCGACGTAGGACACGTCGTCGACGTCGGCGGGTGAGATCACCATCCGATGGTGGCGGTCGTCGAAACGCAGGTACAGCGCGTGACTGTCGGTGTCGGGCATGACCTGATGGCCAAGCACTTCACCCGCGTAGACGCGCCACGCGTCGAGGTCGGCGGTGCCTGCCCCGATGTAGGCGAGTTGGTTGACCATGCTCACTTGTTTGCCTCCGCTCGTGGTTGTCTACGAAAAGCCAGGGGGCAGAGGCAGTCCCAGCGTCTGCCGCCCCCAATTGCCGTAGACGGTGTCGGTGTTGTAGCCCATATGCGCTGCGACCCCGTGCACATCGCGCCAGGCCTGCTGGACGGTGTGGTGGTCGAAAAGTCCACTGCCGCCACTGAACCGCATGGCGTGCTCGACGGCGTCCACACACATCCGCACCGCGGTGGTGATGTCGCGATTGGTGGCGAGCCGCTGTTCGAGGGTGGGCCCGACGCCCTGGTCGATCAGCTCGTCGAGCAGGCCGGCCCTGTACATCATCAGACCGTGCGCGGCCTCGGCCTTGGCGGCGACGGTGCCGACGTGGATGATCATCGGGTCGCTGAGCTCGGGCAGGCCGGTGAACTTCGAAACCTTCTTCTTCGAGTAGCCTGCGAAGTCCCGTGCCGCGCGCTTGGCGATGCCGAGTGCCGTCGACCCGAGGTAGCCGGAAAGCGCCGAGCTGAACGACAACCGGAAGATCGGCGACAGATTCGCCTGTGAGCCGGGCGCCCTGCCCTCCATCACGTCGACCGGGTCGACGGTGCGGTAGGCGGGCACGAACGCGTTGTCGATCACGATGGTGTTGCTGCCCGTGCCCCGCAATGCGCACGTCGCCCAGGTGTCGTCCACCGTGTAGTCAGTTCTTGGCAGCAGACACCAGCGCGGAGTCGGGGGACCCTCGCCGCCGGCGGGGGGCACCACGATGCCGACCATCGTCCACGAGCCGTGATCGGAACCGCTCGAGAAGGGCCATCTGCCGCTGACCCGGTACCCGCCGTCACACGCGGCCACGTCGCTGGCCTCGGCCGCGAACGACGACGACATCAGGGCGTCGGGATCATCACCCCACATGTCGTACTGGGCCTGCAGATCGAAGACCGAGCCCAGCCAGAAGTGGCTGGCAAGTAGGCCGAACACCCAACCGGACGCGCCGTCACCCTCGGCCACGGCGCTGACGAGTTCGACCACCGCGCGGCTGCCCAGCTCAAGCCCGCCCCACCGCGCGGCCTGGTTCATCCGCAGCAGACCACTGTCGACGAAGTCGTCGATGGTGTCGTCGGGCATGCGGCGCAACTGCTCACCGGCCATTCGCCGCTCGGAGACCGCCGCCGCAAGCCTGGCCGCTGTCCGTCGGGCATCATCAAGGGAGACAACGCCTGCCGTCGATGTCATTCCATTCACCGTCCTCACTCTCGAGCTCAATAACTGTCCGGCCGGGCCGCCGCATCGATGCCGCCGTCGACGACAAGCACACTGCCCACCACGTATCCGCTGGCCTCGGAGAGTAGCCAGCGCGCGGCCTCCGCGATGTCGGGAGCCTGCGCCCACCTGGCGATCGGCGCCGGATTCTCGTCCATCAGCGCGGCGATCTCCGGGTTGGCCATCGCGACCTCGGTCATCGGCGTCACGGTTGTCCCAGGGGCCAGCACGTTGACGCGTATCCCATCGGCGATCCACGCGGGCGCGATGCTGCGGCCGAACTTCAGGGTGGCCAGCTTCGAGGTGTTGTAGGCCACGCCGTGGTCGCCGTGCTTGTGGGTCAGCTCGACCGCACGCGGTTCGTCCCCGGCCAGCATCGCCTTGAGGGATTCGTCGTCGACGGCCTGCACCATCGGCGCGATCGAACTCACCACGACGACAGCGGGTTTGGCTGCCGCGGCCAGCAACGGTTTGACCGCCACCATCAGGTCGATCTGCCCGAAGTAGTTGACGCTGGTGAGCAGCCCGATGTCGGAGATGATGGGCCCCACTCCCGCATAGCCCACGTAGCCGTCGACCACGCCACCAGACGCTTCGGCGATTTCTTGCGCCGCCCTGGCGCGCCCGCTGGGCTGCGAGAGGTCGGCGATGACGCCCGCGCCGTCGAGGTCGACGCCGATGACGCGAACACCATCGGATTCCAGCAGCTCCTTGGTCGCCAGGCCAAGCCCGGACGAACTTCCGGTGACGACGACGGTGTTCATGCCTGTACTCACGCCAGGACTTTCTGATAGTCACCAGGGCTGTTGATCGCGATGTAGCTGCACCGCTGATCGCCGACGTTGCGGATGCCGTGCGCGACGTTCGCGGGCACCATCACCGCCTGGCCCACCCGGACGGTGACCGGCGCCCGATCCTCGATGGTGTACTCGGCCTCACCGGCGACGACCAGATGTAGATGTTCGGTGGTTGGGTGGCGGTGAAAGTCGTTCTCCTGACCGGGTTCCAGGTTCCACATCACGATGCCGAGCCCGTTGTTGGCGATATTGCCATACATCAGCGCCACCACCGCGCGCTCGGCGTCGAACTGCTGATATGTCGAGAGGTCGACGACGAGAGACTCGGGGACCGACGGGTCGATCCGGCCCGCCAGGTCCGGCACGAACAGCTCAGCTGATTCCTTCACGCCGATACCTCGGTGACGGACTCGCACAGCGCACGCCAGGCGGCGGCGTTGGAGACGGCGGCGTCTCGCCACCCCTGCGGCAGGTCCGTGTACGGAGGCCTCGGCGGCCCGCACCGCATGTACCCTGCCGCGTCGATCCTGGCCTTCTCGAATTGAAGGTTGTACTGCGGGAAGGTCGTCCAGTCCGGCACAGGTAGCGGCACCCCGTCGATGGCCTCGAGCAGTTGGATCGCCCGGTCCCGATCGCCTGCGGCCATCGCGGTCATCGCCGCCACCCATGGCTGGGGACCCATCGCCGCCGACGTCGCCCAGCACCCGTGCTTGTAGTCAGGAAAGGATTTGTAGGCGGCGGTCAGCAGCCCGCCCTCGCCGTTGAGGAAGGCGACCTGTTCGCCTGCGACGGTGAGCAGTTCGTCGCTGAGCGGGAAACTCGTCTTGCACGCCACCACCGTCGGACAGCGGTCGGCGACGCCGCGCCAGAACTCGATCGGGTACTCGAACTTGAAGAAGAAGCGGTTGGCGTAGACCAGCAGCGGAATATCGGGGACGGCCTGCGCCAGGTCTGCGTGGAAGCCGACGGCGTTCTCCAAAGTCGGTGTCTGCCAGAGCGGCAACCCCACGAACGCGCCTGCGAGCCCGAGCTCGCGCACGGCGCGCATCTGCCCGACGACCTCCTTGGTGCCAAGCGCTGTGGTGCCCGCGAGCACGGGAACGCGGCCTGCGGCGGTCTGGTTCACCGCGTCGTAGTACTCCGCCCGCTCGGCCCACGTGGTGGTGGCGCCTTCACCTGTGGTGCCGCACAACCCGATAAGCCCGACCCCGTCGCGGATCAGCTGGTCGGTGGCACGGCACGCCTCGGCGATGTCGACCGTCGATTCCGGGCCGAGCGGATCGACGTCCTCACGCATCGGGGTCGGGGATAGGGCCAGCACACGGCCCCGGAAATCGGCGGAGGACAGCATCAGCGCTCCTTCTCTTGCAGCACGTTGGGGTCGCGTCGAAGTTCCTTGCGGGCCATCGCCTCCCAGAAACCGTCGAACTCGGCGACGCCGAGCATCTCGCTCACGTCGGGCTGAAGTTCTTTCGCGCCGCCGAGTCCTTCGACAAGGGCGGCGCGGTGGCACCGTTCGGCGAACGACACCGCGCGCAGGTGTGCACGCGGTAGGTCGGGGCCGAGGATGAACACGCCGTGCCCGGCCAGCAGCGCGATATCGGCGTCGCCCATGGCTTTGACCGCGTTGCGGGCGGCCTCCTCGGCGGCGACGGTGCCTTCGTATTCGTCGACGACGACGACGCGTCCTCCGCCGAGCGCGCCCGTCTGGTCAAGGACGCTGGGAATCCGGCGCGCATCGGCCCACACCGTCGCCCACCGGGGATGGTTGTGGATCGAAACGCCGACGTCGTCGCGGACGCGATGCATCGCCAGATGCAGATGCACACCTGGCGCCGCGGGCCATCTGCCTTCCAGCACGTTGCCGTCGATATCGATGCGCACCACGTCGTCGGGGCCGAACTCATCCCACAGCAGATACCACGGGTTGGTGAGAAACGTTCCGTCCGACTGCTTGTAGGTGATGTGGCCGGCCAGGTGGTCGTCGTAGCCTTCGTACCACAGCGTGCGGGCCAGCAGCACGAGCTCCTGTTCGGCGGTCAGCGGCGGCAGCAGCGCGCCGGGTTCAGGGACAAACATCGACGGGTGCCTCCTTCGTCACGAGGGCTTCGTAGCCACGGATGATGCGGTATGCGGCCAGTAGCGCGGGTGCTGGGACGCCCAATCGTGCGGCGGCGCTGACGAACTCGCCGAGCGACTCGTCGACCTCGGTGCGGCGGCGCCGCAGAAGGTCGTCGTGCATGGACGGCCTGCCACGCACCCCTTGCTCGGCCATCGACCTGCCCAGCTGCATCGCGCGTTGCACTGAGGTCTCGGTGTCCTCGGCGGCCAGCGCGCGGAACTGCGCATACGGCGCGAAGAAATCCCGTGGGGTGAAGCCAAGGGCGCGGTGGACGGCCAGCAGTTCGGCGGCCAGCTGGACGTAGTACTCCGCGCCCGGCCGAGTCTGCAATGCGTCAGTGATGGTGCGGTCGGGCAGGAACCCGATCGCGGTGATGGAGAACGCGGCGATCAACGCGGCTTGGAGCAGTTTCTCCCATTCCACCGCCGCGATGGCATCCGTTGTCGCGGCGCCGAATCCGGCGCCCTGGAAGGCCTTCACCAGATCGTGGACCCTTGCTGATTCACGGCCGTCGGCTTCGCCGAAGTAGAAGGCTGTCGGGGCGGTGCCCGTGTGGCGGACGCGTCCCGGCGCGATCAGGGTCGCCGATTCGGTGGTCGAGGCGCCGATGACGTTGCGTTCACCGATCCATTCGGCCAGCAGCCGGTCTTTGGTGACGCTGTTCTGCAGAGAGAGAACCGCGGGCGACGTCGCACCCAACACCTCCGCGCCCGCGAGCGTGGCTGCGGTGTCGGAGGTCTTGACCGTCAGCAGCAGGTAGTCGATGGTGCCGGGAACCTGCGCAGGGTCGGTGACCGCGTGCAGGTGGTCGCGCACCAGGCTGGGACCGCGAATCCCCTCGACACACAACCCGTTACGCCGAATCGCGTCGACGTGTGCTTCACGGCCGACAAGCGTGACGGCGACGCCGGATTGGGCAAGGCGTGCGCCCACCAGCGAGCCGAGGCCGCCTGCGCCGAGAATGCACACGTGCATCGGTCACGCACCAGTCTTGGCGTCAGCGATATCGTCCATCATGTCGCCGCGGTGCCCCCACAGCTCGCCGCGCCCGGTATAGGTGCGCGCGACCCAGGTGGCGTCGTCGACCTGCAGCGCCTGCCAGCCGAGTTCCATGTTGAACCCTGACGGGTTCTGGACGTAGAACGACAGTGTCGGATCGTTGAGGTGCTGCCCCAAGGTGTTGACGATGGGAATCTTCAGATCGATCGTGCGGTCGTACGCCCTGCCAAGGTCCTCGAGCCTGCTGACCTCCAACATCAGGTGATTGGGTCCTGGCGGCATCGGCAGGTCGAAGAACCCGATGCTGTGATGCCGCGCGGTGGCGCGCATGAACACCACGGCGTTGGGGCCCCACGCGAACCGGTCGGTGAGCCGGAATCCCATCGCATCGCGATAGAACGCCTCGGCTTCCGGTGCGGACGCGACGGCGTAGAAGACGTGGCCGATGCCCAAGGGGCCGGTCAGGAACGCTTCGATGCCCGCGGGTGAGGTAAAGGGATCCTCCTCAACCGTTTGGCCCCAATAGATCTCGTGGTGGTTGCTCCACGGGTCGTCGAACGACGCCAGGCCGAGCACGCCGCGGCGGGCCAGGAGTTGTTCGTCGGCGATTTTGACCGCGACGCCGTGCGACTCGAGGTGGCGCACCGCTTCGTCCAATGCGATGGAGTCGGCCACCTCCCAACCGGCGGCGACTTGCGCGTCGCGGTGCGCAGGCTGAACGGCGATGCGCCAACTGCGTTCGTCAAGCCGCAGCCACAGCGTGTCATCGGGGTCCGCGGTCGGCGGTCCCGCGGCGGGCATCATGCCGAACGCCTCGACGGTCAGCACCCGCCAGGCGTCGATGTCGGTGACGTCGTAGACGACGTAGCCGAGTCCGCGCAGATCGATCATCCAGATGCCTCCTCGCCCAACAGGTTCGAGCGCAGCCAGGCCGCGGTCATGGCCTGCACATCCGGTCGGTCGAATGCCGGATCCTCGTGCCCTGCGCCTGCGAGCGTTATCAGGGTGCTCGATGCGCCGGCACGACCGAGGGCGTCGTGCAGTGCTGCGGATTCGGCGGGCGGCACGATCCTGTCGCTGTCGCCGTGGGCGATGAGGAACGGTGGTGCCGCCGCCGACACTTTGGCTAGGGCGCTGGCCGGTGACGTCGATGCGGTATGCCCCGCGACGTCGTCGAGGCCGAGCACCGCCGCCTCGAATGAGGGGAACAGGATCTGTTTCTCCAGCGGGCTCCTGCGCCCTGACGATGCGAGGTCCGACGGCGCGAACCACACCACGGCGGCCTGTACCGCGCTGGATTGGTCCCTGTGGTCGCCAAGGTCGCCCTCGAGGTCGTGGTCGGCCGCGGTGAGCGCGACCATACTGGCCAGGTATCCGCCTGCCGACGCACCCCACACGCCGATGCGGTCGGTGCGCACGCCGTACCCGCCGCCGTTGCCCCGCAGCCATCGCACGGCGGCCTTCATGTCGTGAATCTGGGCGGGGAACAACGCACCAGGCGCGTGGCGGTAGTTGATCGACGCGACGGCGACACCGTGGCTCGCGACCCCGAGCAGGCGCTCGTGCTCGGCATCGGCCTTGTCGCCCAGTGCAAATCCGCCGCCGTGGGCGTAGACCACCAGCACAGCGTCGGGGGTCGCAGGGAGGTGCAGGTCCAGGCACAGGTCCACACCGTCGACCGTGGCGTAGCACAGGTCGCGCAGGCTCTTGACGTCAGACACTCGCTTGCTCCAGGGCGGCCGAGCGGACCACCGGCGCGACCTCGGTACCGAGCAGCTCGTAGCTGCGGAAGAGGTCGTCCCTCGTGAACGCCGCGTAGTCGCTCCACGCCGCGAACGTGCCGAATCCACCCTCCCTGCACTGCTCGACGATCTGCTCGGCCACCGTCGTCGGGGACCCGACGATGAAATCGTCGGGGTGCGAGAGCATCGCGGCGACGTTCGGGTCGGCCGCCTCACCCTGCGCCGAAAGGCCGAGTTGGGTCAGGTCGGCGGCGGCCTCGGAGGTCTCCAGCGCCTCTGCGTCCGTCGGCGCGACGAACACCCGCCTGCGCAACGCGAGCATCTCCGGCCCCGACGGGGTGCCCGCGGCCCGCGCCGCGGTTCGGTACGCCTCGGTCACCTGCGCGGCCACCGGGCGGGGCAACCAGCCCGTGCAGACCTTCCATCCTCGTTCGGCCGCCCACCCTGCGGACCCTGGGGACATGATCGTGGTCCAGACGGGCCGCGCCGGATCATGTTGCGGGCGAGGAACGATCGGGACGTCGACAAGGTTGTAGAAGTCGTCCTGGTGGGTGACGTAGGCGCTCGCAGCGGATTTGCGCAGCAGCTCCGCGGCGCTGTAGTAGCGGGGCCTGATCTGCTCGGCAGGCAGACCGGATAACACCGCCTCGGCGTCGCCTGAGCCGGGTCCGATCCCCGGCTCGTACCTGCCTCCGGTCAGCATCTCCAGCATGCCGCACTCCTCGACGAATCGGCGGCCGTCGTGCATCGCAAGGACGCTGCCCATGATGCCCAGCCGTAGCCGGGTGGTGCGCGCCGCCACCGACGCGACGATGAGCTGGGGGGAGGGGGCGATGAACAGGGTGCTGAAGTGGTGCTCGGCGAAGAAGACGCCATCGAGTCCCCACTGTTCGAGCTTGGGGCACAACTGAAGGTACCGGTCATAGGCATCGCGGCAGGCCGCATGCGTGAGGTCCTCGGGCGCGGGCGCCGCGCCGGAGGTGAAGATGTTGAACGCCCAGATATCGATCGTCACGGTCAACCCATCTGCGTCGTCGGGACTACGCGATCACACACCAAGTATCCGATCTATGTCAAGATGTTGATATCAGCTAGTTAACGAAATTACTTTTGGGTCGTTCGCCCACTCGGCGAGCAGAAGCTTGTCCACCTTGCCTGTCGCGTTCAGCGGCAGCGCGTCGAGGAGGTGGACGCGCCGTGGGACCTTGTAGTTCGCCATCCGCTGTCGAGCCCACGCGATGACCTCGTCGGCCTCGATCGGTGTGCCTGCCGCAGGGACGACGAATGCGGCGCCTGCCTCACCAAGTCGGTCGTCGGGAAAGCCGACCACCGCCACCCTTGCGATCCCGTTGTGCCCCAGCAGGATATCCTCGATCTCGGCGGGGTATGCGTTGAAGCCCCCGACGATGAACATGTCCTTCTTGCGGCCCGCGATGCGCAGTCGGCCCTCGGCGTCGCTGATGCCGAGGTCGCCGGTGCGCAGCCAGCCGTTCTCGTCGATGGCCTCTGCGGTGGCGGCAGGGGCATCGAGATACTCGCGCATCACGTTGAATCCGCGAACGATGATCTCGCCGAGTTCACCTGCCGGCAGTGGTGCACCGCCCTCGTCGACGATGCGGACCTCGACGCCGTCGATCACGTGGCCCGACCACCTGGCGATCACCTCGGGTGGATCGTCGGGCTTGCTGACCGACACCAGACCGCTGGTCTCGGTCAATCCATACGCGGTGAGCACGGTGTCGAAGATCCCGCGCTCGCGCAGGCGCCGGATCAGTTCGACGGGGATCTCGGCGGCGCCGGTCACGGTCAGGCGCAGCGAGGACAAGTCGGCCCCCGAATCCTGCTCGAGCAGTGACTGCAGCAAGGTGGGAGGCCCTGGTAGCACCGTGATGCGCTGTGCGGCAATCAGTTCACCGATCTGCCCGGGGTCAAAGACAGCGACCGGCAGGATGGTGGCCCCCCGCATCAGGCACGACAGAAAGCCCGCCTTATAGCCGAAGCAGTGGAAGAACGGGTTGACGATCAGATACCGGTCGCCGCGGCGCAGCCCGATGGCCTCGGTGTACACGCCGAAGCAGCGCAGGTTCTGGCCGTGCGAGGTGAGCACGCCCTTGGGGCGTCCGGTGGTGCCGGAGGTGAAGATGATGTCGGCCACGTTGTCGGGACCGACCGCGTCGATGGCGGCCAGCACGTCGGCGTCGGGGATCGATTCCCCGTCGCGCAGATACTCGGCCCAGGTGCGCGTGGACGGCCTGATCGCGGTGCCGTCCATCACCACTACACCGCGCAGGTCAGGCAGGTCCTCGCCGCTGTCGAGCAGCATCGACTCGTAGTCGGTCCCCAGAAATCCGTTGACGGTGAACAGGAATCGCGCGCCACTGGCGCGCAGCACATGCGCCGCCTCGCCTGCCTTGAAGCGGGTGTTGACAGGAACAAGCACCGCGCCAGCACCTTGCGCGCCCAGCGCGGCGATCAGCCAGGTGCCGCTGTTCGGCGCCCAGATCGCGATGCGGTCCCCGTGCCCGATGCCAGACGCGATCGCGGCGGCGGTGGCCTCGCGGACGTCGGCCGCCAGTTCGGCGAAGGTGCGGTGGCGGTCCCCGTCGATCAGGGCGGTGTCGGCACCGAAGCGGCTCGCGGCTTGCTGGGTCATCGCGGGCGCGCTGCGCCACCGCACGTCGTAGGTCACGGCGTGCCGACGACGGTCGGCGCGAACGGGCCCGCGAACAGCACGTCGCCGACGCCCGCGATCTCGGTGGCCAACGGGACGAACAACGCGTCCCAGCACGACATCGGGTCGTCCTCGAGGAAGCACGCCACCATCAGGCGGTCGCCGACGCCCTCGACCTCTGGGGCCGCTGGCGGCCACCACGGCTCTTTGGGGCGAGGGGCGAATGCGATGGCCGAGGCCACCGCCGAGTCCGGCCAGTGCTCGCGGGCGTACGTGTCGAACAGCCAGCCGCTCACGCCTGCGATATCGGTGTCTGCGGCGCGCTGCAGCACCAACCACGCCAGCCCGCGGTAGCCGTGTGCCAGCGCGAGAAAGGGGGGCACGCCGTCGGCATCGCGACGCCACGCCGCGACCCGGTCGTACGTGGTGGCCGTCTGCACCGTCTTGTCATCGAATCGGCTTGCGCCGGTGAGCTCCTTGGCCACCCACTTCTGCTGATCGGCCAGCCGATCGCGCTGAATCCAGTAGGCGGCAAGGTAGCTGCCGTCGCCGATCGGGCCGAAGGGACCCGATCCGAATCGGTGCGCCTTGAGTGCGGGGGTCGCCACCCATCGCGCGGCGCCGATGGTCCACGGGGCGAGGATGCCGCCG
>Ga0190272_10001176_pt1 | contig 12660 bp, 10 predicted proteins | sample Popmic504T_FD_133746 | JGI IMG/M metagenome (GOLD analysis project Ga0190272, IMG submission 133746) | Populus adjacent soil microbial communities from riparian zone of Shoshone River, Wyoming, USA - 504 T | ecosystem: Environmental > Terrestrial > Soil > Riparian zone | place: USA: Wyoming...
CGCGAGCCTGACATGGCGCCGGCGCCCAATACGGCATTCGCGCCGCCCAGCATGGTCTGCTGCGTGGGCGGCACGTCGTACCAGCACCCGATGAACTGGATGGCCTTGATCGGCTGTCCGAAGTACTCGGCCAGCACACGCGAGATCTGCGTCGCCGACGCCGGCCGGTGGCGCATCGCGGCTGCGAAGTAGCCGATCGATTCGTCCAGCACCGCCCCGCCCTCGTCATCAGTCAGGCGCTTGCGCAGCGACTCGTTGCCCAGTCCCGCCAGCGACAGCAGCAACGGCAGGAATGTATCCTTGCCGTCGACCTGGTACTTCAGCTCCAGCCGGTACTTGCGCCACGCTTCGTAAAACAGCGCCAGGGAGCGGTTCGAAAACGTGTCGAGGAAAGCGCGCGGCCCCTCGTCCTTTTCGTACAGCACATGGGCGGCGATGCGCTCGGTGTAGTGCGCCGGCAGCGCGCCGTTACCGCCCAACAGCCCCATGAAAGCCGGCGTGATGCGGATATATTTCAGCGACTGCGCCTGCAAAGCCGCGCCCAGCGAACGCGAATCGCGCGCCAGGTCGCGCGGCTCCGGCTGAATCGCTTCGAGCTGGCTGGCCGGGAAATTGAGCGAGGTCGAATTCTGGAAGCGCAAAAAGTTCGCGACCACGCCTTGCTGAGCCGTACCGTGGCGCTTGAGCCACAGTTCGAGCATACGCACCGCCTGGAAGTATTCGAAGCGGTACGGTTCCTGGAACAGGCGCTCGATTACAGCAGGCTCAAATCGCCGCTTCGTGGCGTGCATTTCAATAGCTCTTCTCCAGTTTTATTCGATACCATCACCAGCTGGGTAAAGCTGTTGGCGTGCACATACAGTCCAAGGAATCGTTCGATGATGTGGGTGAACGCGTGTATGCCGCTGCCGACAAAGGCTTCCTCGTCGATGGTCAGGCGCACTTCCACGCCGCGCACCAGGCAAGCGAACGGGTTGCCCGGCAACCAGGCGTTGGCCGCCTTGTGAGCGATGGCCGATATGCCGCCGATCTGGCGCTGCGATGCAGGTGAACGCGGCAGGTCGTACAGGGCGAGCATTTCACGGAACGCGTCCAGGCCGCCGTCCGACAGCGACAGGTGGTTCAGCGACAGGTGCGAAATGAGCCGCCAATGGGCGCCGCGGCCGCTCTCGAACTTGTTCGAGGCGGTCGGCTTTCGCAGGAAGGTGATCGAACGCACGCTCGATCCGCCCTCCAGGAACAGATCGCCGCCGCGAGCGCCATACGACAGCGATGCCGGCAAGTCGCGGTTGCTGCAGGTGAGCTCCAGGCTCAAGGTATCGGTTTCCACTTCGGCCGGATCGAAGTCGATATCGACGATCGAAATTTCGGTTTCGAAGCCAGGGCTCTTTTCCGCCAACGTCTCGTTGCGGCGCATGACCCAGTAATGCCCGCTCTTTTCCGGCGTCATGCCATGCTTGAGCGAGTAGAACGGACGGAAATTGACAATCGACTCGCCCTGCGGCGTCTGGCGCACCAGTTTTACGGAATCGATCGACTGCACTTCGAAAGCGTAGGCGCGGCGTGCATCGGCCAGCACCGGGTAGCTGGCCGAGGTATGCGTCAGGCGAATTGGCTCGCCGCGCTGGCGGAACAGGTTGACCACCGGCGTGCAGCCTAGCAGCACGTTATTGGTCGACAGCGTTCCGAGCATGCGCGCGGTGTTCGAATCGGTGCGCATGCCCGACAGCGCCAAATGCAGCGTGATCGAACGCGCGCCGGACGGCAATACCGCGCCCATCGCCTGCAGGTCGATGTCGAAGAAATTGAACTTCTCCGGAAAGCAGAAGTACTCGGTGAGCAGGCGGTAAGCCGTGTGTGAACGGGCCGAAAAATCGATCAATGATTCATCTTCGTCGAAGCCGGCCACGCTCACAGGAATGGCATTGAGCTGGACCCAGCGGCCATTGTCATCGGCTTCAACATAGGCGGCCACGGTGCGCATGAACAGCGCATCGCGCAGCGCCGCGCAGAACGACGGCTCGCCGTCGATGAACACGCGCAGCTTGGTCAGGCTCAGCTGGGACACCGATACCTGTTCGGCGGTGCTGGAAATGGTCAGGCTCACGCTGGACGTGGCGCCAACCGGGGCGCGCACCGCTTCGGGCGTGTCGATAATGGCCGCAAACGACGCGTGCGACAGGGCCAGGGGCGCCACCGTGACAGGATAGGCGGTGCGGAAAGTGCACGCCGCGCCGCGCACCGGGCGCGTGGTCAGCTGGGTGCCGCGCGGGATCACGCTGGCCGTGGTGAGCTGGGCTGCCGCGCCGCTGAAGTCCATCCGCGCGATCGAGCACGACGGGAACGGGCGCAGGTAATGCGGATACAGCACTTCGAAAAGCGCTTCGGTAAATTCGGGGTAATCGTCGTCGAGCCGTTTCGAAATGCGCGAATTGAGCAGCGCAAACGACTCGATCATGCGTTCAATGTGGGGGTCTTCGCACACTTCGCCGCCGATCAGCAGGCGGCCGGCAATCTTCGGGTAGCGCTCGGAGAATTCGCGCGAATAGCGGCGCAAAAATCCCAGCTCCCTTTCGTAATACGGTAATAACTGATCCAAACTCAGGCTCCCGCAGACGCCGTGCGGCGCGCCTTGCTGATAGTGTAATGCAGGCTCGATGGCTGCAGGACCGCGTCGAAATTGACCGGCTCCTGTGATGAACTGACGACCATCAATGCAGTAATGGAAAAATTTAATCGGTTGATCGCGTCTTCGCGAATCTCGAGCGAGGCCTTGACGTTGCGCAGCCGCGGCTCATGCCGGGCAATGGCCTTTTCCAGGCACGCGCAGATATAGGCGCGGTCGTCGGGGCTCGACAACGAACGGCCTGCAAAATCATTGAGGCCGTACGTAATGATCGAACGGCTGCATTCGGGGTACCGTTTCAGGAGATCCTCCGGGATCACCGTGCGCGTATTGAGCAGCGCCTCCAGATCGCGTGCGACCGAGTCCTTCAAGTCCTCGACCGACATGCGCGACACTGTGGCGCCGCTGGCACCGCTGACCGGCACATCGAACAACCGGTCAAATAATCCAGGCGTGAAACCCTTCATCGGTACCCCTTATGCTTTACTTAAACAACCTTGTTCGCCGACAGATCCCAGCCGCCGGAGGTGTTACCACCCGAGCCGCCGCCGACCTTCTGCTGCGTGTACTTCCATTTGACTTTCGAATACTTCAGCGACAAGTCTTCGGTCAGGATATCGCCTGCTTTGACAGCTGGTGCTACGCTGCTGATCAGGACATTTTCCAGCTCGATTTCGAAGTACTTGATACGCTCGCCCTTGCCGTCGGCGCGCAGGAATTCCAGCTTTGCCTTAGGGATGGTTTTGCCGGACGAGCAGTTCTGCAGCAGCAGAGGAGTGGCCAAGTCGGCCAGCTTCTGGATGACGATATCTTTGTGCTCGGTACGCTCAGCAGTGTGGCCGCCGCCGGTCGACGCGGTCGCCGACTTAGGCTGCAGAACATGCCATTCAACCGATTTGCACTCGATCCAGTCTTTGTGTGCGTTGTCGGTCGATTCGCCTTTGATGCCGTCGATTTGGAGGTAGACGTCAATTGCCATTGTGATCCTTTCAGTGGTTTGTAGGTATTACGTTGTGACTACGATTTGGTCGATGCTGGTAGCTCCGCGACCAGTCGGAGTGAAACGGAAAGCTCGTCTAATTGGAAGTGCGGACGCAGGAACGACACTGCGCGGTACACGCCTGGACGTCCTGGCACTTCGGTAACCTGGACCGACGCTTCGCGCAGCGGGAACTGGGCCTTCTGTTCCTGGCTTGCGTTATCGTCGAGCAGGACGTACTGGGTCAGCCAGCGATTGAGGAAGTCCTCAACGTTCGATGCGGCGGCAAAGCTGCCGATTTTGTCGCGCATCATGGCTTTCATGTAATGGGCAATGCGCGAGACTGCGAAGATGTACTGCAGCTGGGCCGACAGCACCGCGTTGGCGTTGGCCGCGTCGGAGTTGTACTTCTTGGCCTTTTGCGCCGATTGCGCGCCGAAGAAGGCCGCGTAATCGGTGTTTTTGCAGTGGACCAGCGAGATGAAGCCCAGGTCCGACAGTTCTTTTTCGCGGCGGTCGGTAATGGCGATCTCGGTCGGGCACTTGAGCGCGACTTCGCCTTCGTCGGTCTTGAAGGTGTGGGTCGGCAGGTCTTCGACCAGGCCGCCGCCTTCAACACCGCGAATCGCTGCGCACCAGCCGAAGTCTTCGAACGCGCCGGTCAGCTTGGTGCCGAATGCATAGGCGGCGTTGCACCACAGGTACTTCTGGTGGTCGGTGCCATCGACGTCTTCGACGAAGTTGAAGCCTTCGGTGGTGGCGCCATCGGCAGGGTTGAATGGCAAACGGCCCAGGAAGCGCGGCAACGTCAGGCCGACGTAGCGCGAGTCTTCCGATTCGCGGAACGACTTCCATTTTGCGTATTCCACGGTGTCGAAGACCTTTGACAGGTCGCGCGGCTTACCCAGGTCGCTGTATGTTTCCAGGCCAAACAGTTCCGGCGACGCGGCCGAAATGAACGGTGCATGGGCGGCGGCGGCAACGTGCGACATCTGCTCGATGAAGTACATGTCTTCCGGCTGGCGGGTAACTTCGAAGTCACCCAGCAGCGCGCCGAACGGGGCGCCGCCGAAAGTGCCGAATTCTTCTTCGTAGATTTTCTTGAACATCGAGCTCTGGTCGAATTCAAGCGCGCTCTGGAAATCCTTGACCAGTTCCTTCTTGGTCGCGTTGAGCATCTTGATCTTCAGGTTCTGGCTGGTCGAAGTGTTCTTGACCAGGTAGTTCAGGCCCGTCCAGCTGCTTTCCAGTTTCTGGAACTCAGGCGCGTGCATCACGGCCGACAGCTGCGCCGAGATCATGCGATCGAGTTCGGCGACGCGCGCGTCGATGGTGGCGGCCAGGTTGTCGGAGACGACCACGGTGCCTTCCATGACCTGGCTGACCAGTTCCGAAATGAGGTCCTTGGCGCGAGCGTGCTCCACGCTCGACTTGGCGACCTTGCTCTGCTCGACGATCTGGTCCAGCAGAGCCATTTCACCGGTGTGGGTAGCACCGGAGACTGCGTTCAATTGTGCGGACATGATCAGCCTTCCTTCTTGTCTTGGCCCAGCTGCGCCATTTTTTCGGTGCTGTTGAGGACATCGTTGAGGATGTCTTCGAGCTTGTCGTTACCGGCCAGCTTGTTGCGCAGGTCGGCCAGCTTGGTGCGCGCTTCGAGCAGTTTGCGCAGCGGCTCGACCTGCTCCACCACGGCTTCAGGACGGAAGTCGCCGAGCGAGCTGAATTTGAGGTCGACTGCGAAGCGGCCGCCGTCTTCGGACAGCGTGTTCGGCACCTGGTAAGCGGCGCGCGGCTCAACGCCCTTCATCACTTCATCAAAATTGTCGCGGTCGATGCCGACGAAGGAACGGTCCTTCAGGCGCTTTTGCTCCACTTCGGAGTTGCCGCCGAAATCGCCGACGACACCCATCACGAAGGGCAGCTCTTTGCTCGAAATGGCATCGCCAATTTCAACGTCGTAAGTCATCTGCACGCGCGGCGGACGAACTTTTTGGAGGCGTTTTTGGACACTTTCAGTTTTGGACATGATCTTTTCCTCTAGTTGGTCGGGTCGTGGATGGAATTACTTGAGCGCGCTGAACGGGTCGGCCTTGGCGTCTGCTTCAGGCTTCGGTTTCCTGACGTAGGTCGGCTTCTTGCCGGCCTTTTCATCGGCAGGCGGCTTGGCAGCGGCGGCGAACAAGGTGTTCTCGCCCAGGCTTTCGCGCAGCAGCTTGGCCAGGTCTTGCGATTCGGTCTTGACCGATCCGGACAGGTTGTTCTGGCGGCTCAGGTCAGCCAGCGCGCGCGTCGACAGGCGCAGGCCAGCGGTGGCGATGATGCTGTTGGCGAAGGTGTTGGCCGGATCGCGCACCAGGATTTCTTCGGCACTGAGGATCGCTTCGGCATATTTGCCGGAGTCGTAGCGGGTCTGGGTGATGTTGACCCACGGCGTTTTTTCGGCCGGGTAGATGGTCGCAGTCTGCTTCCACAGGGTGACGGCTTTTTCCTTGTCACCGGCAGTGGCGGCCTGGCTGGCCTGCGACAGCAGTTCGGCCATTTTTGGCACGGGTGGAGGAGCGACGGGCGCCGTGGTGCAGGCGGACAAAGTGGCGGCAAACGCGGCAGCGGCAAGCGTGCGGAACAGAGCGGAAATAGTGGTCATACGGTCCTCAAAAGCAGTGGCGTGGAAACAGTGTCTTATTTGAAATATTTACTCAGACGACACGTTATCACAAAATCAAAATTAATGATATCTAATCGAAAATCACACATTCTCACCAGCAAGACAGACGATACAAATGAATGTTCGCAAAATTTGGCTGGAAATGTTATTGTTTCAGTAATTAACATTAAGCACAATTGGCACAATAACAATTCTTGGGATGCGACCATCATGAGCAGCAAAGTACTTTGGGGCGAAGGCTTGTTCCTTCGCCCACAGCATTTCCAGCAGCAAGACCAGTACCACGAACATCGCCTGAACGAGAGCGTCAAGGCGGTGCATCCGTACGCCTGGGGCGTGAACCAGCTGCAGGTCGACCGCGACGCGCTGGCCAACAACAGCCTGCGCATCATGGAACTGTCGCTGCGCTTCCAGGACGGCGAACTGTTCGACGCGCCGGGCCTGGACGAACTGCCCGACCCTGTGGACCTGAGCGGCCTGCTGCAATCGCAGCAGACCGTGACGTATTACGCCGCCCTGCCCGCGTTCAAACCGTTCGGCGGCAATTTCGGTCCGCCCGGCCAGGCCATGAACGCAGCGCGCTTCGTGCAAGCGAATCACGACACGCCCGACCTGTACACGCAGGCCGCGCAAGCCCAACTGGCGTTCCTGAAAAAGACCGTGCGCCTGGTCTCCGAATTTGAGCCGCGCGACTCGTACACCCACTTCCCCGTGCTGCGTTTGCGCCGCGTGGCCACCGGCGGCTTCGAAATGGATCCGTCGTTCGTGCCGCCAAGCCTGTCGATCCGCGGCGCGCCCATCCTGTTCCTGCAACTGCGGCGCCTGATCGACGCGCTGCAGGCCAAGGTCAGCGCCTTGTACGGCCATCACCGCGAACCGAGCAAGAACGTCATCGAGTTTCGCTCCGGCGACATGTCGTCGTTCTGGCTGCTGCACACGGCCAGCTCCGCTTACGCATCGCTGACCCATTACTTCCATCATCCGGCGCTGCACCCGGAGCGCCTGTACGAGCAGCTGCTGGGCGTGGCCGGCGGCCTGATGACGTTCTCGAAAAGCTGGACCCTGGCAGATTTGCCGCCCTATTCGCACAGCGATCCGGGACCGTGTTTCGCCAAGCTGCACATGATCATTCGCGAGCTGCTGGACACCGTAATATCGTCGAAATACTTTGCGATTGCCTTGACGCAAGTCAGGCCTTCCTACTACATCGGCATGCTCGACTCGGGTAAGATCGACGACAAGACGACGTTCTATGTTGCGGTGTCGGCGGCCATGCCGGCGGCCGAACTGGTTGATGTGGTGCCGCTGCGATTCAAGATCGGCGCGCCCGACGACGTGGAAAAATTCGTCCTCTCGGCGATGCCCGGTGTGCGCCTGCAGCACGCGCCGCAGGTGCCCGCCGCGGTGCCAGTACGGCCTGACACCTGCTACTTCACGATCGAAGCGAAAGGCCAGATGTATGATCGCATGCTGCAGGCGCAATCGATTTCGATCTACGTCCCATCCGGCATGAACGAGCTGACGCTCGAACTGGTAGCTGTAACTTCCTGACCCTTTTTTCATTGAATAACAACGTTTGAATGACAACGATGACCGCACCTTCCCTGATCGGCGCCGGCGCCCAAGCACCGGCCCAAAGCGCAGCACCGCAAACGCTGCTGGACCTGATGTACGACGGCTTCTATGCGCTGTTCATGCTCAAGAACGGCAACGGCCCGCAGGACAACGCCGACTTCGCGCAGCGCATGGCGCAGTTCCTTGACGAATTCGGACGCGGCGCCAAGAAGCAAGGCGCATCGGCCGATGACATCGACGCATCGAAGTACGCGTTCTGCGCGGCGGTCGACGAAATCATATTGCGTTCGTCGTTCTCGATCCGCGAAGACTGGTCGCGCCGCCCGCTGCAACTGCTGCTGTTCGGCGACCAGCTAGCCGGCGAAAACTTCTACAATCGCCTGGAAGCGCTGCGCGCACGCGGCAGCGCCCACTTGCAGGCGCTGGAGGTTTTCCATATGTGCCTGCTGCTCGGCTTCCAGGGCAAGTACATCATCGAGGGTTCGGAAAAGCTGCACTACCTGACTTCGCGCCTGGGTGATGAAATCGCCAACATGAAGGGCAAGCGCGGCGGCTTTGCGCCGCATGCTGATCGCCCCGACACCATCATCCACAAGCTGCGCAGCGACCTGCCCGTGTGGGTCCTGTGCTCGGTGTTCGCACTGATCTGCGTGCTGGGCTACATCGGCCTGCGTACCTCGCTCAACAAGACCAGCGCCGACCGCATGAACGCCTATAACGACGTGGTCAAGCTCGCCCCAAAAACCGCCAACATTACCATTACCCTGCCCTGATGAATGCCCTCGCCGCAATCGACGCCTTGATGAAGTTTGGTACGGGGCTGAGCCAGCATGCACGGCTCATCACGCTGGCCAGCGCGCAGGAACGCGCGCTGCCGGAATCGCTGATGGCCGAGCAGTTTACGGGCCGCGAGGCGGTCAATGAACTGTTCGCGTTCGACGTTGATGCGCTCAGCGTATCGACCAACCTCGACCTGTCGATGTTCATCGGCGAGGAACTGACCATCGAACTGCTGCAGCCGGACGGCAGCAAGCGCGCGTGGCACGGCATCTGCACGCAGGCGTCGTGGATGGGCGCCGATGGCGGCGTAGCGCGCTATCGCTTGCGCCTGGAGCCGTCGCTGATGCTGCTGCGCGAACGGCGCGACAGCTATATTTTCCAGGACAAGACCGCAATCGACATCGCCACAGAACTGCTGGGCGATTATCCGCAGCTGCGCTTTGAGATCGACGTTACGCAGGAACTGGCGCCGCGTGCGATTTGTACCCAGTACCGCGAAAGCGACCTGGAATTCTTTACCCGCCTGATGGCGTCCGAGGGCCTGAGCTGGCGCTTCGAGCATGACCAGGCTGGCGACGACAGCGGCGATGGCCAGGCCAAGCATCGCCTGGTGATCTTCGACAGCAAGGCCAAGGCACCCGCAACGCCAAGCGGCGACACGATCCGTTTCCATGGCGTACGCGCCACCGACAGCGACGATGCCATCGACGAATTCCGCGCGCGGCGCCAGGTGCAGGCCAATGCGGTGAGCATCAGCAGCTGGGATCCGGAGCAGTTGCTGGCGCCGGCGGCCGAACAGCAATCGAGCCTGGATGCCGGCGAACTGCCGGCGCTGGCGATCTATGACGGCAGCGGCGAGCGCATCGCCAGCGACAGCGGCGCGGCCGATCCGCACAGCCAGCTGATGCTGCAGGCGCTTGAACTGGACAACAAGGTGTTTGAAGGTGCGGGCGCGGTACGGCGCCTGGCGGCCGGACATGCATTCAATCTGACGCAGCACGAGCGTTATCCTGAGGGTGACGGTGCGTTCACCGTGCTGGCTGTTTCGCATGAAGCGCGCAACAACTTCGAAGCGCAAATCAAGAGCGCTGCCCATACGGGCATCGAAGCGGGCACCTATCGCAACACGTTTTCATGCGTGCGCGATACCGTGGCGATTGTGCCACGCGTGATGGCGGCACCACATGCCAGCACTGCGCTGGGCCCGCAGACCGCGATGATTGTGGGCCTGGGCGATTCGGTTTCGACCACGATGCGCGACCATCAGGTGAAAGTGCAGTTTGCATGGCAACGCGGCCAGGGCGTCAATGCCGGCGGCATGTCGCACAACACCGACGACAAGGGCAACGCGCCGGGCGATGAAAAATCCGGTACCTGGGTGCGCGTGGCTGAAGCGCTGGCGGGACCGAACTGGGGCTCGCAGTTCACGCCGCGCATCGGCACCGAAGTGCTGATTGACTTCATCGAGGGCGACATGGACCGCCCGGTGGTGGTGGCGCAGCTGTACACGGGATCGGACGCACCGCCGTTTGCCGCGGGCATGGATTCGGGCGCTAATCACGCCGGTACGTTGTCGGGCATCCATAGCCATAATTTTGACGGCAGCGGATTCAATCAATGGCAGCTTGACGATACGCCGGGACAAGTGCGCACGCGCCTGGCGACCAGCACCGCGGCAACCCAGCTCAATCTGGGGTACCTTATCCAGCAGTCGCCCTCCTCGTCGCACCGCGGCAGCTATCGCGGCAGCGGCTTCGAACTGCGCACCGATGCATGGGGCGTGGTGCGCGGCGGCGAAGGCGTGCTGCTGTCGACCACGATGCGGTCGCAGCAAGGCAGCGGCGTGGCATCGACGCAGCTGGACGCGACGGAAGCGGTGTCGCTGTTCAAAGGCGCGCAGGCGCTGGGCAAGACGCTGACCGATGCGGCCACGCAGCAGCAGGCCTTGTTCAGCAAGGACGCGGCCAAGGCGCAGGCCGACTTCATCGACTTGATCGATCCGAAGGCCAAGGGCAAGCATGCTGGCGCCGTCAATGGGCAGGACGCGGTTCAAGCCAAGGGCGGCGCGCGCGAGCTCGACGCCGACAAGCCGGTTGAGAAATTCGGTTCGCCGATCGTGCTGATGGAAGCGCCAGCGAATATCAACTGGGCAACGCCGGCATCGACTGTCATCTTCGCAGGCCAGCAGTTGCAGTGGACCACGCAATCGGATCTGCACATGGCGGCAGCGCATACGGTGGCGTCGGTGGCGGCGAATGCGGCTAACTTCTTCACGCACTCAGGCGGAATTCAGGCGATTGCGGGAAATGGGCCGGTGTCGCTGCAGGCGCACACGGATCAGATGGAGATTTTGGCGGACAAGGCGATCACGGTGATCTCGGTTAATGACAGCATCGAGATCCGGGCCAGCAAAAGTATCACCTTGCAGGCAGGACAGTCGTCCATAACACTAGATGGTGGCGATATTACGTTTGCCTGCCCAGGAAATTTTACGGTGAGGGGTGGACAGCACACATTTGACGGTGGTGATCGTTCAGAAGCATCGTTCTCTCCTCTTCCAAGTTCAAGCATGGGATTGTTCAATCGAAAAATGCAACTGAAAGACGCGAATACGGGGGAGTCTCTTGCCGACGCGCCCTATTTTGTTCGTCTTAAAAGCGGGGCCGTATTCTATGGCACGACAGATACCGACGGCTACACTGACATAGCCCAAAGCGATACTGCAGAGTCAGCTAGAACATACGTCGGGCACGCGGCACTAAAAGAAACTGCAAAGTTCAAGAGAATCGCATGAACAGTCCGTTTGACATCCTATTGGAACCGACAGAAAAGAAGAGTACACACATAGTCACTGTGGGTCTCGTTGACACTTCTGGGCGTTACAAAATCGGCCCTCCAAGCAGGCCATCAATTAAACACGACAACGGCCATCTGGATATGTACAGGTTGCGCGAGCCGACGGCGGCTGACCGCTTGCAGTTGGCCAAATGGATTGCAATGCTCGAAGGATCAGAAGCCCTATGCAACGCGCAAACTGGTGGATATGTGCCTGTTTGCAAAGGCGAAGACTTGGTTGATGCCAATTCCGCTTATCGCCATTTTCTATACGGGAACGGCGCAGACCGCACGATCAACTATGAGCGATTTTTACAGGGAGACGCGTCTGGGAAGTATCTCGTTCGAGACTTAATTGCCGACTTCCAGCAGCATGCGTCGATTATTGGGAAAGACCGAGTGAAGTTTGCCATCACAAGTGACACCTACACAGTCGGTAAAGGCGGAATTGCTCCTTATCCGGCAACCGCTAACTGGCAAAAAGCAATAGGCGCCCATTTTCTATGGGTCAGCGCGAGCGTCACAGTTTCTGCTGATGACAAAGCGAAGATATGGTTTGATGCGGAAATCACTGTCCACATGGAAGACCGTTACAACTTTAATCCCGGCGCAGCTGATGTTGCAACAGGAATCCCTGATTCGGCAAACGGTCAGTTTGAGATTTCGGGTCTCGCAAAACAGTACACAAATTATGCAACCTTCACGAGACAAACACGGTGGGCCGATGGCACGCCAACATCCAAAAAGACGTCAGATGCGCCATCTGGGCGCCAGCGCATGCCTTCGGATAGCCGTCGCCTAAGGAACAGGATTTGAAAAATAATCCCTCTCCATTGATGCATCTCGGAATTCGGGTGCTGTGTGCTACTTTCTTTCTACTAGGGTGCAACATGAAGGATGAAGTTTCTAAAGTGTCGAGCGACCTTGCTGCGCTCCGCAATGTGGTTAATTTCGACATCAAGACCAAATCGACCCGTTGGGAGGTATTCGGAACTCCGGAATACACAGGGGGTGTTCCAGGCCCCACGGATTTCGTAACGCTCATTGCTGAAATCGAACCCGAAGATCAGAAGTTTTTCGAAATTATGCCTCCAACTGGCGAGGTATGGATTGCGCCTGAAGCAGCACGCCCGTGGCTCTCCAGCACTTTTCGCTCTATGCTCGAAGGCAACAAGAATACTACAGTCAATCTATCCA
>Ga0190272_10001177_pt1 | contig 12651 bp, 10 predicted proteins | sample Popmic504T_FD_133746 | JGI IMG/M metagenome (GOLD analysis project Ga0190272, IMG submission 133746) | Populus adjacent soil microbial communities from riparian zone of Shoshone River, Wyoming, USA - 504 T | ecosystem: Environmental > Terrestrial > Soil > Riparian zone | place: USA: Wyoming...
CATCACCTTGTTCCGGTTCAACCTGGTCCAGCGCGCGTGCGGGAAATATGTGCAGGAACAGCTTTATCTTTCCATTGTGTGGGCCGGACCGCTCCTGGTTTTGGCCACGGCGGTCGCCCTTTTGCTGGTGGCGATGGCTTAACACCACTCCGCGTCCCTGCCTGCAATACCTCCGCTACCGGTACAGTCGCTGCTCCTAGAGGGATATGGACGCACCTCTTCGAATCCTGGCGGTCGACAACGAACCGTCGGTGACTCTTTCGCTGAAGTATGTCTTTGCCACGCCGCGCTATGAATTGACCTGCGTGGACAGCGGTCAAGCCGCGCTGGCCGATCTGGATGGCGATTCGGATCCGTACGATGTCATCATTGTGGATCAAAAAATGCCCAATCTTTGCGGGGTGGAATTGGTTGGCGCGATCAGGAACCGCGGAATCAACGGCAAAATTATTGTCGTTTCGGCGCACCTGTCGTCGGAGGTTCGCGAAGATTATGCGCGCATGGACGTGCACGAAATGTTCTCGAAGCCTTTTAACGTCGTCGAACTGCGCTCCGCCGTCGATCGCCTCGCCGCCTGACGGGACGATTCAATTGTCGCCACGCTCCGGCCTTTAAAGGTCGATATTTCGCGGATCTTCCGGCTATGCCTTTCAAATCCGGCAGTGGCCGGACTCGGATGGCGTGATGCTCGCGAGCTCCACGCGCGAGACCGGCTCGGGCATGTTTCCCGAGCTCCCAGTCGCCTTCTCGCCGAACGGCGCTGTTTGGTTATGGCCGAACGGACGCGACGGTCGTCGTGGCCGTAACGCGTTCCTGCCCTGAAAGAAGCATAGCGCAGTTCCTTCGCCTGGAGGCAGCAGCCTAGCCGGCGAGGAAGGCTCTGGCTAACGGTACCTGTTCTGCTCTCTGACAGGTGTGCAATTCTATGACGTTATGGCGGGCGGCCATCGGACGGCCCTCACGAGGACGCAGATCGCCGGCCTGTTCCAGGCGGGTCAGCTCGCTCACAACGACCTTTGCAAGGAAGCGCAGCAGGCGGAATGGCGAACCATTGACGAACTGTTTCCCCTGTTAAGGGACGGAACCTCGGGACGATCGTTATATCATCCGACCGAGTTGCAAAGTCCCCGATCGCGAGTCGTTGCTTTGACCGCCGTCATTTCGATTTTTGTCATATTGGCGGGTTCACTTGCCGGCTATTTCGCCTTGCGACGTGGAGCCCACGAGTCCACGAAAACGATTACCGCGGCAGCCGCGATCAACCCTCGACCGCCCGTGACCTACACGATCGAGAACCCGTATTTCCGTTCGCAGCAGGAACTGGCCGTGCAGGAGCGCCTGAAGGCCGCGCAGCGAGCGCGTGAGATCGAGGCGGCCCGGCTCGCGCAAGAACGCGCCGATGCCGCCCGAAAAGAGCGACCGCGTTCGGCCTCAGTCTCGCCCGGCGCTTCCAGAAAACGGCGCAAATAAAGGAATCTGTCGCTGATGGCGATGGCCTGATTAAGCTGGTCCCGGCTCGCGGCAGTCAGGGCCTACAGCACCTGTAAATCAGGGTCATGAGAATCACGGGCACCGCGGCCCGGTGGCTGTCCTGAAACCGCTCCTCCCACGAGACAGGCGACCAGAACTTGCCAGGATGCCGAGCGTCCTGAATCCGTTGCAATCCTGATCGCTAGCCCGCGCGCCACGCATCATCCAGCGTCTTCAACTGCGCTGGAGTTAATTGCAGCTCTCCGGCACGGACATTCTCTTCGAGATGCGCGACCGATGACGTTCCCGGGATCGGCAACATCACCGGCGAGCGAGCCAGCAGCCACGCGATTGCCACCTGATAAATACTTGCGTTCAGTTCCTTCGCGACCGCCTCTACCGCTCCGATCTTCAGCGATTTGCCGCCGCCCACCGGTGACCAGGGCATAAACCCGAGCGCCTCTTCCTCGCAATACTTCAGCGCGTTCTCCCATTTCCGGTTCGCCACGTTGTATTGATTTTGCACCGTCGCGATCGGCACAATCTTGCGCGCCCGGGCAATCTCCTCCGGCCCCACCTCCGACAACCCCACATGCCGGATCTTCCCGGCGTCGCGCATCTCCTTGATCGCGCCGAGCGAATCCTCCATCGGCACCTTTGGATCCACGCGGTGCAATTGGTAGAGATCAATCCGTTCCAGTTGCAGCCGCTTCAAGCTCGCGTCGACGCATCGCTTCAGATAATCGGGCCGCCCGTTTGGCGACCATGCGCCTGGGCCCGGCCGCGTCAGGCCGCCCTTCGTCGCGATGATAAGACCCTTCGGGTAAGGATGCAGCGCTTCCGCGATCAAGATCTCGCTCGTGTCCGGTCCATAGGCGTCGGCCGTATCGATCAGGTTCACGCCCAGCTCCACGGTGCGCTTCAGAACTTTTTTCGCTTCCTCCCGATCCTTCGGCCAACCCCAGATCCCTTCGCCCGTGATCCGCATCGCGCCAAACCCCAGGCGATTCACCGTTAGATCGCCGCCAATTTTGAACATAGAATTACCCTCCGGGCTTGCCGTGGCTGCTCGAAGAACCGCCGGCCCTCCGCCGAGGACGGCCGCGCCGCCTCCGATTGTCAGGGCCACAAATCTCCGGCGCGTGACGCCATTCGCCCGCTCGGGATTAGCCTCTCGCTCCATGCGCGAACGCTCAGGGAAAGCGGGGTCCAATGCAAATAGAGTCCTACACCAATAGTCGCGCGCGCTTCTATTACGGTCAGTGATGGCAATAGAAAGCCATCCCACTGCCTGTCTTCGAGAGTAAGGACTGCCTTCGGGTTTCGCCGTTGTGGCGTGGGGCTATCCGTGAGTCAGCTATTTCCGTAGCAGCGAGGAGTGCAGGCTATTATCACGATGGTAACAGTTAGCTGTTACTTTCGCGGAAGCTGGCCGCGCGGCGCCTCGAGACCGAGTTCTTACAATCCCGAACCAACGTATTCGGCTGAATAGTTATCAATCTTCGCCGTGCTTCCGACCGCCGGCGCCTTTGCCACATCGTAGGCGTTATTGCTCGCCACCCTTTGCGTTTGGGTGTCGTAGATCATCACAGTCTTCTTGGCCTTGGGCGAACTCGCCTGGCCTCGCTCCGTATCCACGGCGATATACCGGACCTTCTTCGCTTTCATGTTCGCTTTGCGCTTGGACGACATTCCCGCATACGACCTGCGCGCCCGCATTTCGGCCACGTGCCGCTGCCGTTCGGTGGCTTCATGTTTGGCAACAAAATAGATCACGGTCGCAATTACCGCGGCGGTAACGAGCTTCTCGGCCACGTGACCCCTGCTATGAGGCAGGCTCGGAAGAAATGGCAATTGAGCGCGGACAGTGCTGACCGAGGCGCTCGCTAAAATCGCTCCGACGGTGAGCAGGCAAGCCCCTTTTAGAATTCTTGTTTTCATTGTAGATGCCCCTTGTACGCGGCGCTCCAGCGCCTGGCAAGAGAATACGCGCCCCGGAATCCTTGCCAGACTGCGACTTAGTTGGTATCACCACCCGTGGCCTCGCTCCCGCTCATTTTCATTTCCGCGGTGAGCCGTGAACTGCGAAGCGGCCGGCAACTAACCGCCAACACCCTGACCTTTCTCGGTTACCAGCCCATCTGGCAGGAAATTTTCGGCACCGAAACCGGCGACCTGCGCGCGATGCTGCGCAAACAAATCGATCAATGCAAAGGGGTTGTCCAGATCGTCGGCAATTGCTATGGCGCTGAGCCGCCCTCTCCCGACCCGCAGTTCGGCCGGGTCAGCTACACGCAATACGAGGCGCTCTATGCGCGACAGCGCGGCAAGAAGGTCTGGTATCTCTTCATCGACGAAAAATTTCCGGTCGATGCGTGCGAGGGCGAGCCGGAGGAATTGCGCGAGTTGCAGGCAGTCTATCGACGCCGGTTGCAATCCGACGCTCACCTTTTCCATCCGCTTACCAGCAACGAGGGCCTGGAAGCCAGCGTCCTTAAGCTGCGCGACGATCTCGTCCGCCTGCGGCGCGGCGTTAAGCAATGGGCTGCGGGCGTGGCGATTCTCCTGATCATCAGTGTAGGCCTGGGTCTCTGGCTCCTTCACGGCCAGCGTCAAACCACCCAACGCGTGGCCGGGACCGAGCATGCCGTTGTGGCCATGACCCAGGAAGTGACCAAGCTGCGGGAAGGCATCCTGAACTATCCCAAAATCGAAGCCCGGGTGCGCCAAACCCAGGCTGAGGAAGATCCTGCCGTGCTCCAGGAACGCGTTTACAACCAGCTGGCGAAGCAGCTCGACGTGGATCCCAAGCTCTTGCGCGAGAAGCTTCCGCAGGTAGCCGCCGACTTAAAGCGGGCGCCGGACGCGTCGAGCTATGAACGGGCTAACGCGGCCTACGTCTCGAAAGACTACCTTGAAGCCGAGCGCCTGGCCTTGCAGGCCGTTGATGAAGCGCAGAAGGCCGGAAGTCCCAAGCCGGCCGAGATTATCCAGGCGTTGCAACTGGCGGGCTTCTCCGCGCAAAAACGGGTCCAGTTCAAGACGGGCATGGAACACTTCCGCGTCGCGGAGAAGCTAACCGATCGTCAGCAAGGCCCGGCCTTGTGGGCGGACGTCCAGCATGCCATTGGCGATTTGCTCATCGAACAAGGCGCCTACCGCGAAGCGGAGATTGTCCTGCGCGCGGTCGCTGACACTCGTCAGCAAACGGTCGGGGCCGAGCACGTCGATACTCTCAGGAGCCGCGTTCGTGTCGCCTATGCGCAATATCGCCAGGGAAAGTATAACGAAACCATAGCAGGCTTCCGCGAAATCGTGGCCGTTGCGGAAAGGGTCTTCGGTCCCACCCATCCCGACACGCTCCTAAGCAAGAATGGCCTCGCCATTGCGCTCGATAACGGAGGCAAGCCCGCCGAAGCGGAAGCTGAACATCGCCGGATCCTGACGATAAGGGAGAAGGTCCTTGGACCCGAACACCCCGACACCCTCAGGACCCGCAACAACATTGCTCTTACTCTCGATCGTCAAGGCAAGCACGCCGAGGCTGCGAATGAGTACCGCCAGGTCATCGATCTCGAGAACAAGATCCTGGGACCCGAGCATCCCGACACCCTCCGAAGCCGGAGCAGCCTGGCTTATGCGCTCGATCACCAGGGCAAGTTTGGCGAAGCCGAGCTAAACCTTCGCGACGTCATCCGGCTCCAGGAACGAGTGCTGGGGCCCGAGCACCCGGATACTTTCGTTAGCCGCCTCCGGCTCAACAAGGCTCTCATGAGTCAGGGAAAGTTTGCCGAAGCCGAGACCGACCTTCGCGATCTCATCACCCGGGAAGAAAAAATTCTGGGTCCCGAGCACCCGGACTTGCTTTCCGCCCGTTCGACTCTGGCTAATGCGCTTCAGGCCCAGGGTAAGCATACTGAGGCAGCTGCGCAGTATCGAGAGATCATTACTCTAGAAGAAAAGGTTCTCGGTCCCGTGCATCCGAACACCCTGGTCAATCGCAACAGCCTGGCCAACGCCTTGATGGGGGATAAGAACTACACTGAGGCTGAAGCCATGTTCCGCGAGCTTATCGCGGTCGAAGAGAACGCCCTCGGTCGCGAGCATGCTCTTACCCTGAGAAGCCACCGCGGTCTGGCTAACGCCCTCTTCAACCAGGGCAAGTACGACGACGCCGAACCCGAATATCGTAAGGTCCTTGAGCTGGCGGAAAAAGTCCGTGGCCGCGAACACCCCGAAACCCTCGAAGCCTGCTACGACCTCGCCGGCACCCTGGCGCGTGAAGGCAAAGTCGCCGAAGCCGCGCGTCTGGCCCGCCGCGCCGCCGATTCCGCGCGCAAGACGCTCGGTCCGACTCATCCCTCCACTCAAAAATTCAAAACCTTCCTCACCGAGCTCGAAACCAAGAACCGCCTTTGATTTGTCCTGACCGCCGCTGCTACAGCAAAGCCTTCTCTTGTAGGGCGGGCGCTCCGCCTGCCTAGCCAAAATCCGGGCAAGCTAGCGCGGCTTGCCCTACAAATTCTGCGGAACCGCGTTCGCACTGCGGCGATTTTGGTTGCCTTCACTCTCCCGCTCCTCTGACAATGAGCCAGCTCTTGATCGCGCTGGTTCCCATCATGTGACGATTTCAAATTCCATGCTTCGTCAGCACACTCGGCGCAACTTCCTCGCGCTCGCCGGCAAGGGCCTCGGTCTGGCCGCGCTCTCGTCGGCAACCGTAGCGTCGTTGCAAAGAACGATCGAGGCAGCGACGAAGAGCGTGGCGCAGTTGACCCCGGAGCAGGCGGCCATGGATGAAGACTACTGGGCCGTCATTCAAAACTCCTTCACGGTCACGCGCGGCATCATCAATCTGAACAACGGCGGCGTTTCGCCCAGTCCGCGGATCGTGACCGAGGCGCTGGTGCGGTACACCTGGCAACAGGAAGACGCCACCGCCTACACCATGTGGGAAATCCTCCAGCCGCAATGCGAAACCATTCGCACCGGCCTGGCGGAATTGTTCGGCTGCGACCGCGAAGAAATTGCGATCACGCGCAACGCTTCCGAGTCGCTCGAGATTCTTTTAATGGGCATGGACTTCAAAGCGGGTGACGAAATTCTCACCACCACCCAGGATTATCCACGCATGCTGACCACGCTCCGTCAGCGGGAGAAGCGGGAAGGCCTGAAGCTTAACCTGATTCAAATTCCCATTCCGCCGAAGAACCTCAATGAAATCACCTCGGCCTTCGAAAAGGGAATTACCGATCGGACGCGTCTGATTCTAATCTCGCATCAGGTCAACCTCACGGGCCAGATCACTCCCGTGAAGGCCGTCTGCGACCTGGCTCGCACCAAAGGAATTGAAACGATCGTGGACGGCGCGCATTCCTTCGCGCAACTCGATTTCAAACAGAAAGACCTGGGCTGCGATTACTTCGGGACCAGCCTGCACAAGTGGCTCTACGCTCCCAAAGGCACGGGGATGCTCTACGTGAAGCGCGATAAGATCGCGAAGATCTGGCCGTTGATGGCCGCCGAATCCAAGCAGGCATCGGACATCCGGAAGTTCGAAGAGATTGGCACCCACTCGGCTGCGATAAAGCTGGCCATTGGCGAAGCGCTCCTGTTTCACCACGGGATCGGCGCCAAACGCAAGGAAGCGCGGTTGCGTTACCTGTCACGCTCCTGGATGAACCGGCTCAAGGATGTGCCCAAGGTCCGCTTCAACACGTCATTCGATTCGAATCAATCGTGCGCCATCGCGAACGTCCAGATTGAAGGAACAACTCCAGAGGCCGTGGTTAAGTATCTCTTCGACAAACACCGCATCTTCACCGTGGCCATCGTGCACGAGGAGTTTCAGGGCCTTCGGATCACGCCCAACGTCTACACCACCCTGGGCGAGCTGGATCGTTTTTGCGAGCAGATGGAGCTGATCGCGCGCAAGGGATTGCCGTTCTAACGGTCTCTTCTGTAGCGGCGGTCTATGACCGCCGAAAAAACTCGAAAAAAAGGGGAGGAAAGATCGACGGTCGCAAACCGCCGCTACAGGCAGATAAGATCGACAACTGCGTGCCCTCGTAGCAGATTTCATCTGTAGCGGCAGTCTATGACCGCCGAAACGCTCAATTCCCCCTAAGCAACGAACCGTGAAACGCCGCCTGACGCGTCTCGATCGAATCGTCATCCGGCACCCCATCTATTTCATTACCGCCAATGTCGCGAAGAGAAGGCAAATCCTCGCCCATCCTCATTTGCACGACGCGTTTGTTAGATTCGCGCTGGCTGGGCCAGAGCACGGCGCCTGGATCGGTCGCTACGTCTTGATGCCAGATCATTGCCATCTCTTTCTCGCCTACGACGATAAACAAATCACCCTCTCGATCTGGGCCAAGTCTTTCAAAAACGCATTGTCGTACGCGTGGCGCCAGCGACAGGTAACAGCGCCGCATTGGCAAAAGGGAGTATTCGATCATGTTCTTCGCAGCGACGAATCCGCGACCGAGAAATGGAACTACGTCCGGGAAAACCCTGTTCGGGCCGGATTGGTGGAGCGGGCGGAAGACTGGCGATTCGCGGGTGAAATCTTCTCGCTCGAATATCGCAGCGAACATCTATAACCCATTCTTCTTTAGCGGCGGTCGGCGCGTTTCCCAGCAACGTCGAATGGTCTTCTGTAGCGGCGGTCTATGACCGCCGAAAGGGAGAAAGATCGACGGTCATAGACCGCCGCTACAGGGAGGAGGGCCGCCATACAAATCTTCTTTCTACTTCCTCTATCCTCCTTCATCCTGCCGGTTTCCCGATGACCGATTCATCTCCGCAGCGACCCGGGCTTGTCACCTGGTTTGGTTTGTTCATCGCGCTCTTCGGCATGTTGATCGTCCGGCAATTGGTGAATTATGTCTGGCCAGACCCAACCTTTACCTCGGCCCTGATCAAGGAAGCTGGCATGTGGCTCGTGGCCATCATTCTGTTTGTCATCATAAGAGTGGGTGAAGGTCTCCCGCTCAGCTCGATCGGCCTCGGGACCACGCGCTGGGGCAAATCGGTCCTGTCGGGGTTTCTTCTTGGCCTGAGCTGTCTCGCGGTTGCGGTTGGTTTGGTGGCCTTGACGGGATACACCGGTGGCGAATCGGGGAAAGCGTTCGATAAGCTTCCGACCTGGCTGCTTTCCCTCATCGTTCTCCGCGCGGGCGTCGTGGAAGAGCTTTGTTATCGCGGCTACGCCATCGAACGTCTGCACGCCCTCGGCCTGCCGCGCAGCCTCGCGGCCGGGGTGCCGCTCTTGATCTTCGCCGTAGGCCATTGGACGGGTGGCTGGGCGAACATCGTGATTGCTCTCGTGCTCGGCGGCATGCTCGCCCTCTTCTTCATCTGGCGCCGCGACCTTGTGGCCAACATGATCGGCCACTGGTTCGTCGACTTCGTCGGCAACGTGTTGCCGCGACTTCTTCCCTGAGGGTTATGGGTTAGGAATCTTGATCTACTCAACGGATGGATTGATCGCGCGCAACCGGGTTTCTTCTGTAGCGGCGGTCTATGACCGCCGAAACGCTCGTATAATCGAGACGCAAGATCGACGGTCATAGACCGCCGCTACAGGGAGGCGCCCGCCCTACAAAATTAATTTCTAATCGCCGATCCGTGATACCCTTTCCACTAATGGCTAAAATCAGACTTACGCTTGCCGCCGCCTTTCTCATGCCTGCTCTCACCGTGATGGGTGCGGCGACGACGGAGCAGGAAACGATCGTTCCCCAGCAAAGGGACGGCGTCGCTCCCTCCCTGCCGATCGTTTATAACGTTCAGCTGCAAGTGCGCGCCGACCTCGGCGGCTCGGCGTTCAACCTGCCCAACGGCTCCACCTTCAATAGCGTCACTTCGAATCTCAACGACGCCGGCAATGTCGCCGTGAAAGTGAACACGATCGGATTGACGGTCAGCCCGGGACTCTGGTTTGGCGGCCGCGGGGCCGGCGGGCTCGTCTACAACGCGAACGATAACGACGCCCTCCTGAGCGATCCATTTGTGAACCAGAGCAACCAGGTATCGTTTCCTCGCTTTGCCAGTGCCAGCGCCGCTAACGACGGTTTGTATCTCTACGATCACGCCACTGGCGTGACCACCCGCGTGACGGGCGGACCGCTCGGCGCCACCTCCTACACCAACCCGGAGATCAACGACAACGGCCTCATCGGGATGCGGGTGAAATTTAGCACCCCCCAGGCGCTCGGCACCTACAACGTCGCGACGACCGCCTTCGTTAACTACGTCACCGAAACGTCCGCCGATCCCAACAGCCGTTATTCGTTTCTCTACGCCCCGGCGTTCAACAACAATGACCGGCTCGCGGCCCAGGCGAATATCAGCACTGAGGCGGCGACCTATAAAGAGCTTCGAGTCTGGAACCCCAACGGAACTTCCACTCTGGTCGCGGCCGGGGACAGCAACATAGGCCCGGTCTTCTTCGCGATGGATAACAGCATCTCAATGAACAACCTCGATCAGGTCGCGTTCACCACCCGGACCAGCCCCGCTGCCTCCACCCGCCGAATCGTCGTCGGCGATGGCACCACCACGACAATGTTCCCGACCGTGAGCGACGGTGCCGGTTTTACCAGCATCGACTTCTTCCCTCCTTCCATCAACGACGTCGGATTGGTGGCCTTCCGCGGGAACGACAATCAGCCGACTCCCCGCGATTCGGTCTTCATCACCAACGGCGTCACCTTTCAACGGATCGCTGGAGTCAACGATACCCTGCCGACCGATGTTGGCCCGCAGGTGGTCGCATTTCTCATGGGCGGGGTAAGCCTAAACAATCAGGGCGAGGTAGCCTTTGGAGTCCAATTCACTGGTGGCGCGAACGCCATCTACGTTGCCTACCAGGGCGGAACGCCCACACCGACACCTACCGTAGCTCCGACAGCCACACCTACGGCAACGCCAACAACTACCCCCAGCGCAACTCCGTCAGCTACAGCCACAGTTACTCCCACTCCTACCTCAACACCCACTCCCTCGTCCACCCCGGTCGCGACGCCGAGTCCTACGGCTACAACTACCCCTCCGCCAACTCCTACTCCGACCGCGACGCCGGCAGCGCAGACGATCAATCTCTCGACTCGGATGCGGGTTCTGACCGGGGATAATGTTGGCATCGGCGGATTCATCATCACTGGGACCGCTCCGAAGCACGTGCTTCTCCGGGCCATTGGACCTTCGCTCACGGGCGTGCCCGGTGTCCTGGCCGATCCGGTGATGGAATTGCATCGTCCCGGCGCGGCTGCGATCACGAACGACAACTGGAGGGACGATCCCGCTCAGGAAACGGCCATCATCGCCACCGGCATCCCGCCGGCTAACGATTTCGAGTCAGCGATTGATGCAACCCTGGATCCCGGCACTTACACCGCGATCGTTCGGGGCGACAATAACACTACCGGCGTCGCCTTGGTTGAAGTCTACGACCTCAGTCACGCCGTTCCGGCGAAGCTGGCTAACATCAGTACCCGCGCCTTCGTCAGCACCGGCGACGACATCGTCATCGCCGGTTTCATCCTGGGCAACCAGAGTGGCAATGACAAAATTGTCGCGCGCGGTATTGGTCCCAGCCTGACTGCCCAGGGGGTGCCGGGCGCCCTGGGGAACCCGACGCTTGAGCTGCGCGACAGCAACGGAGCGCTCGTCTTGGGCAACAACGACTGGCAGGATGATGCCGCCCAGGCCGCAGAATTGACCGCTGTGGGTCTGGCGCCGGCAGACCCACTGGAGTCGGGCATAGTCGCTACACTTCCGCCGGGTTCTTACACGGCCCTGCTCGCGGGATCGAACAACGGAACGGGCGTCGGCGTGGTAGAGGTCTACGACCTCGGCGCACCTTAGCTGTAGGGCGACCGCGTCGGTTGCCAGCTCTTTTCTTCTGTAGCGGCGGTCTATGACCGCCGAAAGGCTGGAATAAGCGAGAGATAAGATCGACGGTCACAGACCGCCGCTACAGGAGAGACAAGATCGCCGACGCCAGTATTTCATTGTAGCCACGGCGCTGCGTCGCCGTGTCTGAAGAAGGAAAACGCCTCGACACAGCGAGGCGGCTACAGAAGGATTGATCATGTTACCAGCCAAAGGTTATGCCGCCCATTCCGCGCAAGAGCCGCTCAAACCGTTTTCGTTCGAGCGCCGCGACCCGAAACCGACCGATGTGCAGATCGAAATTCTTTTCTGCGGTGTCTGTCATTCCGATCTCCACATCGCGCGCAACGAATGGGGCGGGACAACCTATCCCTGCGTCCCCGGCCATGAAATAGCCGGGCGCGTCGTCAAGGTCGGCCGCGAAGTAAAAAAGTTTAAGGAAGGCGATCTCGCGGCGGTTGGATGCATGGTCGACTCCGATCGCACCTGCCCTAATTGCAAAGCCGGGCTCGAGCAATTTTGCGATAGCGGCGCGACCTTCACCTACAACAGTCCCGATCCGCACACCGGCGGCATGACCTACGGCGGTTACTCCAAGAGTGTCGTGGTCGATCAGGATTTCGTGCTCCGTCTTTCCGATAAACTGGACCTCGCCTCTTCGGCCCCGCTCCTCTGCGCCGGGATCACGACCTGGTCGCCCCTGCGGAAATGGAAAGTGGGTAAGGGCCAAAAGGTAGGGGTGCCGCGCCGGCAACTGGCTGGTTCCCTGATTGGCGGCATCGCCGAGACTCAGGAGATGCTCGATTTCTGCGCCGACCGCGGAATCGCCTGCGACATCGAACTCATCAAGATCGAGCAGATCAACGAAGCGTATGAGCGGATGCTGAAGAGCGACGTCAAATATCGGTTTGTCATCGATATGGCCTCGCTGGTGTAGCGGCGGGCGTGCCGCCCGCAAAGTAAACAATGCAGCCGGTGTAGCGGCGGGCGTGCCGCCCGCAAAGTAAACAAATGCAGCCGGTGTAGCGGCGGGCGTGCCGCCCGCAAAGTAAACAAATGCGGCCGGTGTAGCGGCGGGCGTGCCGCCCGCAAAGTAAACAAATGCGGCCGGTGTAGCGGCGGGCGTGCCGCCCGCAAGGTCACCATATGCGGCCGGTGTAGCGGCGGGCGTGTCGCCCGCAAAGTAAACAAATGCAGCCGACACGGCTGCCACTACACCTGTAACCGCTTCGCTGTGCGAAGCGATCCGAATTGTCTTCGCTTCGATCCTCGTTGTAG
>Ga0190272_10001178_pt1 | contig 12650 bp, 13 predicted proteins | sample Popmic504T_FD_133746 | JGI IMG/M metagenome (GOLD analysis project Ga0190272, IMG submission 133746) | Populus adjacent soil microbial communities from riparian zone of Shoshone River, Wyoming, USA - 504 T | ecosystem: Environmental > Terrestrial > Soil > Riparian zone | place: USA: Wyoming...
GCCGCGGGCGATCGCGTGGCCGTGGGTGCGGTAGGTGCCGATCAGGTAGTCCTCGTCGCGCATCACCGAGGTGGTGCCGACGATCGTCGCCTCCTCGCCGATCGCCAGGTGCAGGAAGCCGCCGGCTTTGGCCCGCTGGTACTGGCGGCCCGCCTCCTCCTCGAAGCGGCGGATCAGGGCCATGCGCGCGAGCAGCTCATAACAGGCGGCGGCATCGGGCAGATCGGCCATCGATCTCACCTTAGCGATGCGCCCCGCGCGGTTCGCGACCCCACGCGGACGGATGGGCCTCAGGCCCGAGCGGCTGCCTCGACGCCTTCCTCCAGGCGGTCGTCCCCCCAGAAGACCTCACCGTCGACGACCAGTGCCGGAACGCCTTTGACGCCGAGGTCGCCGGCCGCGTCCGTCGCCTCGCGCAGGGCGCTCTTGACGATCTCGGTCTGGACCGCTTTGAGCAGTGCCCGTGGGTGCAGCTCGCAGGCGGCGCCGGCGATCATCACGTTGTCGGGGTCGGTCAGGTCGCGGCCGGCGGCGAAGGCCTGGCGGAAGGCGGCGAGGGAGAAGGAGACGGTGCGCCCGGTCTGCTTGGCGAAGGTGGCGACCCGCATCGCGGTCAGCGAGTTGCCGGGCCAGGGGTCGGGCCAGGCGATCGGCGGCAGCCCGTAGGCGGAGGCGCGCCGCTCGACCTCGGCCATGCCTTCCTCCCGGGCCGGGGTCTGCGACCAGGAGCCGCGGTCGAAGCGCGCGAACAGCCCGCCGAGCAGGATCGGCTGCCACTCCGGCTGCTGCAGCCCCGCTTCCGTGAACAGCCCGCTGATCCGCTCGGCGCTCAGGTACGCATAGGGCGAGCCGAGGTCGTAATAGAAGGTCGCGGGGGGGAGAGATCGGGTCACGCGGCGACTCTATGAGGGAATGCGCCCGCCGGTATGTGAGGAGTCTCATGGTAATTTTCATGAAAATGAAGAAACGCATGAAGATCAGCAAGGGAGGCCAGGTCTCGATCCCGGCCCCGATCCGCAAGCGCTGGGGGACGACTACGATCACGCTCGAGGATCTGGGCGACAAGCTCGTCCTCTCGCCCGCTCCCGACGACCCGATCGAGGCCGCAGCCGGGGCTTTCGCCGGCGAGGGGCCGGACCTCGACCTGGGGCAGATTCGCCGCGAAGAACGGGAAGCCGAACGCGAAGCCGAAGAGCGCAAGTTCGGCCCCGAAGTCGACCAGTGATCCTGCTTGATGCGCAGGCACTGATCGCCTTGGCCCTGGGTGAGACAGCGATGGATCAGGTGCGGTCGATCCTCCGCAGCGGATCGGCAGCGATGACGGCAGTCAACGCCTCTGAGGTGTTTGATGTCCTCAGCCGCCGCAGAAAAATCTCACTCGAGCGCGTCGCCGCCTCGATCGAGCCTCTGTTCGAGGGCCCGCTACGGCTGATCCCGGTTGACCTGCCACTCGCTCGTCGCGCTGCCCAAATACGCGGCAGGTACTACCACCGCACGCGCTGCTCGCTCTCGCTGGCGGACACGATCCTCCTCGCTGCGGCGCAGCCAGGTGACGAGATCGCAACCGCGGACTCGGACGTCCTCGCTGTCGCCGCCAAGCTCGGCATCGCGACGATCGAGTTGCCGCGCAGCGCCTGACTGCGCCGGACCGCCTCAGGCGTGGATCGGCCAGCCGTCGACCGCGCGGGCGGCGTCGAGCACGGCCTCGGAGACGGTCGGGTGCGGATGGACGATCCGCGAAAGCTCTTGGTAGCCGCCCTCTAGCGCCATCGTCGCGACCAGCTCGGCGATCATGTCGCAGGCGCGGTTGCCGACGATGTGGGCGCCGAGGACCTCGCCGTACTTGGCGTCGACGACGAGCTTGACCAGGCCGTCTTTGTCGTCGTAGACGGTGCCGGCGCCCTCGCCGGCGATCTTCTGCTTGCCGACCTTGATCTCGTGGCCGGCCTCCTTGGCGGCCGCCTCGGTGAGGCCGACGCTGGCGACCTGCGGGTGGCAGAAGGTGGCGCCGACCATCAGGTCCTGGTCGACCGCGTGGGTCTCGACGCCGGCCGCTTTCTCGACCGCGACGACGCCCTCCTCGGAGGCCTTGTGGGCGAGCGCCTTGGCGTTGACCAGGTCGCCGATCGCGTAGACCTTGGGGTTGGTCGTCTGCTGGTAGCCGTCGACCTTGACCTTGCCGTTCTCCTCCAGCTCGACCCCGGCCTCGGCCAGCCCCAGGCCCTCGGTGTCGGGCCCGCGGCCGCCGGCGATGCAGAGGTAGTCGACCTCGGCCGACTTGTCACCGTAGGTGAGCTTGACCGAGCCTTCGCCCGCCTCGACGTTCTCCACCGGGGCGCCGGTCGAGACCTCGATCCCCTGCTTCTTGAAGACGCGTTCGACGACCTTGGCGATGTCCTTGTCCTCGGCCGGGAGGATCTGGGGGAGCATCTCGATCAGCAGCACCTCGGTGCCGAAGCGGGCGTAGGCGGAGGCGATCTCGGCCCCGGAGGCGCCGGCGCCGACCACGGCGATCTTCTTCGGCACCTCGGGCAGCGACCAGGCACCCCAGGTGTCGACGACGCGGCCGCCGAACTCGACGCCCGGGATCGGCAGCGCGACCGAGCCGGTGGCGAGGACAACGGCGTCGGCCTCGTAAGTCTCCTCGCCGACCTTGACGTTGCCCTCGGCGGTCAGCGAGCCGTCGCCCTCGATCAGGGTCACCTTGTTTTTGTCCCAGAGCATCTTGACGCCGCCCGAGAGCGAGTCCGAGACGGCGGCGCGGCGCTTGCCGACGGCCTCCCAGTCGAGTTCGACGTCCTTGGCGACGACGCCCAGCTCGGCGCTGTTGCGGGCCTCGGTGTAGATCTCGGCGGTGCGCAGGATCGTCTTGGCAGGGATGCAGGCGTAGTTGAGGCAGCGCCCACCCGCCTTGTCGCGCTCGACCACGGCGACTTTCTTGCCCAGTTGGGCGGCGCGGATCGCCGCGACGTAGCCGCCGGGCCCGCCGCCGATCACGATCGTGTCGAAGGAATCCGCCATCCAGCGTGAGCCTATAGAACCCGCGTCGGCGTCAGCCCGGGGGGCGGCGCTCCGGCATCTGGATCCGCGCCATCGCCTTCACCATGAAGAAGAAGAAGGTGCCGGAGACCGCCAGCAGGGCGAGGGTGACGGCGAACTGGGGCACGGAGGAGGCCTGCACGGCCAGCCCGAAGACGGCGCTGAAGATCAGGAAGACGAGCACCAACTGGAAGCCGAGCACGGCCCAGTAGCGGGCCCGCCACATCCCCCAGGCCATCACCGCGAGGATCAGCGTCGGCGCCGCGGCCTGGGCGAATTTCGGTTTTTCGCCGTTGGCCTCGACCCCGGCCAGGTAGCCGACCACGATCGAGAGCGCGATCAGGGCCGCGACCACCGCGCCGATCGTCACCACCAGCGGCCGCTGGCCCTCGTCCAGCGGCTGCAGCGCTTCGCGGGCTTCCTGGTTGCGCTGCTCGGCCTTGGCGTAGCCGCGCGTCATCGAGCTGCCCCCGCCCCCGCCGCGCTGCTTGCGCTTGCGCGGTTGCTCAGCCACCGGGGGCGACCCCCTCGCCACCGGCCGCGAAGGCGCGCCGCAGCGACTCGGCGACGGCGGCCGGGTCGGCGGCGTCGCGGATCGCCCGCACCACGCACATCCGCCGCGCCCCGGCCCGCACCACCTGCTCGGCGTTGGAGGGGTCGATGCCGCCGATCGCGAAGAAGGGGCGGGAGGCGACCTCGGCGGCGTGGGAGACCAGCTCGAGACCGACGCCGGGGCGTCCCTGTTTGGTCGGCGTCTCCCAGATCGGACCGACGCTCATGTAGTCGACTGCCTGTTCGGCGGCATCGTCGATCTGCTGCTCGGAGTGGGTCGAGAGGCCGACGATCGCGTCGGGGCCGAGCAGCGCCCGGGCCTGCTCGACCGAGGCGTCGTCCTGGCCGACGTGGACCCCGTCGGCGTCGCAGCTGCGAGCCAGGTCGGGGTCGTCGTTGACGACGAAGAGGGCGCTGTAGGTGTCGCAGAGGCGGCGGAAGGTGGTGGCGGAGCGTTCGATCGCGGTCCGGTCCAGCTCCTTCTCGCGCAGCTGGACGATGTCGACGCCGCCGCTCAGCGCCGCTCGCAGCAGCGACTCGGGGTCCTCACCGCCGGGGCGGGCGTCGCAGACGAAGTAGAGGCGGGCGGTGCGCAGGCGCTCGCGGCGCAGCGGCCCGAGCGCCTCCGGGGGTGCGAGGCTCATACCCGGATTATGAAGAGGGGTAGCATCGGTGGCGAAACGGGAGCCCGCGAGGGCTGAGAGGGTGGCATCGAGGCCACCGACCGTCTGGACCTGATCCGGGTAATGCCGGCGGAGGCAAGCTTGACCGAGAAGCGAAGTTACGACGCGATATTCGTCGGGGGCGGGATCGTCGGCCTCTGCTGCGCCTGGCGCGCGGCGCGGCGCGGCGCCCGCGTCGTCGTGCTCGACGCCGGCCGGCCCCCGGCTGGGGCGACCCGAGTGGCGGCCGGGATGCTCGCTCCAGTCGGCGAGCTCAGCTTCGGCGAGCCGCGGCTGCTGGAGCTGACCCTGGCGGCCGCCCGCTTCTACCCGGACTTCGTCGCCGAGTTGGAGGCGGCGAGCGGGACGAGCACCGGCTACGAGCGGCGCGGCGCCCTGCACGTCGCGCTCGACAGCGACGACGCGGCGCAGTTGCGCCGCGTCCACGAGTTGCAGCGCTCGCTCGGGCTCGATGCCGAGTGGCTGCCGCCGCGCCGCTGCCGCGAGCTGGAGCCCGGCCTCACCACGTCCCTCGCCGGCGGCGTCCACGCGCCGGGAGAGGCGGCGGTCGACCCGCGGGCGCTGAGCGCGGCGCTGCTGGCGGCGCTTGCGGCGGACGGGGTGGAGGTGCGGCGCGAGACCGAGGTGGTCGCCGGGATCTTCGAGGGGGATCGCCTCGCCGGAGTGCGGACCGCCGCCGGCGAGGAGCTGCGGGCCGAGTCGACCGTTCTATCCGCCGGCGCCTGGTCGGGCCGTGCCGAGTGGCTGCCGGAGCGGGCGAGGCCCCCGGTCCGCCCGGTTAAGGGACAGGTGCTGGAGCTGCGCTCCCGCGACGGCGCCGCGCCCTGCGAGCGCATCCTCGCCTCCGAGCGGGTCTACCTGGTGCCGCGCCCCGACGGCCGCCTGATCGCCGGTGCCACCACCGAAGAGCAGGGCTTCGACGCGACCGTGCTGGCCGGCGGCGTCCACGAGTTGCTGCGGGAGGCGTATCGCCTGCTGCCCGAGGTCGCCGAGATGGAGCTGGTCGAGGCGGCCGCCGGGCTGCGCCCCGGCACCCCCGACAACCTGCCGATCGTCGGCCCGGGGGCGATCGAGGGCCTGGTCCTGGCCACTGGCCACTACCGCAACGGCATCCTGCTGGCGCCGTTGGCTGCGGAGACCGTGGCGGCTCTGCTCGCCGGAGATCGCGCGGCCGAGCTCGCCGAGCGCGGCGCCAATCTCGCCGCGGTGGCGGAGCGCAGCGCCGAGGCACTGCGATGAGGATCGAGCTGAACGGCGAGTCGCACGAGCTCCCGGCCGGGGCGACGCTGGCGGCGGCGGTGCGCGAGGCCGGGGCGCTGGGCGGGAGTGGGGGAGAGGCCCGCGGCGTCGCCGTGGCCCTCGACGGCGAGGTCGTCCCTCGCGGCGAGTGGGAGGCGACGCCGCTGCGCGAGGGCCAGAGCGTCGAGGTGCTGGCGGCGATCCAGGGCGGCGCCGAGAGTTGGGAGCTGGGCGGCCGCCAGTGGTCCTCGCGGCTGATCGCCGGTACCGGCGGCTTCCGCTCGCTGGAGCAGATGGAGGGGGCGCTGGCGGCGGCCGGGACCGAGATCGTCACCGTCGCCCTGCGCCGGATCGACCCGGCGGCCGAGGGCTCGGTGCTCGAGGTGATCGACCGACTCGGCCTCTTCGCCCTGCCCAACACGGCCGGTTGCTACACCGCCCGCGACGCGGTCCGCACCGCCAAGCTCGCCCGCGAGGCCTTCCAGACCGATTGGATCAAGCTTGAGGTGATCGGCGACGACCGCACCCTCTACCCCGACGCGGTCGAGCTGCTCGACGCCGCCGAGCAGCTGGTCGCCGACGGCTTCACCGTCCTCCCCTACACCAACGACGACCCGATCCTGGCCCGCCGCCTCGAGCAGGCCGGCTGCGCCGCGGTGATGCCGCTGGGGTCGCCGATCGGCTCCGGCGCCGGCATCCGCAACCCCTACAACGTGGCGATCATCGCCGAGCGCGCCGAGGTCCCGGTCGTCCTCGACGCCGGCATCGGCACCGCCTCCGACGCGGCGCTGGCGATGGAGTTGGGCTGCGACGCGGTGCTCGCCGCCAGCGCCATCTTCGGCGCCGAGGAACCGACCGCGATGGCCCGCGCCCTGCGGGGTGCGGTCGAGGCCGGGCGCCTCGCCCGCGAGGCCGGGCGCATCCCCCAGCGCACCCACGCCGAGGCCTCGACTCCGTACCAGGGCCTGCCGGACCTTTCCTGATCTCTCCGTTCGTCGTTAGTTCGGCATAGCCATACAAGTGACGAACGGAGCGGCGCCCGTCTACCATGGGCGCCTCGCCCCTGTAGCTCAGCTGGTTAGAGCGGCGGCCTTTTAAGCCGCGCGGCGCGGGTTCGAGTCCCGCCGGGGGCACTTTTGTCCGGATCTGAGGGGAGCGCGGGGGCAAAGCGCGACGAGCGCCTCCTCCGCGTCCCCTGTGACGTCGAGGCGGAGGACGACGCCCGCCTCGACCGGATCCGCGAGGAGGTCGACCGCGGCTTCGACGCGCTCTGGGACGTCGAGGACGGCGTCTCGGTCTTCGGCTCGGCCCGGCTCGCCGAGGGCCACCCCTGGTACGAGCTCTGCCGCGAGACCGGCGCCTGCCTCGCCGAGCACGGCTTCGCCGTGATCACCGGGGGCGGGCCCGGGTTGATGGAGGCGGCCAACCGCGGTGCTGCCGAGGCCGGCGGGCTCTCGGTCGGCCTCAACATCGAACTTCCGCACGAGCAGCGCCCCAACCCCTACGCCAACCGTTCCCTGAACTTCCACTACTTCTTCGCCCGCAAGCTGATGTTCGTCCGCTACGCCCGCGCCTTCGTGATCTTCCCCGGTGGCTTCGGCACCCTCGACGAGATGTTCGAGAGCCTGACCCTGATCCAGACCGAGCGGATCAAGCACTTCCCGACGATCCTGGTCTGCTCCGAGCACTGGGCGCCCCTACTCGATTGGATCGACCGGACCTCGCAGCCCCCGGCCTGATCTCCGCCGCCGACAAGGACCTGCTGTTCACCGCTGACACCCCCGAGGAAGTCTGCTCGCACGTCGTCCGCGCCAGTGAGCAACAGAAGCAACTGGCCTGATCGACGATCGCATCAGGCCTAAGAACGCAAACGGCCCGCCGAAGCGGACCGTTGCGAAGGGGTTGCCGTCGAACAGACGACCCTGCCATCACGTAGTCACATCGTAGCGCCCCGAGCGGGAGTCGAACCCGCCAACCCCTGCTTCGTGATGGCAGGGCCCGCGTCCGGCGGCCGGGGCGTCGCCGCGGCCGCGACACGGCGACGCTAACCACTCAATCCGCACGTATGTGTCACATAGGTAGGAGCTGCGTGACAGAAGTGTGCAGTGACTCAGTCGACCACAGCGCGTCAGCAGCCGCTGGGTGCGGCGGCATAGTTCGGCGCTTGCTCGGCGAGCCACTGGGCGACTGCGGTGGCCATCGCTTCGGCGGTCGAGAACTGGCCATCACTGGGGCGGGTGGCAAGGGTGACCACGGCCTCCTTTTCGCCGAGGTGGAGGATGCCCATCTGGCGGGCCAAGTAGCCGCCGTCTACGCCCGGGCCCCAGCCTCCCTTCCAGCTCGCCGGCCGGCCGGCCGAGCCGAGGCCCCAGCTGTCAGAGGCGACTTCGCCCATCAACCCGAGGACGTACCGGCTCGATTCCGAGCCGACCACGCAGCCGGCGGCGAGCGAACTCATGAAGCGCTGCTGGTTGGCCAGTGCCCACTCGGTCTGTCCGTAGGTCGAGAATTCGCCGCGGCCCTGGGTCGAGATCTGGGTGCTGGTGTCACCGCCTTCGCGCAGAACCTCGCCGACCGCTGCCGAGGCGCTGGCGATGCCGCCGTAACTGGCTTCGAGTTCGCCGAACAGCGCCGCCGCCGCGTCGTTGTCCGAGAGGGTGAGCGCCGCGCGCATCTGTTCCGCCTGCGTGGTGCTGAGCCCGCCGGGGCCGCCGGCATCGGCCAGCACCTTCAACGCGATCGGCACCTTGCTGGTCGACCAGGCCGAGCCCGACTGCAGGCTGCCGAAGCTGACCGCTTCGCTTGACCCCGGCGGTCCGATCGCCGCCCCGACTTCGCCGCTCAGTCCCGCCGCCATCTGTTCGAAGCTGGCGCTGGCGGTGGTGGGATCGGCAGCCGGTTTGGAAGTTTCCGCCGTGGACTTGGATGCTTGGCGCCGTTCTCGCTCCCGGCCCTTGCGGGCCTCGGCTTGGCCCTGTCGCAGTTCGCTCCGCAGGCGCTCCAGCTTGCGGTCCATCGCTGCCCGCTTGGCCGCCTCGGCTCGTGCCGTCCCATTGGTGACGCCTTCCTCGGAAGAGTCGCCGCAGCCGCTCAAAATGAGCGCGACGAGCAGCGCGCCGGCCGCCAGGGCCATTCGCGTCTTCACGCTCCACCCCTCGGGCTCGGACTGCTCTCAGGGGAAATAGACGGAAGCGTTGTTGCCGCCGGTGCAGACGTGAGGCGAGCCAGCGGTGCAGTACATCGTGTAGTACTGGCCAGTGGTGGGGCTGTGGGAGTAAACGGAGCCGGAGCCGGAGCCGATCTCGGAGTAGTAGTTGGCTTGGACATTGGCGGCGAAGCCACAGGTGGTGCTTGGCCCAACCGAGAGGCTGCCGCCGCATGAGGTGTTGCCTCCCGAGGAGGATGGGGAGCCCGAGGTACTCGGCGGTGGAGCGGAGTTGGAGCGGCCATTCTTGTTCTTCCGCAGGCTTTTCAGCTGTTTTTCGATGTCATCGATCTTTGCCTGCTGGCTAGCCTGTTCTGCCCCCTCCGTTCGTGCTTGGTCCAGTTCCTCCTGGCTGGCGCCGGAATCCCCGCAGGCGGCGAAGGTGGTCGAGAGGACGAGGAGGGCGGCAACTGCCGCGATGATCTGCAGCGCACGACGAGACATTCGAGTGCTCAGCTTATTCAGAATTGGTGCTTAGTGGCGGAAGTGCCGGTGCTTCGTGAAGACCATCGTGACGCCGCCGCCGTCGCAGGCCTCGATCACGTCGCCGTCGCGCTTGGAGCCGCCGGGTTGGATCACGGCGGTGGCGCCGGCCTCGATCGCTGCCTGGGGGCCGTCGGCGAAGGGGAAGAAGGCGTCGGAGGCGACGGCGGAGCCGGCTAGGAGGGGATCGGCCTCCTCGCCGCGGGCGTCGCGGCACTTCTCAACCGCGAGGCGGACCGAGTCGACGCGGCTCATCTGGCCGGCGCCGATGCCGAGGGTGGCGCCGTCCTTGGCGATCACGATCGCGTTGGAGCGGACCCGGCGGCAGACGGTCCAGGCGAAGACCATGTCGTTCCACTGGTCCTCGTCGGGCTGGGTCCCCGTCACCACCTCCATGATCTCCCGCGGCTCGGGGTCGCCGTCGCGGTCCTGGATCAGCAGCCCGCCGAGCACCTTCTTGACGTCGCGCTCGACCGGGTCGGCGTCGCGACGCTCCTCCTCGTCGAGGATCCGGATCGCCTCCTTCTGCTGCAGCACGTCGAGCGCGCCGTCCCCGTAGCCCGGGGCGAGCAGCACCTCGACGAAGTTCTTGTGGAGCTCCTCGGCGAGGGCCGCCTCGACCGGCCGGTTGAGCGCGATCACGCCGCCGTAGGCGGAGAGCGGGTCGCAGGCGAGCGCCTTGCGGTAGGCGTCCAGCGCGTCGGTGCCGATCGCCACCCCGCAGGGGTTGTTGTGCTTGACGATCACGCAGGCGGGCGGGTCGAAGTCCCCGACCAGGCTGCGGGCCGAGTCGAGGTCGAGCACGTTGTTGAAGGAGAGCGCCCGCCCGTGCAGCTTCGAGACCCGCGAGAGGATGTGCTTGCGGGCACCCGCCTCCGAGTAGAGCGCCGCCCTCTGGTGGGGGTTCTCGCCGTAGGAGAGGTCGAGCACCTTCTCGTAGGCGACCGCGAGGTGTTCCGGGAAGTCCTCGTACTCGGTCGAGAACCAGCGGCTGATCGCGGCGTCGTAGCGGGCGGTCTGGGCAAAGGCCTCGTTGGCGAGCCAGTGCCGGGTCGGCGCCGAGACCTCGCCGCCGGACTCCTCCAGCTCGGCGCAGACCGCGTCGTAGGACTCGGGCTTGACCACGACCGCGACGCCGCTGTGGTTCTTGGCCGCGGCGCGGATCATCGTCGGGCCGCCGATGTCGATGTTCTCGATCGCCACCTCGGGCGCGACGTCGTGGCCGGAGACGGTCTGCTCGAAGGGGTAGAGGTTGACGCAGACCAGGTCGATCGGCTCGATCCCCTCGCGCTCCAGCGTCGCCATGTGCTCGGCGTCGTCGCGGCGGGCCAGCAGCGCCGCGTGCAGCCGCGGGTGCAGGGTCTTGACACGGCCGCCGAGGATCTCCTCCTGGCCGGTGAACTCGGAGACGTCGGTCACCTCCAGGCCCGCCTCGCGCAGGGCGCTGGCGGTGCCGCCGGTGGAGAGCAGCTCGATCCCGAGCGCGGCGAGGCTCTTGGCGAAGTCGGCGACCCCGGTCTTGTCGGAGACCGAGATCAGCGCCCGGCGCACCCGGATCGCGCCGTCGCTGACGGCTCCGTCCTGGGTCTCTGGGGTGGCTTCACTCATCGATCTGGACGACGCGGGGATCGTCGGCGTCGATCCTAACCCGCCCCTTCGCGATCATGCGGATCGCCTCCGGGTAGAGCCGGTGCTCGACGGCGTGGATCGCCACCTCCAGGGCCTCGCGATCGCCGCCGGGGGGCACCGTCACCTCGTGCTGGGCGATCACCGGCCCGGTGTCGACCCCCTCGTCGACGAAGTGGACGCTGACCCCGGTCGCCTCGACTCCGGCGGCCAGCGCCTGCCCGATCGCGTCGAGCCCCGGGAAGGCGGGCAGCAGAGCGGGGTGGACGTTGACGACCCGGCCCCGGAAGCGGGTCACGAACGGTTCGCTGAGCAGCTGCATGTAGCCGGCCAGGACGACCAGGTCGGCGCGGCGGGATTCGACCCAGTCGGCCATCGCCGCGTCGCGGCCGATCCGGTCCTCGTAGGCGTCGGCGGGGAAGACCGCGGTCTCGACCCCGAGGGCGACCGCCCGCTCCAGCGCCCGCGCCCCCGGTTTGTCGGAGCCGACCCCGACCACCTCGATCCCGTCGCGCCCGTGCAGCGTGTCGAGGATCGCCTGCAGGTTGGTGCCGCTGCCGGAGGCTAGGACGACGAGCTTGAAACCGCTCACGGGACTACGGCGATGTCCTCGAGCGCAAACTTGCCGTTGGCGTCGTCGGGGTCCCCGAGCGGGTAGTGGCCGGTGAAGCAGGCGTCGCAGTGGTCTTCGCCGTTGACGCCGAGCGCTTCGTAGACGCCGCCGATCGAGAGGTAGGCGAGCGAGTCGGCGTCGAGCTCGTCGGCGATCTCCTCCAGGTTGCGGCCGTGGGCGATCATCTCCTCGCGGGTCGACATGTCGACGCCGTAGTGGCAGGGGTTGCGGATCGGCGGCGCCGAGATCCGCAGGTGCACCTCGCTGGCGCCGGCGTCGCGCAGCATCCCGACGATCTGCCGAGTGGTGTTGCCGCGCACGATCGAGTCGTCGACGACGACCAGGCGTTTGCCGGCGACGATCTCCGGCAGCGGGTTGAACTTCAGCCGCAGCCCGTGCTTGCGCAGCTCCTGGCCGGGCTGGATGAAGGTCCGGGCGACGTAGCGGTTCTTGATCAGGCCGTCGTCGCGGGGCAGCCCCGATGCGCGCGCGAACCCTGCCGCGGCCGGGTTGCCGGAGTCCGGCACCGAGATCACCAGGTCGGCCTCGACCGGTGCCTCGCGCCAGAGCAGCTCGCCCATCCGCCCTCGCACCTGCTGCAGGACGTTGCCCTCCAGGCGGCTGTCGGGGCGGGAGAAGTAGATGTGCTCGAAAACGCAGCGCGCCGGCCGCTCGGCCTTCACCACCTGGCGCGTCTCCAGCCCGCGCTCGGTCAGCGAGACCATCTCGCCGGGATGCACCTCGCGCATCAGCTCGGCGCCGATGATGTCGAAGGCGCAGCTCTCCGAGGCGACCACGAAGCGGTCGCCGAGCCGGCCCAGCGAGAGCGGCCGGATCCCGTGCGGGTCGCGGAAGGCGACGATCGCGTGCTTGGTCATCACCACCGTCGAGTAGGCCCCCTCCATGCGCGGCATCACGTCCATGACCGCGTCCTCGATCAGCTTGCCGTCGTGGGAGGAGAGCAGGGCGGCGATGATCTCCGAGTCGGAGGTGCCGCGGAAGTCGATCCCGCGCCCCTTCAGCTCGCTCCAGAGCTCGACCGCGTTGGTCAGGTTGCCGTTGTGGGCGAGCGCCACCTCGCGGCCGTCGTCGCGCCAGACCGGCTGCGCGTTCTCCCAGGAGCCGCCGCCGGTGGTCGAGTAGCGCACGTGGCCGATCGCCATGTCGCCGGCCAGCGCCCGCAGCTTCTCCTCGTCGAAGACTTGGGAGA
>Ga0190272_10001179_pt1 | contig 12649 bp, 8 predicted proteins | sample Popmic504T_FD_133746 | JGI IMG/M metagenome (GOLD analysis project Ga0190272, IMG submission 133746) | Populus adjacent soil microbial communities from riparian zone of Shoshone River, Wyoming, USA - 504 T | ecosystem: Environmental > Terrestrial > Soil > Riparian zone | place: USA: Wyoming...
CAAGCACAGCGGCTACTCGGCCAAGCCGAAGTTCTCGCCCAGCAAGCAGAGCAACTGCAGCAGCAGGGCGATGTGCTGCAACGCCAAGCAGCCGACCTCCAGGAACAGGCGGGCCAGCTGTCTGCCGAGGGGGCATCATTGCAAGCACAGGCCGCCGACCTGCAGGAGCAGAAATCGCAACTGGAGAGCGAAGGCGCTTCGCTTCAGCGGCAAGCGGACACACTGCAACGGGAGGCCGACAAGGCCAACAAGCAGAAAAAGACAGCAAAGAAGTTGAAGCGCGACCTCACTCAGCAACTTACTCAGGCCGGCGGAGATGACCGCGCTACCGATCCCCGCATTGTCAAAGTTCAAGACGCCATGCTCGCAACCCCCGGCATTGTTTCCCTGCTGCCACCGCAACTCTCGAAAGCCGGAGATGCCTTAGTTTTCAACGCAATTCCGGCAACCGCGCCGTCAGACCCTGCCACTGCCAACCTCGTCAACGAGTCGCGCGATGACGTTCTGCCAGCTGCCACCAGTGAGGGTGGAATAAAGACCTATGTCGGGGGCGTCACGGCGAGCAACGTCGACCTGGCAGCGAAGATTTCCGATCGCCTCTTGCTCGTGATTGCCACGGTCCTTGCCCTCAGTTGCCTGCTGCTCCTCGTCGCGTTCCGCTCGCTCTTGGTGCCACTGCAAGCCGCGATCAGCAATCTGCTGTCGGTCGCTGCGTCTTTCGGTGTGCTCACGGCTGTCTTCCAGTGGGGCTGGGGACTGTCACTGGTCGGGTTGGACCCTGCGTTGGGTTCAGTGCCGATTGCCAGTTACGTACCGCTGATGATGTTTGCCATCTTGTTCGGTCTTTCCATGGACTACGAGGTCTTCCTTGTCAGCCACATCGTCGCGCACCACGATGCCGGCGACCAAGCGCGTGAGGCGGTTCGTGCGGGGTTGGCCGGGAGTGCCCGTGTCATCGCTGCCGCCGCGCTCATCATGATCTGTGTCTTCGGCAGCTTCGTGCTTAATGGCGACCCAACGGTCAAGCAGTTCGGCGTTGGCCTGTCTGTGGCGGTCTTCCTCGCGGCTCTTATGACGCTGCTGCTCGCGCCTGCGTTGTTGTCGTTGTTTGGACGAGCGACGTGGAAGTTACCGCGTTGGCTGGGCAGGATCGTGCCGAACGTTGGGCTCGAGGAGTAGTCGCCACGAATGGTGCACTCGAGGCGTCTGGGCCGCTATCTAGTACGCACTCGGCACCGAAATTTCGCCACTAACTACGCACTCGGCGGGTTGGTGACGAGGTGACAAGCGGCCACGTGTTGCGTGGCGTCCGGCGGTAGTACGAGCGGGCTAGTACCCATGCACTTATCGAGGACGCCCGCGGCTTCCGCGGTGCCATCCTTCACTTTCTGGCAGCGAGGGTGGAAGCGGCACCCACTGGGAATCTTGGTGGGGTCGGGCGCTTCGCCGGTGAGCACGATCGCCTCGACCTGTTCCATCTCAGGGACGACCGAGAGCAGCGCCTTGGTGTAGGGGTGCTGTGGATCGTTCAACACCTGTTCGGTGGGGCCTTCCTCGACCACCCGCCCGAGGTACATCACCACGATGCGGTCGGCGATGTTCCACGCCAGGCCTAAGTCGTGGGTGACGACAAGCAGAGTGACTTCGAGCTCTTCCCGCAGTTTGAGCATGAGCGCGAGGATCTCGCCGCGCACCGAGGCGTCCAGGCTGCTGACCGGCTCATCGGCGATGATGACTTCCGGTTCGAGCGCTAGTGCTCCGGCAATGACTACGCGTTGGCGTTGCCCACCGGAAAGTTCATGGGGATAGCGAAGAAAGAAGCGTTCGGGGGGCCGCAGCCCCGCTTGCGCAAGGGCCCGCGAAACACGCCCTGGCTCGTCGTCCATCCCGTGCGTTCGGGGCCCTTCGGCAACGGCTTCATAGACCGAGTGGCGAGGATTGAGTGAACCCGTTGGGTCTTGCAGGACCAGTTGCACGTTGCTGCGGTACTTCTTGAGGGCTTTGGCGCCATAGTTGAGCGGCAGGCCGTGGAAGCGAATCTCGCCTGATTCTGGGCGTTCCAGGCCGAGGATGGAGCGAGCCAGCGTGGTCTTGCCGCACCCCGATTCCCCCACCAACGCCACGACTTCACCACGTCCGACGTTGAGGTTGACGCCGTCGACGGCGCGTGCGATGCCCCCACGGCGGCCGGGGAAGCTGACACACAGGTTGTCGACCTCAATGACATTGGGCGAAGCTGAAGCGGACGGTGTCGACTCGCTCACCGATGTCGTCGTCACGATGCCGCAACTCCCTCGTTTACCAGAATGCACGCTGCGCGCCGGGCAGGTCCGGCTGGCAGCAAGCCAACGTCTACTTCCTTGCACCTGTCGATGGCGTCTGGGCAGCGCGGATGGAACGGGCAGCCCTCGGGCAAGTCTCCAGGAAAGGGCGGATCGCCAGCGAGCCCTGACGGCGCGTAACGCGACTCTGGGTCGCCGATGGTGGGGAAGGCGCCGGTGAGCGCACGGGTGTAGGGGTGCTTGGGGTAGTCGAAAACTTCGCGAGCAACACCCTCTTCCACGATCCGTCCGGCATACATGATGGCCACCCGGTCGCATGTCGTTGCCAGCACGGACAAGTCGTGGCTAATGATGACCACCGCCATGGACCGCTCCCGCGCAATCTCGGTGAGCAACTCCAGGATCTGAGCCTGAACCATGACGTCGAGCGCTGTCGTCGGCTCGTCCGCGATCAAAACTTCGGGATCGCAGGTCAACGCCAACGCAATCATGACGCGTTGTTTTTGACCTCCGGACAATTGATGCGGATAGGCGTCCGCGTGGCGCGCTGGGAGCCCGACCTGGGCCAGCAGTTCTCGGACTTTCTTTAGCGCCTTTTGTTCGCTCGACTTCTTGTCGTGGAGCAAAATCGGTTCGACGAGCTGCTTCCCGATTTTTTGAATGGGGTTGAGCGAGTGCAGGGCGCCTTGGAAGACCACCGCAGCCTCGCCCCAACGTACGGCACGCACCCGATTCCATTTCATCGTGAGCACGTCTTCGCCGGCCACGAGTACTTCACCGGTGACGGTGGCAGTTTTGGGGAAGAGACGAAGCACCGTGGATACCAAAGTGGACTTGCCGCAGCCGGACTCACCCGCAACGCCGACAATTTCACCAGCATCGACCGAGAGGTTTACCCCGCGCACCGCCGGTATTGGGCCCTCGTCGGTGCGATAGGTGAGGTGGACATCCCTCATCTCAAGCAGCGCCATCTCACTCACTTCCCAGCCGTGGGTTGAGAACCACTTCGAGTGCTCGCCCGATGAGGGTAAATGCCAAGACCACCAGAATGACACAAATGCCTGGTGGCAATAGGTACCACCATGCGCCTCGCAGTGGAGCGCCACTTGCGCTTGCGTTGTCCAACATCGAGCCCCAGTTGACCGAGTTGGGATCAGTGAGACCGATGAATGCGAGTGTGGTCTGGGACAAGATGACGATTGCTACCGTCAGGGTGGTGTTCGCGATGACGAGCGGCATCACGTTGGGCAAGACGTGCCGCGACATCTGCTTCCAGTCGCTGTTACCGAGCACCTTCGCGCGCTCGATGTAAGGCCGGCCTTCCACACTGAGGGTTTGTGCACGTACTAGGCGTGCGGTGCCCGGCCACGCCGTGATTCCCAACACCACGATCAGAATCCAGTCGCCCTGCTGACCGAATACCGCCGCGAGCACGATCACCAGCGGGAGGAACGGAATCACCAGAAACCAGTCAGTGAGCCTTTCACACAACGCACCGAACCAGTTGCGGAAGTGCCCGCTGGAAATGCCAAGGAGGGTACCCAAAATCATGGCAATGATGGAGGCGCTGATGCCTACGATCAGAGAGGGTCTGATGGCCCAGACCAAGAGAGCCAGCACGGATCGTCCGAGCTCGTCGGTGCCCAGCCAAAACTCTGCGGAAGGCGACGCCATGCGCGGGTTGTTCACCGTGTTGATCGGCTCGATCATCTCGGCAGGAAACAGCACGGGAGCCAACAGCCCAAGGACAACGAACACCAGCAGCATGACAACGCCCAGGACCCCCGACTTGTGCTGGGCGAATGCTTCGACGAAACGCTTCGTCGACCGCACGCGACGTTGACGCGCGATCGCGCGACTCGACAGCACTTGCATTGGTGCGGTTTCGACGCTCATACCCTGATCCTGGGATCGACGAGGGCAATGGTGACATCGGCAATAATGTTGAACAAAATCACCGCGGCGCTAGTAAAGAGGAACAGCGCCTGGAGCAGCGGTAGGTCTTGGGTGCCGATGGCCTCGACTGACAACAATCCCAACCCCGGGTAGGAGAACACAGTTTCCACCGTGATTGCTCCACCTATGATGAATCCAAAACTGAGAAAGATGAGCGTGATGGTGGGCAGCGACGCGTTGGGCACCGCGTGCCGACGGCGGATCTGGTAGTCCATCAAGCCTTTGGCGCGGGCCGTCGTCAAGTAGTCCTGCCCAAGCTCGTCCACTATCGAGGCACGCATGATGAGTGAATAGTCCGCTAAGTAGACCAGCGCAAGCGCAGTCGCAGGCAGCACGGTGTGGTACGCGATGTTAATGACGCCCTCAATTGAGAGCGCGTCGATACCGGCGTCCTTGATGGTGCCGCTCGGGAACAGTGCTGGGAAGGGTCCCACCCCAGTGGAGAACAGCATGATGAGGAGCAGACCAAGCCAGAACTCCGGAGTTGCGTAGAGCAGCAGGGTGACGCCGGTCGACGCTTTGTCGAACTTGCTGCCCCGATTCCAGCCAGCTTTGATGCCGATCCAAACACCCACGATGGTGGCTACCAGCGTCGCCGTTCCGAGCAGCACAACGGTCGGCCACAAACTACCGAAGATGGTGCTCCACACTGACTCGCCACTGAACGTGGACAGCGCGTCGAGGGACAGCGGGTCTTTGATGTAGTTGATGAACTGGTCCCAGAGGGGAGCATTCAACTCCTCTCGCAACTTCGCGATCGCCTCAGCGGAAATGTCACGCACGCCTCGGTATCGCGCTGCCGGATCGCCGGGGAGAAGTTGGAACAGCACGAAGTTGAACGCAAGAACAAACAGCAGCGTGCCGAGGCCGGTGAGACTTCGGCGCAGGATGAATCGGCCGAGCCCTCCAGCCCGTCGCGTGTCTCGGACCCGGCGCTCCAGCGCCGGGTCCGAGCCCACATCGGCAGCAATAGCCTCCGCTGGTTCAGACACTCACTACTCCATGTCTGCTTCACCGCTGCGACGCCCACGACTAATCAAGAACACCACAACACCGGCCAGCACCGCGGCCGCGGCAACTCCGCCAACAATTAGCGCGGTGTTGGAACTGCTGTCACTGTCACCGCCGCTTGCATCGGTGACAGGCTCAACGTTGAGGTAGGAGAACGTGCCGTACTGGAACAGCACCGCACCATCAGGTTCGGGCTGGTGCTCAAAGCCAGTAAAACGATCCGTTCTCCAGGCCTGCAAATAGTCGTAGTAGTACGGGATGATGTACGCGTTTGCTTCGTACACCATCTGCTGCAGTTCTTTCACAATCTCCGTACGTGCTGCCGGATCAGTTTCTACTGCCTGCTGGGCATAGAGCTCGTCATACTCCGGGTCGCAGTAGAAGCTGTCGTTCAGACCACCGTAAATCTGTCCACCCTTGGTCTCGTAGCTGAACTGGTCACAAGTAAACGTGGAAGCCTGGTAGTCGGGGTCAGGCTCGGTAACCCAGCCCCACTCGTACATATCGAACGTTCCCTCACCGGCGATCGCGTACAGCCTGCCTTCTGAAACGGTCTCGGCACTGGACTCGATACCGATCTCTTTGAGCCAGCCCTGCAAGAGTTCGATGGTCGTCTGGGACGTCTTGGACTCTTGCCGTGAGAAGAGCTCGAAGTCGAGCGGATTGGAGCCATCGGGCATGGTGCGGATTCCATCGGGCCCTTTGGCATAACCGGCGTCATCCAACATCTGATTGGCCAGCTCGACGTCGTAGCCGATGGGATCTTCCGGCTCATAGTGCTGGTCGGCATAGATAGGCGGCATAAAGGAAGATCCCTGGCTGCCGTAGCCCTCCAGGTTGGTATTGATGAGCGCTTGCTTGTCGACGGCCCAGTTGATGGCCTCACGAACAATGGGGTCCTCAAGGGACGGGTGCCCAGTTCCGATGGGAGTGCCATCCGTGAGTTGAGCGCCGCCATTGAACGTGATGTAGCTCCAGCCGTAGTACTCCGCCGCGTTCGTGGCGATGTTGTCCTTGCCTTCAAGGGTCGAGAACAAGTTGGCGTCGATGTCGTCGGCGAAGTCGATTTCACCGTTGTTCAACGCCGTGACCATTCCGTTGGCGTCGCGGTAGACGCGGTACTCAACGCCGTCAATCTTTGGTGCACCGCCCCAGTAGTCGGGGTTCGCGGTGAACGTCCAGTACTGACCCTTGACCGCCTCGTCGAGGACGAAGGGCCCAGACCCAACACCACCGGGAGGATCAGAGTCGGGGCTGTTGGTGTAGTCACGTAGTTCGTCGGCGTCGAGCTCAGACCAAATGTGCTCGGGCAGGATCGGCACAGCGAGTTTCGTCATGATCGGGGTTGGCTCGGTCAGTGTGAACTCAACGGTGGCGTCGTCAATGGCCTTGACGCTCTCCATGTTCTTGACGTAGCTGCCGTAGTTGGTCTGCTCGTTCGACTCGCCTTCGATGATGCGGTTGAACGTGTAAACCACATCGTCGGCAGTCAGCGGCTCGCCATCGCTAAAATTGACGCCCTCGACCAGGTTGTAGGTCCAGGTCAGTCCGTCTTCGGACTCTTCCCAAGATTCAGCCAGGCGTGGTTCGGCCGAGAAGTCTTTGCCGTAACCAGTGAGCGTGTCGTACATCAGCGCCCAGGCTTCGTAGGCCGCAGCCGTGATGCCCTTGAAAGGGTTCAAGTTGTCGACGGGCTGAAGCACACCGACTTTCAAGATGTACTTGCCATCTTGTTCAATTGCTTGCGCATTGCTCGCAGCCACCGTTACCGGGATGACCGCGGCAATCACCGTCGCTAATCCAGCTGCCCCCCATCGGCGCAAACTCCTCCGCGTTCTCGCCATGGAACTTCCCTCCTGCTCGGGCACCGCTGTGCGCGGCCACCTGTAGAAACTAGTGAGTAAACGACCCGTAGGTCACGGGTTGACCCCAATTCGAGACCTGACTCGACCCTCGAAACGCCTCATCGGACCAGGCCGCGACCGCTGCCCCCCAGCAGCCACAGGAAGGCACTCAGCACCCAACGCCGCACTGGCGTGGACAACAAGATTTCCTGTCAAAGGTCGCATTCTCTTCCGAATCTTTCGTGAATCAGGGCAAGTTGGCTTCTGACTTACGGTATGTGGGCCGAAACGTAAACCCTTTGGCGCGCTACGTCTAGCGTTTGTAACCGGATCGTCGTAACCAATGTTCAGCCCCACGTCCGCGACGGGGTTCCAGTGGGTGGAACTATGGGCCGCTGGCCACCGGCTGCCAGCCCGGCTACCCTCACCGCCCATGCCCGTCGGCGAGGTTTTCATCGTGGACGCACTCCGCACCCCTATAGGAAAGGTGAACGGAGTGCTGGCAGAAGTACGTCCGGATGATCTTGCCGCGATGGTGGTGCGCGCCTTGCTGGCACGTCACCCAAAGATCGACCCCGCCACCATCGACGACGTCTACTGGGGGGCGGCCAACCAGGCCGGCGAAGACAACCGCGATGTGGCACGGATGGCCGTGCTGATTGCCGGGCTCCCGGTGACGGTCCCGGGGGTGACGGTCAACCGGCTGTGCGCGTCTGGGATGTCTGCCGTCGTTCAGGGTGCCCAGGCGATTCGAGCGGGCGAGGCCGAAGTCGTGATCGCCGGAGGTTCGGAGTCCATGACGCGCGCCCCCTTCGTCGTGGGCGGGCCTGACCGCGGGTACCCCAAGGGTCTGCAGCCGGTGGACACCCGACTTGGGTGGCGGCTGGTGAACGCCGGCCTGCACCTTTCTTATCCCGCGCATTCGTTGGGAGAGACCGCCGAGATTGTCGCGGAGAAGTACGGCGTCAGCCGAGAACGTCAAGATGAGTTCGCGCTGACCTCTCACATGCGCGCTCACATCGCGTGGGAGGCGGGCGCCTTCGAGAACGAGGTGGTCGGGGTTGCTGCACCGAAAGGGGCGACCCTGCGCGACGAGGGAATCCGAACCGGCACGTCCCTGGAGGCCTTGGCCGCCTTGCGTCCCGCCTTTCGTGACGACGGCACTGTGACCGCTGGCAACAGCTCGCAGATCAGCGACGGCGCCGCGGGCATGATTCTTGCTTCCGAGAAGTTGGTGAACGAGTGGGGCATTGAGCCGCTGGCGCGCTACGTCTCATCTGGAGTTGCTGGCGTACATCCGGATCTGATGGGCATCGGGCCGGTACCGGCCACTCAGAAGGTGCTCGGCCGAACCGGATGGTCCATGGAGTCGGTCGAACGCGTTGAGTTGAACGAAGCATTTGCCGCACAGGCTTTGGCCGTCATCGACGAACTGAAACTGGATCCGGACCGTACAAATATGCAGGGCGGTGCCATTGCCCTCGGACATCCCTTGGGCTGCACCGGTGCCCGCCTCGTCACGACGCTCGCGCACCAGCTAAAGACGGCCGGCGGAAGCCGCGGGCTCGCCACGATGTGTGTAGGGGTGGGGCAAGGAACCTCAGTGCTGCTTGAACGCCCCTAGTTTGACGACAACTTTCTCGATGCCAAGAGACCCACTGTTCATGTCACGACACGTCGTGTGACGCGCTAGTCTTCCCGTTTCCAGTGGGCCGTCGACGCATGTGCGCGACAACGTCAAAGCGTCAGGGGGCATTCGTGGGCGAACACATCGATGACGTCGGCGAAGCGGCCCTGCCCACTGTTGCCGAGGTACTCACCCTGCCAGCGTTGCAATTCGGGCGCCCCGAACTGATTGCCGGTGCTGCTGGGGCAGGCGGCCGCGTGCGGTGGCTACACGTCAGCGAACTGCCAGATATCGCTGGCCTGCTCTCTGGTAGCGAGCTGATTCTTACCACCGGTATTGCCTTACCTGAGACAGACGAAGAGTTGCGCGCCTACGTTGACGACCTTGTTGGGGCGGGCGCAGTCGGGCTGATTGTTGAGCTCGGCCGTCGTTACACCGAACTCCCGGCCGCCTTAACCCGTGCCTGCAACAAGAAGCAACTGCCATTGGTCGTGCTGAACCGTGAAGTGCGGTTTGTGAAGGTGACACAGGCCGTGCACTCGCACATCGTGCAGGAGCAGTTCGCAGCATTGCGTGCGTCCGAGCGTGCGCACCGCGTCTTCACGCAGCTGTGCGTCGAAGGTGCTTCCGCATCCTCCATCGTTCACGAGGCTGCCCGCATCAGCGGAGCGCCTGTGGTCTTTGAAAACTTGGTGCATCAAGTGGTCGCACACGACGCCGCTGGGTTCGCGCTCGACGATGTGCTGCGTGATTGGCATGCCCGATCGCGTGCTGCACGAACCAGCGAGCACAGCGACGTGTGCGGACCAGAGGGCTGGATCGTGGCCACAGTCGAGGCCCGCGGCGAGGTGTGGGGGCGGTTGGTGTTGCTCCCCGATGGTGAGCCGCAACCGCTTCAGCGCATGGTGTTGGAGCGAGCCGCTACTGCGCTCACGCTCAACAGGCTGCTGGAGCAGCAGCAGGACCCGATGGAGTTACAAGCCCACCGCACCACCCTGTCGGACATCATCGACCGGCGATTCGAGTCGGCTCCTGACATTCACGCCCGAACCGCAGCACTAGGTGTACCGACTTCGCGGATGGAACTGGTGGCTGTTGTCGTCGAGTTGTCTGCCGATCGAGCACACCAACCGCATGCGCGGCCGCGGGACGTTGAGGCGGAACTGGTTGCAGCGGCTTTGCGCGCGGCCGACGTCAAGGCGTTGTACGCATCGCTTCGGCCAGGGCGCGTGGGTGTGCTGATTCCGCTTCCACTCGACTCAGACCATTCCCCGACGTTGATGAAAGTGGCGCAGCATGTGTTGGCACGCGCGGATGCAACTGGAATCCGGCGACCTGTGATTGGTGTTGGCTCGGCTGTTCGTGACCTCGACGCAGTCCGGCGTTCCTTCGCCGAGGCAGCCCACGCTGCCGAGGCCGCTCAAGGCTCACCTGAACTGAAGCCCTACTACGAGCTCCCAGACGTTCAGCTCCGCGGCCTTCTCTATGTGCTGGGCGGCGACCCACGCTTGCAGGCATTCGTGGAGCGCACACTTGGCGACGTCATCGAGTACGACGCTCAGAACAATACCGATCTCTTGCATTCGCTACAGGTGTACCTGACTCACGGCCGAAATAAGTCGGCGGCAGCAGACGCCGCGCACCTGTCCAGGCAAGCGTTCTACCAACGCCTATCAACCATCGAGAAGGTGCTCGGCGTCGACCTCGACTCTGCGGAAGCCTGCACGTCGTTACACGCGGCCGTGATGGCTTGGGAGGCCCTCCGCCAAACTCAGCCTTCTCTTTGAGACACCTTGGTTGAAGACTTTGCGGAACTGAGGTAACTGGGCGGTACGAAAGTTCCCAAAGTTCGACTAGGTGAGGCGGACGAGGGTGCGGCCGGTGGCTTGTCCGGCGAGTACGGCGTCGAGTGCGTTCGGCAACTGCTCGAGTGTGACTTCGCCCGTACCAATCTCATCGAGGGCCGCCGGACGCATGTCTACTGCCAAGCGGCTCCACAACGCACGCCGCAATTCAATACCACACTGAACGGAGTCAACACCCAAGAGCGCGGCACCACGAAGTATGAAGGGCAGCACAGTGGCGTCAAGTGCGGTTCCACCAGTGTTTCCGCTCGCAGCCACCGCGGCGCCGTACTTCAACGTGCTGAGGATGTACGGAAGAGTTGCCGCCCCGACGCAGTCAACCGCGCCGGCCCACTTCTCTCGTTGCAACGGCTTGGCTGCGTCGGCTGTCTCCTCTCGACCGATGACAGCACTGGCACCTAGATGTTTCAGCCAGTCGACCGCCGACGCCTTTCCGGACGCCGCGACCACTTCGTAGCCACGTTGGGCGAGGATCCCGACCGCCACGCTGCCCACCCCGCCTGAAGCACCTGTCACCAGGACAGGGCCATCACCTGGGCGAAGGCCCCTCTCTTCTAACTGATGCACTGAGAGCGCAGCGGTAAAGCCAGCCGTGCCCAGGCTCATCGCTTGACGGGCAGTCAACGCTGCCGGCAGAGGCACCAGCCACTGTGACGGGACGCGGGCGTATTCGCTGTAGCCACCGTTCTGCGAAACCCCAAGTTCATAGCCGTGAGCAATCACGGGAGCGCCGACATCGAGGCCAGAATCACCGGGTTCAACGATGGTGCCCGCCATGTCAATGCCAGGTATCAGTGGTGAGATGCGCGCAACCTTGCCATCGACGGTTGTTGCTAGCCCGTCTTTGTAGTTCACACCACTCCACGACACTTGGACGAGCGGAGCGTCAGGTGCCGCCAGTTTTGTGAAGGCCTCGTTCTCCAAGTCCTCGAGGCTCAGCTGACGAATGTCACGAAGGACGCAGGGCGGTCCGTCGGGGATTTCTGCGCCGGTCTTCTCGACGACGAAGGCACTGAACTTCTCTGGCAATGTCGACATCAAGAATCTCCACTTCGTGACAGTCGTGTTGTGACAACTGGCCTTCCAGTGTTCCCGTGTCCTTCGCCTGCAAGTAGATGCAAACTGTTGCGCCACTCCCGAACTGACACAACACATTGCCGCTATCACACAACGCAGCGCGGGGTCACCATCGCTACATGGACCTATCGACGATGCTGCGACCGCGATCTATCGCGGTCGTTGGGGCGAGCCCTCGCTCGTTTGCAGGCAGCATCGTGCAGCGGAACTGCAACGCGCAGGCGTTCACCGGAACCGTCACTCCCATCAATGGCAAGTACGACCAGATCGAAGGTGTCGCGACAGTGCCGACCCTCCTCGATCTCGAGGAGGGTCCTGACGTCGTCGTTGCACTGGTGGGAACAGCGCGCGTACTTGGCATCGCTGAGGACGCAGATGCCATTGGCGCAGGCAGCCTCATCGTTCCCGGAGGTGGCTTTACCGACTCCGGTGCAGAAGCAAACGAGCTTGCCGAGGGGCTTGCGGTGCTCGCCGACAAGTTTCAAATGCCCATTGTGGGACCGAACTGCATGGGAGTGGCCGATCTGGTCACTGGTGCCATGCCGTACATCGGCACCGTCCCGAACGAAGTACGGCGCGGCACCGTTGCTGCTATCGCGCAGAGTGGTGCAGTGATCGAGGCGCTGGTGAACAGCGGGGGTCGCGTGCCCTTCTCCACCTTGGTGTCCAGCGGTTGTGAAGCATCCACCACAACAGCCGACTACTTACGCTTCTTCGCAGCCGACGAACAGACCACGGCCGTACTCGTGTTCATCGAGGGTTTTGCTGACGCTCCGGACGTGCTCAGCGCCGCACGCGAAGTTGCTGAACGAGGTAAGACGGTGGCGGCATGTGTCGTCGGGCGATCGGCCAAGGCCCAAGCGGGAATTCTCGCGCATTCCGGCAAACTCGCTCCCAGTGCGCGGGTGACTGCCGCAGCGCTGCGTCAGGCGGGGGTTGTCGTGGCGTCCGACCTCGATGAACTCCTTGCCATGGGAGAACTGCTCG
>Ga0190272_10001180_pt1 | contig 12630 bp, 9 predicted proteins | sample Popmic504T_FD_133746 | JGI IMG/M metagenome (GOLD analysis project Ga0190272, IMG submission 133746) | Populus adjacent soil microbial communities from riparian zone of Shoshone River, Wyoming, USA - 504 T | ecosystem: Environmental > Terrestrial > Soil > Riparian zone | place: USA: Wyoming...
CTTGGACGGTGACCGAGCTAGAAACCCCTTCCGCCGATGCCCTCCTCGACATCAGCCTCGGCGGCGAGTCTGTTGGCCGCTTTTGGATCGCCGGCCATGTGATGCAGGAAAGCCAACCGTCAGCGATTGCGCTTTTCGCCTTCCATGCCGTGCAGCAGCTGCTCGCTGATTTTCAGCCGACCGCCTCGCAATATCGGCCTCTGTGTCCTGGACACGCACACGCCCAAGTGGTGTCTGAGGTGTATGGCGGACTGCTCGTTCACTGTCCAGCAGGGGCGGCGCCCGCAAAGGCGATCATGCTCTCAGAGGAGGTCTTTGGCATCGGCGACGGCGAGTTATGGATCGCTGGAGTCACACGACCAGCAGCCACCAGTCGGTTCGTCGGCGTCGTGAGGAGCGGCGACCCCGATGTCGAAATGACCACCGTCGCCAGCTGGTCCGAACTTCATGGGCTCTCAGATCGGCTTCCCGGCAAGATCAAGTACCGATGGCCGGTTGACGGATATGTCTGGGCTCTTGATCACTGGGGCTCGAATCCGCGCACCCAGGGCAAGAGGCAGCCAGACGCCTGCGTGTGATCGGCAGGCGTACAGTGCGAATGACGCCCGTGATTGGGGATGAGATGCCACCAGTTCCGGTACGTCCAACCGCTGACGCCACCCGACTCCTCGAAGAGGATCGCCCCACCGCCGAGATTCTCAACGCTTTGGCCGACCTTGCACGCGATGTCATTCCCTGCCACCAGGCCGCAGTCAGCCTAACGGCGGAGGAGCATAACTGGAGCCAAGTTATCAGCGCGGTCAGCCTTTCCGACAAGTACAGCGAGTACCGAGACTTCGACGCGCACCCAACAGGAGAGGGAATCACGCGCCTCGTTTGCAGCACAGGTGAGTCGGCTCGCTTAACACAGGCTGAGTTAGTAGCGCATCCGGCGTGGCGAGGCTTCGGCGAGTTTGCGAAGCAACACCCACCCCTGAACGGCTGGCTCGCCGCTCCACTAACTGGCAGCGATGGTAAAAACCTTGGACTGATTCAACTCTCGGACGCCATTGAAGGCGAGTTCACACCGGCACAGGAGACGGTGCTGGGCACGTTAGCGCGAATTGGATCCTTGGCGATCGAGCGAGCGGACCTTCGCGTCCGCTCGCTGAAGTCAGAAGAACAACTCGCCGCAGCACTAGATAGCGCCAGCGAAGGGGTCGTCCTGATGTCCCGCGACGGCGAGATCACGTTAGCGAATATCGCCATCACCGACTTGCTCGGCCATACGCCTCGTCACGACCACGATCTGGCCCAACTCCTAAGGAACACTGGTTCCTATGAGGGTGGGCGGGCCGCTACGGCAATCCTAGAAGGAGCCGCTTTTAGGGGGTCTATCCCAATCGACAACCTGCGGCGCTTTTTCATTGTGATCCCCGAAAGGGAGCTAGATCGTCCGCGCGTCATTACCCTCACTGATGTAAGCCCCCTCGAATTGGAGCGCACCCAGCGCGTCATGTTGGACGAGGTTGTGCGGCAAAGCCCCGATGGAGTTATCGTGCTTCGGCCGATTACTGACGCAGCGGGCAATGTTGTCGACTTCGAAAGCCAACTGGTCAACGACGCGATGCGAACGCTCAGCAGTCGATCACCATCGGCCGGTGACAGACTCTCCACCATCTTTAATGGTCCGGTTTACGAAGATGTTTCGACGGCGAGCAAGGCGGTTCTGACTTCCCGTCAACCGGTTCACATCGAAGTGCACATCGCTGATGATGGGGGCCAAGAGAAGTGGTTCGACCTCACGATTTCGCCAGTGCAAACTGGCCTGGGAATAACGGTTCGGCCCATAACATCGCAGAAACTGACAGAGCGCAGGCTACGCGAAAGTGAACGCCTTCTGCTTCGATCGCAGGAAATCGCTCATGTGGGTGGCTGGCAGTGGACTCCGCAGGCAGGCGATTTCGTGACGTGGACTGACGAAGTTTTCCGCATCTTTGGCCTCGTTCCGCAATCGCTGGAAATCAACTACACCGAATTCCTCAATCGCGTTCACCCGGACGATCGTGACCGCGTCGACAAAGCTGCCCGCCATACAGCTACTCAGGGGGTGCCGTATGAAATTGACCACAGAATTCTCATGCCCGACGGCACCGTTCGTCACGTGCACGAGAGTGGGGCATTGGTTGAGGAACCCGACCAACCGGTCCGGCTGATCGGCACGATTCAGGATGTCACAGAACGGCAGCAACTTGACGATAATCTCAATCGGGCGCAGCGCGTGCAAAGCCTGGGCGTGATGGCAGCCGGGATAGCGCACGACTTCAACAACATCCTGGGCGTAATCACCATTGACAGTGGCATTCTTGAGAGACGCTTGCGCGAGCTTGGGATCGAGGGACACGAAACTTCGTTGGAGAGTTTGCAACTTGCCACCAAGAGAGCAGCGGATCTAACGCAACGCCTACTAACGTTCACAGGGCAACAGACACGAAGCGTTCAGTCGCTCAATCTCGGTACCGTCGTCAAGGATTTGCGGCCAATGCTCCACAGTGCTGTCGGTGAACGTCACGCGATCGAGTATGAGGGCGATGACGACGCCATCATCCGCGCCGATCTCACCCAAATTGAGCAGGTCGTCCTCAATGTCGTCCTCAACAGCAAAGACGCTATGCCTCAGGGCGGAACCATACGGCTCAAACTTTCGGGGAGAGTTGATCACGTCACTCGTTGGGGCGGCTCCCCCAGCCAGTCAGGCGAGTGGGTAACTCTAGAAATTTCCGACTCAGGTGCAGGCATGGACTCGGCCACGATGCAGCGCATCTACGACCCGTTCTTCACAACAAAGACCGGCGGCCGCGGCACTGGCTTGGGCATTCCGGTCGTCTACGGAATCGTCGAACAGTCCGAGGGTCGAATGGAGATAACGTCCTCCCCGGGACGCGGAACGTCGGTGCTCCTGGCGTTTCCCGGGCATCACGATACGCCTACCGCCGACGCGGAGTGGTCACCTTCGGACGTTCTGATAACACCCAATGGCCATGAGCGAGTGCTCGTGGTTGAAGATGATGACGAGATGCGTAGCACCTGCGCCCAAGCCCTTGGGGAGCTTGGCTATGACGTTTCAACAGCCGCTACCCCTGGTGACGGCTATCGGGCAGCGAGTCGTTCGAGGTTTGACGTCCTCGTCGCTGACGTCATCATGCCGGTCCAAGATGGCGTTGCCCTGACCAAAAGCCTGCTGAGTCAGAATCCGCAAATGGTCGCCGTCCTGATTTCCGGGATCAATTCGCCCGCCACACTCCCAGATCCTCTACGTTCTGACTTCCTAGCCAAACCCTTTTCTGGCCAGCAACTTGGGCAGGGGATCCAGCGTCTGCTGGCCGCCCAGGGCGCTAGAGTCGGCCGCTGAACGAACAAACGGAACGACGCGTTAAGGAGACCAGACTCGATACATTCGGGGGAGCTCTTGGCGACTGACTGCTCGGCTGTAAAGGAATCCCTGTGCCAGCCTGCAACCCATAGCGTGCAGCATCGATTCCTGGTTCTGGGTTTCAACTCCCTCTGCGATGACCTGAACATCCAAACTCGAAGCGAGTGAAAACATCGTCCTGACAACGGCATCATCTGCTCCGTCGATTCCAAGCCTCGAGACAAAGGACCTATCGATTTTCAGGAAGTCGAAAGGAAATCGACTGAGCTCTGACAGAGATGAGTAGCCTGTACCGAAATCGTCGATTGCAATCGATAGACCTAGCTCCTTCAACTGCAGAAGCACCGTACGAGTTGCGTCAATTTCACGAAGAGCACTTTCGGTGAGTTCAAGACACACCCTGGCGGGGGAAACACCTGATTCGTCGATGGCCGCCGCCACGTTCTGCACGAAATGTGCGTCTAGCAGCTGCAATGGTGAGACATTTATTGAGACAGTGAGATCCAAACCAGCGGCGTCAGCCAAAGCCAGCTTCATGACGTGGGCTCCCAAAGGGACGATAGAACCAATCTCTTCCGCGATCGGTATGAATTCGCCGGGAGAGATGAGTTGCCCATCGTCGGTCCACCGCGCAAGAGCTTCTACACCGAAGAGACGACCTGTCTCCAGGTCGATTTCCGGCTGGTAATGAACCTCGATCGCCCCCGACTCCAGCGCCTGGAGTAGCCTGTGTGTGAGTCGCGCACGGCGCTCTGCTGCATCCCGTAGCTCCACTTTAAATCGGACGGGTAGGTCCGAACCGCGCCGAGCATAAGCGCTTGCCAACTGCGCTTCGTTCAACAGGTTCACCTCACCCGGATCGGGTCCTCGTTGGCCGTCGTCATAGGCGTCACAAGCCGCATAACCAATCCGAGCCCCGAGTCGAACCGTTTGCTGACCGACTAAGAACGGAGTCTCCACGACGCTTTTTACTTCCATGGCCAATCGCATTTGGAGATCCTCATCGCACCGTTGCATCTCCGCGACGGCGACAAAGGCAGCACCTCCTGTTCGAGCTACGAGTTCGACCCCTGCCACCTGTTGGATGCGGTCTCGAATAGCAATCAGCAGAGCGTCACCCGATGCGAAGCCGAAGCTAGCGTTGATGTGCCTAAAGCCGACAGGGTCAATCGCAAGCACCACGCCGTGCCCGAGCCCTGCTTCGCAGCGTGCGAGCAGTCGAGCTACCGCCTCCCTGGCGAAACGTCGATTGGCAATCCCTAGCCAATCGTGCATAGCTGAGTACTCAAGGTCGGCTCTCACCTTTCGATGGGACTCCAACAACGCCACGAGTTGAACCAGACGATGGACGGCATCGCGGAGCTCGTTCGCCGGCTCTTCCGTAGCAGCAGCCACGACGACAAGGTCCGATCCACCCTTGCCCATGGAAACCGTCTGGCTGAAGTTCCATATATCCGTGGTTTGGCACGGCACACTTTCGTTAACTACCGAAGCAAGCGTGTGATTTTCGGCTTCATTCTCAACGAGAGTAAGAGTGAGGGACTGGATAGCCCAGTCTTCCGCAAAAGTCTTGCAAGCCTCGGCGACCATTGGTCCTACCTCCTCGCCCTCCAGCGCCCTAGCCAGGATTGACGCATTGGCCTGCGCCTGCATCTCCACTCGGCGGCTCTCTGTGACGTCCACTATGAACCCCTCGAGAACGCGAGACCCTTGAACGCCGACTACTCTTCCGGTCTCCGATACCCAACGGGTTACCCCTGACCGGTGGTGAACTCGATACACATGTTGATAAAGCTCTCCCGAACGCCACGAGTATTCGGGAGAGCCGATGACTTGTGGAAGGTCACGGTCATCGACCATGGTCGCCAAACTGGTGGTGCCCTCGTAGAAGTCCTGAGGCGTGTAGCCGAACAAGTCTTGCGACCCTTCGCTGATGAATAGGGCGGACCAGTCGTCGGTGGCTGTGGAACGATAGGCGACACCAGGCAAATTGCTGAGCAATTGATTGTTCCGGTGACTCTCTGAGAGCGACCGAGCTAGTGCCAGGCGGTCGCGTTCCGCGGCTTCATCTGCTTCAACGCGCCGGGCAGAAATGAAACCAACAGTGATTGTTCCTACCGTGACAACCGTTAAACCACTCGCCACACCCATAAGTTCGGAGACCCCGAGCGGAACCGCAAAATTCCCGATTTCCCATGCGAGCGCTCCCACCACTTCCACGCAGACGACGGATGCGCCCAGGCTGGCTCCACCCTCGCGCCATCGAATAGCGAGCCACCCCAGGATCGGTACCACCAGAAGTCTGGGGGCATCGGGGACGACAGTCACGACGACGGTAACCGCACCGAGACCGACAATCGCCACGGCGAGCCGCCCACGAGCGGCTATCGAGCCGTCAAGGGACAGCCAGGCAGGCCTGTTTGACAAACTCATAATCGAAATTGCTGTGCAACTAGCGATGACCAGCGCCGACGCCTCAAGTTCGATGACTCGGAGTGGCAATGGCCTCCCCAATGAAACCAATACCCCGACCCAACAACCGAGTGCGGCTGCCGGCGCCACCACTACCCCAGCACCCAAAAAGTAGGCTAACTGTCTTCCTGATGGCCGCGGCCTGATGTAGGGATAACTCAGAACTCCCACCAGCAAAGCGATGAGCAGTGCCAACCCGACTTGCTCGGCGGCTGGAATATCCGTTACGGCTTGGCCTATCGACAGATGCGCAAGTCCAGCGACTGCACCGCCTAGGGTCGCAATCCAAGACCTGGAGCGTTGCTTCGTCAGGTCGACCCCTCTCGCGTGATCTTCACGATGAGATGATCCAACGTGGCAGTACCCTTACCCTCCGATTCTGCCTTACCGCCCCTGCAAAGACCATTTAATGGCCATTCCCTGGTGGTTCTAGTGCACTAGTCCGATCGGGTGGTGTTTAAGCACTACCCCCGCGATGCCGATGCACTGTCCCATGGGGCATTGGCTTGATGCTCTGGCTAAGTTGGTGGCTGCCCGGAAATCTCATCGCCATGCTTCTGGGGGGCTGGATGACACGGCCGGAGGCGTACCCGCCGCGAGTCAGGAAGGCGGCTTAACCCGGCGCGATGTGCTTAAGCGCGCCGGGGTGATTGGCGTTGCCTGGACGGTCCCCACCGTGCTCTCTGCACAGGCACCGGCTGCTGCGGCCAGTGCTCCTGCTTGTTTGAACATCTGTGGCGGCACCTGTCCCCCTTGCGGTCCAGGCTCGGGGCCATGCTCTACCGGCGCACAATGCGCAAGCGGACTGATCTGCCAAGGTGGACTTTGCTTGATCCCGTTCGGCAACACCACGCCATGCACAGCCAGCGGGCAGTGTCAGAGCGCCAACTGCTCAGGCACCACAGGCTCGCCGGGAGTCTGCTTGGCCTCCTGGCCCGGCTCCACCTGCTCCTCAGATGCTCAGTGCTTGTCCAACAAGTGCAACGGTGGAAGCTGCTTCGGCAACGTGCTTGGGGGCCTGTGTCGCACCACTCAGGACTGTACGGACAACACCACGTGCTCCTCGACGACCAAGACGTGCGGGGGGGCGGGCGCCACCTGCGCCAACAACAACAAGTGCGTGTCGAACCGCTGCCAGGGTGGTATTTGCCGGCCCTGACCCGGCCCCCGAGGGCCATTCGGGCTAGTGCACCCCCATTTTCCTGGGGTCGGTGATGCAGATATCGCTACCGGGGGTGCATTTGCCCTACACTCCGATAGTCACTATCCGATCCTTTCGGGGGTTCTTGCATGAGCAGCTGGTTAGACCGCTGGGCTAAGCGCGCGGCGAGTCACTCGTCGTCTGTTCAACCTGCCTCAAATTTCCCCTCAGGCGCGCCGCATTCGCGGCGCGATTTCATGAAAAAGGCCGGAATCGTCGGCGGCGTTGCCTGGAGCATTCCTGTCCTCCAGACGGCGCTGGCCCCATCGGCATCCGCTAGCCACGAGCCTCCCGCCTGCGGTAACGACACGTGTGGTGCGGGCTGCCTCAACCCCACCTGCGGTGTGGGCGCGCCTTGTGATGCTGGTGTCGGGCCGGGCCAAGCCTGCAGCGGTGGCGGCACCTGTGGAACGAACCTTATTTGCGGCGGCGCTGGGGTCGCGTGTACCGGCTCTGGCGCAGGTACCTGCGCCGGGTCCAGTCCTTGTAGCCAGCGGCCGAGTGGCGTCCGAACATGCGGTGGGCCGCGGGCCACCTGCACCGTGAACAGCGATTGCACAAACAACAACTGCGCGGGCGGGATTTGCGGCGGCACGGGAGCGACATGCGGTAGCGAGGCAGCTTGCGCTGCGGAAGATACTGGCAACGACTGCCCAGGCGGAGTTTGCAAGCCTTACACTCCTTAGCTCGCCAGCCGTGAAATGGTAGATCGCGCCCGGGACTTGCCGATCTCGTCCGCCACTTTGAATTTCATCGAGAATCGACATGGTCACCTCCTGCTCCACGCGGGAGCAGCAGCGGCGGCGGACGGCCGAACCATCGTTGTTCATGGTGCCTCGGGTGCCGGCAAAACGACTCTCACCGCGGCGCTGGTATCGACCGGGTTGGCCTACATCACCGATGAGACCGTGTGCTTGGACCCCAACACCCTGAACATCGAGCCCTTCCGCAAGCCGTTGACGGTAAAGCCCGGCTCACACCAGCTGTTGCAGCGCTATCGGCCGAGCTCGGAGCACATCGACCCAAAGAGCGGGAACTGGCAGATACCGCCCAGCGATCTCGGAGGGCCAGACCTCCCGAAGGCCGTTCCCACCCCGACTGTCATCGTCTTTCCCGATGTCGATGCCGACCAGCAGGATGTAACGATGACTCCGGTCAGTCGGGCCCGGGCAGCTTTCCTGCTGGGGGAACAGTCCAGCGCGTTATGGCGGATCGAACCGCGGCCGCTCGCGGCCCTGGAGCATCTCGTTACCGCAGCCCCCGCGTTCGTCGTCACCTACAGCGACGCATTCCGGGCTGCCGCGATGATTCGACGCGAACTCTTACCCGACGTATGAGCAGCCATCGATCAGCGGACGTCGACTGGATCGAAATGGATGGTGAAGTTGTCCTTTTCGACGGCGAGCACCTCCATCACCTGGATCAGCCAGCAGCGGCAGTCTGGATGTCCCTTGATGGAGACCATGATGACGAGGCTATTACCGCCGACCTTGCGCGAAGGTTTGATGCCGACCCAAGCGCTGTGGCTGTAGACGTTGCCGACCTACTGCGAGTGCTGCGACTTCGTGGGTTAGTGAGTGGCTGAGCCGGACGTGCTGCCGCTCGCTTAGGCCCGCCAGCCGTCGATCGTCAGCAAATAGCTTCCGTTGTTGGCCCCGTCCACCTTGAAGGTCCAAGAACCCGCGGTTGTAAAGCGAGACATCGTCAATGGTGATGAGCCCTGCGCTACCGCGACCACGACGCCTTGTTCATTCACCACAGATAGCCGCATTGACTTCGCCTTCGTGAAACTCAGTCTGCCATTCGTCGTACCGGAATCCAGGGTCTCAGTGTGACTCATGCTGGGTACTTTCTTGCTCAGCGATCCCGACCAAGACCAAGTCTCCGGCACCGACATTTCTGGGTACTCGCCATCGACATCCGACAAGAACACGCTGTCAGCCACGTTCCAGTTTGTGTCAAGGTAACTACCCACTGACGGTGAAGTGTTGAAGTAGTCGTCCTTGTTGCAGTCTAGGAACTTCTCCTGTGACGCATCACAAACAGCCGATGTGGCACCGGACCCGTCGTTGTAGCACATCAGGTCAGAGTCGTCCGTGCAGTGCCACGATCCGTTGGAATGGGGCGATGCGGGTTGCACTGCTCCGAGCATGTGTGCAATCTCATGGGCCTCGATGCTATTGACGTAGTTCCAGCAGGAGGTGTCGATGCGGGCAAAGTGAACGTCCAGGTTTGCTGCATTCTCAACCACGCCGCGATCGTCGTGTGGCACAGTCGCAATGCCGCAGTAGACGGCGGCGTCAACCCACATGACGTACTTTCGTTCTGGACCGGTGAATCCTTGTGCCCGTAACGCCTCTCGGGTGGCCGCAAAGGTGTCATCTGCGGAGGCGGAAATCACTGCTTTCTTAACGTCGAGCAAGCAATCGGAATCAGTCACCCAACGGAGATGCCGCACGCCACCAGTCTGGGCCGCAGACTCGCTGTAAACTTCATCTGCATAGCCGGCAGCCTGGCGAATGATGGGAACGACGTCAGCGAATCGATCAGCGCGATCCTCAGCCACGACGTAGACCGCTTGTAAGCGCGGGCCAGTAGCTCCATCACCAAAGCATGGCACTGCGTGCGGCTCATTTGGATCCAGAACACCGTCGCTACCACTCCCCTGAATCTCATCTCCCGGAATTGCTTCGGGCAATGGCTCACTCGTGCCTTCATCGGGAATCTCTTCGGGACCGGTTGTGCATTGGTGGGTGCCTCGGATCTTGTAGCCGCCTCCGCACCTATCCGCCTTTACGAGTCCCTTGTAGACCAATCCGTCTTTGGACGGTTGGTTCACTTTCTGGACGGGAGCAGCAGACGCCACGGTTGTGGCTGGGAGAAGCAACAAGGCCATTACCGCGGCGCAAAGTGCACTAAACAAAACTGACCGTGCCCGCCCTGGTGATACTCGATGCATTTGATGCTCCCGTTGAACCCGCGCGAATGTTTGTCTTCACAAGGGATTTCGACGGAAGTTGAACCAGCGAGTAGCGCCACGCGAGCGAGTCAGAATTACGGTGGCTGTGCTTCATCGATGTGAGCGGTGTGGTGCGAAGTGCGACAGCAATAGTGCGAATGCGTCAGCGACGCTACGCTAGTCCGTGATTTCCTCGTCGAACTGGAGGAGAGTGCCGAATGGAGAAGGGTCGAACCAGACTCGCTTAATGGGCAGATCACTCTCGGGGGTGAAGTGTCCCGCGTATTGACCAGCTAGTGCGTCCATCAGCAGCGCGCGAAACTTAGGCGCCCGAAAGTCCTCGCTGAGATCCCACAGCAGTTGTCCTTCGACTTGGCCTGGTCGGCGGCCGAGTAGCCCGGCACCAGAATTGTTGGCGAAAAGCACCCGCCATTCACGTGTAACAACCAACACACCGAGGGACAAGGCGTCCAGCACCAGTTGCGCATCCGCGGCGAGGTCCAACCATGCGGGAACATCGCCGGGCCCAATCGGGATGAAGGCTTCAACTACCCGCGTGCCCTGCCCGCGTGTACGCCCGACTACCCGCCCGTTCATCCCAGCGAGGTATTCGCTCAACCTTCGCGTCGAACGGACCACTGATTCCTTGGCCTCAGTGACTTCGGCATGAGAATGGCCGTCGGACACCACCCGAACTACCCACTCGTCGTCGGTCATCTCGATCTCAACACTGATGCTGGAGGCGTCTGGAGAGTTAAGCGCTGACGAAACAGACTCCTGGACGACGCGATACAAAACTCCCGAGATCGTACTCGGCGGTGCCTCATCGATCTCTACCTGCACCGAGAACCTCAGATTCGTACCCATCGATGCCCGCACACCTAGGTCTCGCAAGGCCGCCTCAAGGTCTCCAGACCGCGAATGAGCAGAGCCGAGAAGCAGGACCGCGCGTCGCAAGCCACATCGAAGTTCCCGCACCGATTGACGTGCGTCTTCGATCGTGCGTCGGAGCGACTCGTCTTCAAGATGTGCTGTCGTTCTGGCGAGGATTCCCATTCGGACCTCAAGGGCGGCGGCAATCTGAATAAGGTCATTATCCATTTCGTCAGCGACCGCGTCCCGCTGTGCCTCAGAACCGGAAAGCAGGTAGCCCAACATGCGAGTGGGCTGGTGGTTCAACTCAGTGTCGGCGTCTATTGGAACATAAGTGCCTTGGCTAGCGTCTGTAGCGGACACCGCTATCCCCAAGGCGAGGGCGACGTAATCAGCTCGTCGCGAATCGCCTGAGTCACAGCCTCCAATTTGGAGTGGACGCCCATCTTCCCCAAAATATTCTGCACATGATTTCGCACAGTGTTCACACTGAGGTGAAGTTGCCCAGCTATCTCCTTGGTGGTGATGCCCTCCGCAAGCAATCGAAGTACTTCGAGTTCACGAACCGAGATAGTCGTCCTATCGGACATTTGAGTGCTGCCCATTCGTGGCAACAGGCGTGACAACAATGATGGCGCAAGCACGACGTCGCCCGCGGCCACGACTCGGATCGCAGAAAGCAACTCCTCCACACCAGCCGTCTTTGACAAGAATCCCGAGGCTCCTTGTTCGGTTGCGACCAGCACAGCTGAGTCGTCCGCGGCCGCGGACAAAATCACAATGCGGGCGGTTGGGCAAAGTGCGAGTAGAGCACCCACGGCATGCGCGCCAAGCCCGTCAGGCAAACGGTGATCTAGGAGAACTACATCTGGTTTTTCTTGAGCTACATACGGCTTCGCTTCGTCGAGAGAGGTGACGGCACCGACCACGGTCATATCGGGTTCCCCGTCGATCATCGATGCCAAGCTGGATGCCAACATTGCATGGTCGTCGACAATGAGCACTCGACAGTGGCGCACTGTCGACGCCGTCCCCACCGGAAGGCTTCGTTCTGCGGTGGATGCCGTGGCAAACACGTGATCTGGGTCCCTCGTCATTTGTCTCATCACCTCCCACTACATCGGGGCCCTGATACAAATGATGAAGCCCATCAGCCAGAAACCCACAAAATTGGAGCAACGACACCCATCGAATAGTGCAAACGCACCACCGGATCGCCAGCCTGACCCCAGTGCCAGCCCGGGGGCAAGTATGACTCAGGCGGACCGGATTGCTGCCTTCGGAGCGTCGTGACTGCGAACCACCCGGTTGCGGCCTTTCGCTTTGGCCTCGTAAAGGGCTTTATCGACTCGATGTAGCAATTGTTGTAGCGACTCCACTTGAGACATCTGCCCCACGCCAATACTTACGGTTACGGCGACCCGTTGTGGCGAGAGACGCGTGGACTCCAACGCTTGTCGGACTTCTTCTGCACGCCGTGAGACTTTCTCGAGATTGGCACCAGGCAGCAGGACCACAAACTCTTCGCCCCCCCAGCGCACTGCCAGGTCGTCGACTCTCGCGCTATTGCGAATCAACTGACCGAAGGCTTTCAGTACCGCATCTCCAGTGGCATGTCCGTATCGATCGTTTATTTGCTTAAAGTGGTCCAGGTCACAAACCATGGCCGCCAGAGGTACTCCGTCTTCCCGGACAGACTTTTCCAGACGCAAA
>Ga0190272_10001181_pt1 | contig 12625 bp, 13 predicted proteins | sample Popmic504T_FD_133746 | JGI IMG/M metagenome (GOLD analysis project Ga0190272, IMG submission 133746) | Populus adjacent soil microbial communities from riparian zone of Shoshone River, Wyoming, USA - 504 T | ecosystem: Environmental > Terrestrial > Soil > Riparian zone | place: USA: Wyoming...
CGTTCTCTGGCGCTGCTGGCAGGACCGGGTGCCCTACGACCCCACTCGGCACCGCAACTTCAACCGCCTTCAGACGACGGGGGGTTGACACAGGACGTCTCATCCCGCCTCCCCCCTTTCCGCCAACCGTTCGCGCAGCGGCGTGAACTCCAATTCCGCACGTGGCCGGAATGGCAGCGCCTCGGCTAGCTCCAACACCTGCACGAGGATCTTGCCGGCGCGTTCCTCGTCGACCGGAGCTTTGCGCTGGATCAATCCGAGGTCGAACCCTCCAGCGGCCGCAATCCGCCGCAGCGCCTCGGCACCGGGCTCTCGATGCCCCCGTAGATAGACGTTGAGGACCGAGCGGGAGATCCCCGCTCGCCTTGCCAGCTCCGCCTGGCTGAGTCCGCTAATACGCAGAACCTCTTCGAGAAGCTCCGGGGTTGCCATAGGGGCAAAATGTTAGCGAATTCGCTAACGCCTAAGGCTCGATCACGTTTGCCCGGGTCGGGCTTGTCCTCGGGGGCAGCCTGGTCGCCGAAGAGGGCGTCGCGCTCGCGGACGGCGGCGGGGACGCCCTGCTCCTCGGCGAGCTCTATGAAGCGCTTGGCGTCGGGGGTATTGCGCATCAGGCCGTCGAGGATCGGGCCGAGGGTCTGGGTCGAGGCGAGACCCATGTTCTCGTAGGCGTGGTTGACGACCAGCTTCACCGCCGCGTCCACCACGGCCAGCTCGACCGCCGCCTCGACCTCTTCCGGCATCGGCGGCACGATCGTGTTGAGCGAATCGGCCGGTTGAGGGTGATCGTCGCGACCGCGTCGGCGACGCCGTAGAGCAGGGTCTCGAAGGCCGGGGCGCTGTCGGCCGCCGAGCCCATCTCAGCCTGCCGCGGCCCGATCGGCGACGACGACCATCTGCTCGTTCTCAACCCTGCCGGCGGGGATCGAGCGGTCGCCGGCGAGCAGCTTGGCGAGCGGCTCGCGCTTGGACTCGCCGGTGACCAGCCAGAGGACCTGGCGAGCGGCGTCGATCGCCGGGTAGGCGAGGGTCATGCGACGGTGGCCCTGGTACTCGCCGGCGGTCAGGGCGACGCGGCGGTCGGCCACCTCGAGCACCGAGTCGCCGGGGACGAGCGAGGCGGTATGGCCGTCGGGGCCGAGACCGAGGTGGACGAGATCGAGGCGCTCGGGCAGCGCGCTTTCGTAGTCGCGGGCGGCCGCGTCGAGATCGCGCTGGGTGACCGGCATCGGCCGCATCGCCGACTGGTGGTCCATCGAGAGACCGAGCACCATGTGGGTCAGGTTGCGGTCCTCGCTGCCGGGGGAGGCGATCCGCTCGTCGACCTGGAACAGCTCGGTCGCCCCCCACGGCATCTGCTCCAGTTCGCCGAGGATCGCCAGCATCGCCCAGGGCGAGCGGCCACCGCTCATCGCCAGGGAGAAGGGACCGCGCTCGGCCGCCGCCTCCGCGCCGGCCGCGGCGATCAGCTCCGCGCCGCGCCGCGCCGCCGCCCGCTCGTCGTCGACGACTTCGAGCCTGGGGGCCATCGCGCCGTCCTCAGCTCGGCTTCTCGTCGTGGCCGCCGAACTGCTTGCGCATCGCCGAGAGCACCTTGTCGGCGAACTCGTCGTTGCCGCGCGAGGCGAAGCGCTCGTACAGCGCCGCGGTCAGGACCGGCGACGGCACCCCCTCGTCGATCGCCGCGATCGAGGTCCAGCGGCCCTCGCCGGAGTCGGAGACGCGGCCGGCGAAGTCGGCGAGGTCCGGCGATTCCTGCATCGCCGCCGCGGTCAGGTCGAGCAGCCAGGAGCCGATCACGCTGCCCCGTCGCCAGACCTCGGTCACCTCGGGCAGGTCGAGGTCGTACTGGTAGTACTCGGGGTGGTCGAGCGGCGCCGTCTCGGCGTCGGCCTCGCGCTCCACCTTGCCGGCGTCGGCATTCTTGAGGATGTTGAGCCCCTCGGCGTAGGCGGCCATCACCCCGTACTCGATCCCGTTGTGGACCATCTTCACGAAGTGCCCCGCCCCGTTCGGGCCGCAGTGCAGGTAGCCGTTCTCGGCCGGCCCCGGCTCGCCGGAGCGCCCCGGGGTGCGCTCGGCGGACTCCACGCCCGGCGCCAGCGAGGCGAAGATCGGGTCAAGTCTCTGCACGGCGCCGTCGGGGCCGCCGATCATCAGGCAGTAGCCGCGCTCGAGGCCGAAGACGCCGCCGCTGGTGCCGCAGTCGACGTAGTCGATCCCCCGCTCCCCCACCTTCGCGGCGCGCCGGATGTCGTCGCGGTAGTAGGAGTTGCCTCCGTCGACGATCGCGTCGCCGGACTCCAGCACGGCGGCGACGTCATCGACGGTCTGCTCGGTGATCTCGCCGGCGGGGACCATCACCCAGACCGCCCGTGGCGCGCTCAGCTTCGCGGCCAGATCCTGCAAGGAGGAGGCGCCCTCGGCGCCCTCCCCGGCCAGCGCCGCGACCGCGTCGGGGTTGACGTCGTAGGCGACGATCTCGTGACCGTCACGCATCAGGCGCCGCGCCATGTTGGCGCCCATCCGGCCGAGGCCGACGATTCCGAGTTGCATCACACCCTCCTGGTCGCTGCGAATGCCGGTCCGTGCGGGAATCCCCGCAGCGGCTCATCCTACGGCGTGCGTCCAGACGGCTGAGCGCTTGAGTAGCCTGGCGGACCGATGGGCACCGAGGCAGACGCGCACCGTTCCGACGCCGCCGCCGACGTGCTGACCATCTTCGGGATCAGCGGCGACCTGGCGAAGAAAATGACCTTCCGGGCGCTCTACCGGCTCGAGGCGCGCGGCAAGCTCGGCTGCCCGATAGTCGGCGTCGCGATCGACGAGTGGAGTGACGAGGACCTGCGCCGCCACGCCCACGAGGCGATCGTCGCGACCGTCGCCGAGCCCGACGAGCAGGTCTTCGAACGGCTCGCCGCCCGCCTCACCTACGTCCAGGGCGACTACGCCGACGCCGCCACCTTCGAGAAGGTCGCCAAGGCGATCGACGACGCGAAGCAGCCGGTCTTCTACCTCGAGATCCCGCCCTCGCTGTTCGCCACCGTGGTCGACGGCCTCGGCAAGGCGGGCCTGACCGAGAACGCCCACGTGGTGATCGAGAAGCCCTTCGGGCACGACCTCGCCTCGGCGCGGGCGCTCAACGCCGAGCTCTGCTCGGTGCTCGAGGAGGACCAGATCCTCCGCATCGACCATTACCTCGGCAAGGAGCCGGTGATGGACATCACCTACCTGCGCTTCGTCAACTCGATCCTGGAGCCGGTCTGGAACCGCGAGCACGTCTCCCACGTGCAGATGACGATCGCCGAGAACTTCGGGGTCGACGATCGCGGCCGCTTCTACGACGCGGTCGGGGCGATGCGCGACGTGATCCAGAACCACGCCCTGCAGGTGCTGGCACTGGTCGGGATGGGACCGCCGACGGGCAACCACCACGACTCGATCCGCGACAAGAAGCTCGAATTCTTCAAGGCGATGCGGGCCGCCGACCCGAAGCGCTACGTGCGCGGCCAGTACGAGGGCTTCCTCGACGTCAAGGACGTGGCGCCGGACTCGCGGACCGAGACCTTTGCCGCGGTCGAGCTCGAGGTCGACAACTGGCGCTGGAGCGGCGTCCCCTTCTTCATCCGCGCCGGCAAGTGCATGCCGGCCAAGGCGAGCGAGGTGAGCATCGTCTTCAAGCGGCCGCCGAACCTCGGGATCGGCCACGGCCGCACGCCGGAACCGAACCAGATGACGGTGCGGATCGAGCCACAGCCGGGCTCGCGGATGCGGCTGTTCGCGAAGAAGGCAGGCGAAGAGGCGTTCGAGCCGGCCGACCTCGAGGTCCTGTTCGAGAAAACGCCGGGCGAGGAGCCCGAGCCCTACGAGCGCCTGCTCGGCGACGCGATCGCCGGCAACCACCAGCTCTTCACCCGCCAGGACGCGATCGAGGAGACCTGGCGCGTGGTCCAGCCGCTGCTCGACGATCCCGGCCCGGTCCACCTCTACGCACCCGGCAGCTGGGGGCCGAAGGAGGCCAATGAGCTGACCCGGGGCATCGCCCAGTGGTCGGAGCCCTGGCTGCCGGAGCCGGCCTCCGGCCGAGTGCTCGGCTTCTAGTGACCGCGGTGGCCGGCGACCGTGCCGACGAGCTGCTCGGCAAGCTCGGATTCGCGAGCTGGCGGACCGGCCAGAAGGAGGCCGTCGAGGCGGCGCTGGAGGGGCGCGACTCGCTGATCGTGATGCCGACCGGCGGCGGCAAGAGCCTCTGCTACCAGCTCCCGGGGCTCTCCTCCGAGGACCTGACGATCGTGGTCAGCCCGCTGATCGCGCTGATGCGGGACCAGGCGCGGCGGCTGCGCGGCGCCGGCCACCCGGTGACGATGATCGCCTCGGGGATGAGCGAAGAGAACACCGGCCGGGCCCTGAACGAGGTCCGCGACGGCTTCGCCCGGATCGTCTACTGCTCCCCGGAGCGCTTCGGCTCGACCGTCTTCCTGGAGGCGATCGGCCGGCGGCAGATCGACCTGCTGGCGGTCGACGAGGCCCACTGCGTCTCCGAGTGGGGCCACGACTTCCGCCCCGACTACCTGCGGTTGCCGGAGATCGCCGAGCGGCTCGGGCGGCCGACGGTGATGGCCTGCACGGCGACCGCGACCAAGGCGGTCGCGGCCGAGATCGCCAGCCGCTTCCAGATGCGCGACCCGCTCCAGGTCCGCTCCGGCTTCGACCGTCCCAGCCTCTCCTTCGACGTGGTCGCGCTCGAGGGCACCGGCTCGAAGGCGCGGCGCCTGGCGCTGCTCGAGCACGGGCTGCGCGACGAGACCAGCCGGCCGGCAATCGTCTACTGCGGCACCCGCCGCGACTGCGACGAGGTCGCCGCCAGCCTGCGCGAGGCCGGGTTGCGGGCGCTCCCCTACCACGCCGGGATGGAGTCGGAGGACCGCAGCTCGACCCAGGAGCGGTTCATGACCGGCGACGTCGAGGTGATCGTCGCCACCAACGCCTTCGGGATGGGTGTCGACAAAGCCAACGTGCGCTCGGTCTGGCACGTCGCGATCCCGACCAGCCTCGAGGCCTACTACCAGGAGGCCGGCAGAGGCGGGCGCGACGGGCTGCCGGCGCGGGCGGTGCTGCTGGCGCTGAAAGCCGACCTCGGCCGCCTCCTGCGCTTCAACGAACAGCGCAAGGACGACCCCGAGTTGGCGATCGCCTACGAGCGCGGCTGGCGCGACTACAAGACGATCAAGTCCTTCATCTACGACGACCGCTGCCGCCGCCGCGCCCTGCTCGACCACTTCGGCGACAGCTTGGCCGGGGCGCCGCTGGGCCGCTGCTGCGACGTCTGCGATCCCGACACCGGCCTGCCCGACCCGGAGACGATCGCGGTCCCTAAGCCGGCCCGCAAGAGCGGCGGCTCGGCCGCCCCGCCGCCGGAACTGGGCGCCGGGGACGAGCCCCTGTTCGAGGCGCTGAAGGCGTGGCGCCTGCAGGCAGCCGACGGCAAACCCGCCTACACCGTTGCCAACAACAAGACCCTGGCGGCGATCGCCGCCTTGCGCCCGGCCGACCCCGAGGCCCTGATCGCGATCAGCGGGGTCGGCCCCTCCTTCATCGCCAAGTTCGCTCCCGAAGTCCTGGCGCTCGTCGCCGAGCACCCCGCCGCCGAAGGCGGGTAGCGACGCGGGTCAGTGGCGCGACCCCCTGGCGGTCAGGCCCTGCAGGACGACCTCGACCGGCGAGCGGTGCCCGCCTCCGTTCGCCTCGCGCGCACGGCGGACCTCTAGGGCGATCTCACCGGCCTGTGCGCCGAAGTCGCCCATTTTCCGGGCCGCTTTGGCGAGATCGGCGGAGTCGATTCCGGCGAAGCCGCGGTGGCGACGCGCCTGGTGCACTCCGAGGGCGACCCCGCCGGCCGCACCGGCGAGCGCCGCGCCGCCGGCCATCAGCGGCACCTTCGCTTTGCTCGCCGCCCGGCCAACCGTCCGTCCAACGTCTTTCGCGGTCTGCTCGACCGCTTCGCCGGCCGCCTTTGGCTTTGCCGCGAGAGGCGTGCCGTTCGCTTTGCTCGACGACGCTTTCTTCGCTTTGTTCGTCGCCCTCGCTTTTGGTTTGCGACGCGACTGCGTCGATGCTTTTTTGGTTTTGGTCTGAGCCATGCTTCTCTTCCTCCTCTGGGGTTTCTGCCCCCCTGCGGGGCCGAGATGCGAGCACCCGCCGTGCTCAGTTCCTGTCGCTCAACTCCTCCTCGCGCCTCCTGGCCCGCTCCTCGTCGAGGTCGGCCTCAACCTGCGCCCGCTTCGCCTTCTCCTCCGCGATCGCCGCCTCGGTGCGGCGCTCGTCCGCCCGCTCGCGGTGATGGCGGACGTCATCGTGCTGAGCCTCGGTCTGCACCTGGCCGAACTCGCGACGCCGGTTCTTCTTGCGGGCCGCCGAGACCAGGATCGCGATCACGATCAGGGCGACGACGACTATCGCCACTACTGCAAGCGTGGACATCCTTCCCTCCTTGCGTGGCTGCTTTACATAAGCCTTCTGCCCTAATGGCAGGGATCGAAACCCCTCTGGAGCAGGGATTGCTCGATGAGCGCTTCCACGCCGGAGGGCTCGTGTTGGGGAGGGCATGGCTCCAGCCGGTCGAAGAGGACCCGGATGATCAGCGGACAGCAGGTCCAGGCAGCAGCATGCGCGCTGGCCGCGATGGCCACGCTGGCAGCTGCCTGCGCGGCGCCCGCCCTCGCCGCCCCCGAGGGCGGCGGGCTGCTCGAACCGCGCGACGGCCGGATCTACTTCGGCGTCTCCGACACGGGCGACATGGCGCACTTCGGCCAGTTCAGCGATGCGGTGAACAAGCACCCGGCGGTGATCCAGAGCTTCCGGCCCTGGGGCAGCGACTTCCCCGACTCGATCGAACGCTGGCAGACCGCGCGCGCTCGGCCGATGCTCCACATCACCACCGCCGACGGCGACGGCAGCGAGATCATCACCCCGCGGGCGATCGCCGAGGGCGGCGGCGATCGCTACCTCGTCCGCCTCAACAAGCTCTTCTGGTCGAAAGACATGCGCACCTACATCCGGCCCCTGGGCGAGCCCAATCGCTGCCTCAACCTCTATGCCGCCTACGACTGCGCCGGCGCGGCCCGCGACGCCGCCCACAGCCCCCGCGCCTACAAACGCGCCTTCCGCCGCATCTACGTAATCGTCCACGGCGGCGGCAAGAAGGGCGAGATCGACAAGCGCCTGGCCGAAGCCGGCCTGCCGCCACTGCAGGTCGGCGTCCGCGCCCTGCCAGAGGCGCCGATCGCCATGGTCTGGAGTCCGCTCCCGGCCGGCTCGCCGACCGTCCCCCACAACCGGCCCCGGCATTTCTACCCAGGCTCGCGATGGGTCGACTGGATCGGCACCGACTTCTACGCCTCCTACCCGGAATGGAAGGCGCTGACCGGCCTCTACAACCGCTTCCCCAACAAGCCCTTCGCGTTCACCGAGTGGGGCGTCGAAGCGGGCGACGATCCCGACTTCGTGCGCGGCCTCTTCACCTGGCTACAGAAGCACCCGCGCTGCAAGATGCTCGTCTACTACCAGGACTTCGGCACCACCAGCAGCTACCGGATCCAGAACTTCCCGGTCAGCCTCAGCGTGCTCAAGGCCCGCCTGCACTCCCCCCGCTTCCGCTTCCCCTCCTTCGCGCCGGGCGCGCCTCGCCTACCGCCGCCCCCGCCGGGCGGGATCGGGACGCCTGTCTCTTAGGGCGTCCCTTCTCCTGCTTGCCCTTCTGCCCGCGCTGGCCCTTTGGCTTCGGCTTGAACGGCTGCAGCGCGGTGATGCTCGAGTAGCCGGTCAGGTAAAGGCGGCGGCCGTCGGAGATCACCGGCGTGTAGGTGCCCTTCGGGTAGCGGAAGACGCGGCGGCCGCTTCTCATCATGAAGCCGCTGGTGGTTTTGTAAGTGAACTCGGCGACGTAGACGATCTCGCCGACGGCGGAGAGCGAGCCGATCACCTGGCCGCCGGCGGAGCGACTCCAGCGCACGCCGCCGTCCTTGGCGTCGAGCGCGTAGACGTTGCCGTCGAAGGAGCCGATGTAGACGGTCGGCGGGCTGTGCCTGGTGGTCGCCACGGTCGGGCCGGAGTAGGCGTAGCCGCCGGTCGAGTAGCTCCAAGCGAGGGTGCCGTCGCTGGTGTCGAAGCTGTACACGCGGCTGTCGTTGTTGCCGGCGTAGACCCGGCCGAAGGCGACCGCCGGGGTCGAGTAGAAGGCTCCGGTGCCGCCGAAGCCCGGGCCGAGCGAGCCGGCCTGCCATTTGAGCTCGCCGGTCTCGGCGTCGACCGCGTTCATGTGACCGCCGTAGTCGCCGACGTAGAGCTTGCCGTCCTTGTAGGCGGGCGCCGACTTGATCGGCCCGCCCAGCGCCGTCGCCCAGCGCATGTTGCCGCTGATCGTGCTGAGCGCGTAGAGGTTGCCGTCCTCGCAGCCGAAGTAGACGGTGCGGCCGATCACCAGTGGCGAGGACTCGGCCCTGCTCGGCAGCGACTTCTTCCAGATCGTCTTGCCGGTCTTGGCATCCAGCTTGAGGACGTGACCGGGGACGAGGTTGACGATGTAGAGGCGGTTCTTGGAGTAGGCGGGCGAAGAGGCGTTGAGCCGGCCGACCCGCCGTTTCCAGAGCTCCTTGCCGGTGTCGGCGTCGAGCGCGTAGGCGAAGCCGCTGTTGTTGACGAAGTAGAGTCGGCCGCTGACGAAGATCGGCGGGAACTCGAGCAGCGGCCGGTCGGTGAAGCGCCACAGTTTCCGGAACGGTGGCTTGATCCCCTTTGCCGGCAGATAGCGGGTGCGGGCCCGGTCGAAACCGAACATCGGCCAGTTGACCGTCTTCGCTTTCGGCGGCGGCTTTTTCGGTTTTTCCGGTTTGAAGATCGCGTCCGGGTTGTGGACGTCGGCGGGCCGCTTCAACTCCTCGTAGGCGACGATCGCGCCGGCGACCAGGACGACCAAGGAGACTGCGGCGGCGAGGACCCAGCGACGGTGCTCGTGCCAGAGCCGCTTCGGGTCGCGCAGCAGGGCCCACGCGGTCGAGAGGCGGGCCTTGGGCCCGCCCTCAGCCATTCGCGGCGGCGAGACGCTCGGACTCGGTGGCGATCCCGCTCAGCAGCTGTGAGACCCCCAGTTTGATCACGCCGACGACCACGGCACCGACCAGCGGCACGGTCGGCATCGTGCGGACCGTGTAGATCACCTTGGTGCCACCGTCCCGCGGAGTCAGCCCGATCGTGCCGACGTGGTCGCGGACCGGCAGCCCCGAGAGCAACGTGTAGGAGAAGCGCGAGGGCTCCTCGTAGGCGAGCACTTCCTCGCGCAGCGGCGGTCCCGCCAGTCCCAGCACCCGGATCGCCCCGACCCCGTTCGGAGTCGTCTTCCCCTCGCGCTCCAGTTCGGAGCGGCGCAGCGGCGTGATCTCGGCGTAGCGCCGATGGTCGGTCATCACCCCGAAAACCGTCTCCGGCGGCGCCGCGACCTGTCTCTCATAGCTGAAGCTGGCCATCGCGGAAGGGTATAGACCGAACTGCATCAACTTCTCATCCTCCAAGAATTAGAAGTTGATGCAGTTCGGGAATCAGGCGAGGCGCCAGCGCTGGGGGTCAGTTCCGTCGACCGTGGCCGCCTCACCTTGCAGGGCGAGGTGGTCGAGCGAGGAGAGGACGATCTGTAGGGCCCAGGCGCTGGCCGGGGTCTTGAGGTTCTCGGGGCCGATGATGTCGGCGACGACCTCGAAGGCGGTCTTCTCCTCCCCACCCAGCGAGGCGCGGACTTTGCCGAGCAGCTCCTCGGTCTGCGCGCGGGCGGCGGCGATCTTCGCTTCGGGGTCGCGGAAGGTGCGGCCGTGACCGGGCAGGACGAGTCCGACCTCGAGCGGCTCGATCTCGTCGAGACCGCCCAGGAATTCGCCGACTGGGTCGGAGCTGTGGCCGTAGTCGAAGAAGAGCACGGTGCGACCCAGCAGGTGGTCGCCGGAGATCAGCAGCTTGCGCTCGGGCTGGTGCAGGACGACGTGGGACGGGGCGTGCCCCGGCGTCTCGTAGACCTGCCAGGTGCCGAGGTCGGTCTCCACCTCGGCCCCCGGCAGCAGCTCGCGGTCGGGCTCGCGGATCGCGTCGATGCCGGTCTCTTCATCGCCTTCGCGCATCTCACGGTAGCGCTCCAGTGCCTTCCCCGGGACGCCACTCTGCCGCGCCACCTCGATCCGGCGCTCCAGCGCCGCCGCCGGGTCGTCGGCGATCAGCCGCACGTGGCCCCAGGCCGGGTGCATCCAGAGCTCGCAGCCGGCCGCCTCGCAGATCGACGCCGCCAGCCCGTAGTGGTCGGTGTGGGAGTGGGTGCAGACGACCAGCCGCACGTCCTCGAGCCCGAAGCCGGCCCCGGCGAGCGCGAGGTCGAGTTGCCGCAGCCGTCCCTTGCCCCCCATCCCGGTGTCGAAGAGGACGATGCCGCCGTCGGCGGCGACCGCCCAGGCGTTGCCGTGCGGGACACCGGGCCAGGGCAGCGGCAGGCGCAGGCGCCAGACCCCCGGCACGGTCTTTTCGGTGCGCGGGGCCTCGACTGGCTCAGCACTCATCGCCGAGGATCCTCGCAGGCAACCCCGCCGACGGGCAGATTCCGTCCGCTATATGGATGCTTTCGGCCCATCGGCGGGGGGTTCGGGGCGCTCGAACTCCTGCATGACGCCGGCGATCGCGAAGCAGAGGGCGCCGCTCAGCGTGCCCCAGTTGGCGATCCCGACCGCCAGCTCATCGCCGCTCGACGGGCGGACGAAGGCGGCCACCGCGGCGACCATGAAGAGCACCGAGCCGAGCTGGTTGACGACCACGATCCACCAGCCCAGGTCGCGGCGCCGGCCGCGCGGGCGATCGTGGTGGATCTCGGTCAGCGCCAGGTGGCCGGAGACCAGGAAGAGCACGCAGCCGATCGCTTCCGGCGACCAGACCAGACGGTGGACCTGGGCGACGGTGAGATCGCCGATCAGCCCGTTGAGGAGGCTGGCCCCGAAGAACAGGGTGCCGACGAAGAGCGTCACGGCGCTCGACCAGTCGAGTCGGCCGGGCTCCAGCGACCACCAGCGCCAAGGCGGGGTACGGAGCAGGCCGTCCGGATCGGCGCCCCGTGGCGCGTTCGCCACCTGCAACAGAGCCGCGTAGGCGCCGGTGGTGAAGAAGACGCCACCGACCAGGTAGACCGCCGCGCTCAGGCGCGGCCCACCGACGTCGCCCTGCGAGAGCGCCGCCCCCAGCGCGAACAGCGAGCCGCCGAGCACGAAGGCACTCGCCGAGATCGCGTTGATCCGCCGCAGCCGCCGCGCGCTCGCCTTCTCGGCCCGGGCGAGCACCGTCGGCCCGCCCTCGCCGAAGACGGCAAGCGCTCCCCTCTTTCGCAGAGTCCTCCGGTCGATGTGCGCAGGCTATGGGGCCGGCGCGAAGCCGGGCGGGGCTAGCTGGTCGCGAGGCCGACGGCGAGCAGCGGGAAGGCCGCCATCACGCCGAGGTAGGCACCGATCGCGGCGCCGGCCTTGAGGCCGGTGGTGCGCGAGCGAGCACCGCTGAGGGCGCCGAGGAGGAAGCAGAAGCCGGCGATGCCGAGGCCGATCCAGAAGACGGGGGGCATGAGGATCGCGAGACTATCGAAACGTCCAGTGGACTTGAAGGAAACAGCGCCGGCTGAACAGAATCCCCAGCCATGGAATCCACCGGCGGCAAGAACAGCAAGCTGATCCTGACGGCGATGATCTTCGCCGTCTCGATGACCTTCATCGACCAGACGATCGTCGCGATCGCGGTCCCCACCCTGCAGGAAGACCTCGGCCTCTCCTCGACCGGGGTGCAGTGGATCATCAACGGCTACCTGCTCTCGCTCTCGGCACTGTTCGCCTTCGGCGGCCGCCTCGCCGACATCGCCGGCCACCGCAAGATGGTGACGATCGGGGTGATCATCTTCGCCACCGCCTCCGCCCTCTGCGGCGCCACCCCGACCGGCGACGGAGCTGAGGCCTGGATCATCGTCTTCCGGATAATCCAGGGCGCCGGCGCCGCGATCATGTTCCCGGCCGCACTGGCGATCGTGCTCGGCGCCTTCCCGGTCCGCGAGCGCGGCCGCGCGATGGCGATCTTCTTCGCCGTCGCTGGCGGCCTCACCTCGATCGGCCCGCTCGCCGGCGGCTACCTGACCGAGTGGACCTGGCGGGCGATCTTCTGGGTCAACATCCCGGTCGCAATCATCGCCCTGATCCTCACCGCGAAGGCGAAGCCCGACAACGAGAAGCACCCGGCGCCGCTCGACTACCGCGGCACCCTGCTGATCACCGGCGGCATGGGCCTGGCCGTGCTGGGCATGCAGCAGTCGAGCGTCTGGGGCTGGGGCGGCGCCGCCACCTGGCTCTGCATCGCCGCCGGCCTCGTCCTGATCGGCGTCTTCATCGCCTACGAGCTCAGGGTCGCCAACCCGCTGCTGCGGATCCGGATCTTCCAGGACCGCGCCTTCGCGGTCGACAACATCGTCCTCTTCCTGCTGATGATCGCCTTCGTGCCGCTGTTCTTCTTCGCCAGCATGTACGCGCAGATCTCACTCGGCGAAAGCGCCTCGGAAACGGGGCTCTAC
>Ga0190272_10001182_pt1 | contig 12611 bp, 12 predicted proteins | sample Popmic504T_FD_133746 | JGI IMG/M metagenome (GOLD analysis project Ga0190272, IMG submission 133746) | Populus adjacent soil microbial communities from riparian zone of Shoshone River, Wyoming, USA - 504 T | ecosystem: Environmental > Terrestrial > Soil > Riparian zone | place: USA: Wyoming...
AAGGTCGCCTTCACGGTCCCGACGGGCAATTTCGGCGACGTATTCGCCGGCTATGTGGCGATGCGCATGGGTCTGCCAATCGAGCGGCTGGTGGTCGCAACCAACGTCAACGACATCCTGGTGCGTACGCTCAAGACCGGCACCTATGAGGTGCGCGGCGTGACGGCGACCGCCTCGCCCTCGATGGACATTCAGGTCTCGTCCAACTTCGAGAGGCTGCTGTTCGATGCGTACAATCGCGATCCCGCGGCGGTGCGTGCGCTGATGGGATCGCTCGCGCAATCGCGCAGCTTTTCGATCGCGCCGGAGCCGCTGACCGAAATCCGTTCGCGCTTCACCGCCGACCGTGCCGACGAGGACGAAACCGCCGCCACCATCCGCACCGTGCAGCGCGAGGCCGGCATCCTCATCGATCCGCACACGGCGGTTGCGGTCGCGGTCGCCGAGAAGGAACACCGCGATCCCGCGGTCCCGATGGTGGTGTTGTCGACGGCGCATCCGGCGAAATTCCCCGACGCGGTCGAAGCCGCGTGCGGAACGCGGCCGGCGCTGCCCGACTGGCTCGGCGGCCTCAACGAGCGGCAGGAGCGGATCGCCGTGCTGCCGAACGATCAGGGCGCGGTCGAAAAATTCATTCTTGCGGCCAGCCGTGCCGCGCGCGAAGGAGCTGCCGCATGAGCATGGACGTCACGCGTCTGCCCTCTGGTCTGGTCGTCGTGACGGACGCGATGCCGCATCTGCAAAGCGCCTCGCTCGGCGTCTGGGTCGGTTCCGGCAGCCGCGACGAGCGTGCGGACGAGAACGGCATCTCGCATTTCCTCGAACACATGGCGTTCAAGGGCACCACGCGCCGCACCGCGCGCCAGATCGCCGAGGAGATCGAGGCGGTCGGCGGCGACCTCAATGCGGCGACCAGCGTGGAGAGCACCGCCTACTACGCGCGCGTGCTGCGCGCGGACGTGCCGCTTGCGCTCGATGTGCTCTCCGACATTCTCTCCAATCCGACATTCGAGCCGGAGGAGCTTGCGCGCGAGAAGAACGTGATCGTGCAGGAGATCGGCGCCACCGAGGACGCGCCGGACGATTTGATCTTCGAATACCTGCAAGGCGTCACGTTCCCGGATCAGCCGGTCGGCCGCTCGATTCTCGGCACGCCCGAGACGGTGCGCTCGTTCGATAGCCGCAAGCTGCGCGCCTACCTCGCGCGCAACTACCGCGCCCCCGACATGGTGATCGCGGCGGCGGGCGCGGTCGATCACAAGGAGATCGTCGCGGAGGTCGAGCAGCGCTTCGCGAGCTTCAGCGGCCCCGAAGGCCCGATGCCGGAGCCGGCGAAATTCTCCGGCGGCGCACGCATCGAGCAGCGCGACCTCGAGCAGGTTCATGTCGCCTTCGCGCTCGAAGGCGTGCCGCAGCGCGATCCCTCGATCTACAGCCTGCAGGTCTTCACCAATGTGCTCGGCGGCGGGATGTCCTCACGCCTGTTCCAGGAGGTGCGCGAGATCCGCGGTCTCTGCTACGCGATCTATGCGTTCCACGCCGCCTACACGGACACCGGCATGCTCGGCGTCTATGCCGGCACCGATGCCTCCGATCTGCCTGAACTGATGCGCGTCGTGGTCGACGAGATCGCCAATGCGGCCGAGACTTTGAGCGAGCGCGAAATCGCGCGCTCCAAGGCGCAGATGAAGGCGGGCCTGCTGATGGCGCTGGAAAGCTCCGGCGCGCGCGCCGAACAGCTTGCGCGCCAGATGATGATCTACGGCCGTCCGATTCCGCTCGAAGAGATCGTCAGCAAGGTCGAGGCCGTCACGGTCGAAAGCGCGCGCGCCGCCGGGCGCGCGTTGATCGGGCGCAGCCGGCCCGCGGTCGCGGTGCTCGGCCCCGGGCGTGGGCTTGAAAGGGCGGCGGTGATTGCCGAAAGTCTGGGGCGCCCCGCCGCCTGACGCATGATCCCGGGAAGCGGTTTTCGGAAAGATCATGCGCTGATAGATGAACCATGGCCTTCTTTCGCACGGTCAGTTTCTCCGAGCCGCTGCCGACCATCGAGGGCGATGGCGTGTACATGCGCGCGCCGCAGATGTCCGATTACAGCGAATGGACCGCGTTGCGCGAGGCGAGCCGCGCGTTCCTGATCCCATGGGAGCCGACTTGGCCGGGCGACGACCTCACCCGCTCGGCGTTTCGCCGGCGGCTGCGCCGCTATGCCGAGGACCAGCGTTCCGACACGTCCTATGCGTTCTTTCTGTTCCGCAAGAGCGACGAGGCGCTCGTCGGCGGCCTGACGCTCGCCAACATTCGCCGCGGCGTCGCACAGGCGGGAAGCCTCGGCTACTGGGTCGGCGAACCGTTCGCGCGGCGCGGCCTGATGACCGGCGCCGTGCGGGCGCTGGTTCCGTTTTCCTTCGGCTCGCTGCGGCTGCACCGCATCGAGGCCGCCTGCATTCCCTCCAACGCGGCCTCGATCCGGCTGCTCGAAAAGACTGGCTTCGTGCGCGAGGGCTACGCGCGCGAATACCTCTGCATCAACGGACTGTGGCAGGACCATCTGTTGTATGGGCGGCTGAACGGCATGGCCTAATTGCCTTGGGGGCGCCAAGGTTGGGCTGCTATAACGCGGCCGGGTACGAGTGGTCCGATTCCAACATTCGCATCCCAGTTCGGCGAGCGCTTTTGCGAATGTTGGAATCAAAGGACCACTAGCAAATATAGGTGCTAGTGGAGCTTTGGATTTGACATTCGCTTCTGGGACGTGCGGCTAGACGGGTAGCGAATGTCAAATCCGCTCCACTAGGATGGGTGAGTGATGGGACTTTCTGCACGTCAATCGGCGGCCGGCCGCGCCATGCTTGCTTGCGTCTTGCTGCTGTGGACCTCGCAGGCCGGCGCGCAATCGATCACCGACAAGCTCGGCGGCTGGTTGTTCGGTTCCTCCCCTTCGGCGCCTGCCGACGCCGGCAACGCAAATACGGCAGCCGAGGTCGATTGCCCCGGCGTCGACGTGCGCCAGGGTGCTTCCACGCTCGCCATCACAGCGCCGGGCGCCGAGGGCGGCCCGATGACCACGCGCTATCAGGTGTCGATCGCGCAGACGGCGCGTGAATGCGCGGCACTCGGCGGCGTCATGACCATGAAGGTCGGCGTCCAGGGCCGCGTCCTGCTCGGGCCCGCGGGCGGGCCGGGCCAGGTCGACATCCCGCTGCGCATGGCGGTGGTGCAGGAGGGGCCGGCTCCGAAGACCGTCGTGAGCAAGTTCTACAAGCTGGTGGTTGCGGTTGGGCCCGGGCAGATCAACGTGCCGTTCGTGCACGTCGAGCAGGACCTGACGTTCCCGATGCCGCGCGCCCGCGATTTCGACGCCTACGTGGTGTATGTCGGCTTCGATCCCGCGAGCCTGAACACCAAGCCCGAGCGCAGGCCGGCCAAGGCGAAACAGAAGCGCCAGTAGCGCAAGCCGCTCACGTCACCGGGCCGGGGTTGAACAGCGCCAGCGAATTCTGCAGCCGCCAGTGTTCGGCCCAGGTCTTCTTCCCGCTCGCGACATCGAGCATCAGCCGGAACAAATCCCATCCGACTTGCTCGATCGTCGCCTGTCCGGTCGCGATGCGGCCGGCGTCGAGATCCATCAGATCGTGCCAGCGGCGCGCCAGATCGCTGCGCGTCGCCACCTTGATCACCGGCACCTCCGCGAGACCGTACGGCGTTCCGCGGCCGGTGGTGAAAACATGCAGGTTGATGCCCGCCGCCAGTTGCAGCGTGCCGCAAATGAAATCGCTTGCCGGCGTGGCGGCAAACAGCAGGCCCTTCTGGCGCGCGCGCTCGCCCGGCGCAACGACGCCGGAGATCGGCGCGCTGCCTGACTTGATGATCGAGCCCATGGCCTTCTCGACGATGTTGGAGAGGCCGCCCTTCTTGTTGCCCGGTGTCGTGTTGGCGCTGCGGTCCGAGAGGCCCTGTTCGAGATAGCGGTCGTACCAGTCCATCTCGCGGATCAGCGCTTGCGCCACGTCGGCGTTAACGGCGCGCGCGGTGAGTTGATCGATGCCGTCGCGCACCTCGGTCACCTCGGAGAACATGACGGTCGCGCCCGCGCGCACCAGAAGGTCGGTGGCGAAGCCGACCGCCGGATTGGCGGTCACGCCGGAAAAGGCGTCACTACCGCCGCACTGCACGCCGACCACCAGGTCGGACGCCGGACAGGTCTCACGCTGCCGCGCATTGAGCTTGGCGAGATGCTCCTCCGCCATGCCCATGATCGACGCGATCATCGACTCGAATCCGACGTGCGCTTCGTCCTGCAATGTCACCAGTCCGTACGGCTCGCTGCCGGGCGGAAACAGCCGCTCCGGCTGCAGCTTCTCGCAGCCCAGCCCGACCACCATCGTGGTTCCGCCGAAATTCGGGTTGAGGCTGATATTGCGCAGCGTCCGGATCGGGATGCCGGCGCCGGGCGCGTCGATCGCGACGCCGCAGCCGTAAGTGTGTTCGAGGCCGACGACATCGTCGACGTTCGGGAAGCGCGGCAACAGCTCGGCCTTGATACGCCGGACCGCGAATTCCACCACGCCGGACACGCATTGCACAGTTGTGGTGATGCCCAGGATGTTGCGCGAGCCGGCGGACCCGTCGGCGTTGCGATAGCCCTGGAACGTGAACCCTTCCAGCGGCGGCATCGGTTCGCGCGATCGCGTGGCGATCGGCAGGTCGGTGAGCTCGGGCGCGGCCGGCATTTTCAAGAGCCGCTCGTTGACCCAGCTGCCGGCCGGAATGGCGCGCAACGCGGTGCCGATCGTCACGTTGTAGCGCAGCACCGGGTCGCCTGCGGAGAGGTCGGCGAGCGCGGCCTTGTGCCCCTGCGGGACATGCTCGCGCAGCTTGAGGCCGGTGGTCAGCGCGGTGCCCGCGGGCAATCCGCCGTCGTTCGCCACGATGGCGACGTTGTCGCGCTCGTGCATGCGAATGGTGAGCGGAGGGAAGCGCGCAATCTCGTTCATCGGTCCGTCTTTTCGCGTGGCCGCCTGTCCGCTAAGCCTATACGCGGGAACGAAACGCCGACAGGGTAATCTCGCATGGCCAAAAAGACTGCAACCAAGAAGACCGCCAGGCGCGCGCCCACCCGAAAGAAAACTCGTTCCTCGTCGAACCGCCTGCCGCTCTCCGGCATCCGCGTGGTCGAGTTCTCCCACATGATCATGGGGCCGTCGTGCGGGTTGATCCTCGGCGATCTCGGCGCCGAGGTGATCAAGGTCGAGCCGCCGGGCGGCGACAAGACACGCACCATGATCGGCTCGGGCGCGGGCTTTTTCCGTGTGTTCAATCGCAACAAGAAGAGCGTCGTCGCCGATCTCGCCAATCCCGCCGACCGCGCCCGCATCGACGCGCTGATCGCCTCGGCTGATATCGTGAGTGAGAATTTTCGTTCCGGCGCGCTGAAGAAATACGGCTTCGATTACGCCTCGCTGAAAAAGAAGCACAAGCGGCTCATTTATGTGTCGCACAAGGGTTTCTTGCCCGGCCCCTACGAACACCGTGTTGCGCTCGACGAAGTGGTGCAGATGATGGCGGGGCTCGCCTACATGACCGGGCCGCCCGGCCGTCCGCTGCGCGCTGGCTCGTCCGTCAACGTCATCATGGGCGGCATGTTCGGCGCGCTCGGCGCGCTCGCGGCGCTGGCCGAACGGCAGCATACCGGCAGGGGGCAGGAGGTGCAGGTGGGGCTGTTCGAGACCTGTGTGCTTCTCGCAGCCCAGCACATGCAGCAGTACGCCGCGACCGGCGTCGCGGCGCGGCCGATGCCCGATCGCATCAACGCGTGGGGCGTGTTCGATCTGTTCGACACTGCGGACGGCGAGCAGGTGTTTCTCGGTGTCGTCACCGACAGCCAATGGGTCACGTTCGCCCGTGCCTTCGATCTCGGCGCGATGACGAACGACCCGCGCCTCTCCAGCAATACGCTGCGCGTGCGGGCGCGCGACTGGATGATTCCGGCGCTGCGCGAGATCGTCAAACGCTATTCGTCGAAGGATTTGCAGGCCGTGTTCGAGCGGGAAGGGTTGCCCTACGCGCCGATCGTCAAGCCCGAGCAGCTGTTCGACGATCCGCACCTGCTCGCGAGCGGCGGCCTCGCGGACCTGACACTGGAGAATGGTGAAAAAACACCTGTGCCATTGCTGCCGATTTTACTCGACGGCCGGCACTTGAAGCCGCGCATGCCGCTGCCGAAGGTCGGCGAGCACAATGCGCTGCTGGTGCGCCCCAGCGCGAAGCGGCGCGTTGCGCGCGGCAAGAAATGACCGCGTTGGCCGATAATCTTGACCGGAGAAATGCTTAGGCCCCGGCCCCCGAAGGGTGTATGCTGCGCCATTACCGGCAAGTCGCAAAAACGACCTCAGGCGCCGGTAGCTGAGAGATCCTTGCGCTCCCGCCTGCTGGAAGGAGAGCGCGTGTTCAAATCGCATAATTCGTCGGACTATCGCCGCGAAGCGGCCACTTGCGGCACGTTTGCGGATTCCGCGCGGTCGCCAGGCGATCGCGAACTACTGCGCCGCATGCAGCGGTCTCGGGTTGCGCTTGCGGAAAATCAGGAACGGCTCGACCGGCTGCCTCCGTTGCCTCCCGTGAATACCAGCGCGCTCACCGTGGTGCCTGCGGGTCACTGCTGACATCTGGAATCGGGGACAGAAGTGGAAGCATTGCAACTCTACGCGATCTGGACCGTCCTATCGATCGGCGCGGGGGGCGCACTGCTCGCCTGGTGGATCATGTGACGGCCGTGTGCCGGTGACACCCAAAGCTTAACGTTTCGCAGAAAGGCATCAGCCGTGCGCATCTACATGTTCAAGTCCGAGACGCGGAAAGAATTGCGCGCCTTCGCAAGCGATCCGGCCGGCGCCAAGCTGCCCAAGCAGCACGGGCCGTGGACCGTGACCGGCATCGTCGGGCCGAGCAGCGCGCCGCCGCATAACATGTCGCGCGATGCGATCGAAAAGGCTATTGAGGCGGAAGGCTTTCAGATGTGGCGCATGAAGAAAGAGGCGACCGGGTAGCTCGCGCGTAACCAGGGCGTTAGCGCGTTCACGCGCCTGAGATATTCATCGACTTTGTCGCGCAACAGGCGCATGGTGAGTTCGACCGAAACGCCAGCGCAAAGCGGCCGGGCCTTCAATTCAACTTACGGCATGATCGAGCGGAGACCCACTCGGGTCTCCGTTGATTTCGCTCCGAAACATTTCGGGCGACAAGGGGAAACTACATGCAATTACCTGCAATCCTTCAGGGGGATTCACTTACGCGGCTGCTGCAGGGCGCGGCGGCCGGCGCTGCGGCGACTTTGATTGCCGGCTTTTATTGGGGCGGCTGGGTGACCGGCGGCACGGCGAAAGACATGGTGCAACGAAGCACAACCTCCGCCGTCGTGGCGGCACTGTCGCCGATCTGCGTCGACAAATTCCAGCGCAGCGCCGAAGCGACGGCGAACATGACCGAACTGAAGAAGGTCAGCTCGTACATGCAAGGCTCGTTTATCGAGAAGGGCGGCTGGGCGACACTTCCCGGCAACGACTCGGCAAACTCGTCCGTGGCGCAAGCCTGCGCCAACCTGCTCGGCAGCTTGAAGTAGCTCGAACATGAACCGCGCCGGTCTGCTCATCCGGATCGGCGCGGCGGGCATGCCATGTCGCTGATGTTTCCAAACCAGAGCCGCAGCTTCGACGCGACCCGACGCGCGGTCCGCTTCTGGGGCCACGACAGCGCGATGGAGTGGTCGTTCTTCGTCACCGAGGACGCGCTGAAGCATCTGCATCCCGCGATGAACCGGGACGAGCCCGGCATGCTTGGCGCCTTCGATTCCAATAGCGACCGCATCCGCGCCGCGGCGCTCCGCGCCTATTCGCGCGGACGCAAGGGCTCTTACGAACTTGGTCCGGCGGACCTGTCCTGACCGTGCGCACGCGCGACAAGTCACGACGGGACGTCGTGAGAAGTTGACATCGGACCCCGCCCGTCTACGATCCCTATTGCGACATCAGACGAACCCTGCGGGAGAGACCGGCTTCGCGGCCGCTTCGCGAGACCGGCGCCGAAGGCGCAACCGCCCCGGAAACGCTCAGGCAAACGGACCGCAGGGGGATGAATCTCTGGAAAGCAGCCGCGCCGCAAGGCAAGGGCTCACCGACGGAGTAGGCCGCAGGCGTTTCGCGGCGAAATCTCTCAGGTTCCGCGACAGAGGGGGCTCGGCCGGGTAAGTTGCCCGGAATGAGCCCATTCGCGGAGCAGGTTATGACCGAGATTCAAGCGTCCGAGACCTCGGCAGACGCTCCGCCAGAGCCGCAGGCCGTCGAACCTGCGGCGCCGGTCGCGTCTCCCGAACCCGCACCACTCCTGAAAACCCCGCTGCACGCGCTGCATGTCGCGCGCGGCGGCCGCATGGTGCCATTCGCCGGCTACGAGATGCCGGTGCAGTACGCCGACGGCATCATCGCCGAGCACAATCATGTGCGCACACAGGCCGGCCTGTTCGATGTCTCGCATATGGGCCAGGCGTTTCTGGTCGGCGCCGATCACGAGACGGTGGCGCGCGCGCTGGAGGCGCTGGTGCCCGCAGACATCGTGAATCTTGCGCCCGGCCGCCAGCGCTATACGCAGTTCACCGGCGACGACGGCGGCATCCTCGACGACCTGATGGTGACGCGTTCGGCCGATCCGGACGAGGACGGCGTGCTGTTTCTGGTCGTCAACGCGTCGATGAAGGAAGCCGACTACGCCCACATCGCCGCGCACTTGCCCGCCGGCATCCGGCTGATCCGCGCCGACCATCGCGCGCTGGTCGCCGTGCAGGGGCCGATGGCGCGGCTCGCAGTCGGGCGGCATTGCCCCGAGGCGGTGCCGATGCCGTTCATGAGCGCGATCACCACGCGCTTCGACGGCATCGATTGCCACATCAGCCGCTCGGGCTACACCGGCGAGGACGGCTACGAGATTTCCTGCAAGGCGACGCGCGTGCGCGCGATCGTGGAGCGGCTGCTGTCCGAGCCGAGCGTCAAACTGATCGGGCTCGGCGCGCGCGACTCGCTCCGCCTCGAAGCGGGCTTGTGCCTGTACGGGCACGACATCGACACGACCACGTCGCCGGTCGAGGCGGCGCTCACCTGGTCGATCCAGAAGCGGCGCCGCGCGGAAGGCGGGTTTCCCGGCGCGGAGCGCATCCAGCGCCAGATCGCGGACGGGCCTGCGCGAAAGCGTGTCGGCATCAAGCCGGAAGGCCGCGCGCCCGCGCGCGAAGGCACCGAGATCACGCTGGACGATAACGTCATCGGAAAGCTCACGTCCGGCGGCTTCGGGCCGAGCATCAACGGGCCGGTGGCGATGGGCTATGTCGAGGCGCGTTACGCCGCGCCCGGCACCGCCGTGATGCTGATGGTGCGCGGCAAGCCGATGCCGGCGCGCGTCGCCGCGCTGCCGTTCGTGCCGCACAACTATGTTCGCTAGCGCAACGCCCAAGAGGAACCGATGGCCACACGCTACACCAAGGACCACGAATGGATCCGCCTCGACGGCGATGTCGCGACCGTCGGCATCACCGAGCACGCGCAAAATGCGCTCGGCGACATCGTCTATGTCGAACTGCCGGAGATCGGCCGCGCGGTCGAGAAGGGCGGCGAGGCCGCGGTGGTGGAGTCGGTGAAGGCCGCGAGCGACGTCTATGCGCCGGCGACCGGCGAAGTCGTCGCCGTCAACCAGTCGCTCGACGGTGCGCCGGCGACGATCAACGAGGATGCCGAGGGCAAGGGCTGGTTCTTCCGGCTGAAACTCAGCGCGCCCGGCGAACTGAACGATCTCATGAGCGAGGAACAGTACAAGGAATTCCTCAAGACGCTCGAATGACGAGCATTGGGGCCTCTACGATCATGAAGGAGCGGCACGTGGCACACCAATACCGCGCGACGGTGAAGTGGACGCGCGGCGGCGCGGCGTTCACCGACCAGCGCTACAGCCGCGGACATTCCTGGAGCTTCGACGGAGGAATCACGGTTCCGGCTTCGTCGTCGCCGCTCAGCGTGAAGCTTCCCTATTCGGTCGCCGAGGCTGTCGACCCCGAGGAAGCTTTCGTCGCCGCGATCGCGAGTTGTCACATGCTGTGGTTTCTCTACGTCGCGGCGAACAAGGGGTTCGTCGTCGAGGATTATGCCGATGAAGCGACCGGCGAGATGACCAAGAACGAGCGCGGAAAACTCTGGGTTTCCAAAGTGATGTTGAAGCCCGCTGTCGCGTTCACCGGCGCCAGGCGCCCCAGCCGGGAACAATTCGACGAACTGCATCATCTCGCGCACGAGGAATGCTACATCGCGAATTCGGTGAAGAGCGAAGTGGTTATCGAGGGCGCGATGTCGGTTGCATGAGGCAAGCCGAATAAGGGAATACCAATGCGCTATCTGCCCCTGACAGCTGAAGACCGGAGCGAAATGCTGGCGCGCATCGGCGCCGCCGACATCGACGCGCTGTTCGCCGACATACCGGCAGACAAGCGGCTGAAATCGCTGCCCGATCTGCCGCGCACGAAGTCCGAGATCGAGGTCGAGCGCGTGCTCGGCCGCATGGCGGGCAGGAATGTCGCGGCCGGGTCGGTGCCGTTCTTCGTCGGCGCAGGCGCCTACAAGCACCACATTCCGGCGAGCGTCGATCACCTCATTCAGAGGTCCGAGTTCCTCACCTCGTACACGCCGTATCAGCCCGAGATCGCGCAAGGCACGCTGCACTATCTGTTCGAATTCCAGACGCAGGTCGCGCTGCTGACCGGCATGGAGGTCGCGAATGCCTCGATGTACGACGGCTCGACGGCGTGCGCCGAGGCTGTGCTGATGACGCATCGCGTGACGAAGCGAAACAAGGCGGTGCTCGCCGGAAACCTGCATCCTCACTACCGCGAAACGGTCGAAACCGTGTCGAGCATGTCCGACCACGGCGTCGTCGCGCTGCCGCCGGCGCCGTCCGGCGCGGAGGAACTCCTCGCGGCCATCGACAAGGAGACAAGTTGCGTCGTCGTGCAAACGCCTGATGTGTACGGACATTTGCATGACCTCCGGCCCATCGCCGAGAAGGCGCATGCGGCCGGCGCACTGCTGATTGCGGTCGTCACCGAGATCGTGTCGCTCGGGCTGGTCACATCGCCGGGCGAAATGGGCGCGGATATCGTTGTCGGAGAAGGACAATCGATCGGTAACGCGCTCTCGTTCGGCGGGCCTTATGTCGGATTGTTCGCAAGTCGCACGAAGTATGTGCGGCAAATGCCCGGCCGGCTTGTCGGCGAGACGGTCGATGCCGAAGGCAAGCGCGGTTTCGTGCTCACGCTTTCGACGCGCGAACAGCATATCCGGCGCGAAAAGGCGACCTCGAATATCTGCACGAATTCAGGCCTTTGCACGCTCGCCTTCACGATCCATCTCTCGCTGCTTGGCGAAGCGGGACTGCGGCGGCTCGCGCGCATCAATCATGCGAATGCGCTCGTAGCAGCGCGAATGCTCGGCGCTGTACCGGGCGTCGAGGTGCTGAATTCGGCGTTCTTTAACGAGTTCACCATCCGTGTTCGCGGCGACGCGGCGGCGATCGTCGAGAAGCTGGCCGACAAAGGCATTCTCGGCGGTGTGCCGGTGTCGCGCCTCGATCCGGGGCGGCCAGAGTTGCGCGACCTGATCATCGTCGCCTCCACCGAAGTGAACACCGACGAGGACCGCGCCGCTTATGCAGCCGCCCTGAAGGAGGTGCTGGCATGAACCGCCAGGGCCGCCCGACCGAACCCGTCGAGGCGCTCTCGACCGCGCCGAACACGTTCACCGGCAATCGCGCGCTGCGCATCGAAGAAGCGCTGATCTTCGAGATCGGCCGGACCCAAGTCATCGGCGTCGATCTCGACGAGCCTGCCGCGTTCACGCCGCGCCTCGGCGGCCTCGAGCGCAAGGACATCGGCCTGCCGGGACTTTCCGAGCCCGAAGCGGTGCGCCATTACGTGCGCCTGTCGCGCATGAATTACGGCATCGACACCGGCGTGTTTCCGCTCGGTTCTTGCACCATGAAGCACAATCCGCGCCTCAACGAGAAAATGGCGCGGCTGCCCGGCTTTGGCGACATCCATCCGCTGCAACCGCAGTCGAGCGTGCCCGGCGCGCTCGCGCTGATGGCCGAGCTGTCGCGCTGGCTGTGCGAACTGACCGGCATGCCGGCGGTGGCGCTGACGCCCAAGGCGGGCGCGCATGGCGAACTGTGCGGCATGATGGCGATCAAGGCCGCGCTTGCCGCGCGCGGCGAGAACCGCTCCGTGGTGCTGGTGCCGGAATCCGCACACGGCACCAATCCGGCGACCGCCGCGCTGCTCGGCTACCGCGTCGAATCCATTCCGGCGCGTGCCGATGGCACGGTCGATCCCGAAGAAGTGAAGAAGCATCTCTCCTCCGACGTTGCCGCCATCATGCTGACCAACCCGAACACCTGCGGGCTGTTCGAGCGCGATGTCGTGGCGATCGCCGAGGCCGTGCATGCGGTCGGCGCCTACTTCTACGCCGACGGCGCGAACTTCAACGCCATCGTCGGCAAGGTGCGGCCGGGCGATCTCGGCGTCG
>Ga0190272_10001183_pt1 | contig 12609 bp, 11 predicted proteins | sample Popmic504T_FD_133746 | JGI IMG/M metagenome (GOLD analysis project Ga0190272, IMG submission 133746) | Populus adjacent soil microbial communities from riparian zone of Shoshone River, Wyoming, USA - 504 T | ecosystem: Environmental > Terrestrial > Soil > Riparian zone | place: USA: Wyoming...
CGCTACGCGCGCCGGAGCCACCATAACGTCAATCAGCGACGCGGCTCGGAGATCAGCACCTGCTGAAGGGCTTCAAACTCCTCAACGCACTTGCCCGATCCGTTGGCCACTGAGTCGAGCGGCTCGTCGGCGATCAGGATCGGCATGCCCGTCTCGTGACGCAGGCGCTCGTCCAGACCCTTGAGCAAGGCGCCTCCCCCCGTGAGCACGATGCCGCGGTCCATGATGTCGCCGGAAAGCTCCGGTGGGCACTTGTCGAGGGTGGTCTTGACCGCGTCAACGATCTGGTTGACCGGCTCTTCGAGAGCCTTACGAATCTCCTCAGCGGAAACCACGATGGTCTTGGGTAGTCCGGAGACGAGGTCGCGACCGCGAATCTCTGCATGCGGCTCATCGGGAACCGGGAACGCCGAACCGATGGCCATCTTGATTTCTTCGGCAGTGCGCTCACCAAGGAGCAACGAGTACTCCTTCTTGACGTACTGGATGATGGCGCTGTCGAGCTCGTCGCCGCCGATGCGAATGCTCTGCGCCGTGACGATTCCGCCAAGAGAGATGACCGCAACCTCAGTAGTGCCGCCACCGATGTCGACAACCATGTTGCCGGTCGGTTCGTGAACAGGGAGACCGGATCCGATAGCCGCGGCCATCGGCTCTTCGATGATGTAGACCTTGCGCGCACCTGCTGCGTATCCGGCGTCCTTGACAGCGCGCTGCTCGACACCGGTGATACCGCTCGGCACACAAACGACGATGCGCGGCTTGGCCAGGTGGCGGCGCTTGTGCACCTTCTGGATGAAGTAGCGCAGCATTCGCTCAGTGGTGTCGAAGTCTGCGATGACACCGTCTTTCAGCGGACGGATCGCGACGATGTTTCCGGGCGTGCGGCCAATCATCTTCTTGGCGTCCGCACCGACGGCGAGGATGCCACCGGTGTTTTGGTTGATGGCTACCACTGACGGCTCGTTCAGCACGATGCCGCGGCCGCGGACGTAAACAAGAGTGTTGGCGGTTCCGAGGTCGACCGCCATGTCACGGCCGATAAACGACATGTTGCTCATGAGGAGGAAGCGAGCCTTCCGGTCCGAGGGGACAAGGTTGTGCGTGCGGGCAACGCCACGCGGGCCACATCGTACCCGCGCCCGCTCCCCCCACGAAACCCAAGATCATCGCGAGAAGGACGCCCTCATCACTCTCTGCGTACCAAATTCCGCCTTCTCAGCCGAACTTTGCCGCAACTTTTGCGCGGATGCGCTTAAGCGGACCTGGTTAGAGGTTCGGGAAGAACAGCGCAATCTCGCGAGCAGCTGATTCGGGGGAATCCGATCCGTGCACCAGGTTCTCGGTCATCACATTGGCGAGGTCTCCGCGAATCGTCCCCGGAGCCGCCTTAATGGGGTTCGTGACACCCATCATCGTGCGCCAGGCTTCAATCGCGTCAGGGCCTTCGATCACAGCGGCCACCAACGGCCCGCCGGTGATGAACGCAACGAGATCGGCGAAGAAGGGCTTATCGGCATGCTCGCCGTAGTGCGTCTCGGCGGTGGCGCGGTCGAGCGTTCGCAGCTCAAGGGCGGCGAGCTCGTATCCCTTCTGCTCGATGCGGCCGACTACCTCGCCAACCAGTCCGCGACGTACTCCGTCAGGCTTTACAAGGACAAGGGTGCGTTCGCTCATAGCCAGGAACCCTAACGAGGAGCGGCGTTGTCGCCAGGAGCGGGGCTACCAACGTCCGCCCAACGTTCGGCGCGCAACTCTTCGCCCCGCTGACCTACCCGCAGGCCAACGATCCAAAGAATCGCGAAGAGCCCACCCACGATGAACATCGCCGTCACCACAAAGCCGCTCGCGACAAGCACCACCTGAACCACCCAGCCCAGGACGTAACCCGCTGGCGTCCGAAGCATGGCTGCCGCCACAAAACACAGCGCGATCACGACGCCGCCACCCACACCCGCCACCAGCGGATCGACGTCGCCAAGGCTGATCGCAACGGGGATGGCGAGCACCACGACGATCGCCTCAAAGATCAGCACGCTGGCAGCAATGGCTCTCACAGTTCAATCCTCTCCCGACAAGGCTTAGTTTGGCTCGCTGAGGGTGATGAAGGCGTCCTTCTCGCGGGTTTTAGGGGTGGGGTGAGCGCGGGGGTTTGGGGGGGCGCGGGGGTTTGGGGGGGCGGGTAAGGAGAGTGCGGGCTTCGCCGACGAGGGTGACTGAGCCGGTGACGAGCACGCCTGCGCCGGCGAGGTCGCCCTCACTTTCGGACAGCGAAATCGCCTGGTCGAGGGCATCGGGCAATGACGCCGTGACGACAACCCGGTCGCTGCCGTAAATCTCTTCCGCCAGTGGCCCCAACTCCTCGGCCGGAATGCAGCGCGGCGAACCAGACTGGGTGATGACCACTGCCGACAACACGGGGTCGAGCGCTTCGAGAATGCCGCGCGCATCCTTGTCGTCGAGGACAGCGACGACGCCGACGAGGGTGCTGAAGGCAAAGGCATCAGCCAGCGCACCTGCGAGGGCGGTGGCGCCCGCAGGGTTGTGTGCCACATCGACAACGACGGTGGGAGTGCGACGCACGACCTCAAGGCGTCCCGGCACAACCACGTTTGCGAAACCTTCGCGCACAATGTCGATATCAAGGGCACCCTTTCCCCCGCCAAGAAATCCTTCGACGGCAACCAGGGCGCAGCTCGCATTGTGGGCTTGGTGCGAGCCGTGCAAGGGGAGATAGATCTCCTCGTACTCCCCGCCCAATCCGCGCAACGTCAGCTGTTGACCGCCCACTGCGAGCCGACGCTCCAGCACACCAAACTCGAACCCTTCGCGGACGGCCGTAGCCCCAACTTCCGCAGCCTTGTTGAGAAGCACTTGGGCAACGTCTGCGTCTTGCTGCGCGATGACCGCCAGCATGTCCGGCTTCAGGATGCCGGCTTTTTCGCCCGCGATCGACACCAAGTCGTGGCCCAGCCAGTCGACATGGTCGAGGTCTACCGGCATCACCACTCCGACAGGGCCTTGCACGACGTTCGTGGCATCCCACGTGCCACCCAGCCCTACCTCAATCGTGGCCACCGCCACGGGTGCGTCGGCAAAGGCAACGATTCCGAGCACTGTCAGGACTTCGAAGAAGGTCAGTGAGCGTCCACCGTCCGCCTCGACCACGCTCAGCATCGGCGCGATGTCGTCCCAGGCGGCCAGCAACTTTTCTTCACTGATGGGCTCACCGTCGATGACGATTCGCTCGCGAACCGTCTGCAAATGCGGGCTGGTGAAGCACCCGGTGCGCAAACCGAACGCCGCCAGCAACGAATCGATCATTCGGGTCGTGGACGACTTGCCGTTCGTCCCTGCGACGTGAATGGCGGGGAATGTCGTTTGCGGTGAACCAAGAGCGTCGAGCACTGCCGCCACCCGATCGAGTGTTGGTTCAATGTCCGATTCCGGAGCGCGTCGAATCAGCTCGATTTCCAAGCTGACGAGGCGTTCGGCGAGGTGGTCAGGTGCCGAGGGATCTGGGAAAGAGGTCACGGGCTGCGAGTCTAGGCGCCTCGCTCTCTACGATGTAAGCCATGAGCCAGCCTCCGTCGCCAGCGCCCGACTCGCGCGTCCCGGATAAGCCAACGATCGACGGAATCGAGGCGCGGTGGGCGCAGAAGTGGCACGACGACGCCACGTACACCTTCGACCGCACCAAGTCGCGCGGTGAGGTTTACGCCATCGACACTCCCCCGCCCACGGTGAGCGGCTCACTTCACGTCGGTCATGTCTTCTCCTACACGCACACCGACACCATCGCTCGTTACCAGCGCATGCGCGGCAAAGAGGTCTTCTATCCCATGGGCTGGGACGACAACGGCCTGCCTACTGAGCGGCGTGTGCAGAACTACTTCGGGGTGAGGTGCGACCCTTCCCTTCCGTATGACGAGTCGTTCGAACCTCCGGAGAGTCCTGGCAAGCAACAGATTCCCATCTCTCGACGTAACTTTGTCGAGTTGTGCGAACGACTGACGGTCGAAGACGAGAAAGTCTTCGAGGAGTTGTGGAGGCGGCTCGGCCTCTCGGTTGACTGGTCGATGAACTACCAGACCATCGACGCAAATTCGCGCGCGATTTCGCAGCGAATGTTTCTCCGCAACCTGGCCCGCGGCGAGGCCTACCAAGCCGAAGCGCCCACTCTTTGGGACGTGACGTTCCGCACCGCGGTCGCACAAGCAGAACTGGAAGACCGCGAACGTGACGGCACCTACCACTCAGTGAACTTCCATCGCGCCGACGGCAGCCCCATCACCATCGAGACCACCCGACCCGAACTCATCCCCGCTTGCGTCGCCCTCGTCGCTCATCCCGACGATGCGCGATACCAGCCACTGTTTGGTGCAACCGTTCGCTCGCCCATCTTCAACGTCGAGGTCCCCGTTGTCGCGCACGAGCTTGCCGACCCGGAAAAGGGCAGCGGAATCGCGATGATTTGTACCTTCGGCGACCTCACCGACGTCACCTGGTGGCGCGAACTCAATCTGAACACTCGACCGATGCTCGGCTGGGACGGCCGCGTGCTCGCAAATGCTCCCGCGGGCATCAGTTCGGAAGCTGCACGTGCGGCATATGCGCGGTTAGCCGGTTCCACCGTGTTCACGGCGAAACAGACGATCGTCGAGATGCTTCGCGAGTCGGGAGACCTGATCGGGGAGCCGCGCGCCATCAAACATCCCGTGAAGTTTTACGAGCAAGGCGACAAACCGCTGGAGATTGTCACCACTCGTCAGTGGTACGTCCGAAATGGCGGGCGCGACGAGTTGTTGCGCGACCGCCTCTTGCAGCGGGGCCGGGAACTTCGCTGGCACCCGTCCCATATGCACGTGAGGTATGAGAACTGGGTGAGTGGGCTCAACGGCGACTGGCTGATCTCCCGCCAGCGCTTCTTCGGTGTGCCGCTCCCCCTGTGGTACCCGCTCGATGCGAATGCTGAGCCCATCTACGACAAACCCATGGCGCCCAGTGAAGACCAGTTGCCTATCGACCCACAGTCGCAGGCGCCCGCTGGATACACCAACGATCAGCGTGGAGTTGCCAACGGCTTCATCGGTGACCCCGACGTCATGGATACCTGGGCCACGTCGTCGCTCACGCCCCAGATTGCTGGACGTTGGTCCATTGATGACGACTTGTTCCGGCGGGTCTTCCCCATGGATCTGCGACCGCAGTCACACGAAATCATTCGCACGTGGCTCTTTTCCTCCGTCGTGCGATCGCATTCGGAAGAAGATTCGCTGCCCTGGAGCGACATCGCCATTTCTGGCTGGATCCTCGACCCGGACCGCAAGAAGATGGCTAAGTCCAAGGGCAACGTTGTGACGCCCATGGGAATGCTTGAGGAGTACGGCTCAGACGCTTTGCGCTACTGGTCGGCAAGCGGGCGACCGGGAACGGACACCGCGTTCGACACCGGCCAGATGAAAGTGGGCCGACGGCTCGCCATCAAGGTGCTGAACGCCACCAAGTTCGTCCTTGGCGTGGGAGCGACGCCAGATCTCGCATTCAAGGTGGACGACGTTGTTGAGCCACTCGACAAGGCACTGCTCGCGCGGCTCGCGGAAGTCGTCGACGAAGCAACGAAAGCGTTTAACGACTACAACTACGCTCGCGCGCTGGAAGTCACCGAGACTTTCTTTTGGACGTTCACCGACGACTACGTCGAGCTCGTGAAGGAACGCGCGTATCGAAGTGAAGAGGACGCTGCCGCGCGCTCGGCCAAGGTGACCCTTGCCACTGCTTTGTCAGTCCTCCACCGACTCTTTGCCCCCGTGCTCCCCTTCGTCACCGAAGAAGTTTGGTCCTGGTGGCAAACGGGGTCGATCCACAAAGCAGCGTGGCCGAGCGCGGCCGAATTCATCGGCGGCGAGCCCGGGGATGCACGTTTGCTTGACTCCGTGGGAGTTGCGCTGTCGGGGATTCGTCGGGCCAAGTCTGACGCCAAGGTCTCCATGAGAACTGAGGTTGAGCTCGTCAAGATCTCAGCAAGCCCGGCCGAACTGGGCCGGCTGCGCGGCGCCATCGACGATCTGAAGGCCACCGGTCGGGTCAGCGAACTGACCTTGACCGAGCACAACGGCGGGATCGAAGTAGCGGTCACGCTCGGGGACGCTCCTTAACCGCTTTGGTGCGATCTCACGCTGCTCACTCAACGCGTACCCGCACCAAATGACTCAAGACTTCTCCTCAGCCTGACGATGCTGCCCTGAAATTGACGCCAGGGACAGGAGTCGTCGCGGTGGAGCAGATTCAAGGACTGACGATCGCTGAGGCGATCAGGCTTGGGCTCTTGATTGCCGGCTGCATCGGTGGCTTATCTCTGGTTGCCAAGTCCGTTGGCCGCCTGCGCGCGCAGTTGCGTCAGCCAGGAGTGCGGACCATCGACCCCGTGCATGCTGCTGCTGGATCGCGCTTCGGAACACCATCTGTGGACGTTGTGCCGCTACCGCTCACCGAGCCACAGCGACCGCAGCAGCGGATCGATACCGGGATCGTCCTCAAGTCTTTGGTCTTCATCGTCGTGGGCGTGGCCATTGTTGGATTCACCGGAGTCCGCTCTTACGACATCATCACGCGTCCCACTGCCGAGTTGCCCGCCCAGATCCTGGGCCTTGACGCCGCCCCACTCAGTTCACCTCTCGGCGCAGAAGTTCGGCCGCTCGGTGCGGCACTGCCGCGGAACGTCCAACAGCAGGTCTACGGAGATACTTCCGGCTTTGTCTTCGTGGCACGCGGGATTGAGGACAGTGAGGCTTCCAGCGCCACGGCGATGGCCAAGGCGCTCGCCCAGCCGGAGGATGGCGGGGGGCTTGACATCACGTTCGCCGACGAGGCCTCAGCAGGCACTGGCAGCGCGAGCTGTAAACCGTACATCCAAGGCGTTTCGGTCTGCCTCTGGTCGCAAGGCTCGGACTGGTTGGTCGTGGTGTTCGCCGCGCTGAGCGCAAGCCCGGAACAAAACCTGGAAACGATCAAGAAAGAACTCGGGCTGACGTAGCGGAGCGAAGGGTTGACCCTTGCCAGTTCCCTTTAAGCCTGGCCTCGGGTTCGCCGATGATCTCCACAAGGCGCTAGCTGGCGCCAGATCGGGGAACTGTTGTGCTCGCAATGTCGGCGTATGAACTCGGCTACGGCGTGGGGTCAGTCGTCATTACTGCTGTAGGTGCCCTACTGATCTACAAGGGATACAGCACCTGGAACGCTTCCAGCGGTCGCACCGCAACTCAAACGGCGCCGGCGCGAAACGTGATCCCCGCAGCCCCAACCCAGGCACCAGCTACAGCCACAGCTATCCAGACCGCGCCCGCCGACGACTTCTTCTTCGGCGCCACCCTTCGCCCCGCCACTCCTAGCCGACCGACAACTGGTCCACCAACAATTGGCCCACCAGTCGGTAGCCCAGCTGCCGGACCGAACCCGGCGATCGCCGACACCCGTTGGCACGCCGACTACTCCTCGACCGGTAGCGGTTCCGGAAGCACCGCGTCGAAGAATTCGACCGGACTCATCATCGTGGCTGTGGGACTGCTCGTCGTGGGCGTTGGACTGTTTCAGACATATCAGTCGTTCCTTGCCCCGAGCCGAGGCATCGAGTTCCCCGACCAACTGATTGGCATGGAGCGCAACGAGACCGTGGCCGAGCTGCTCGACCAGGCCCAAGGCCAAATGGCAAGCGCCCCTGGGATTATCGGTGAAGTCGAACTCGAAGGTGCGGCCTACATCAGTGGTGAGCGAGTGCTTTACGTCGTGGGTGGAGAGCAGGGTGCCACCGATCCGGCGGAGTATGACAAGTTCAGCGCGGATTTTGAACAAGCATTCACCGCATCTGGCACTGGCTTGACCTTGACAGAGATAGAGGCTGGTTCCCTCGGCGGCAAGATGTGGTGCGGCGGCGCACCGGTCGAAGGGGCCAGTGTTTGCGCATGGCTCGATGAGGAAACCTTCGGCCTCATGGTGCTGTCGGCGGAAGGTGCCGACGTATCGGACTCAGCCGTTGAGATTCGCGAAGCGGTAGTGAACTAAGCGGACTTCTCGCGGCGTTCCCGCTTGGACTCTTTCTCGCGCGGCACCAGCGTCGGGTAGACGTGCTCGAGCACAACGTCACGAGTTACTACGACGCGCGCGACATCCTTGCGTGACGGCACCTCGTACATCACCGCCAACAAGACCTCTTCGAGGATGGCACGCAGACCGCGCGCGCCCGTGCCACGCAGAATCGCTTGGTCGGCGATGGCTTCCAGAGCGTCGTCGGTGAACTCGAGCTCGACACCATCGAGCTCGAACAAGCGCTGGTATTGCTTGACCAAGGCGTTCTTGGGCTCGGTGAGGATCTGCTGGATGTCACCGGGCTGCAGCCTCTGCACGGCGGTGAGAACCGGGAGTCGTCCGATGAACTCCGGAATCATGCCGTACTTGACCAGGTCTTCTGGCTTTACTTCACCGAAAATGTCCTTCGCATCGCGCTCAGCCTTGCCCTCGAGCGCAGCATTGAAGCCGATGCCCTTCTTGCCGATGCGTTGGTTGATGACCGGCTCCAGCCCATCGAAGGCTCCGCCCACGATGAACAGCACGTTGGTGGTGTCGATCTGAATGAACTCTTGGTGTGGGTGCTTGCGCCCACCCTGGGGGGGCACCGAGGCAGTAGTGCCTTCCAGAATCTTGAGCAGCGCCTGCTGTACACCCTCACCCGAAACGTCGCGAGTAATCGACGGGTTCTCGCTCTTGCGAGCAATCTTGTCGATTTCGTCGATATAGATGATGCCGGTCTCGGCCTTTTTGGTGTCGTAGTCAGCGGCCTGAATGAGCTTGAGAAGAATGTTCTCGACGTCTTCGCCGACGTAGCCGGCTTCGGTAAGCGCGGTGGCATCGGCAATGGCGAACGGCACGTTGAGCATCCGCGCCAGCGTTTGCGCCAGGAGCGTCTTGCCACAGCCCGTTGGCCCTAGCAACAAAATATTGGACTTTGCTAGCTCGACACTTTCGTCGGACTTGCGCTCGGTCTCACCAGCGCGCAGCCGCTTGTAGTGGTTGTAGACCGCGACGGCCAGCGCCTTCTTGGCAGGGTCCTGGCCGATGACGTACTCGCCGAGGAAGTCGTAGATCTCACGCGGCTTGGGGAGCTCGTCCCACGAAATCTCCGTCGACTCCGACAGCTCTTCTTCGATGATCTCGTTGCATAGGTCGATGCACTCGTCGCAGATGTAGACACCCGGGCCTGCGATGAGTTTCTTGACCTGCTTTTGGCTCTTACCGCAGAACGAGCACTTCAGCAGATCGCCGCTTTCTCCGATCCGTGCCACGTGACTCCCTCACCGCCTGGATGGCCAACTGGATGGCCAACTGAGATAACCAGCCTGGATGGCCAGGTTGGATTGCTCGCTCGAATGCCGTATCGGATGACGGTACCCCGTACGGCCCACCACGTCGCGATTTGACGCCTGGCGAGTCGCCCGGATGGCCCTAGCTGGCAGAGGATTTACGGCTGCTGATGACCTGATCGACAATGCCGTACTCCTTGGCAGCGTCCGCTGTCAGGATCTTGTCTCGCTCGATATCGGTACGGACATCCTCGGGGGACTTGCCAGTGTGCAGGGCGAGGATCGTCTCCATCTCGGTGCGCATGCGCAGAATTTCGTTGGCCTGGATCTCAATGTCAGAGCCTTGGCCACCACCCTCGGTGTAGGGCTGATGGATGAGGATGCGCGAGTGCGGCAGTGCCGATCGCTTACCAGGCGTCCCTGCCGCCAGGATGACAGCCGCCGCGGAAGCCGCTTGCCCAAGACAGGCTGTGTAAATGTCGGGTTTGATGAACTGCATCGTGTCGTAGATAGCAGTCATCGCGGTGTACGAACCGCCAGGTGAGTTGATATAGAGGGAAATGTCCTGGTCAGGATCCATCGACTCGAGACACAGCAACTGCGCCATGATGTCGTCCGCTGACGTGTCGTCAATCTGTACACCGAGGAAGATGATGCGGTCTTCAAACAACTTGGTATACGGGTTGTGGACCCGCTCTCCCTGAGAAGTGCGCTCGCGGAATTCAGGAACCACGTATCGCGATTGGGGGGCATGGCGCATGAGGTCGCCGACAGTTGCGTCGGGTCCTGGCTTCCAGCTGCTGCTCACGTCGGTGCGCGTCCTTCCGTCGAACCTTGGTCCTTCGAGTCTTGGTGAGGAACTCATGCGTTGGTACCACCGCTCCCCGCAACGTCCGCTGCTTGTCGCACGACGTCGTCGACGAACCCGTACTCCTTGGCCTCGTCAGCTGTAAACCAACGGTCGCGGTCTGAGTCGGACTCGATCTGGTCGAGGTTTTGGCCGGTGTGCATGGCGATGAGCTCGGCCATCTTCTTCTTGGTGTACAGCATCTGCTCGGCCTGAATCTTGATGTCCGACGCCGTTCCGCCAATGCCACCGGAAGGCTGGTGCATCATGATGCGCGCGTGCGGCAGCGCGTAACGCTTGCCCTCGGCGCCGGCACAGAGCAAGAACTGACCCATGGACGCTGCCAGCCCCATCGCCACGGTCGCGACGTCGCAAGGGACGAACTGCATGGTGTCGTACAGCGCCATGCCCGCGGAGACTGATCCACCCGGTGAGTTGATGTAGAGGTAGATGTCTTTGTTGGGGTCTTCGGCTGCCAGCAGCAGCATCTGCGCCGTTAATGCGTTGGCAATGTTGTCTTCAACGACAGAGCCCAGGAAAATGATTCGCTCGCGAAGCAGCCGCTGGTACACCGAGTCGTCGAACCCCATGTTGTTCTGCTGTGGGGCACGCGCGGTTGGCAGCGTGAGGCCGGGCGGCTCGATCAAACCGTCCGGCTGGGAACCGGACATGGCTCCGGCCATAACTCCGGACATAGTTCCCGACATAAATCCGGAAAGAGTTTCAGTCACAGCCGAGTCACCCGGGCCCTTCTTTTCGCGTCTTGGCGCCTTTGCCGAACAGTTGCCACACGGACATGGCGTACGGGGACCATAACGCGCAGGAGGGCCGCAACCATCCGCAGCGCGGCGGTGTTCGCTTACGGGTGAACGATGTCAGCCGCTCGTACCAACTGATTTCTCAGATTCGGGCGGAGCCTCAACTGGCTCCGATTCCGTGGGCTCCGATTCCGATGACTCTGATTCCGCGGACTCGGCTGCTAAGGACTCGGGTTCATCGGCCTCCGGCGCCATGTCGACCACATTGCCGGACGCGTCGGTGACGCTGGCTGCCTCCAGCACCAACGACAGCGCCTTCGCGCGCCGCACCTCACCGAAGATCGCACCGGCTTGCCCCGACTGGCTCAATGCCTGAACGAACTGGTCGGGCGTCATGCCGTACTGCGGTGCCTGGCGCACCAAGTATTCGGTGAGCTCGTTTTGGGTGACTTCTACCGACTCGTTGTCGGCGATGGTGTCGAGCACGAGATCGCGGGTAAGGCTCTCGCGAACCGTCGACTCGTACTCGCCCTTGTGGTCGTCGTCACCATGACCGTCCTGGAAGTGGTCGGCCATCGCGTTGGCAATGACGCCCTCGGGCACCGGCACCTCGACAACCTTGAGCAGTTCGGCGAGCAATGCATCCCTGGCCGCGACGAGTTGTTCTACCTGCTTGCGCGGCAACAGCTCGTCGCGCAGCGTTGAGCGAAGTTCCTCGATGGTGTCGAACTCACTGACCGTAGAGGCGAATTCGTCGTCGAGCTCTGGAAGCTCTCGTTCCTTGACACCGGTGACCACGACGCGCATCTGGACGTCTTGGTCGGCGAACTCGCCGCCCTCTGGGCGGAACGTGAACTCCGCCTCTTCACCTTCCGACAACCCAACGAGCGCATCGTCGAGGTTCTCCAGAAGGTTGCCGCTGCCCACTTCGTAGGACATCCCTTTGGCCGTCAGCTCTTCAACCTGCTCCTCGGCGATTTCGCCGGTGAGGTCGATCGTGACCAGATCACCGCTCGCGGCGGGGCGCTCCACAGCCTTCACGGTGGCGAACCGGCCGCGCAGCGACTCGATCTGCTCGTCGATGTCCGCATCGGCAACGACTGCGTCGTCCACACTGACGCTGAGGGTGGAAAAGTCAGGCAGGGTGATCTCGGGGCGAATATCCACTTCGGCGGTGAACTTGAGGTCTGCACCGTCGGAGAAGTCGGTGACCTCGACGTCTGGCTGACCCAACACCTTGATGTCGTTTTCGGTGAGTGCGTCGCCATAGACGCGCGGCAGCAAATCGTTGACTGCCTCATCGAGGACCGCGCCCCGTCCGACACGTTGGTCGATGATGCGCGATGGCACCTTCCCCTTGCGGAAGCCGGGAATGGTGATCTGCTGCGCGATCTTTTTGTACGCCGCGTCCACGCTGGGCTGCACTTCGTCGAAGGGCACCTCGACGGATAGTCGGACGCGGGTCGGGCTCAGGGTCTCGACGGCGCTCTTCACTGACGCGTTCTCCTCAATCAACCCGGCTGGGGACCGGTAGCAAGCACGCACGAACCGGGACGGTCCTTGCTGGGTGGTCGGGGCGGGGAGACTCGAACTCCCGATCTCCTGCTCCCAAAGCAGGCGCGCTAGCCACTACGCTACGCCCCGCAAC
>Ga0190272_10001184_pt1 | contig 12601 bp, 9 predicted proteins | sample Popmic504T_FD_133746 | JGI IMG/M metagenome (GOLD analysis project Ga0190272, IMG submission 133746) | Populus adjacent soil microbial communities from riparian zone of Shoshone River, Wyoming, USA - 504 T | ecosystem: Environmental > Terrestrial > Soil > Riparian zone | place: USA: Wyoming...
ATCGATCACCGCCTTGTTGCTCTTCACCTCGTCGGGCGTGCCATCGGCGATCTTGCGGCCGTAGTCGAGCACCACCACGCGATCGGACAGGTCCATCACCACGCCCATGTCGTGCTCGATCAGCGCGATCGTGGTGCCGTAGTGATTGTTTACGTCGATCACGTAGCGTGACATGTCCTCTTTCTCTTCGAGGTTCATGCCGGCCATCGGCTCGTCGAGCAGCAGCAAATCCGGCTCCATGGCGAGCGCGCGGCCAAGCTCGACCCGCTTCTGCAGGCCGTAGGGCAGCACGCCGACCGGCGTTTTGCGGATATGTGCGATCTCGAGAAACTCGATGATATCTTCGACGCGCTTCCTGTGCTCGACTTCTTCCCGCATCGCCGGCCCGTGGCGCAGCAATTGCCAGAAGAAGTTGCTGTGCATGCGCAGCGAGCGTCCCGCCATGATGTTGTCGAGCGCGGTCATGCCCTTGAACAGCGCGACGTTCTGGAAGGTGCGCGCGATGCCGCCGCTCGCCGCCTCGTGCGGCCGCATCTTGGCGCGCGTCTCGCCCTTGAAGGTGATGCGGCCGTGCTGCGGCGTGTAGAAGCCGTTGATCACGTTGAGCATCGAGGTCTTGCCGGCGCCGTTCGGCCCGATGATCGCGCGGATTTCCCCCCTGCGGATATCGAACGAAACCTCGGTGATCGCCTTCACGCCGCCGAACGCGAGCGACACGTCCTCGACCGCGAGGATCGCTTCGCCGGCTGCAATCTCGGCGCCGGTGGGGGATCTCACGCCGCCTGCTCCAGCGGCTTGGCGGGTACCGGATAGACTTTCATGTCGCGGATCGCGACACGCGCGGAAAGCATCCCCTTGCGCCCGTCCTCGAACGTCATCTCCGTCGAGACATCGGCCACCTTCGCTCCGTCATAGAGCGCCGTGACCAGCGCGCCGTAACGCTCCGCGATCAGCCCGCGGCGGATCTTCATGGTGCGCGTCAGCTCGCCGTCGTCGGCGTCGAGCTCCTTGTGCAGCACCAGGAAGCGCTTGATCTGCGCGCCGGCCATCACCTGCTCGTCGACCAGAGACTTGTTCACCTCGTCGACATGCTTCTCCAGCATCTCATAGACCTTGGGATGCCCGGCGAGCTCCTGGTAGGACCCGTACACCACGCCGTTGCGCTCGGCCCATGAGCCGACCGCGACAAGATCGATGTTGAGCATCACGGTCACGTCGTCGCGGCCGTCGCCGATCGCGACCGCCTCCTTGATGTTCGGATAGAACTTGAGCTTGTTCTCGATGTATTTCGGCGCGAATAGCGTGCCGTCCTTCAGCCGCCCGACATCCTTGGCGCGGTCGATGATCTTGAGATGGCCGGTCTTCGGATCGAGGAAGCCGGCATCGCCGGTGCGCACCCAGCCGTCCGCCGTCTTGGTCTCGGCGGTCTTCTCCGGGTCCTTGTAGTAGCCCTGGAACACGCCGGGCGACTTGAACAGCACCTCGCCGTTGTCGGCGATCTTCACGTCGACATCGATGTTCGGCTTGCCCACCGTGTCGGCATAGATCTCGCCGTCCGGCTGCGCCGTAATATAGACCGACGCCTCGGTCTGCCCGTAAAGCTGCTTCAGGTTGATGCCGAGTGCACGGAAGAAGCGGAAAATCTCCGGGCCGATTGCCTCGCCCGCCGTATAGCCGACGCGGATGTTCGTGAGGCCGAAGCGGTTCTTGAGCGGCGCGTAAACCAGGAAGTCGCCGAGCCGGTAGATCAGCCGCGCCGCGAGCGGCACCGGCTCCTTGTTGTTCAGGATCTTCTCGCCCCACTTGCGCGCGTGATCGATGAAACAATTGAACATCGCGCGCTTGAAGCGGCTCGCGTCCTCCATGCGCACCATCGTCAAGGTCAGCAGGTTCTCGTAGACGCGCGGCGGCGCGAACGCATAGGTCGTTCCGATCTCGCGCCGGTCCTCCACCACGGTCTCACCCGCCTCCGGGCAATTGACGCAGTAGCCCGCGACGTAATGCTGCGCGTAGGAGAACAGGTGATCGCCGACCCAGGCGAGCGGCAGATACGCGATGGTCTCCTCGTTCTCGTCGAGGCCGTCGAACACGTTGCCGTTGCGCGCCGAGATGATGGCATTGTCGTAGGTGAGCATCACACCCTTCGGCCGCCCGGTCGTGCCCGACGTGTAGAGGATCACTGCGAGGTCGGCGCCCTTTCCTTCGGCAACGGACGCTTCCCACTGCGCCAGCCGCGACGGATCGGCGGCGAGCTTCTCGCGCCCGAGCTTCTGCACGTCGTCGATCCACGAGAGCTTGCCGCGCTCGTAATCGCGTAAGCCCCGCGGCTCGTCATAGACCATGTGGCGCAGCGTGGTGAGGCGCTCGACGATCGACATGAGCTTGTCGACCTGCTCCTGATTCTCCACGACCGCAAAGGTGGAGCCCGCGTGCTCCAGCACATAGGCCATCTCGTCGGCGACGGAGTCCGCGTAGATCGGCACCGGCACGGCGCCGATCGCCTGTCCGGCGCACATTGCCCAGTAGAGGCGCGGGCGGTTCGAGCCGATGACGGCGAACTTGTCGCCGCGCTTGAGCCCAAGCTCCTGCAAGCCGACCGAGAACGCCCGCACCTCCTCGAGCACCTGCGCCCAGGTCCACGCCTGCCAGATGCCCAAGTCCTTGTGGCGCATGGAAACGCGGGCGCCGCGCGTTGCCGCGTTATGGATCAGGAGCTTCGGAAACGTGTCTGCCTCGCCGGCGCGATCGTTGCCCACGAGTCCCCTCCTTCGACGCCGCGCGGCGGGCCGGCTTAAGCCAAAACCGTGCTGCTGTTCACCCTCGCCGCCGTTGTCCGGCGGTCATTTGTGTCGTTGCGGCATATGAAATGACCGGCCCACGGGGGTCAAGTCGCCGGGCCTCGCGGCATCTTGGCCTTTCGTCACATGCTGGCATGGCGCAGGGCGGAATTGCCTTCGGATGCGGGACTCGCTTCGTCACTGATGGTTGTGGCGCCGAGTATCGCGGCAAGCGCCCCGCGCAGACTGGCGTGACGGAACACGAAGCCGCTGGTGAGCGCCTTTTCGGGGAGGACGCGCTTGCTGCCCAACAGCAGCTCCTCGGCGAAATCCCGGTCGACGAGACGCAAGGGTGCTGCGGGAATCCGGAAGAAGACCGGACGATGCAGCGCGCGCCCCAGTTCCTGCGTGAAGGTGGCGTTGCGCACCGGCTCGGGCGCGGTGGCGTTGACGGCGCCCGACAGCGCCGGCGTCGCAATGGCATGGGCGATCAGCCGCACCATGTCGTCGCGCTCGATCCAGGACATCCACTGCTGCCCCGAACCGATCGGCCCGCCGAGGCCGTATTCGAACGGCGTCAGCAATTGCGCGAGCAGCCCGTCTTCGGTCCCGAGCACGAGCCCGATGCGCAGGCGCACGACCCGCACGCCGAAGCGCTCCGCCTGCAAGGCGGCGCGTTCCCAGTCGGCACACACGGCGTGACCGAATGACGCCCCGCCATCGGCTGTCTCGGTGAGCCGCTCGTCGCCGCGCTCGCCGTACCAGCCGATCGCCGAGGCGTTGACGAGAACCGCGGGCTTGTGCGCGAGCCGCCTGATCAGGCGCACGACGTTGCCGGTGATGCGCAGGCGCGAGGCGAGGATGCGGTGGCGCTTGCCCGCCGTCCAAAGCCCGTTCGCGATCGGCTCGCCCGCCAGATTGACGATCGCATCGATGTGCGTGTCGTCGGGAAGCTGCGACAGGCCGGTGATCAGCCGAAACGGCGGCATCAGGGTCGCGGCCTTGGCGGGATCGCGCGTCAGCACGATCACCTGATGCCCGGCGGTCACCAGCGCCTGCGTGAGCCGCCGGCCGATGAACCCGGTCGCGCCGGTGACCAGCACGGTCTGCCGGGCGGGCAGCGCGGCCACCAGACCGTCGGGCGGCGCGAGCGTGGTGCGGCGCTGCGCGGCCGCAAGATCACGCAGGCCAAAGATGACCGCGCCGAACGCCGCGAATGCCATCAAGCCGCTCCAAGGCCCGTGCGTCGCAACCCGGAGCGCGGTTGGCTCGCCGGCCCAGCCGAGCAGCACCGGCACGGCCAGCACCAGAATCGCGCCGTAGTTGATGGCAAGCAGCGTGTGGTTCACCCGTTCGCTCGCCGGCAGTTTCCGGCTCATATCCTCCTCGATGAAGTCCGCGAGCGTGATGAACACCTCGACGACCAGCACCGCCATGATCAGCATCGCAAACAGGCCGTGTGCTTCGAGAAAGCCGAGCACGAGAAACAGCACCACGTAGAGAAGGCTGCGCGCCGCATGCAGCATCAGTTCATGCCGCTGCGAGGGGCGCCAGGCGAGCCGCTCGGTGATTTCGTGATGATAGATCGTGTCGAAAGCCGCCATCGCGAACTGGATCGCGATCAAGGTCCAGAGCAAAGTGGATGTCATGGTTGCGCCTCCTGAAAGGCGGCGGTCTGGCAGATCAGCCGGCCGAGCCGCGGGTGGGTGACTTCAAGCTTGAACAGGAACCGGCCGTCGCCGAGTTCGGCATGCGTGACGGCGAGCGCGCCGGGCGTCGCCCAGGCGGGCAGCCGCATGCGCCAGCGGGCGATTTGCAGGAAATAGTTCGCGGCGCGGAAGATCAGCGCGTATTCTTGCTTTTGCGCATGTCCTTCTCGGAAAACCGGTTCCCACTTTTCCGGGACATGCGCCTCGACGTGGATGGTGAGCGCCATGCCGACGCCGCAGCCGACATATTCCTCAAGTCCGGTCGGGCCGGCGAAGCGCTTCGACGAATGCACGACTTGCGGGAATCCGCTCCGCCGCGCGTAGAGCCGCGTCCAGTGCTGACCGGCACACGCGATGTCTTCCGTCACTGTGACAACGCTCGGTGCATGCACCTCGCGCGAGAGCGGCAGCGGGCCGCCGATCAGCCGCGCCGCCTGCGCCAGCCACCAGCCGGCGCGGCTCATCTGGGTTTCGATCACCTCGCCGACGAACACCACCGTCTTGCCGCCCGCGAGGCGCTTGCTGAAGCGCCGGCGGATCGGGAGCGGCAGCGTCGCCCAGTCGGCGTCGGAGATGAGAGCGCGGAAGCGGAGATCGCCAAGCTCGTCGCTGCCGGTCGGGAGTGCCGGAATCCGATGAGGTTTCAACCGAGCGAGCGGTCTCATGTGCAAAGGCGCCCTTACGCCTGCTTCTTTCTCCCGCCGGGAAGGAAGTTGAGGATCTTCGAGCCGAGCCGGATCGCGGTCGCGATCTGCGGCTTCGGCACGGACAGCATCTGGGCGTACCAGCGCTCCATCATTTCCAGAAACGCGAGCATCGATTTGAGCCGCTCGCGCGCGACGACCGACACACCCGCATCGCGATCGGCATCCGCCGCGCAGGTTTTCAGCACCGCCACCGCCGGATCGATCTCGCGCTCCTTGCGGCCCGCAGCGATGCGCAGGAACATTTCCCAGATATCGGTCTCGGCCTCGAAATGATCGCGCCGGTCGCCACGGATCGGCACGCGCCGGATCAGGTTCCAGCCGAGCAGTTCCTTGATCGAGTTGGAGACATTTGAGCGCGCAAGTCCGAGCGTGTCGGCGATGTCGTCGGCGGTCAGCGGGCGCTCGGAGAGATAAAGCAGCGCGTGGATCTGGCTGACCGAGCGATTGACGCCCCACTGCCCGCCCATCTCGCCCCAGTGCAGCACGAAGCGCTCGATGGCGAGCGGGAGCTGCTTCCTGTTGTCTGTAATTTCTGTCATGACAGAAATATCAGACGGAACGGAGCAAAAGTCAAGGCCGATTGGCGGGAGGGTTAATGGTGGGTGTTGTGCGCGATGACGGCGCCGCAGACGCGCTTTCCCCTCTCCCGCTTGCGGGAGAGGGTGGCGAACATCGAACGCAGTGAGATGTGAGCCGGGAGAGGGTTAGCTAATCTCCCTTACTTGCCCTCTCCCGCCCTCGCTTCGCTCAGGCACCCTCTCCCGCAAGCGGGAGAGGGGAAAGAGGAGTTCGCGGCTCGCTCGCCACTCATCACCCCGCTATAGTCGTCGCCTCCCTGCCCTCGCCAATCAACAACAGGAAACGCCCGTGCCCGATTCATCCGACATGACCATCCGCGATGTGCGCGTGACGATCCTGCGCATGCCCTGGGCGGACCCCGAATGGATTAAAGGGCACGCGCTTGGGCCGGATCGCGGCATTCTGATCGTCGATGTCGAGACCGCGGGCGGCATCACCGGCATGGGCTACCTGTTCCACTTCCGGCCCGGCCTCAAGACCATCGCGACATTTATCGAGGAGTGCGTGACCCCGCGCGTCATCGGCAAGGACGCGACCGCCGTCGAGGCGATCTGGCGCGATCTGTGGGATTTCACGATGACCTATGGCCGCGGCGGCATTGCCTGCATGGCGATGTCGGCGCTCGACATCGCGCTGTGGGACGCGGTCGGCAAGCGCGCCGACCTGCCGCTGCACCGGCTGTGGGGCCACTATCGCTCGAAGATTCCGATCTACGGCTCGGGCTGTTTCCGCGGCGCGGGCGGCGACGGCATGATCGAGAAGGCGCTGACCTACGTGAGCCAGGGCTACAAGGCGATCAAGATGCAGGTCGCGCACGTGCATACGCTGGCGCAGGATTTGGAAAACGTGCGGCGCATGCGCGAGGCGGTCGGCCCGGACATCGACATCATGATCGACGTCAACATGGGTTGGGACGCGGCGACCTCAATCGAGATGGGGCGCAAGTTCGAGCAGTACAACATCTACTGGCTGGAGGAGCCGGTGCCGGCCGACGACTTCGCGGGCTATCAGCGCATCGCTGCCGCGCTCGACATGCGCGTGGTCGGCGGCGAGACGCATTTCACGCGCTATGACCTGCGGCCGTTCTTCATCAATCCGTGCCTGCCGATCCTGCAGCCCGATCCGATGCGCGGCGGCATGACGGACCTGCGCAAGATCGCGACGCTCGCGGATACCTGGGGCATCACCATCGCGCCGCATCTGTTCCCCGAACTCAACGTGCACCTGCTCGCCTCGATCCCGAACGGGATATGGGCCGAGAATATGGGTCTGCTGGATGATTTGTGGGTCGATCCGTTGCAGATCGCCGACGGCTTCATCACCGCGCCGGAGCGCCCGGGGCATGGGCTGAGGTTCAGGGAGGAGGTAAGGAGGAAGTTTGCGGTGACTTAGGACGCGGCTTGCAGGTTCGCGCGAAACGTCCCGCCTACTCCGTCATGGCCGGGGTTGTCCCGGCCATGACGAAGCCCCGTGCGGGGATAACTTCCCCGAAAAAAAGTTATCCCCGCCTCTGAATCCGCACTTATCTTGTTGGCACCCTGCTCGCAGAGGGGCGCCATCTAGAGGCGTCTTGGTGGCGGAGCAGGCCGGAGGCGGGCGTGGAGATGCGCGCCCAATTCCGGCGGCAGAGCGCGGGAAACCGTGATCCGCTGGTGCGGCGCCCGCGCGCGTGGTTCGCAGCCACGCACCCGGGCGGCGTCGGGGCTCCGCCCGGAGGTAATACGGCCTCCTGCCAGGAGCTGGCTGATGGCAGCGCGTAAGCGCGCTGCTGAAAGCGCGGCCCGGCGCCGTAAGGAAAACGCCGCAGCAGAGCGCCGAGAGGCGCGCCGGCCACCGTCACTGGCCGGTGATCTCTGAGCGTTCTTGGAGATCGACCCGGCCGCGAGGCGGGTCATCGGGTGCGGCGCTTCCGCACCAGCGCCTGTCGGCGCTCTGCTCCCCTCCTTCGCCCTCGCGGGCTACGGAGGGCAAGCCCGGTACCGCCAACCGGGCTATCGCGGGCTTGCCCGCCGAAGCTTTAGCGAAGGCGGGCGGCGGAGCGTTGGCTGTTTGACAATTGAATCAGAAACGTTGGCGCGACGGCTGAATTGACTCAGCTCCGCTCCGCCACCCGTTCGAGCTTCTTGCTTAAGATCCACGACAGCCCGAGGAACACAACCAGCATCACCACGCCGATGCCCGAGGACGCGTCGTTCATCATCTTTTCGGAGAGCTGGCCGAACGCATAGCCGGCCGAGACGACCAGACAGGCCCAGATGCCAGCCGCGACGAAATTGAGTGCGAGAAAGGTCGACCACGGCAGCCGAGACAGCCCGTAGGCAAAGGCCGCGACGCCGCGCAGGCCGTGCGGATAGCGATGAAACAGGATCATCCAGAGATAATGGCGGTCCGCCAGCCGGGCCGCGACCTGCACCATGCGCTCCAGCCGCGGGGCGCGGCTGAGCCAGCCCGCGCCATAGCGCCGCGCGATCCAGAAGCGGAACACGTCGCCCGTAAAACTGCCGATCCAGCAGACCGCGATCAGCGTGCCCAGTCCGAACACGCCGGCGGACGCCGCATATCCGGCAAACAATGTCAGCAACAGGCTATGCGACGTCGCAAAGGCGAACATGAAGCTGTAGGCCGCATCGCCGTGCTGGCGGATGAGCTCGAGAAACGAGGCAAGGTCGGTCGGATACAGGATCATGCCAACCGCGATAGCATCATCCGGCCGCTTCCCAAAGCGGCGCGGCTTAGTCCGCGCCGTTCGTCTTTACGCCGAACAGTTTCGCGGCATTGAGCCCCAGGATCGCCATCTTGTCCTCATCGAACAGCGGCGCGCCCATCACGTGATCGACCGGATGCTGCTCCCACGGAATCGGGTGGTCGGTCCCGAGCATCAATTGGCTCGCCCCGACTTGCGCGACGAGGTGACGCAGCCCTTCGCCGGAAAACACCATCGCGTCGTAATACAGCTGATTGAGATATTCCGACGGCTTCTTCTTCAGCTGGATGCCGGGATCGCAGTTATGCGGCGAGACAAAGCACGCGTGATCGCCGCGCATCGCATAGGACGGCAGATACCCACCGCCGTGCGCGGCCAGCACCTTGAGGCCGGGAAATTTGTCGAGCGTACCCTCGAAAATGAGGTGCTGCAGCGCGATCGTGGTATCGAGCGGATTGCCGATGGTGTTCGCAAGCCAGCCGTTGCCCTTGAACCGTTCCGCAAGCTCCGGCGTCGACTGCGGATGGATGAAGAGCACGGCGCCGAGTTCCTCGGCTTTCTGCAGCACCGGATGATATTTCGCGCGCGCGAAATCGTCGCCCGCAACGCTGCCGCCGATCGCCGCGCCTTTGAGCCCCTGCTTCTTGATCGCGGACTCGAGCATCGTCACCGCGAGATCGGGGAATTGCATCGGCAGCGATGCAAAGGCGCCGAAGCGGTCCGGGTTCTGCGCGCACAACTCGGCAAGCTTTTCGTTGTTGGTCTTGCAGATCGCCTCGACCTTGTCGCGCTCGTAGCGGTACCAGAAGGGGTTGATTGACAGGATCTCCATGTCGATCGCCATCGCGTCCATGTCGGCGAGGCGTTTCTCTATGGCATTGCCGGCGATGAAATGCTCCGGAATGCCCTTCACCGGCGGGACGACTTTTTCGACCTTCACGCCCGCGATATCGAGCGCTTCCTGGAAGTAGCAATGCGCATGAACGTCGACGGTCTTGATACGCTTGCCCCGCACCGTAACGGGCAAGCGTGCCGGCGCCGTCTGCGCAAACGCGTTAAGCTGCATGCCACAGCTGCGGAAGATCAGGCCGGCCAGCGAGCCTCCCTTCGCCTTGAGCATATCCCAGCTTGTTGTCATGGCGCTCCCCTGCGGCGTTTTCATCGGCCGCACCTCAATGCAGCCGCAAGCCCATGGTGCAGGCTGCGCCGCCGCAATACCATCGTGAAATCCGGGAGGATCCCCATGCGCACCACATTCATTGCGGGCGGTCTGTTCGCGTTGTTCGCTTTCACCACGGCGGCCACGGCGGCCGAAATCAAGGTGATGATCTCCGGCGGCTTCTCCGCCGCCTATTACAAGCTGATGCCGGAATTCGAGCGCGCGAGCGGGCACAAGGTCGTCACGCTCCGCGGCCCCTCGATGGGCGAGACGCCGCAGGCGATCCCCAACCGCCTCGCGCGCGGCGAAGCGGCCGATGTGGTGATCATGGTCGGCTACGCGCTCGACGGGCTGATCAAGGGTGGCAAGGTCACGGCCGCGAGCCGCACCGATCTCGCCTGGTCGCCGATCGCGCTTGCCGTGAAGGAGGGCGCGCCGAAGCCGGATATCTCGACCGTCGACGCCTTCAAGCGCGCGCTGATCGCCGCCAAGTCGATCGCGCATTCGGATTCCGCCAGCGGCGTCTACCTCTCGACGGAACTGTTCGGCCGGCTTGGCGTACTCGATCAGATCAAGGGCAAGCTCTACAAAAGCCCGGGCGAGCCGGTCGGCCGCGTGGTGGCGCGCGGGCAAGCCGAGATCGGCTTCCAGCCGGTGAGCGAACTGCGCCCCCATCCGGGCATCGACATCGTCGGGCCGATCCCGGCCGAGCTGCAGGTGGTCAACGTCTTCGCGGCCGGCCTGGCGACGGGTGCCAGGGAACCGGACGCCGGCAAGGCGCTGATCACTTTCCTCGTGGCGCCTGCCGCGCGGCCGGCGATCCTCGAGGCCGGGATGCTGTTCGCAGAGAAGAAGTGAGGGCGCCGGTGCTCGGTCTGTCCCCTCCCCCGCTTGCGGGGGAGGGATAGGGAGGGGGCATATTCGCGCTGACCTCTAATTCCCCCTCTCCAACTCTCCCCCGCAAGCGGGGGAGAGGCCCACCGAGCCTCTGGCTCGCCCACGTGCTATTAGTTCAAGAAGAGGACTTCATGACAGCGTTCGACTTCGCGCCCTTGCTGCCCGCCCATCTGCCACCGCCGGCCGTGCGCTGGCCAGGTCTCGCAAAATACAATTTCACCGGCGGCAACAACGACGCCGATGAGGTGCCGGTCGACGACTTGATCGCGGCAGCGGCCGCCTCGCTCAAGCGCGAGGGGCGCAATCTTGCGACATACAATCTGGCGCACGGCCCGCACGGCTATCGGCCCCTGCGCGAGTTCCTGGTGACGAAGCTCAAGCGCGACGCCGGCATCGCGTGCAGCGCCGACGACATCCTGCTGCTGTCCGGCTCATCGCAGGCGCTCGATCTGGTCAACGCCGCGCTGGTGACGCGCGGCGATACCGTGATCTGCGAGAAGGACAGCTACCAGAGCACGCTGACGCGCTTCGCGCGGATCGGTGCCAAAGTCGTCGGCATTCCGCTCGACAGTGACGGCATGCGCATGGACGCGCTCGCCGCAGCACTTGCCGACTGCAAGGCGCGCGGCGTGCAGCCGAAGATGATCTACACCATCCCGACGGTGCAAAACCCGACCGCCACGATCATGCCCGAGGAGCGGCGCGCCGAATTGCTGCGGCTTTCGCAAGAGTACGGCGTCGCGGTGTTCGAGGACGACTGCTATTCCGACCTGATCTGGGACGGCAAGCGCCCGCCCGCGCTCTACGCGATGAGCAAGGCGGGCAACGTCATCCACTGCGGCTCGTTCTCCAAGTCGATCGCGCCCGCGCTGCGTGTCGGCTTCCTCGTCGCCCCGTGGACGATCATGTCGCGCATGCTCCCGCTCAAGACGGATGCGGGCTCCGGCGCGGTCGAGCAAATGCTGCTCGCCGAATATTGCGCGCCGCACTTCGCCACGCATTTGCCGAGCTTACGCAAGGCGCTGCGCGCGAAGGTCGAGACGCTGATGGAGAGCCTGAACGAGCAGTTCGGCACCGCGGCCGAGTTCGACGACCCGAAGGGCGGCATCTTTCTCTGGGTGAAGCTGCCCGACAATGTCGACACGCTGAAGCTCTATCAGGCGGCACTGAAGGAAGGCGTCGCAATCAATCCCGGGCCGGAATGGTCGACCGACAAACAGCATAGCGGCTCGCGGCTGCGGCTCTGTTTCGCGAGCCCGACGCACCAGCAAATCCGCGAAGGCGTCGCGATATTGGCTGAGGTGTGCCGCCGCGAATTCGGCGTGCCGGCAAGAAGCGCGAATGTGGAGCGGCGCGCGAAGGCGTGAGCCATGTACGTCACCGTCAACGGCGCGCGGCTCTACTTCGATGTCGAAGGCGCTGGGCTCGTGCCGCACGGACCGCGCATGCGTGAGAAGCCGACGCTCCTGATGCTGCATGGCGGGCCCGGCTTCGATCACACCATTTACAAGCCGGCATTTTCGCAACTCGCCGACATCGCGCAGGTGATCTATCTCGACCAGCGCGGTAACGGGCGCAGCGGCGGCGAGCCCGAGACCTGGGCACTCGCGCAGTGGGGCGACGACGTGAAGGATTTCTGCGATGCGCTCGGCATCGAGAAGCCGATCATCTACGGCGGCTCGTTCGGAGGATTCGTCGCGCAGGCTTACGCGACGCGGCATCCCGAGCATCCCGGCAAGCTCATTCTTGTCAGCACGGCAGCGCGGATGGACTTCGAGGCCGTGTGCGCCGCATTCGAGCGCATTGGCGGCAGAGAGGCGCGGGAGAGAGCCGAGGCGCATTTCCTCAAGCCCTCACCAGAAGCCCGCAAAAAGTACCTGGAAAAGAACATGCCGCTCTATCGCGTACGGGCGGCCGATCCGGACGCGGCGAAGCGCGCGATATTGCGCAGCGATGTCGGTCTCAAATTCGGCGGCGCGAAAAACGAGCAGGGCCGGATGGATTTTCGCGCCGACCTGGAGCGCGTCCGCTGCCCCGTGCTGATCCTGTCAGGCGACCGCGATCCCATG
>Ga0190272_10001185_pt1 | contig 12600 bp, 15 predicted proteins | sample Popmic504T_FD_133746 | JGI IMG/M metagenome (GOLD analysis project Ga0190272, IMG submission 133746) | Populus adjacent soil microbial communities from riparian zone of Shoshone River, Wyoming, USA - 504 T | ecosystem: Environmental > Terrestrial > Soil > Riparian zone | place: USA: Wyoming...
TATTTCCGTATTTCATTAACTTTTAACTTTGAACTTTGAACTACCATTCAGTACGCTGCCCCGGCGACGTCATTGCGAAGCCACGACGGTGTTTACCGGCTTTAATAAATTGTTTCGTGGCTGCGGCAATCTTATGAATCAGTGCACTGAAATTCGTCGCGTATGAAAACTCTTAAAGCGCTTCCGTTGTCTGAATCACGGATTAAAAGGATTAATGGATTTCACGGATTTGTTACCTCGCAATTACTAATTTAGCTGAGCCGCCATATTCATTTGTCTCTACCTTTACAATATAAACTCCATTGTTTAATTTACTGCAATCAATCTGTAAATATCCGAAATACCAGTACAGGTTTTTGCAAATAACAGGTTCTCCTAATGTATTATAAATTGTTGCAATGGCTGTTTTATCATAAGGCAATTCGGAGTTTAAATAAAAGGTATTCTGAGCAGGGTTTGGATTGATGCGTATATGGATTGTGTTATTGGCAATTTCATTTACAGCCGTGAGACTATCGCACGGACTGCCTGGCAACGAACCCAAATAATAATTCGGATGGTTGGGAATAGTGAATGCATTAAATGAAGGTAATTGTATACTGTGTTGTTGAATATCATATCCATTTAAGCTATCTGGATAGTTTATAACATGCATTGTCAAGGTACTATTGGCACAATTTACATATACTTTATTATCTGGACCAAGTTCCCCCATTAAAAAAGTAGTTGCAAATGGCGGATGAGGTGAATAAGTACTATCCCATATGGCAACTGTTTTCATACTTAAGGGTATATTAGAAGCTGTTAAATCGAATTGATAAATATAATTAATGGATGTAACGTAGAGAATTTTACTATTTGGTGAAAACACAACACTACCCATAATAGCACTGTCATTTATAGGAATGTTGATGTAATTACTAAATAATCCACTGCATCTATCGAAATCAAATATGTCTATTCCTGTATCCGGATTGTATTGTGCAAATTTAGATCCGTCAGGTGAGAAATCAGTACACCCTGGATATAGGTTCCTCCATGTTCCGTAATTCTGACTTGAAACCAAAATGCTAAACGGTGTGATTAGTAATTTATAAAACTTGCTTGAATTAACAGCATGAGTAATTAACCACCAATCACGACCATTTGCGTGTTTTGTTGCTCCTAATTCACCTCGAACTAAAGTGTCCTGAAGAATACTTGAATTTTTAAAAACAACATCTCCAAGTCCATTATTCAAGCTCATATCAATTATGGAATACAATAATTCCAATGGCTTTAAAAGGTTATTTACATAAGAACAAGTTTTATGGAAAAGAAAATATTTACCTGTCTCGCCAGGAATTGGAATAACAATGTTTCCTTGTTGTAACGGTAATCCCTTTGGAAAATTTGTCGTAAAAGGTCCGGGGTTTAATCCTCCACCATTTGGCATGGCATTACCAAATGCATCTGAGACATATAGACCATTGGAATAAAACAATAGATTGCCCAATGAATCACAGAATACAGCATTCGTGAAATCAAAATCCATTTGCCGTGAAATATAATTGACATTTAGATTTCCACCTTGAAAATCAAAGTTTGTTCCTCCAAATGGAATACCAGCCCAACTATCATACCCCATTACCCAATGATTGGTATAACCCTGGCTCTTGCAGGGGCTATTTGCAACTGCAATAAATAAAATAAGAAGAAATAAATTTTTCAAAATATTTTACAACAAGTGAGATCTTTTCAATTAGATAGCAACATTTAAATCATAAATTAATTCTGCCTTTCTTATTAATCAAACATACTCAATTTTTACCATTATTAAGTTGTTTAATGAATAATACGGGGTTATCTTAAAAAGTTTAACAGCCCCCGATGAAACCCCGCCGCAACATAAGCTAAACCTGAATACAGTTCAAAGTTCAAAGTTTGAGAGTTCAAAGTGCCGAGAGCAGATTCTTGTAGATGAAGAGAAAACATCTTGAGTCATCCCGCACACTTGCGGGATTTATAGTTTAGATGGTTTTGAAAGTTTTGAAGGTTTTGAAAGTTGAATCGGGTTTGTAAGTAATCCGTATCTCTATGTCTCCGTGGTTTTAAAATGCCGGTAGCTTATAAACTCCTAACTCCAAACTCTCAACTCATAACTATTCTTTAACGTATACTTCTCCCTTATAAGGACTGATGTTGCACAAAAACCTGTATCCAGCTATGTGCAATAAATAATAGATCATGATATCGCACCAGCAGATCTCATCCCTGAATATATCAATCACAGGCAATTTACCGCGCTGGCAACTGTTTTCCTTATCATAATCGTATTCACCATTATTGGCAATGCACCATTTTTTAAATTCAGTGAGTTCGGGTGGATCTGAAAATACGATCTTGAAATGCGTTTCTTCACGCACATCTTTCAGATCGTCATTCATATAATGATGATACTTATGACGGTGTCGGATTATTTTTGCGGTGGTCATAAAAAGGTGGATAGACAATCAACACACTATGCCTGTTTCGCCGGCTTGCCGTTTTCCCTGTGATTTGTAAAATGATTCAGGTTTACACCATAAGTATAGTTGGTTGACATGATCACATCATTGCAGTCGAAATGCTTGATGATGCCGTTCTTTTCAAGAGCGACGATCCAGCATGTATTCTGATGCATTCCATAATCGATAATAAAAATCGCCATTCCGGTGCCTAACGGGGTTTCAACCAATATCGACGGATTTAACTGAAGTATCATAAAATATTTGACAGCTTGATTTAACTTACCCGGTCAGGGACAAGAATACCTTTATGCCTAAAAATTATTATTTCCTCTTTCAATCCTTTCCAATTCCCTTATCTTTTCCTGGATAAAGAGAACGGAATTTCTTAATTCTTCGGCTTTATTCCGCGAACTGCTGTGTTGTTGTTCGCGATTCATATCCTCCTGCCTTCTAACGGAAAACATATTATTGTCCTGTTTAATTGAATTTTCTCTTGACATCTTTTGAATAAAATAAGGATAAAGAAGCATGAAAATGCTTCTTTATCCTTAACATGATTAATTTATTTTCTTAAAAATGGAACCTCCAATCAGCAGCGTAACCACGAATAAAACCAGGAAGATCCCAAATAAGAATTTTGCAATTGTTGCTGCACCGGATGCAATGCCGGTGAATCCGAGTATGCCTGCGATGATGGCAATTACCAGGAAAGTTGCTGACCACTTTAACATAATTATTTTTTTGTTTACAGTTAGATTAATACGTTCATTAAAAAAAGGTGCCATATACAGCGGAAAAAGGCGGCCTCACTGAGAGAGCCGCCCTTTTCAATGGAAACAAAATATTCTTATTTCATACCCCACAGCTCAACAACGGCCTTATCATTCGCTGAATTAGGAACCGTTTTGTAAACATAAACCACTTTTTTAATGCTCCGGTCAGCACCCTTCAGATCCATGGAACGGGTTTCTCCACCGGCTTTGATCTCTGATCTTACACTGATATCTTCCTTGTCGCCTTTTTCATAAAAGACTTCAACATCCATGATGTTAACCGCAGCATCAGTCACTTTCAGCTTAATAGCTTTGAAATGGTCTGCGCCCATCACAATAATTTCATCGCGGTCCGTATCGAAGTTGACCTTTGTTTCCCCGATTTTCTGCCATCCAGCAGTTTTGTCTGTTACCACTGCCGGTTTCTGGGCATAGGCACCTGCCGCACAAATCATTGTCAGCATGATAATCAATGTCTTTTTCATTTTATTAGTTTTATAAGTTTGTATGAACGAGATTTAAAGAACTATGCCATAAAATGGGTAAGTGGCCTGATTCCGGGGGCAAAACTTTGAATAGTCTTGCGCTGGCATTTTAATTTCAATAGAAGAAGGATGAAACAGAAACCTCTGCGGACAGGTCAGCATTTGTTCACGAAAAAACCAACTGCATTAAGCCTGATATATATAGATAACAATACGCCCGGGATTTTACGGGAAAAATCGGGCGATAGCTTTACATACCTGCATCGCGGCAAGCCTGTGACTGATGAGGTTGTGCTGGAGCGGATCAAAAAGCTGGCGATTCCCCCTGCCTGGACGAGGGTGTGGATCTGCCCCAAACCGAATGGCCACATACAGGCAACAGGCTATGATGCCCGGAACCGCAAGCAATACCGCTACCATACCGCGTGGAATCTCAACAGGAACCAGGATAAATTCAACAAGCTCCTCAAATTCGGGGAAATCCTTCCACTGCTCCGTAAGAAAATAGAGGTTGATCTTTCACAGAACGAGCTCACAGAACAAAAAGTGATCGCAACTGTGATCAGCCTGATGGAGAAGACCTACATCAGGATCGGAAATTCATCATATGAAAAGGAAAATGGCTCATACGGCCTCACCACACTTAAAGATAAGCACGTTCAGGTTAACGGTCATGCGGTTGATTTTTCATTTAAAGGCAAGAAAGGAATATATCACCGCATACAGATACGCAACAGGAAGCTTGCAAGGATTGTGAAACAGTGTCGTGACATGCCGGGGAAAGAGCTTTTCCAATACCTTGACCCACAGGGCAACAGGCATTCGATAGATTCAGGAACGGTGAACAATTATATCAAATCTATTTCAGGCGATGATTTTACTGCAAAAGATTTCAGGACATGGGCAGGAAGCATCAATGCGTTAAGGGCTCTTAAAGAATGCAATGCAGGGGAATCGAAGGAAAAAAAATCAGAAGTACTCCGTGTGCTCGATTGCGTGAGTAAGAAGCTTGGCAACACACGGAATGTTTGCCGGAAATATTATGTACATCCGAAAATTATTGAGCTTTTTGAAAACAATGAGCTGAGCCGGTTTACGGAAAATGTTAATGAGGGAAATCAGAATGGTAAAGACGATCTGGAGATTGAAGAAAAAATTCTGATGAAAATCCTTTCTGCGGCATAAAATTTTAAAATTAATATTTACTATGAAAAATACAATATTCAAAGCAGCCATTATTACAGGACTTGTGTTCATCGCCTCCAACCTGTATGCGCAGGAGGGAGATAAAAAATACCAGCAACCCGACTCAATACCAATCAGGCCTGATACGGCAGTCGCTCCCGATAACATGCCTGTTGTAACACCGGATGATAAAAATCCTCCGGTACCAATGCCAGGTCCGAAAGTTAAAGACAATGAAGATGGAATGCCAGTGAAAAATTTTCCTGACTCCACAATGAATAAGCCCAAACGCTGACTTCATTTCTACATACAATTCCTACTTGCCCCGTTGCATTCGTGTGACGGGGCAATTTTATTTATGAGCATATGCAGACGATCTTAAATTTTCAGATTCCGGCCCTCCTAACCCATTGCACAAATTCAACGGGCAGATTTAATTTCATAATGAATTTGTCACTGAAGAAGTTAAGTGTGCAACGGGAATAAAAGTAAATAAGTCTTCCCTTTTGTTTCCGAACGCCAGCCACAATAAAAAACTTTCTTTCCATAAAAAACGTCCCGGAAATTCCCCGGGACGTTTTATTTATGCAGCAATAAAATTACCTTCTTCTGCGGTTATCACTATCGCTGTCATCATAACGGTCACGCTCTCTTTCATTGCTCCAGCGGTAATCATCATCGCGGTTATAATCCCGTGCCTTGGATGTGTATGAACGGTCATCACGGTCATTTTCCTGGCGACGGCCACTGCCATATTCCCAGTCACGGGTACTTCCGAAAGAAGATTCACCGCTGCGTCCCCTGCGTGAAGAACGCTCATTCATATCATCCCATCTTCCTTCAGGCTGATAATTGGACTCTGGCTCAGCATAACCGTAGGATGGATTATTATACCTGCCCTGTGAACTTCCGCGTTCATCCCGGGAAATCCTTTGACCATAGCTGCTGCCTTCACCCATTCCACGTCCGTATCCCTGTCCTCCCCGGTATGATTCATCACGAGATGGCTGGAATCCCTGGCCCTGGCGACCGTAGTTGTCAGATCCTCCTTGCTGTCCGTAACCCTGGTTTCCAAACTGGCCTGAACCATACTGACCCTGACCGGACCCGTACTGACCACCCTGTCCATATTGTCCGGAACCATACTGACCTCCCTGTCCATATTGTCCGGAACCATACTGGTTACCCTGACCTTGCAAAATTGAACCATACTGGTTGCCTTGCATGCCTGAACCATACTGCCCGGAGCCATACTGTGATCCCTGACCCTGCATACCGTATCCTTGTTGTCCGTACTCACTGCCATAACTGCCCGAACCATAGCCTCCCTGCTGACCAAAATTTTGCTGGCTGTGAGGCTGGCCGTAAGATCCGCTGAAACGCTGGAAATCTTGTCCGTCCTGACCAAAATTACCCTGTGATGTTCCTGACATTCCGTATTGACCTTGTCCGCTCATTCCTTGTCCGGTTCCATACTGTTGTCCGCCTTGTCCGGTTCCATACTGTTGCCCGCCTTGTCCTGATCTATACTGTTGCCCGCCTTGCATTGAGCCGTACTGTTGTCCGCCTTGTCCTGATCCAAATTGCTGTCCGCTCTGCCCTGCACCACCCTGGCGCTGGTTGCCCCACTGATTGCCCTGGTCTGACTGGTTGCCCCACTGTCTTTCGGAAGAACCCTGGCCATAAATATTTCTCTCATGTCCGCCGAACTGGTTGCCGAATGCGTTATCCTGATCCTGGCCGCCCTGCTGCCTGCCTTTAGTTTCCTGGTTGCCGTAAGCATTTCTTTCCTGGCCGCTCGACATCCACGATTGTGATCCCTGGTTACGTTCCGTGCTTTGACCGCCGGAAGCAGAGGAGCTGTCGCTACCTGTTTTGTTTTCCTCCGAACGGGTGGATGAACCTGTTTCTCCCATCATACTTGATTTTGAAGTGCTCTCCGAACCCGGGCCCTTTCGGTTCTGATCAGTTGAAGACTGGTCTTTGGTCGAATCTTCAGCCTCAGCTGTAGCAGATGAAGCATTGCGGCTATCATTTCCGAATGCATTTGATTTTGATGGGTCGAACGATGTTGACTCATCTTTTTCATTCCTGGTTTTTTTGTTTTTGTCCATTTTACGGATCCTCCAAATTTTTTAAGATTTTTGATTTTAGGTTATAGGAAAAAATTCCTGCGATTATTTTATAAAAAAATATACCAAGATATTTTGAAAATCTTTTGATAAGAAAAGGCGGCCCTGCTAATTTGATTTCTTCTTAAAGGGCCGGATGATCAGCCTTATTGCGCTGTCATATGCAATATAATTCCATACCCAGTTTATAAAAACCACCATGCGGTTACGGAATCCTACGAGTGTCATCAAGTGGACAAAAACCCAGGCCAGCCATGCAAAAAAGCCATGCATGCTTATTTTGCCTACATCAAGCACAGCCTTGTTACGGCCGATTGTAGCCATCACGCCTTTATCAAAGTATCTGAATTCTTTCCATTGCTGGGACTTGTGCCGTGAAAGATTTTTCGCCAGGTTTTTTGCCTGCTGCATGGCAACCGGTGCCAGCATAGGATCACCGCCTTTGCCATTATCAACAGCAGCAACATCACCAATGGCAAAAATATTTTCATAGCCCTCCACTTTATTGAACAGATCGGTTTTATACCTGCTGTTCTTCAGGATGGATTCATCACGAATGCCTCTGATAATATTTCCGGTAACACCGGCACACCAGATAAGCAAATCACATTTCATGTGCTCGCCCTCATTGTAAACGAGAACATCACCCTTTAGCTCCTGCAGCTTCCTGTTCACTTCTACCTTCACACCCATTGCTAAAAGAGCTTTAAGGGCGTGGCGTGAAGAGGTTGGCGACATTGCCGAAAGGATAGATTTGCCGCCTTCAGCAAGGGTTATATCCATTTTTTTAAAATCTATTTCAGGATAATCATCCGGGAAAACATGGTTCCGGAGATCGGCGAGTGCGCCGGCCACTTCAATGCCGGTTGGCCCTCCGCCTGCCACTACAATTGATTCTATCCTGCGCTCCGGGTTTATGAGGCTTTCTTCCATCCTCTGGAAAAGATAACTTCGTATATCCAGGGCGTTAGGAACTGATTTTAGAACAAAAGAGTTTTCCTCCAGGTTTTTGTTTCCATAAAAATTTGGCTTGCTTCCGGTTGCGAGCACAAGGAAATCATAATGGAGAGATCCTTCATCCGTTACAACGGTGCCTGAGGCTGGTACCACCTCCTGAACTTTTGCAAGCCTGAACAGGACAGCCGGCTTTTGCCTGCGGCAGTCAAGCGCATTCCTGACCGGGTAGGCGATGCTGTCTGCTTCAATGCCACCTGTTGCTACCTGGTAAAGCAGCGGCTGGAAAGTATGATAATTGTTGGAATCAACCAGGACCACCTGGAAACGGTCACAGGAAAGAGACCTGGCAAGCGTTAAACCGCCGAAACCGGCACCGATGATCACTATTCTTTTCTGCCCGGTTGATGGAATGCCGATCTCCGAATCAGCCATCTGCTACAGACTTTCGGTTTTGTGAGCTTTTTTGGTGATATCTTCAACCTGGTGCATGAAATTGGAAACACGTGTGTCGGCATAAGGCCCGTAAGCATCTACCAGTGTACCGCGTGTTTTGTCCTTGGTTTCAATTGCGTATAGGATAGAGTTATCTGCAGGGTCAGAATTCCCTTCGAACCTGTAAAAGTTAAGAACATTGATTTCTTCCGGCTTGTATATGCGGTTGGATTGAACTGATCTCATTCCACTGTCGGTAACCTTATAATCCTCGGTAAAACCCAACCTGCTTAAAGAATTGATGCAGGAGACCATGGTCTTCAGGTCCTCGTTGGTTAACTGTGGTTTCATATGATTTTTTCTTTATTATTAAAATAGCTGTGCCCGGTTAAAATCCGATTAAATCACTGCGTTTTGAGCAATATATTACTCATGATGTAGAAATATAAACAGGCAGCCATATCACACTGCCGGGCATGGTCTTTTAAACCTACCATGTAAAAAAACAAAATAAATCAACATGAAAAAATTCAAAGTATTAATGCTGATGCTTGTGCCGGGCCTGGCATTTGCCCAACCAACCACAACTACCACAACTACCACAACTACTACAACTGATAGCACTGCAGCTGCCGCTACCTCCGGATCAGATACTGATAATAAGAGTAACGATGACTGTAAAAGGGCATATTTCGGCGTCCGTTTCATGCCTACATTCACATCTGTAAACGTGAAAAAAACCAATAATGCCAATGTCAAAGGAACTCTAGTTCTGGGTTACGGGTTTGGCGCCTTTGCAGGATACAATTTTGGCAACCATGTAGGCCTCCAGCTCGAAGTGATCTATTCTGAGTTGTCACAGAGATTTGTTGAGGGAGAAAAGAAGCAGAAACTCGACCTGTCCTATGTGAACATACCTTTGCTGCTTACGCTGAATACCAATTCATGCAGCAAATTCAATGTGAATGTGGTGGCAGGTCCCCAGCTTGGGATCAATACAGGCTCAAGGCTTGAAACTGAAAGCGGAGAAGGCCTTGATTCCATCCAGGCAGTGGTGGCAGTTAAGCCTACCGATATTGGTGTCGCGTACGGGGCAGGAATTGATTTTGCCATTACGCCGAATTTCAAACTTGGTTTAGGTTTCAGGGGAGTGTTGGGTTTGGTTGACATAAGCGATAATAATAAAACCAATACGACAAATCAATATTATATTCTTGACCGTTCGCGTGTTAAAACATATTCAGCATATGCAGGGATTGCTCTTGCATTCTAAAACATCAAAACATGAAAACTGCAGGTATTATTCTATTAGTGATAGGACTGCTCATGACTATATTTACCGGGTTTAACCTGGTAACAAAAAAGAAAGTCGTGGATCTCGGACCCCTTGAAGTGAGCAAGGAGAAGAAAGAACCTGTAAGCTGGTCACCCATTATCGGTGTGGTTATCCTCGCTTCAGGGATCGGACTGTTGGCTTACGACAGGTCCAAACGGTAAAATCATTGATTTCATTACAGATCCATCATGCACCTACATGGTGGATTTTTTTATGCAAGTTCACGGCCATGCGTTCCGGAAATGAGCCATTGCTCAAAGGCCGGCACTGAGTGAATAAGCTTGAGGCCGGCTCCGGTAAAAAAAGGGTTTCCGAAAATATGCTGCAGCGATCTCCCGAAAAACAGTCGCATGGCAAAATGTTTTTTCCATTCATGAATATATTCCTTTTCAATACGCAGTCTATCCTTCATTGTTATCACTTTCTGATCAAGCAATCCGGAATTAATAATGAGGGAATAAAGCATTTTGGCTGAATGTATGGCCATTGACATTCCGTTTCCGCAAACCGGTGTGATCAGTCCTGCAGTATCCCCGCACATCAGCACATGGCCTGCTACTTTTTCTTTGGGTGCAAAAGAAATTTCATTGATCACCAACGGCTGGTCATATACGAAATCAGACTGTTCAAATAGTTTTTTTAAAGTCGGGTTCTGAAAAAGCACCTGCTCCTCAAGCTCGCTGATGCTGCTGAAATCAGTACCGTTCCGGTTAAAAAGGTAGCACAGGTTGTAGTTGTCACCTTCAATTTTGCTGATTCCGCAATAACCATTCCTGAAATTATCCAGTCCGATTTCGTTTACGGGGTATGAGGTTTTGATGTGATATTTTACACCCATAAAGCCTGTGTGTGATCTGATGAAAGGGCGTTCTAACTTTTTATCGAGCGAATCGCGTTTGCCATAGCTGCCGATCACAAAACTGGAATGGATCACTTCCGAATTATTTATTTCTACTGCAAAAGTTTCTTCACGATGTTGTATTCCCGTAACCCTTGTGGATTGCATTACTTCAGCACCGGCCTTAATAGCCAGCCTGAAGAGCGACTCATCCATTACATACCGGCTGAGTCCGAATCCGCCAAGATCGAGATTGCAGAAATAATTTTTTCCACGTGGAGATGAGATCCGCAGCCGGTTGATGCGTGAAGCTCCATGCCGGAAAGGATCAAAGCCAAGCGACTGAAGAAAGCCAAGAACTTCATTGCTTACATATTCGCCACAGACCTTATGGTAAGGATAACTTTTTTTTTCAATAAGCAATACCTTTTTCTTCGAACGTGCATACAAAATGGCTGACACAAGCCCGGCCAGGCCGCCACCTGCGATGATCACGTCATAGTCTGCCTTCCGTTCCCCGCTATTCATTTTCATTTTTAAGTATGATTAACTGCCATCTCCAGGCCCACATCCACTTCAACCTGTAATTGCTTATTCCTGCCGATTCAAGAACCGTTTTCCACTCCGCCCGGCTCAACGATCGTGCTACCGACAGCGGAGCATCATACCTCACAAGGAATGTCCTTGAAAAAAAATAAGTGATGAGCTTTATCGAATAATAGGCAAACCAGTTCCGGTGAAGGTCATTGATGATTACAGCAAGCGTTGATATCCTGTACATTCTCCTTACCAGCTCAACCAGCTCATCATTATCAAAATGATGACAGAACAAAGAGCTCATGACAATATCTGCTTTATGTGAAAGCAATGCATCATCAAAAACATTCATGGTCAGAAAATTTGTATGCGGATAGCCGGTTGATTTTGAGCCGGCATAAGCAGTCATTACCGGGTTCATATCAATACCGGTAAGCATTACTGCTTTCCGGTTCCGGCCGGCCCACTTCGAAATTCTCCGGAGCACATCACCTCCGCCGGAGCCCAGATCAATTATACTGATCAACCGATCCGGCAATTTCAGCTGCTCCAGCGCATCAAGGATAACATGATAACCTCCGAGACGGCGGTTGATTATTTCAAGCTCCTTTAAGGCCTGCCCGGTTTGTGGCTCAGGCACTCCGGGCTGGTCCATCTTTTCGGGCAGCAACGTTCGAACGGAGAAATCGGGCATGTGTTAATTCATTATCGCACCTCTGCTATCATCGCTTCCATCGTAAGGCCGGGACCGAAAGCACACGCAAGAAGCTTTTTCCCTTTGTCGGACGGCAGCAGGTTTTTCAGGTATTCATTCAGCACAAAAAAAACGGTGACGGATGACATGTTACCATAATCGCGGAGAATGTCGTATGAAACCTGGTTTTGCTCTTTGGTTATCTGCAAAGCATTTTCACAGGCTTCCAGTATCTTCATCCCGCCCGGATGCATTGCATAATAAGAAATATCCTGCTGCCTGATGCTGGCCTTCCTGAAAAGCTTATCTATCAGTGAACGGATGCTGTCCTTGATCAAACCCGGAACATATACGCTAAGCCTGAGGTCAAATCCAAAGTCCCCGATTCTCCACACCATTTCATCTTTTCCAGCCGGCTCAAACTCGGCATAAAATTCTTTCAGGTCAAGACCTCTTTCTTTTACCTTTCCGGGTGCAGATACGATGCAGGCAGCAGCACCATCTGCAAAAATTGCATTGGCAACCTGCTGGTCCTTTTTTTCATTTTTCTGATAATGAAGCGTGCACAATTCAACCCCTGCAACCAACACGAATGATTCAGGCTGAGATCTTAAAATATGATAGGCAACTTTTAATGCATTGATGCCCGCATAGCATCCCATGAAATTTATACAGGTACGTTCCACATTGCGGTTCAGCCCGAGCTTGTCAACGAGCTGGATATCGAGACCTGGTGCAAACA
>Ga0190272_10001186_pt1 | contig 12599 bp, 9 predicted proteins | sample Popmic504T_FD_133746 | JGI IMG/M metagenome (GOLD analysis project Ga0190272, IMG submission 133746) | Populus adjacent soil microbial communities from riparian zone of Shoshone River, Wyoming, USA - 504 T | ecosystem: Environmental > Terrestrial > Soil > Riparian zone | place: USA: Wyoming...
AGCACCGCCACGGCCTCGGCCGGATCGATCGCGCCGCTCAGCAGCGCCAGCCCGACGACCGCGCCGTCGCAGCCGATGGCCGCCGCGGCGCGCAGGTCGTCGATGGACCCGATGCCACCTGAAGCCACCAGCGTCACCTCCGGCAGAGCCTCGCGCAGCTCTGCCAGGAGACCGAGGTTCGGCCCCGCCATCGTCCCGTCCCGCGCGGTATCGGTCACGACCAGGCGACTGGCGCCGGCCTCGACCAGCTCGCGGGCCAGCGCGATGGCATCGGCGCTGCCGGTCCGCACCCAGCCGTCCAGGGCGGGCCGCCGGTCACGCAGGTCGAGCGAGACGCCGATCCTGCCAGGGTGGCGATCGGCGCACTCGCGCACGAACGCCGGGCGCTCGAGCGCGGCGGTCCCAAGGAGGGCGTCGTCGGCGACCGCCAGCAGCGCGTCGACGTCCGATACGGTGCGGAGCCCTCCCCCGACCTCGACCCGGACGGCCGCGTCGGAGGCACGAGCGGCATCGACGACCTCGCCGATGAGCGCCAGCTGCACCGGACGACCGGCGCGCGCCCCGGCCAGGTCCACGAGGTGAAGGCGCCGGCACCCGGCGCCGACGAACCGCCTGGCGAGATCGACCGGTCCGGTATCGGCGTCGATGCGGCGGGCGTAGTCGCCCTGCACCAGCCGCACCGCTCCGCCGTCGAGCAGGTCGATGGCGCAGATCAGCTCCATGCGGGCGCTCCCACCGGCCGCGCGTCGAATGCACCCTGTGCGAACGCGGCCAACAGCGCCCGACCGGTAGGACCGCTCTTCTCGGGATGGAACTGGGTGCCGGTCAGTGCCCCCGCCCGCAGGAGCGACGGGAAGCGGAAGCCGTCGACGTCGGTCCAGCCGGCGACCGCGGCCGCGTCGGCATCGATCCAGTAGCCGTGAACGAAGTACGCGTCGAAGGCGGCCGTCTCGGTGCGCACCTCGTTCCAGCCGATGTGCGGCACCAGTCGCGGTCCGCCGGCGTCCGGCCGCGGGAATGCGCGACACCGCCCGCGGATGAGCCCCAGACCGGGCGCATCGCCCTCGTCGGAGCCCTCGAGCAGGAGCTGGGCGCCGAGGCAGAGGCCGAGGAACGGCCGGCCGTCCGCACCCCAGCGGCGCAGGGGCTCCCACAGGTCGCGAGCGCGGAGCGCCTCGACCGCCGACGGCGCCGCTCCGACACCCGGAAGGACCACGCGATCCGCGCCTTGCAACCCGTCCGGGTCGCTCACCAAACGCGCCTCGGCCCCGACCGCGCCCAGCGCGCGCAGGACCGATCGCGTGTTTCCGGCGCCGAAGTCGACGACCGCGATCACCGAAGCGTTCCCTTGCTGCTCGGCACCGCATCCTCGGCGTCGGCCAGCCTCGGGTCCGGCTCCCACGCCTGGCGCAGGGCGCGGGCCAGGGCTTTCGCGCCGCCCTCGACGAGGTGGTGCGTGCTTCGCGCCTTCCGAACCTCGAGATGGACCGATGCGCGCGCCTCGCGCGCGAGCGTCTCGACGAAGTGCGGCCACAGCTCGAGCCAGACACTGGCGGCGGTGAGCGGGTCCGGGCGCGGCTCGACATCGGCGTACGCACGGCCTCCGAGGTCGACGGCGCACAGCGCAAGGGCCTCGTCCATCGGCAGGCGCACGTCGCCGTACCGACGGATGGCGGTCCGCTCGCCGAGCGCGGCGTCGATCGCGCGTCCCAGGACCAGCGCCGTGTCCTCGACGGTGTGGTGCTCGTCGACGTGCACGTCGCCGCTGGCGCTCACCTCGAGATCCACCAGCGCGTGACGCGCGAACAGCGTCAGCAGGTGGTCGAGGAAGCCGATCGGCGTCTCGACGGTCACCCTGCCGGTCCCATCGAGGTCGATCCGGACCCGGATGCTGGTCTCCGCCGTCGTCCGTTCGCCGGTCCCGACGCGGGTCATGAGAGCACCTCCTTCATGGCGGCAAGGAGCCGCTCCTCCTCATCGTCCAGTCGCGCGGTGGCCCGCAGCCACCCGGCCATCGGCCCCGTCTCATAGCGCCGCACCGCCACGCCGCGCGCGAGAAGCGCCTCGTCGACGGCCGCCGCATCGGAAGCCGGGCGGAACGCGACGAAGTTCGTGACCGAGGGCAGCGTCTCGCATCCGAGCTCGTTCAGCACGCCGTCGAGGCGGCGCCGGGAGGCGATCACGTCCGCGCGCCGTCTGCGCGCCTCGTCGTCGGCGGAGAGGGCGGCGAGGGCAAGTGCCTCCGACGGCGCGCCGATCGAGAGCGGCAGCCGGACCGCGTCCATCCGCTCGGCCAGGCCGTCAGGCACCACGAGGTACCCCACCCGCGCGCCGGCCAGCCCGTGCGACTTGGCGAGCGAACGCAGGACGAGGACGTTCGGAAGGTCCTCCTGGAGGGTGACGGCCGAAGTCGACCCCGGCGTGGCCCCGATCGAGTCCTCGCCGAACTCCAGGTACACCTCGTCGACGCACACCAGCGTCGGGAGGCCATCCGCCAGGGAGCGGATCTCGTCGAGCTCGTACGCATCCCCGGTCGGGTTGTTCGGATTGCAGAGCCACACGAGGCGCGCCGCCTCGCGCTCGGCCAGTGCCCGGATCTCACTCGCCGGCTGGCGGCAGTCGGGTCGCTGTCGCGGCAGGTCGATCACCCGCGCCCCTGCCAGGCGCGCCTCGACGGCGAACATCGCGAACGTCGGAGTCGGGATGACCACGGCGTCACCGTCGGCCAGCGCGAGCGTGGTAACCAGCCGGATCAGCTCGTCGGCTCCGGCGCCGGGGACGATGCGGCGCGGATCGACGTCGAGGCGAGCCCCGAGCGCCCGGCGGAGGCCGACGTAGGCGAGGTCGCCGTACTCCGATACGCGGCGCGTGTCGAACGCCTCGAGGGCAGCGCCGACCGCCGCCAGCGCGCCGCCGCCGAGGGTGTTCATGTCGGCTCGTACGACCGACGCGACCGGGACTCCCGCCCGGGCCGCAAGCTCGTCGTCGGAGGGCTCGGCCGGGTACGCGCTGACCGGTCCGGGGCGGCGCAGCAGGCCGATCGGGTCGTCGGCTGCGGCGGCATCGGCCGCCCGGTCGGCGCGCGCGCGGACGCTGGCCGCGTGGGCCGGGAGCCCCTCCGCGGCGGCGATCGCCTCCACCGTCGGCGAGAGGTCGCGAACGCCGGCCGGCGTCAGGCGCTGGATCTCGATCCAGCGACCGAACGACTCGATCCCGACGCCGCTCCACGCTCGGGCCGCCGCTCCCGTCGGCAGCACATGGTTCGTGCCGGTCGCGTAGTCACCCGCCGCGATCGGCGACCACGGACCGATGAAGACGGCGCCGGCGTTGCGGACGCCGGAGGCCAGCGCATCGGCATCGGCGCACTGGAGGCTGACGTGCTCGGCCGCGACCGCATTGACCGCATCGAGGCCGGCGGCGAGATCCCGGACCACGATGGCCGCCCCGTGACGCCGGATGGTCTCCATCGCGGCCACACCGGTCGGCAGGTCGCCGGCGACCCGTTCGAGGGCCGCGTCGACCGCGTCGAGGAAGGCGGGCGCGTCGCTGACGACGATGGCGATGGAGTCTGGCCCGTGCTCCGACTGCGCGAGCAGGTCCATGGCCACCAGCTCGGGATCCGCCCCGCCATCTGCCAGGACGATGCACTCCGACGGCCCTGCCGGCAGGTCGATCGCCACCCGGGCGCTCACGGCGCGCTTGGCCGCGGTCACCCACGCGTTGCCGGCTCCGAAGATCTTGTCGACCGCCGGGACCGACTCGGTTCCGTAGGCGAGCGCCGCGATCGCCTGGGCGCCACCCGCCTTGAGGATCCGATCGGCGCCACCGATGCGCGCGGCAACGAGGACCGCGGCAGAGACCGATCCGTCACGCGCCGGGGGCGTGGCGATGATCAGGTCGCCCACGCCGGCAATGCGCGCCGGAACGGCCAGCATGAGGACGCTGCTGGCGTATGCGGCCCGCCCGCCGGGCACGTAGCCACCCGCTCGCTCGATGGGCAGCCACCGTCGCCAGGCCGTCACCCCCGGAGCGGTGCGCACGGGTCGTTCGGGCCGCAGGGCATTTCGCTGCTCGGCGTGGTAGCGACGGATGGCACCCGCGGCGCGCTCCAGGGCCGCCTCGAGCGCCGGCTCGACCCTCGCGGCCTCCAGCTCGTCCGCGGTGACCCACGGATCGGCCAGGTCCGCGCCATCGAAGCGGGCGGTCAGCTCGCGGAGGGCCGCGTCACCGCGCCTCCGAACATCGTCGAGAATGGCCGAGACGTCGGTCTCCGGCTCCGCCGGGCGAATGGCGTCGATCCACGCCCGGCGCGCCGACGGTTGCATCTCGTCCCAGGCGACGCGTGGGAGGACGCTCATCGCACGACCTTCTCGATCGGCACCACCAGGATGTCCCGCGCGCCGGCCGCCTTGAGGGCCGGAACGATGCGCCACAGCTGGCTGCGCTCCACGACGGAGTGAACGGCGATGAACGCCGGATCGGCAAGCGGCATGACGGTGGGGCCCGAGAGCCCGGGGATGAGTGCCCGGATGCGGTCCAGGGCTTCGACGGGCGCGTTCATCATCATGTACTCGCGGCCGCGCGCGTCGAGCACGCTGCGCAGCATGTCGACCAGCCCGCCGACGCGCTCGTCGGCGTCGGCGATGCCGTTGCGGCCGACCAGCACGGCCTCGGAGGCGAGGAGCGTCGCAATCGGCCGCAGCCCGTTGACGCGAAGCGTGCTGCCGGACGCCACGAGGTCGACCACGGCGTCCGCCACGCCCAGCTGGGGCGTGACCTCGACCGCGCCGCGCACCTCCACGACCTGCGCCTCGACGCCAGAGGAGGCAAGGAAGGCGGCGGTGACCCGCGGGAACGACGTGGCGATGCGACAGCCGGCCAGATCGGCGACGGACGCCACGGCCGCATCGCGGGGCACGGCAAGCACGAGCGAGCACGCGCCGAAGCCGAGAGGCAGAATCGTGCTGAGCGCGCCGCCGTGCTCCGCCACGAGGTCTGCACCGGTGAGCCCCAGCTCGACCAGGCCGTCGGCCACGTATTCGGCGACGTCCTCGGTACGGACGAAGAGCAGCTCGACGTCGACGTTGCGGACACCGGCGCTGAGGCGACGCTCGGAGAGCTCGAACTCGAGCCCCGCGCTGCGCAGCAGCTCGACGGCAGGTGCCTCGAGGCGGCCCTTGTTCGGGACCGCCAGCCGGAGGGGCGACGTGCCGGTCATCGGCGCCGGCGCCTGGCTCGAGCCTGGCGGTCGAGCACGAGCCGATAGCCGTCGCGCCCATACCGAAGCCACTGGTTGACGCGGCTGATCGTTGCGCTCGAAGCGCCGGTGCGATCGCTGATCTCGTGGTAGCTGGTGCCCTCGTCGAGCAGCCGAGCCACCTCCCAACGCGCGGCGAGCTCGCGCAGCTCGTTGACCGTGCACAGGTCGCGCAGGAAGCGGAGTGCCTCCTCGGGGTCGCGCAGGACCGACACGGCCGCGCCGAGCTCGCGGGTCGCGTCGCTCATCCATCGGTCCTCGCCCGACTGCGGAAGCGCTGGGGGTGCGATTTGATTGGTCATTGCTTTAGCACGCTAAAGCATCAGCGCGACACCGTCAAGCCTCGGATCCCGGAGGCCGTGCCCAGCGTAGCGAGAAGACGGCAGCAGGCGAGCGCTGCTCGAGCTGGACCGAGCCGCCCATGGCCTCCATGGTGGCCTTCACCAGGTAGAGGCCAAGCCCCAGCCCTCTTCCGGCCGACACGCGGTCCTTGAAGAGCCGCCGGGCAACGTCGTCGCTGATGCCGGGGCCTTCGTCGCGGACGCGCAACGTCACCTGGTCGCCGTCGCGCACCTCGACGTGGATCGTGCCGCCCGCCGTGGAGTACCGGTCGGCGTTGGTGAGCAGATTCGTGATGGCCTGTTCGCTCAGGTGGCGATCGCCGAGCACCGAGATGCCCTCCGGCGCCGCCACGCGCACCTGGCGGGTCGATCCCCGAGTCCGGAGCCGCTCGATCGCGGCAGCGAGCGCCGGCCCGAGCTCGAATGCCTCCCGGCGCGCCTCCACGTGACCCGAGTCGGCGCGCGAGTAGAGCTCCAGGCGCTCGAGGATCCCGATGGCCGCATCGACCGACTCGAGCGCGCGAGCCGAGTGGGCGCCGGCGCGTGCCGGAAGAGCGGGGTCTCGTTGTGCGAGCTCCGTCCGGGCCTTCGCCACCGCCAGCGGATTCCGGAGCTCGTGGGCCACGAAGCTGGCGAAGCGCGACAGCCGGCGGCGCTCATCCTCTTCCTTGCCGATGTCCCGCAACAGGAGTACCGCGCCACCGCCCGGGATCGGGGTTCCCTCGGTGTCGACGATCACGTCGCGACCGGACATCGGGATGCGCAGCGTGAGGCGTCGCCGGAAGGCCTCGCGCCGGGCCCGCACCTGGGGCCACTCCTCGCGCGGGAGCGCATTCCCGTGCTCGTCGCGCGGCTCGGTCGCGCGGCCCCAGTCGTCGAGGGACCGCTCGACGAAGCTCCGCCCGAAGAGGCGAAGCGCAGCCCGGTTGCCATAGGTCCCGCGCAGCTGATCGTCATACACGACCAGCGGCTCGGGAATCGCCTCGGCCACCTCCTCCAGCCGCGCCCTCTCGTGCTCCGCCGCGGCGAGGGCTGCATCCAGCTCCCGGCCGGCCCGCTCGAGGCGTTCGCGCTCATGGTCCGCCTGGTTCCGCGCGTCGAGGCTGGCTGACAGGGCGCGGTAGGCGATGGCGCGGTGCTCCTCCGCGCGGCGGGCGAGGTACACGATGACTGGCGATCCGAAGAGATATGCGACCAGGCGCACCGTGTCGCTGAGCGCCCAGTTCCCGGGCTGGGCCAGCCCGAGGGCGACGATGACCGTTCCGGCCACGTATGCCCATGCAGCCGCCGCGTAGCCGACCGCGAAGCCGACGATGGCGATGGCGAGCACGATGATCACCATGTACGGCAGGCTCTCGTGCTGGAAGGTCGCGAGCCACCCCCCCAGCAGGGCGGCCCCCGACCCGGCGACGGCTCCCAGCAGGGCGCGCCGATCGAGCCAGGAACGCATCTGAGCGCCGATCAGCCGGGACGACGCCCGACGGGCGCTCGCCGCCTGGCGCGGCCGAGGCGCTCACGCGCGACCGCGATCCTGCGCCACGGTCCGTGCACGCGTCGCGAGTCCAGCGCCTCGGGGCGCTCGCCGCGCGCGATCTCCGCAAGCAGCGCCGATGCTCGGTCGAGCTGGCCGGCCTCCGTCAGGAGCTGGATGAGGCTGAACCATCGGCCCGGCTCGGGAATGGGTGCCGCCATGACCCGCTCCACCAGCTCGGCCGCCCGTCCATGGTTGCCGGCGCGCCGATGCGCGACGATGGCGGCGCGGTAGTCGGTGAAGCTGGGCTCCACCTCGAGCGACTCGAGGAAGTTGAGCAGCAGCTCCGCATTCTCGGCGCGTCGTGCCGCGGGGCCGCGCCGTACGTGGGCGTCGCGATAGACGCCAAGCACGACCCGGAGCTCGCGCTCAGCCCACTGGCGTCGGGAGGAGCCCGGCGGATGGCGCTCGGCGATGGCCCGCAGCGTGATCGCACCACGTAGCTCCTCCCCCGCCGCGATGTACGCATCGCGCAGGTTGGCGTCCACGATCTCGGCCAGCGGCGGCTCCTGCGCCACGATGCGCTCGAGCACGCCGAGCCAATCCTCGGTCCGGCCGCGCTCCGCGTAGTGGCGCGCGGCGAAGCGCAGCCAGTAGCGCTCGTTGTGATCCCGCCAGTCCTGGCCCGCGATGTGGTTGTCGATGATCCAGCGCTCCTGCGCCACGGGTCCGGCCATGAAGACCTCTGCCGGCACCCGGAACCCGGCCGACGATCGCCACTGTGGCTGGTGCCAGGGGCTCGGCTCGTCCGGCTCATATCGACGCTGCTGCCGGCGTCTCGGCGCGCGGGGAGCCTCCCCGTCATCGAGCGGCCAGTCGAGCCTGTCGGCACGGCCGGCCTCGAGCGCGTGGTCGTAGTGCAGGCGCCGCAGCGGGTCACGCAGCTCCGCCCAGGCCCGGTTCAGGATGGAGGTCCGCCGGGTGGCGACGTCGGAGGACGGCGCCCGGTCCGGGTGGTGCTGCAGCACGGCGTCCCGGAAGGCCGCCCGCAGCTCGGCGCCCGTGGCGGACGGCTCGACGCCGAGGACCTCATAGAAGTCCCGAAGCTCGGAACGGGCGGGCGCGGCGGTGGACATCCGATCGAGTCTAGCGTGGAGGCCCGCCCGTTCCCAGTTCGCTATGCTGCTCGGCATGCCTGCCACGCCCAGCCCCGGGCAGGCCCGGGCCGGTCATCTCCTGATCATCGGCGGAGCCGAGGACAAGCTCCGCCAGCGCCAGATCCTGGCGCGCTTCGTCGCGCTGGCCGGCGGAACCGACGCTCGGATCGTGATCATCTCCACCGCCTCGTCGCTCGGCGATGAGGCCACCGAGCTCTACCTGTCGCTCTTCCGGCAGCTCGGCATAGCCGACGTTCGCGGAATGCGTCCGCTCGTCCGCGACGACGCCAACGACCGGCGGCTGGTCTCCATGCTCGACGACGCGACGGCCATCTTCATGACCGGTGGCAACCAGCTCCGGCTTTCGAGCGTCATCGGCGGCACGTTGCTCGGCAAGGCGCTCATCGACCGGCATCGGCGCGGCGCCATGGTCGCCGGCACGAGCGCGGGCGCGTCGGCCATCGCAAGCCACATGGTCGCCTTCGGCACGAGCGGCGCGACGCCGAAGCAGCGCATGACGCAGATGAGCGCAGGCCTGGGGCTCCTGCCCGGGGTGCTCATCGACCAGCACTTCGAGCAGCGCAACCGGTTCGGCCGGCTGCTTGCGCTCGTGGCCCAGTCGCCGGCCCTGCTGGGCATCGGGATCGACGAGGACACGGCCGCGCTGGTGACGCCGAACGGCATCCTCGAGGTGATCGGCAAGGGATCGGTCACGATCCTCGACCCGGCTCACATCCAGACCGACGCCTACGAGGTCAAGCGCCATCGGCCGATCATGGTCTCCGGCGTCACGCTGCACTCGCTGCCATCCGGGTATCGGTTCGACATCCGCAAGCGGAAGCTGATGGCGCCGCTGCGCCCGGTGAGCGCCACGGATCGCGAGCTGGCCAGCCTCCAGGCCGCCACGAACCAGACGCGACGCCTCATCCGCCGCATCGCCGCCGAAGGTGCCGATGACGCGGCTCCCGAGCGAGCGCGGCGGCGCGCCTACCGCACGCGGCGTGTGAGCAGCGAGGCGAGCGAGTGAGCGCGCCGGCCAAGCGCGCGACGCCGAGACGGCGCCGGTCTGCGCCGGAGCCCCCGCCGGGCGCATCGCCGCGTCCCGAGCTGAAGGTCGCCGAGACTCGCGTCTACCGAGGCCCGAACTACTGGAACTACGAGCCCGCGATCAAGCTCGTCGTCGACCTCGGGGTGCTCGAGCACTTCCCCACCAACACGATCCCGGGCTTCGTCGAGGCGCTGCTCGAGATGCTGCCCGGCGTCGGCCAGCACACGTGCGGCACCGGCCGCGTCGGCGGCTTCGAGGATCGGCTGCGCAACGGCACCTGGGTCGGGCACGTTGCCGAGCACATCGCCCTCCAGCTGCAGCGCGAGGCGGGCACCGAGGTCGGGCGGGGCAAGACGCGCGGCACCGGCGAGCCCGGGCGGTACCACGTCGTGTACACCTTCGGAGAGGAGGCAGTCGGGATCGCCGCCGGCAAGCTCGCAGTGCGACTGGTGAACCACCTGGTCCAGGCGGAGCCCGGCTTCGACTTCCGCGCGGAGCTCGAGGCGCTCATCCTGCTCAGCGAGCGCGCGGCCTTCGGGCCTTCGACGCAGGCCATCCTGGACGAAGCGGCGCTGCGCGACATTCCTTCGATTCGGCTGAACGACCAGTCGCTCATCCAGCTCGGCCACGGCATCCACCAGAAGCGCATCCGCGCCACGATGACGAGCCAGACCGGCGCGCTCGGCGTCGACATCGCCGGCGACAAGAAGCTGACCAATCGGCTGCTCGCCGCGACAGGCGTGCCCGTTCCGCGTGCCGAGGTCGTTCGAAACGAGGATGCGGCGGCGGCAGCGGCTCAGAGGATCGGCATGCCGGTGGCCGTCAAGCCGCTGGATGGCAACCACGGCCGCGGCGTCATGCTCAACCTGGCGGACGAGACCGCCGTGCGCGACGGCTATCGCGTGGCGCGCAGCCAGAGCCGGGGCGGCGCCGTCGTGGTCGAGTCGTACCTGACGGGGAACGACTATCGGTGCCTGGTGATCGGCGGCGTGCTTCGCGCGGTCGCCCAGCGCGTGCCGGCCCATGTCGATGGCGACGGCAAGCACAGCGTGACCGACCTCGTCGAGATCACGAATGCCGACCCGCGGCGCGGAATCGGCCACGAGAAGGTGCTGACCCGGATCAAGGTCGACGAGGAGTCGATCTCGTACGCACGCGAGCAGGGGTTCGAGCTGTCCGACGTGCCGCCGCGCGGCCAGCGCGTCTACCTCAAGCGCACCGGCAACATGAGCACCGGCGGCATCAGCATCGATCGCACCGAGGAGGCGCACCCGGACAACGTCGAGCTCGCGGAGCTGGCGGCCAGGGTCGTCGGGCTCGACATCGCGGGCATCGATCTCATCTGTCCGGACGTGAGCGTCCCGGTGCGCGAGACGGGCGGCGGCATCGTCGAGGTCAACGCCGCGCCCGGATTCCGAATGCACACCCATCCCACCGAGGGCGAGTCGCAATACGTCGCCAAGCCGGTGATCGAGATGCTCTTCCCCCCCGGCGCCGACGCCCGCATCCCGATCGTCGCCGTCACCGGCTCGAACGGCAAGACGACGACGGCCCGGATGATCAGCCACATCATGAAGGGGATGGGCCGCAAGGTCGGGCTGACCAGCACGGACGGCATCTACGTCGACGGGCGAATCGTGCGCAAGGCCGATGCGTCCGGCCCGAAGTCGGCCTCGATGGTGCTCCAGAACCCGACCGTCGACTTCGCGGTCTTCGAGGTCGCCCGCGGCGGCATCCTGCGCGAGGGCCTCGGCTACCAGCGCAACGACGTCGCGGTCGTCCTGAACGTGACCGGCGACCACCTCGGGCTGGGTGGCATCACCAGCGTCGAGCAGCTCGCCGGCGTGAAGCGGGTGGTCGTCGAGGCGGTCCCCCGCGATGGGGTCGCGGTGCTCAACGCGGACGACCCGCTGGTCGCCGACATGGCACGCCACTGCTCGGGGTCGGTCATCTACTTCAGCATGGATCCGGAGCACGACCGCCTCAAGTTCCAGGCCTCGCGTGGGCGGCGAGCCGTGACGCTGGAGCAGGGACGCAACGGCGAGAAGGTCGTGCTTCGGCAGGGCCGAAAGTCGATGGACCTGGTCTGGACGCACCTCATCCCGGCGACCTTCGAGGGTCGCGCGCGCATGAACGTCCAGAACGCGCTCGCCGCGACTGCCGCGGCGTGGGCGGCCGGTGCTCACCTGCACGACATCCGCCAGGGCCTGAGGACGTTCACGACCTCCTACTTCATGGCGCCTGGCCGCCTCAACATGTTCGAGCTCGACGGCTACCGGGTCGTGGTCGATTACGCGCACAACCCGCCGGCCGTCCGCGCGCTCGGCGAGTTCGTCGATCGCCTCGCCGAGCCGTCAGCCGGAGGCGCACGGCCAGTGGTCACCGGGCGCCGCATCGGCGTCATCGCCACCGCCGGCGACCGGCGTGACGCCGACATCGTCGAGCTGGGCCAGGCCGCGGCCGCCTACTTCGACGAGATCGTCATCCGGGAGGACGAGAACAACCGCGGCAGGCCGCGCGGCAACACCGCGGCGCTCATCGAGCAGGGCGTGCGGTCCGCCGAGGTATCTCGGGTCGCGACCATCACCACGATCCTCGACGAGCTGGAGGCGACCCGACATGCGCTGGACAGCGCAAGCGACGGCGACGTCGTGGTGGTGTGCGTCGATCACGCCAACCAGGTGTGGAAGGAGCTCCAGCGGCGCGAGCATGGCGCAGCGACCGAGTCCGATGGCCTCCGCGCCGTGGTGGGGGTCATCGGCGCCGAGGACGAGGTCGACCTCGACCTGTAGCTCTAGGCGCCGACCACCTCGCGCAGCCGATCGGTGGTCACCGGCTTGAATCCCTCCGACTCCAGCCACGCGAAGAGCTCGGCGCGCTCGACGTGCGTCATGACCGCGCAGACGTCGCCACGCTTCGCGCGTCCCAGGAGCGCGGTGAGCGCCGCCGCCTCGCTGGGGTGCGCGTCGATGTCGCCCGTGTACCCGCCCTGCCGCACACCGGCCCGCAGGAGCTCGTTCATGCCCTCGAGCGAGCGCCCACGCAGGTAGTGCTCCTTCTCGGCGATGACGACGTCGTCGGCTCCGCCGGCCAGGACGCCGAGCGCGGTCAGGATCTCGTCGGTCCGGTCGCCCGCGGTGCCGATCGCGAGCCGAACCTTGCCGCGCCCGGCGATCGCCCTCGAGACATCCATCAGTCCGGCCAGCCCGGCCTCGTTGTGTGCGAAGTCGATGACGACGAACCTCCCGCCACGCTCGAACAGGTTGAGCCTGCCGGGGTTGCCGGCGGAGTCCTGGGCGAAGGAGCGCAGGCCGCGGGCGATGCG
>Ga0190272_10001187_pt1 | contig 12586 bp, 10 predicted proteins | sample Popmic504T_FD_133746 | JGI IMG/M metagenome (GOLD analysis project Ga0190272, IMG submission 133746) | Populus adjacent soil microbial communities from riparian zone of Shoshone River, Wyoming, USA - 504 T | ecosystem: Environmental > Terrestrial > Soil > Riparian zone | place: USA: Wyoming...
CTCTCTGGCTGGATCGAGCGCTACAACTACCGCAGACGACACGGCGCCCTCGGCCACCGGCCGCCGATTCAGCGGCTACGGGAGCTCAGCCGGAACAACGTGGCTGGCATCTACAGCTAGCCCGCCGCTCAGCGCAGTCGCTGCCAGTTCATGCAGTGGTGGGTTGGGACGAAGCCGGCCCGGATCAGGTTGCGAGTGCCAGGCGCGAGACCTTTGTCGCCGTAGGACGGGACGCCCGCGAAGACCGTGTCGCAACCCGCCTCGGAGGCGTCGATCAGGCGCTGGCGCAGCAGGGCCAGGTTGCAGCCGCGGCGGCGGGCGCTCTCATCAGTGGCTTCGAGGCCCAGGGCCGCGACCCGGCCGTGGATCAGCATCGAGCCGTAGGCGACGATGTCGCCGTCGAGTTCAGCGGTATAGGTGCGCCAGCGGTCCTGCAGCGGCAGGTCGCAGAGCAGGGTCGAAGCCTCGGCCGGGAGCCCCATGGCCGGAGCGGCGCTGAGGACCATGGTTTCGACCGCACCGTCGGCATCGCCGGGGCCGATCTCCCAGACCTTGACGCCGGCAACCGGCTCCAGATCGGGCAGCGAACCATCCCGTACATAACGAACCAGCCCGCGGCCCTGCTCGAAACCGTTGGCGGCGAGCCAGGCCTCCGCCTCTCCCTCGCCCGGCCGGCCGCGTGCGATCAGCACTCGGTAGTCGACGTCGAACGAGTCCACCCACTCGATTGCTTCCTGGAGGTAATCGTCCTCGACCGTCCCGACCTCGGATGCGCCGAGAACGGTGTTCAGCCCAGGCGCATCGGGCAGTGCCTCGATCAACATCGCCTGGATCGGACCGAAGCGGCACGAGACGATCCCACACTCGGACACCGCGTCCTCCGGAACGTTGTCCCACATGTCCGCCCGGAATGTCCTGGCGGCACCCTCCAGCGTGGCGATGTTCCAGCTCATCTACGCCTCCTCTCGGCGTGGAATCGGTGAGTCGAACCTCGAAACCACCTCGCGACCCTCTCCAACTCTGCGGAGTCGCACCGCATGCGCTCACCTCCCCAGGCTCGTCGCAACTTCCTCAAACCCTGTGCCGACTATATGGGGTACGCGTCCATATTTGTCAAGAAACTGCTGCCAATGGAAGTGGGCCGGCGCCGGTTGGATGGACCCGACGCCGGCCGCCACTTCCTATGCACCAGAGGCGCCCGCCAGGGAAAGGAGCGGCGCCCCTGCCTCCTTGCGCTCGTGCTCACAGCGCAAGCTTTTGCAAGCTTCCCCTTACTCTTGACTTTATGGGTACGGCTACGTACTTGTCAAGAAATTAGGGATACCTCAGGGAGGAACCGTGGCTACTCAACAGCCCCTCCCTTTACTTGACCTATTTCTTTTTCTTTTTCGGCTTCGGCCCGAGCTTCACATTGACCTTGCTGCCCTGAGGGAGCACGGTCCCAGCGGCCGGGGAACTCGACTTGACGACGAGCGGTCCCAGTTTTTTGCCTTTTTTAGCTTTCGGCTTCGTGACTTTGCCGAGCGTGCATTTGGCTGCGGTCAGCGCCGACTTGGCCTGGCCCTGCGACTTGCCGGAGAGTTTCGGCACGACGCAGGGATCGCAGGACGGCGGGACGATGACGCAGGGATCGCAGGACGCCGGGTTGACGGTGCAGGGATCCGGATTCGGCGGGCAGAGCGACGCTTTGGTCGCGCAGGTGTCGTCCAGCGTCTTGAACGTCTGATCCGAGCCGTTGGTCGTGCCGCCCGCGCTGGTCGCCACCACCCGGAAGTGGTAGGTCGTTCCGGCAGTGAGGCCCGAGAGTGAAGCGCTGACGTTCACTGGGCTCGAGCCGGCTCCCGGGAGCGAGGTGCAGTTGGCCTGCGAGCCGTAGCCGGCGGTGGTGCCGTATTCGACTTTACAGACGGTGACGTTGCCTGAGTTCGGGTTGACCGTTCCGGCCACCGTCGCGGCGGTCTGGCTGATGCCGGCTGCCCCCGCCGTGGTCACGACGGTCGGTGCCACCACGTAGGTGTAGTTATCAGCGGCGGTGTTCGCCGAGCTACCGCCAGGCGTGGTCACGATCACGTCGACCGTGCCGGCGCTGCCGGCGGGAACCGTGACTTTGATCTGGGTGGCCGTGTTTTCGGTGATGGCTGCGCTGTTGGCGCCGAATTTGACCAGAGTCGCGCCGTTCAGGCTGGTACCTGTGATCGTCACCGAGTTGCCGCCCGCGGTCGGACCCGAACTGGGGTCCAGGGCCGTGACGGCGGGAGGAGCCACGTAGGTGTAGTTATCCGCGGCGGTGTTCGCCGATTCGCCGTCGGGCGTGGTCACGATGACGTCGGTCGTACCGGCGCTGCCGGCGGGAACCGTGACTTTGATCTGGGTGGCCGTGTTTTCGGTGATGGTTGCGCTGTTGGCGCCGAATTTGACCAAGGTCGCCCCGGTCAGGTCGGTGCCTGTAATCGTCACCGAGTTACCGCCCGCGGTCGGGCCCAAGTCGGGGTCAAGATCACCGACAGCCGGCGGAGTCAGGGTGAGCGGACCGAAGGCGTAGATACCGGTGATGAAGGAGCCTTCATGGCTTCCGGAACCGGCGACGATGTAGACGTTGCCTTGGTGGACGCTCGAGTTGTCATACGCGAGCCCAACGGGATGGATCGCGCTAAGGGAGTTTTTCGGCTGTACAAACGCCGGCGTGTGCGTGAGCTGAGTGACGGGACTACCGGCGGCACTGAACTCCCTGACCGAGTTGTGGGCCTGGACGTCGGAGACGAGGATGTTGCCGTTGCTCTGGTCGACGGCGGCCGTCGCCCGACTCATTTCCGCGAAGGCGTCGCCGGGAGCGCCCGTGATCGTGGTCAGGGCCGTGGCGGTCGCTGGTTCGAAGACATACGCTTTGTTCTGCGAGCCATCGATTGCGTAGATCCGCCCGTTGGCGCCATAAACGTCGACGCCGTAGTAACTAGCACCGGAGACGCCGCTGCCGGTCGTGTTGTTGACCAGAGTCCCGTTGGATTCGAAGGTAGAGATACGGCCGCCGTGACCATCAGTGTTGGTGGTGACGGGTGAACAGGTGCCAGCGCCAAGGTTAACCGCACAAGTCAGAAGCGAAATGTTCTGACTGGCGTATTTACCGGTAAAGGTCACAGTGGACGAGGGAAGTCCGGCATTGGAACTGGCCACCGTGACGTTAGGTCCGCATTTACTTTCCACGCCAGCTTTGACAGCAGCGGTGCGGGCGGCGGCGGCCGTTTCATATGTGACTTCGACGCTGCTCGCGCTGCAATCGCCCGGAAGATTGCCGATGGTGAATTTGTCTACCCCACCGACCCAAGTTCCTGAGAAGGATATTTTTTGCTGGTCATTGACCGTCGCCTCGGCGACGGTCACGTGCTGGTTCGACGGGTTGACGGCCACCGAGCGGGCACCCGTGGAGCCCAGGGTGCCCGTGCCGTTTACCGCAGTGTCGAGCGCATAGGTGGTCGCCACGGTGACGGGAAGAGGGGCCGACGGTTTGTACTTTTTGGCCGTGCCGGTCGCGGGATCGGCGATATACACGTTGCCGCCCGAATCGACGGCTAGGTCACACCCGGCGGCGGCGAATTCAGTCACGAGCACCCGCGGTTCGGCAGCGTTATAGATCTTCACCATGTTGAAGGCGAACCTTGTTTCCGCCAGGTAGAGGAAGCCCTGTGAATCCACGGCTACTCCGCACGCTCCGTCGAGCCCGGCGGTCAGTTCAACCGGAGGTGGCGAGGAAGCGCTCGCGGCCGCGGAGAGTTCGAACGTCCCGGCGCCGACCGCGTTGATTTTCGTGAGGGCCGGAATGCCTGTTCCGACGATGGCCTGGCCGACTTCGAAGGTTCCTTGGGTCGTGGTGACACCGGTGACCTGCTGGGAGGCCGAGGTCAGATTCCCCGTCCCGATAGCCGCGGGTTTAGAAAGGCTTGGTACTTCGGAGCGAATAGCCCCCATCGCGGCGGGGGTGAGAACGAGGACAAGGAGCGCTGCAGTAACGAGCCCGAAAAGGGCAGTGGTTGCTCTGGTGGGCGATGCCCCTGCACCTTGCACGGTCTATCTCCTTACTCGGGGCAGCACTGTTGCCGTGTCCGCCCTGGGCGAAGGAGGGCTCATGCGGTTCCCCGGTTATCCCTGCGAGCCGGCCCCTACCGGCTCTCGTTCTCGCGCACCCTAGGGTACGCCAACGTATTTTTCAAGGAAATCAATGAACTCTTAAAGAATGGGCTTGGAACGGCTCGGACTGGTCGATTTTCCGTTGAAACTCCAAAATTTGTCCCAAAGTTTTGGCTTGAAAGCTTCCCTAATGCTAGAGTTCTGGTATCTCGCACTAGCCGAAGGAGCTTTCCGTTGGACACCCACCTCCAGGATCACGACCCGATCCCGCTGCAGGACCTCTACCTTGACGTCAACAACCCGCGCCTGGCGCCCGAGGATCCGCCCGGATATGAGGATGCCGCCGCCCTTTTCGACCCCACGGTCCAGGAGGAGCTAGAGCGACGCGCCCAGGACTCGTTCGATCTCGAGGGGCTGGAGGCGGCGATGGTGGGGCAGGGCTGGATGCCGATTGACTCGATCCTGGTCTGGGAGCACCCGGATGAACCGGGAAAGTTCGTCGTCGTCGAGGGGAACAGGAGACTGGCGACGCTGAGGCTGCGAATCCTGCCGCGGCTGCGGAAAGCGCGCCTGAAGCTGGAGAAGATGGAGGGTGGTGGTGGCAGCCGCTACTCGAAGCAGGACCTCAAGGACCAGAAGGAGGAAATCGAGCGCCTCGAGCGCCTCGCGAGTGAGACGGACCCGCTCCCTGTAAAGGAGGTGGTCGCCCCCACCCCGCAGGACCTCGACCGGACCCTCAACCGGATCCTCGCCGTCCGCCACATCACCGGCCCGCGGGAGTGGGGCAACTACGCCGAGCACATCTGGCTGCTGCGGCGCTACGAAGACCTCTTCGAGCGGAGCTTTCCCAGCCAATCGCCGCGCTGGGAGAGCTCGGTAATGCGGCAGGTGGCCGACGAGGCCTCTCTGTCCTCGGTGAAAACGAAGCGGCACCTGCGCGCTGCCAGCGCCTTCAGCCGCTTCCGACTGGACTTCGAGGACGAGTTACCCGCCGGCGACGAGTTTGGGGAGAGCGACTACTACCTGTTCGAGCTGATCGTCCAGCAGCCCTATGCCCGCGAACAGTTCGGACTGGGCAGCGAGGACGCCATGCATCTGCCCGAGGACAAGGCCCAGGTCCTGTTCGACTGGGTCTTCAGGGAACCGCGGCCGCAGAAGGCGGACGACAACCCCAACAAGCTCTACCGCCACGAGAACATCAGGGTCCTGGGGCAGATGAAGAAGTACGACGACAACAACGGGACCTCGTTCGCCGCCCGGTTCGACGTCGAGGACCACCTCAACGCGCCGACGATGCACTCGGTCGAGGCCGACTACCACGCCCACAAAGCCCGCAAGACGCCCACCTACGTGCTCGAGTCCCTGCTCGAACAGCTCAACGCCCTCGACGCGGAGACGATGATGGCTGAGGGTGAGTTCCTCCACGGGCAACTCGAGGAGCTGCAGAAGCGAACCGGGAAGCTGCTGGCGATGGTCGCCGCCGCAGAGGGCTGAGCCTTGGTCCGGCGCCGCGTCGGCGACCCCGGGATCCGCCCGCTGATTGACCGCCTCGCCTCCCTCGTCCTCGAGGAGGGAAGCGTGAACCGGGCCCAGCAGCGCCTCACCGAGCAGCTGGCGGCGGACCGCAGCGAGGGCCACATCTACCCGAACCGCCTGCACGCGCTGCTCAGCGAGGACCCGGCCAAGTCGGTCAACCCGGCGACCCTGCGAACGATCGAGACTGCCCTCGGGCGGCTGCCGGGTGAACCGGAGCCGGTCCCGGCCTCGGCGCAGGAGCTACAGGCGAAGGTCGCCGGGCGCTGGCCAGGGACCGAGGTCGCTGTCCCGGGCGGCACGACCCTGGAGCGGGTCCACCACCTCGCCGCCGACCTCAACCTGCCGCCGGCGGTCGTCAGCCTGCTGCTCGGCGATCCCCACGCGCCCGAGGCCGGACCGGCGACCGGCGGCAGCCCAGTACTCACGCCCGAGCCCGACTGGTCGTTCCAAGATGTCGCCTACGAACGCTGCCTGCAGGCGCTCGAAGAAGGCCCAAGCGAGAAGGTCGGGCTCGTCCTCCCCACCGGCGGCGGCAAGACGCGGCTGGCGATCCGGATCCTCTTACAGGCTCTCGATCGCTCCGAACTGGAGAGCCCAAAGGTGATCTGGGTGACGCACAGGACGCGGCTGAGACTGCAGGCCACCAGGGAACTGCAGCGGGCTATCGGCCGGGGAACTCCCGACCTCCCGGCGCGGGCCACCGCCCTGCTCGCCGGACAGGTGGAGTTCTGCATGCTTTCCAAGCTCAGGGAGACGCTGGACGCGCATGCCGGCCAGGTCGCGCTGGTCGTCGTCGACGAGGCCCACCACGCCGCGGCGGCCTCCTATGCGCCGATCTTCGACGGCGCACCCCTGCGGGGCCTCTTCCTCACCGCCACCCCAAACCGCACCGATCTGCTCCCGATCGGGATCGATCGCATCGCCTACTCAGCCACCTATCGCGACCTCTTCGACAGCGGCGTGATCGTCGAGCCCCGCCTCGACGAGCTCACCATCCCAGGGTTCGACTGGCGCCTTCCCGACCGGGTCGAAGAGCTTGCTGATTACCTGCTCGGAGAGGCCCAGGACCGGTTCAGGAAGACCCTGGTGGCGGTCTCCCGAGTCGAGCACGCCGAGACACTGCACGAGGCGCTGCTGCAGGCCCGCGATGCCAACCACGTCCTCGGCGAGGGCGACATCGGGTTCGTGCACGGCGGCGGCAGCTCCAACGACGAGGGCGTGCAGGACTTCCTCGACGAGTTCCAGAGCCGGCCGCGGGGGATCCTCGTCGCCACCAGCCAGCTGCTCGGCGAGGGCTTCGACGACCCGAGCGTCGACAGTGCCGTGGTCACCTACGCCACCCAGAGCCTGCTCGACCTGATGCAGGTCGCCGGTCGCTGCATGCGGTACGCGCCCGGCAAGGACAGCGCCCACGTGGTGCAGATACGCGACTCCGCCCTGGCTTACCACTGGGAGCAGGGCTGGCTCTACCAGGACATCTCCGACCTGCTCCGCCCGCGGCTCGAGAGCGTCTCCTTCGGCAGCGATGCCGAATTGGTCGCGAAGATCGAGCGGATCGCCGCGACCCACAACGTCTCGGCACCGGTGCGGAAGGCGGCGCTATCGGCGGCCACTGAACTCGAGGGCGGCGAGGGTTGCTCGCTTCTCCTCACCGGCCTCCCCTACTCCGGGCCCAGGGACCGCTTCGATCAGGACGCCAAGTGGGGAGCAATCCTGGTCACGCCCGCGGAGCGCGACCTCTTCCTGCGCGTGTTCAACGCCTACTCCGAGCGCCGCGACCTGGTCAACGACAGGAAAACCTTCCTCGAGCAGTATGTCTCCGTCAACCGCGATCCCGGCAGCCGCTGGCGTCGCTACATGGACATGCTCGCCGCGATGGACGCGGCGAGCGCAGAAGTCCGAGACGAAGGCCATGCCTTCGCTTCCTCGCGGCCTTCCTCGACCGACCTCGGCACCAACTGGCTCCTCTACGTCACGCTTGTCTACGAGCCGAGCCTGCCGGCCGAGCTCGATGCGTTCCTCGCCGACGCCATCAACCGCGAGGCGGTGGCCCAGCAGTTTCTGGGGGCGCCGCAGGATTCTGGGATGGCGATCAAGGTGCCGCTGCCGCTGGGTGGCACCGTGGCCACGCTGATCTCCTCTGTCGGGAGGGACTTGGTTGAAGCGGAACGTAAATCCCTCCGCACGCGGCTGGGCTCGGCCGACCAGCGAGATAGCTTCGCGAAGATCGCGGCGTGGCAGGCCGGTGTGAGCGCGGAAACGCCGTTACCCCAGTTCGCGCTCGACCGTTTCGAGCGATTCCTCCCCGATGACGAGTGGAATCGCCTCACGCTTATTCTCGACTGACGCCGTGAACGTGATCGTGACCACGCCCGGCGATGACTCAGCGAACACCCCGGTGAAGACAACGCGACCGGCGTGATGATCGGAAGCCCGACCCAGGTCAAAATCACGGCCCCGGCGGGCCGGTCGGGATTGGCATCGCAACCGCACAGTCGATGGTGGTCAACATCATCCTCGTCCACATCATCGGCATGCTCGGCACGGTGGTCTTCTGGGGGGCGAACCTCGAGAGGCCCGATCGGGGACTGACCCTGATAGCGGTGCGCCTTTTCCGTCGCGATCACGGGCACCGGCTTCACCGGAGCGACCGCGGTCAAATCGGCGCCAACAACGCGACCGGCTTCACGGTCAACAGCGCCACCCAGATCACCGCCACCGCCCGGCCGGCAGCGCCGGCACCGTGAACGTGATCGTGACCACGCCCGAGGGCGACTCGGCGAGCATCGCCGACGACGATTACACCTGACTCAGTAGTCCTCGCCGGCCGGCCGGCGGCGGGTCCGCTTGCGCTCCCCCGCCTGGCGCTTCTGATCGAGGCGGCGCTGCTTGGCGGCCCGGGTCGGCCTGGTCGGGCGGCGGCGGCGCGGGACGCGCAGGGCGGCGGCGATCTTCTCGGCGAGCCGGTGCAGGGCGAGCTCGCGGTTGCGGGACTGGCTGCGGGCGTCCTGGGCGACTGCGACGACCGTCGTCCCGACTCGCTCCAGCAGCCGCATCCGCTGGCGGTCGTCGAGGGCGCGGGAACCCTCCACGTCGAAGACGGCTTCGACCCGGGAGGCGGTGACGTTGGCGTGCTGGCCGCCCGGCCCGGAGGAACGGCTGGTCCGCAGCTCGATCTCGGCGAGCGGGATCGAGAGCCGATCGTCGATCCGCAGCTCCTCGGGCACCATGCCGCCCTCAGCCGCCCAGCTCGGGGATGTGGCGCTCGACGTGCTCGGCGATCGTCTGGCGGACCCAGCGCTGGGTGTCGGCGTCGGCCATCCGGTAGCGACCGAGCAGCATCGCCTGGTCGTCGAGCGGCAGCCCGGCGATCTCCCAACGCACCGCGAGGCGCTCGAAGAGCAGCTCCGAGCGCCGCCGCCAGGCGTCCTCGATCGAGGCGGCCTCGCCGGCCGGCGGCTCGCCGATCTTGGCGATCGTTCCGCGGCTGAGCGTTTCGCGCAGGGTCAGCACGTTGCCCTCGGCATCGGTGTAGTCGATCGTCGCGACCTTCTCGCGCTCGCGCCGTTTCTTCTTGCGCTTCGCCATCACCGCGAGTTTGCCAGTTGCGCTTCCGGCCGCGGGCGGCGGAGGGCTAAGCTCGATCCCGTGGACGAGCTGGTTCTGATCGGAGTGCCGATCGACTCGGTCGGCCGCGACGGCGGCGCCGAGTTGGCGCCGGCCGCGCTGCGCGACCTCGGCCTCGCCACCGCGATCGGCGCCCTCGACGAGGGCGACCTCGAGGTGCGGGTCCGCGGCGAGCAGCGCGACCCCGCCACCGGGATCCTCGCCGGTCCCGACGTGCTGGCCACGACGGCGACGATCCGCACCGCGGTCGCCGAGCAGATCGCCGCCGGCCGCCGGCCCTTCCTCGCCGGCGGCTGTTGCGCCGAGCTTCCCGGTGCCCTGGCCGGTGCCCGCGACGCGCTCGGCAGCGTCGGCCTCGTCCACCTCGACGGGCATCTCGACCTCTACGACGGCGAGACCTCCCCAACCGGCGAGGCGGCCGACATGCCGGTCTCGGTCGCGCTCGGGCTCGGCCCCGCGGGCTGGGTCGAGGCGGCGGGCGGCGCCTCGGTCAGCGGCGGGCGCACCGCGATCGTCGGCTTCCGCGACCGGGAGGAGTCGGTCGAGTACGGAATGCGCCAACCGCAGGACCTGGAGCCCACGCCGCTGCTGCGCTCCGCCGCCGAACTGCGCAGCGAAGACCCTGGCACGGCCGCCGCCGAGGTTGCAGTGCAACTCGGCCAGTGGGGAGGGTTCTGGCTCCACGTCGACGTCGACGTGCTCGACCGAGAGGTCTTTCCCGCCACCGACTACCTGATGCCGGACGGACTCGACTGGCCCCAACTGCGCGCCGCGCTCGGCCCGCTGCTCTCCTCCCCCGCCCTGATCGGCGCCTCGGTCGCCTGCTACAACCCGGAGAAGGACCCCGATCGGGCCTGCGGCCGCGCCCTGGTCGAGGCGCTCGGCGCGGCGCTCGCACCGAAACCGGGTTAGAGCGCCTCGATCTTCCCCGCCAGCTCGAAGTCGGCGGCGGTCAGCCCACCCTCGGAGTGGGTCGAGATCGTCACCGTGACGGTGTCCCAGGAGATCTCGAGGTCGGGATGGTGGCCGAGCGCCTCGGCCGGCTCGACCAGGCTCTCGACGAACCTGACCGAGCCGACAAAGTCGCCACGCTCGAACTGCTTCGCGATCGAGTCGCCGCGACGCTCCCAACCGGGGAGCGTCGCGAGCTTCGACTCGATCTCGGCATCGCTCAGCAGGGCCATCGGCCCCAAAGGCTAGCCGAGCTTGACGCCGACCTTGGTGCCCGGGGCCCGGGTCTTGCCGGTGGCGACGTCCTGCTTGATCACCTTCGGGTGCTTGCCGGCTTTGGGCGCGCGCCGCACCGCGCCGAGCTTGCACCCGTTCCTGCCCAGCGCCTTGCGGGCCCCTTTCAGCTTCTTGCCTTTCAGGTTCGGCACGGTGCAGGCCGTGTAGGCGAACTCGCCCGCCTTCACCGTCACCGACTTGCCGGCGATCGTGGTGACCGTCACGTCGACCGCCTGCGGCCTCGAAACCTCGGGCGCGACCGCGGTGATCTGCCCGGCCGAGTCGACCGTGTAGCTGGTCGCCGGCTGTTCGCCGAAGCTGACCGATTTGACGTCGACGAAGTCGGTACCGGCGATCGTCACCGCGGTGCCGCCTTCGAAGGTCCCTTCGACGGGGGTCAGTTTGGTGATCGTCGGCAGCGGCTGGATTTCGGCGTTGAAGCCGACCTCCTGCCCGGTCACTTCGACCCCGGACGCCGTTGCCCCTTCGGCGATCATCGGTTTGAGGTACCCGAAGCTCGCCCCGATCACCGGCGCCTGGCCGATTTTGTCGGTGTCGTTGGTGTTGTCGAGACCGATCGTCTGGCCGGCCTTGATCGGCAGCACCGTGGCGAAGGTCTGCACCCCGGTGGAGCTGGGAAGGCCGCCACCGCTAACCCCGGCGCCGGTGTATTTGTTGGCGGTGCCCGGGTTCAGGACGCGCAGTTTGAACGGGCCGCCCTCGGCGCCGGTAATGCTCCAGCGCAGGATCACCCCGGTGACCGGCGAGGTCACGTTTGCGCCCGGCTCCGGCAGCGCCGAGTTGAACATGGTGATTGGGCTACCGGCGCCGTATTCGGCCGGCGCGAAAGCGGCGGTCAACGGGCTCCCAACCGTGACCGTGCTCGCCTGCGCACTCCCTCCCGCCACGGCGCTCAACGCCAGCGCCAGAGTCAAAGCAATCCCGTAACGTCGTCCTCGTCGCATCTCCCCATGCCTTTCTTTCGAGTATCGGATACGAGCGCTACTGCGCTCCCGGCTCCTAACCCGGCATATGCTGAGACGGAGCGGAATGCCGTCAGAAAAATGAGCGATAGGAAGCCCACTCTTTGGCAGATCGACGTCTCGCACTACAGCGAGAAGGTGCGCTGGGGGCTGGCCTACAAGGGGGTCGAGCACCGGCGCCGCTCCCCCGTCCCAGGCGCCCACATCGTGGTGGCACTGTGGCTGACCCGGGGCTCCAGCGTGACCTTCCCGGTGCTGGACCTGGACGGCCGCAAGATCGCCGACTCGACCGCGATCATCGCCGCCCTCGAGCAGCGCTACCCCGAGCCGGCGCTCTACCCGGCCGGCCCCGAGCAGCGCCGCCGCGCGCTCGACCTGGAGGAGTACTTCGACGAGCAGCTCGGCCCCCACATCCGCCGCCTCGCCTGGCACGAACTGGGCGCCGATCCGGCCCGGATGCGGGAGTTGATGGAACGCTCGGCGCCCGCCCCGCTGCGCAGGTTCGGCGGCGCCAACGCCCTCTACGCCCGCACCTACACCGCCCTGCGCTTCGGCGCCAACAGCACCGAGGGTGCCGAGCGGGCCCGCACCCAGGTGCTCGCCGCGCTCGACCGGCTCGACGCCGAACTGGCGGCGAGCGAGGGCGACTACCTGGTCGGCGACTCCTTCTCGGTGGCCGACCTGACCGCCGCCTCGCTCTTCTACCCCCTGGTCGGGCCGGCCGAGGGCCCGATCCCGCCGGAGCAGGAGATGCCGACCGGCTTCGAGCGTCTGCGCGAGGAGACCAGGGACCGTCCCGGCTTCCGCTGGGTCGAGGAGATGTTCCGCCGCCACCGCAAACCGGGGCGTTCCGGTGCGCTTTAGTCCCGGATAGCGGGAAAAAGGCGCACCGCTCCCAGGGTCAGCCCCCGATCGGGGCTCTCGGGTTCGCCCCCCAGAAGACCACCGTGCCGAGCATGCCGATGATGTGCACGAGGATGATGTTGACCACCATCGACTGCGCCGTCGCGGTGCCGACCCCGACCGGGCCGCCGGAGGCGGTGTAGCCGTAGTAGCAGCCGACCAGCACGATCACCGTCGCCATCACCATC
>Ga0190272_10001188_pt1 | contig 12584 bp, 12 predicted proteins | sample Popmic504T_FD_133746 | JGI IMG/M metagenome (GOLD analysis project Ga0190272, IMG submission 133746) | Populus adjacent soil microbial communities from riparian zone of Shoshone River, Wyoming, USA - 504 T | ecosystem: Environmental > Terrestrial > Soil > Riparian zone | place: USA: Wyoming...
ACCGTGACCTGGGTCTTGCCGTCGGGGCCGAGGTACTCGAGCGAGCCGTCCTTGCGGACGGCGGCGAGCCGTTCGGCGAGCCGGTGCGCAAGGTGGATCGGCATCGGCATCAGGACCTCGGTCTCGTCGGTGGCGTAGCCGAACATCATTCCCTGGTCGCCGGCGCCGGCAACCAGCAGCTCGTCCTCGACCGACTCGGTCCGCGCCTCGTATGCCTTGTCGACGCCCTGGGCGATGTCGGGCGACTGCTCGTCGAGCGAGACCAGGACCGAGACGTGGTCGCAGTGGTAGCCGTAGTCGCCGTGGTGGTAGCCGATCTCGCGGATCGTCTCGCGGACCAGGTCGGGCACGTTGAGGTGGACGTCGGTCGAGATCTCGCCCGAGACCACCGCCATCCCGGTGTTGACCATCGTCTCGCAGGCGACGCGGCCCTCCGGGTCCCCCGCCATCACCGCGTCGAGGACGGAGTCGGAGATCGCGTCGCAGATCTTGTCGGGATGCCCCTCGGTGACGGACTCCGACGTGAACAGGTACTCGCCCTCGGCCAACGGCTGGGTCTCGCTCATGCGGCCAAGATTAAATGGTCAAGGAGAGATGCGTGGTCATGCATTCTGGTATCTGCTTTTCCTTGGGACGAAGTCGATCACCAAGGGCACTCCCTCCAAGCCATAGGCCTCGCGCAGCCGGTTCTCCAGGTGGTAGGCCCAGTCGCGCACGATCAGGCGCCGGTCGTTGACCTGGATCGCGATCCGCGGCGGCCGCTCCCCCACCTGCGCCGAGTAGTAGAGGCGCAGGCGGCGGCCGCGCCTGGAGGGCGGCGGCGTGGTGGCGACGACGTCGGCGACGAAGCGGTTCAGCTGCGGGGTCGGGATCCGCTCGCCGGCGCGGTCGGCCAGCTCGATCGCCTTCGGCAGCAGCTTCGGCACGTTGCGGCCCCGCGCCGCCGAGCAGGTGATCACCGCGGGGCGCAGGCGCAGCTTGCGCCCGACCCGGGCTTTGGCGTCGTCGAGATCGGTGCGGGTTTCGTCCCACTTGTTGAGCGCGAGCAGGGTCGCGCAGCCCGACCGCATCGCCAGCTCGGCGACGCGCAGGTCCTCTGAGGTGACCCCCTCGGAGGCGTCGCAGACGACTAGGGCCACGTCGGCCCGCTCGACCGCGCGTTCGGAGCGCAGCTGCGCGTAGTAATCGACCGTGCCGGCGACCTTCGAGCGTCGCCGCAGGCCGGCGGTGTCGACGAGGATGACGCGGCGGCCGTCGACCTCGAGCTCGGTGTCAATCGCGTCGCGGGTGGTGCCGGCTCGCTCGGAGACGATCACCCGCTCGGCGCCGAGGAAGGCGTTGACGAGGGAGGACTTGCCGGCGTTGGGCCGGCCGATGACGGCGACGCGGACAGCATCCTCGTCCTCCGCGGCGGGCTGGGCGTCGCCGAGCGCCGCGACGAGGCGGTCCAGCAGGTCTCCGCTGCCGAGGCCGTGCGTCGCCGAGACCGCGAGCGGCGCGCCGAGGCCGAGCTTGTGGAACTCGGCGACCAGGTGTTCGTCGCCTGGGCGGTCGGCCTTGTTGACGGCGACCAGCGTCGGCACCGTCGCCCCGCGCAGAGTCTTCGCCAGCTCGGCGTCGCCGGCCCGCATGCCGGCCCTGCCGTCGACGACGAGCAGTACCGCGTCGGCCTCCGCCATCCCGAGCTGCGCCTGGCGCTGGATGTCCTGCGCCAGCTCGCTCTCGTCCTGGAGGTCGATGCCGCCGGTGTCGAGCAGCTCGAAGGCGACCCCGTTCCACTCGCAGCGCACCCGCTTACGGTCCCTGGTGACGCCGGGCTCGGCGTGTGTGACCGTCTCGCGGCCGCCGGCGAGGCGGTTGACCAGGGTGCTCTTGCCGACGTTGGGGAAGCCGACCACCGCGACCGTCGGCAGGCTCATGCCAGCCCCCTCTCGCGGGCGAGGTCGACGACCCTGGAGATGACCTCGTCGAGGTCGAGGTCGGTGGTGTCGAGCTCGACCGCGTCGGCGGCCGGGCGCAGGGCGCTGTGCTCGCGGGTGACGTCGCGCTCGTCGCGCAGCCGCTGCGCCGCCAGCACCTCCTCCGGGTCGGCCCCGGTCTGCGCGGCGCGGCGGCGGGCGCGCTCCGCCTCGCCGGCGGTGAGGAAGACCTTGAGCGGGGAGTCGGGGCTGACCACGGTGCCGATGTCGCGCCCCTCGGCGACGTAGCGCCCGGCCGCGATCAGCGCCTGCTGGCGGGCGACCATCGCCTCCCGCACCCCTGGGTGGACGGAGACTCGCGAGGACGCCTCGGTCACCGCGGGAGCGCGGATCTCGCCGCTGACGTCACGGCCGTCGAGCGTCACCGCCTCGCCGTCGAAGCCGACCTCGATCGCGGCGGCGAGCGCCGTCATCTCCTCACCCCGGTCGAGGTCAGCATCGCGCTCGATCCCGGCCAGGGCGACGCAGCGATACATCGCCCCCGAGTCGAGGTAGGTGAAGCCGAGGGCGGCGGCCACGCCGCGCGCAACCGAGGACTTGCCGGCGCCCGCGGGGCCGTCGATCGCGATCACCATGGACGCAATGTATGGGCGTCAGGCGCGGAGTAGCGCTGCGAGGTCGGCCTCGAAGCCGGGATAGCTGACCGCGGCGGCCTCCATCCCCTCGACCTCGGCGCCCTGCGAGGAGGCGAGACCCGCGATCGCGGCCAGCATCGCGACCCGGTGGTCGCCGTGCGAGGCGACCGCGCCGCCGCGCAGGCCACCGCCCTCGATCCGCATCCCGTCAGCGGTTGGCTCGACCCGCCCGCCGAGCCCGTTGAGCACTTCGGCGACGACCGCGATCCGGTCCGACTCCTTGCGGCGTAGCTCGGCGGCGTCGCGGATCGTCGTCTCGCCCACGGCGAAGCAGGCGGCCAGCGCGACCAGCGGCAGCTCGTCGATCGCCAACGGCACCTCGGCGCCGCCGACCTCGGTGCCGCGCAGCTCAGCGGCGCGGACGCGCAGGCGACCGGCCGGCTCGCCGCCCCGTTCCCCCTCGGGCTCGACCTCGACCTCGCCCCCCATCCGGGCGAGGATCGGCAGCAGGCCGGTGCGGGTCGGGTTGAGACCGACGCCGCTCAGCGAGACGTCGCTGCCGGGGATCAGCAGCGCAGCGACGAGGAAGAAGGCGGCCGAGGAGAAGTCGGCCGGCACCGCGATCTCGCCCGGCTCCAGCCGCTGCGCCGTCCGCACCGCGACGGCGCCGTTGGAGCGCTCGACCTCGGCCCCGGCGGCGGCGAGCATTCGCTCGGTGTGGTCGCGGCTCGGCAGCGGCTCGACCACCCGCGTCTCGCCCTCCGCCAGGAGACCGGCGAAGAGCAGGCAGGACTTGACCTGGGCGCTGGCGACGGGCAGCTCGTAGGAGACGCCCTGCAGCGGCGCGCCCTCGACCTCGAGCGGCGGCAGCCGGTCCTCGCGGCAGCGCAGCTGCGCCCCCATCGAGCGCAGCGGCGCCGCGATCCGGTCGACCGGGCGGCGGCGGATCGAGGCGTCGCCGTCGAGCGTCCAGCGGCCGGTCTCCTGCCCGGCCAGCCAACCCGGCAGCAGCCGCAGCAGGGTGCCAGCGTTGCCGACGTCGACGGCGGCGTCGCTCGCGCCCCTCAGCCCCACTCCCTCGATCCGGATCGAGGGGGCGACGCGATCCCCCTCGGCGCCGCTCACCGTGGCGCCCACGGCCTCGACCGCGCGCAGGGTCGAGCGGGTGTCGGCCGAGTCGAGGTAGCCCTCGATCGTCGTCTCGCCCTCGCCCATCGCCGCGATCAGCGCCGCGCGGTGCGAGACCGACTTGTCGGGCGGCGGCCGCAGCGTCCCGCGCAGGGGGCCGGCGGGGTCGAAACGGGCGGCGCTCACGTGGCGGTCGGACCGATCACGGTCGCCGAGTGGCCCAGCTCCCGCACCAGGGTCGCCGCGCGCTCCGCCTGCTCAGCGCCCGCGACCCAGAGCGAGACGGCGCCCGAGCGCATGTCCGGCGCCGGGTGCAGGGCCATATCCTCGATGTTGACGCCGGCCTCGCCCAGAGCCAGTGCCAGCTCGGCGACGATGCCGGGCCGGTTGACGACGACGATGCGCAGCTCATGCAGCAGACCGCCGGCGAGGTCGGCCTCGAGCAGGCTGCGCCGGTCCACCCCCGCCGCCTCGTGCCAGGCGGCGACGGCCTCTCGGTCGCCGCTGCTGATCAGCTCGGCGGCCTCGCGCAGGCGCTCGCCGGCGTCCTCGATCGCCGTCGCCACGGCGTCGCTGTTGGTTAAGAAGATGTCGCTCCAGATCGCCGGGTTGGCGCCGGCGACCCGGGTCGTGTCGCGGAAGCTCGGGCCGACCTCGGGCATCCGCTCCGAGTCGCGGGTGAGCTCGGCGGCCGCCTGGCCGACGAGCACGTTGGCGACGACGTGCGGCAGGTGGCTGACCGTCGCCATCAGCCGGTCGTGGGTCTCGGCGGCGATCGCTTGCGGCCTCGCACCGAGGTCGGAGACCATCCGCTGCAGCCGGTCGTAGAGCACGCCGCCCGAGCGCTCGGTCGGGGTCAGGTACCAGCGCGCGCCTTCGAAGAGGTCGGCGCGGGCGTTGCCCACCCCGGAGGTCTCGGCCCCCGCCAGCGGGTGGCCGCCGATGAAGCGCTCGTCGTCGCCCAGTGCGGCGACGATCTCGCGCTTGGTCGAGCCGACGTCGGTAATCACGGTGTCCGGCCCGCTGGCCTCGAGCGCGGCGCCCGCCAGCCCCGGCAGCGCCGCGACCGGCGCCGCGCAGAAGACGGCCTCGGCGCCCTCGCACGCCTGGCCCGGCGTGCTCGCGCCGCGATCGAGGACGCCGGAGTCGACCGCCCGCTCCAGCGTCGCCGGGTCGGGGTCGAAGCCGACGACCTCGCCGTCCTCGTGGCGCCGCGCGGCGAGCCCGATCGAGCCGCCGATCAGGCCGACCCCGAGGACGGCGATTCTCATTCGCCGCGCCGCGCCCGCACGGCCGAAGCGCACTGCTCGAGCACCCGGACCGTCTCGTCCCAGTCCATGCAGGGATCGGTGATCGACTGGCCGTAGGTGAGCTCGGAGCCGTCGCCGAGGTCCTGCCTGCCCTCGACCAGGAACGACTCGAGCATGAGGCCGACGATGCGACTGTTGCCGTCGGCAATCTGGTCGGCGACGTGGCCCGCCGCCAGTACCTGCAGCGCCGTGTCCTTTTTGCTGTTGTCGTGAGAGGCGTCAACGACGACGCGCTCCGGGAGGCCGGCATCGGCCAGCATCGCCAGCGCCTCGGCGACGCCCTCGAGGTCGTAGTTCGGGGCCTCCCTGCCGCCGCGCAGGATGATGTGGCCGTCGGGGTTGCCGGTGGTGTAGAGGATCGCCGGACTGCCGCCGTCGTCGATGCCGGCGAAGGCGTGCGGCGCCGCGGAGGCGCGTACGGCGTCGACGGCGACCTGGATGTCGCCATCGGTGCGGTTCTTGAAGCCGATCGGCATCGAGAGGCCGGAGCCGAGCTGGCGGTGGATCTGGCTCTCCGTGGTGCGCGCGCCGATCGCCCCCCAGGAGACGGTGTCGGCGATGTACTGCGGCGTGATCGGGTCGAGGAACTCGCAGCCGACCGGCAGGCCAAGGTCGAGGACCTGCAGCAGCAGCGCCCGCGCCATTCGCAGGCCCGCGTTGACGTCGCCGGAGCCGTCGAGGTGTGGGTCGTTGATCAGCCCCTTCCAGCCGGTCGTCGTGCGCGGCTTCTCGAAGTAGACGCGCATCACCACCAGCAGCTCGTCGCCGAACTCCCGCGCCGTCTCGGCCAGGTTGCCGGCATACTCGTAGGCCGCCACTGGGTCGTGGACGCTGCACGGCCCGACCACGACCATCGCCCTGTCGTCCGCGCCGTCGAGGACGTTGCCGACTTCTCCACGTCCCCTCACCACGGCTTTTTCCCGCTCTTCGCCCAGCTGCAGCTCCTGAAGCAGCGTCGCCGGCGAGACCAGCTCCTCGACCCGCTCGATGCGCTGGTCGCGAACCCGATCTCGAGTGCCTCCCTGCATCCCGATCATCATTTTGCCTTCACCGCCCTCCATGCTCAAAAATCCTACTTTGGGTCAGCCTCGCCGCACAACGTGCATGCGGGAGGGAAAACGAAGTACGGCGCCCGGCCGAGTGGTATTCAGATGCGGCAGCGAGCCGCGAGGCCGGACGCCTAGCTAAATCGCCAATAGGACTCATACGCACGCGCGAGCCGACCCGGATGGGCGGCGGAGGTACTCGGCGTGACGGTTCGAGTCATCAAGTTCGTTTTAGCACAACTCGGCGATCGTGGCCAGAAACCGATCGTTCTCAGCCGTGGTCCCGTAGGTGACCCGGATGTGGCCGGGGTCGCCGAGCGGGGTACCGGGACGGACCGCGATCGAGCGCTCGGCGAGGCCGGCGACGACCTCGCCCTCATCGGCCTCGCCGAGGTCGACCCAGGAGAAGTTGGCCTGGGTCTCGGCGCTGCGCAGGCCGATCTCGCCCAGCCCCTCCTCGACCCGGATCCGCTCGGCGATCGTGCTCTCCACCCGCCGGACAACGTCGTCCTGGTGCAGGATCGCCTCGGCGGCGGCGGCCTGGGCGAGGGCATTGACGCTGAACGGCTGGCGCACAGCGTCGACCGCGGCGCGAAACTTGGCCGAGCCGACCGCGTAGCCGACCCGCAGCCCTGCCAGGCCGTAGCACTTGCTGAAGGTGCGCAGGACAACGAGGTTGGAGAGCTCGGCGAGCAGGTCGATGCCGGCGTCGGGGTCCTCGACGGTCTGGAACTCGACGTAGGCCTCGTCGAGGGCGATCGTCACGTGAGCGGGGATCCGCTCGCAGAAGGCGGCGATCTCGGCCGTCGGCAGGTAGGTCCCGGTCGGGTTGTTGGGGTTGCAGACGACGACGAGCTGGGTCGCCGCCGTCACCTCCGCCGCCATCGCCTCGAGGTCGTGGACGCCGCCGTCGGCGAGTGGGACGCGGATCTCGCGCGCCCCGGTCAGCGCCGCCAGGTACGGGTACATCGAGAAGGACGGCCAGGCATAGACGATCTCCGAGCCGGGCTCGCAGAGCGCCTCGGCAGCGGCGAGCAGGATCTCGCAGGAGCCGTTGCCGACCGCGATCCGTCCCGGCTCGGTCTCGTGCCGCTCGGCGATGCGGCCTCGCAGCAGCGTCGCGTCGGGATCGGGGTAGCGGTTCATCGCCCCCGCCGCGGCCTGAATCGTCTCGACAACCTTTGGGTGGGGTGGGAAGGGCGACTCGTTGGAGGCGAGCTGGGCGATCTCACCGGCGGCGATCGCCTCCGGCGCCTGGCCGGTCGGCACGCCGGCCTGGTAGCCCGGAATGCGGGCCAGCTTCTCGGCAAAGGTGACGGTCATCCCGCCTATTGTGCAGCGTGGAGGTCGGAGCGGAGCTCCTGGGTGTCTCCTAAGTACGTGTGGGCGGGGGTGTGGCCGACCGGCGCGTAGTAGTGGACCATCGCCCGGATCACCCGTGGCATCGCCCCGGGGACGTCGATCTCGCGGGCGCAGATCAGCGGCACCGACTCGAGCCCGACGTTGCGGGCGGCGACGGCGGGGAACTCGGCGTCGAGGTCCTGGGTCGTGGTGAACATGCAGCTCACCATCGCCTCCGGCCCCAGCTCGTTGCGATCGAGCAGCTCACGCATCAGTGCCTCGGTCGCGGAGACGATCGCCTCGGCCTCGTTTGCGTCCGCCTGGACGGCGCCGCGGACCGCGAACAGTCGTTCCTCGCCCTCGCTCATTCCCACCCCTCGCTCCACCTCACGGGCCTACATCCTTCCAGAGCCTGGCGATCTCGTCGTCGGCGAGCCGTCGGGCCTCGCCCGCCGCGAGCTCCCCGAGCTCGATCGAGCCGAAGCGCACCCGCCGCAGGGCCGCCACTTCGTTACCGACCGCCTCGACCATGCGCCGCACCTGACGGTTGCGCCCCTCGCGCAGGACGATCTCGACCTCGCGCTCGCCGAACCGGCTCACCTCGGCCGGCGCGGTCGGCCCGTCGTCGAGCTCGACCCCGCGCCGCAGCCGCTCCAGGTCCCCTTCCGAAGGCGGCCGTCGCAGCTCGGCCCGGTAGGTCTTCGGCACTTCGTAACGCGGGTGGGTGAGCCGGTTGGCGAGCTCGCCGTCGTTGGTCAGCAGCAGCAGGCCAGTCGAGTCGGCGTCGAGGCGGCCGACCGGGTAGAGGCGCGCCGCGGAGTCGACCAGCTCGACCACCGCGCTGTGCTTGCCGGGCTCACGCGCGGTGGAGACGACTCCCACCGGCTTATTCACCGCCCAGACCTCGCGCGTCTCCACCCCAACCGGGGTTCCGTCGACCCGCACGTCGTCGCCCTCACCGACATCCCGCGCCGGATCGGTGACCATCCTGCCGCCGACCGTCACCCGTCCGGCGGCGACGATCCCCTCGGCTTTTCGCCGTGACGCGACTCCTCCGTGGGCGAGGAACTTGGCGAGCCTCAAGGCTCGGCGCGCTGCTCGCCCGCCTTGAGCAGCCGCTCGCGCAGCTCGCGCTCGTCCTCGGGCGTCGGGTCGAAGCGAGACGGGTCGGGCAGCTGGTCGAGGCCGCTGAGGCCGAAGAGCCGCTCGAAGAGCTCCGTCGTCTTGAAGATCGCGGCGCCGAAGCGCGAGCGTCCCGACTCCTCGATCAGGCCGCGCTCGGCCAGCGTCTGCACCGCAGACTCCGAGGAGACGCCGCGAATCCGCGCCACCTCCGGGCGCGAGACCGGCTGCAGGTAGGCGACGATCGCCAGCGTCTCGGCCTGGGCCTGGGTCAGCGGCGGCGTGCGCGGCTTGGCCAGTAGGCGCCGAGCCGCCGCCTCGCTGGCCGGGTCGCTGGCCAGCGAGAAGCCGCCCGCGATCTCGCGCAGGACCACCCCGCGCTTGCCCTCGGCAAGGTCTTCGCGCAGGAGGTCGATCGCCTCGGCGACCTGGCCCTCCTTCGCCTCAGTCGCCTCGGCGAGGTCAGCGGCGGAGACGGGCTGCGGCGAGAGGAAGAGCAGCGCCTCGATCGTCCGTGCCAGGTCGTTCATGAGGCCACTTTCCTGATCTCGATCGGCCCCAACGGCTTCGACTGCTCCCAAGTGATCTCCCCCTTGCGGTAGAGCTCGAGCAGCGCGAACAGGGTCACCGCCTGAGTGAGCCGGTCCTCGCCGCCGAACTGCTCATCGAAATCGATGCTCGTGCGGCCGCTCAGGGCGTCGCGCAGCGCCTGCAGCCGTTTTTCCAGCGAGACCGTCGGGCGGATGTGCTCGAGGCTCAGCGGCGGCGGGGTCGTCAGCAGATCGCCGAGAGCGACGCCGAGCCGCTCCGGGTCATAAGCGGCGGTGGCGGCCTCGAGCGCAACGCGGCGCAGCTCGGGCGGCAGCGGTGCCGACCGGTACAGGTAGCCGCGCGCAGCCTCGAAGCGCTCGGTCAGCGACGCCGCGGCGTCGCGGTAGCGGCGGTACTCGAGCAGGCGGGCGAGCAGCTCCTCGACCGCCTCCTCCGGCGTCGCCTCCTCGAGGCCCTCGTCGGCCCCCGGCAGGAGCAGGCGCGACTTCAGCTCCAGCAGGGAGGCGATCAGGACGAGGAACTCGGTCGCAACCTCCAGCTCCAGCTCGCCCTCGCGCTCGAGGTGCTCGACGTAGGCGACGACGACCTCGCCCAGTTCGACCTCGAGCAGGCTCACCTCCTCGCGCAGCACGACCGCCAGCAGCAGGTCGAACGGTCCGGCGAAGACGTCGAGGTCGAGATCCAGCTCGGCGACGGTCATTTAGAGATCACAAATTGTGATTTCAAATCCCAAAAAGACATTGGCTTAAGGGTGCCAGGCGCATCGGCCATCCAGCGAATTGCGGAGCTTCTTAAGCAGCTATTTGCGAGCGGGGCCAATGCCCATCCGGTCGCGGACCATGGCGAGCGTGTCCCGCGCTATTGGACGAGCCCTTTCAGCGCCGTAAAGAAGCGCTTTCTCAAGAAACGCCTCATTACTGCGGAGCTGGGCGTAGCGATCTTGCAAAGGCAAGAGGAATTCGGCTACCGCTTGCCCAACGGCTTTCTTAAATTCGCCGTACCCAGCCTCTCCGAATTCGCTCTCGACTTCCACTGGGGGCATTTCCGCGATAACAGCCATGACTTCGATCAAGTTGCTGATGCCCGGCTTTTCTGGGCTACGCATAATCTCTCGTCCAGAGTCGGTGACTGCGCTCGCGAACTTTTTACGAATGGCCTCTGGGTCATCGAGGAGAAAGACAGTTCCGAGTTTGCTAGAGCTGGTGGTCGACATCTTGTCTTTAGGCGACTGCAAATCCATGATCCGCGCGCCGACTTTCGGGATGCGATGCTCGGGCACAACCAGGGTCTCGCCGAAGCGCTCGTTGAAGCGGCGGGCGATCTCCCGCATCAGCTCGACGTGCTGACGCTGGTCGTCCCCGACCGGCACCTCAGCCGCCTTATAGGCGAGCACGTCGGCAGCCATCAACACCGGGTAGAGGAAGAGAGCGGCGGGGATAAGCTCACGCTGCTTGGCCGACTTGTCCTTGAACTGGTGCATCCGCTTGAGGTCGCCATGAGCAGTGACCGCCGAGAGCAGCCAAGTCAGCTCGGTGTGCTCGCGCACATCAGACTGACGGAAGAGGATGCAACGTTCAGGATCCAGTCCTGCTGCTAGCAGGATCGCGGTCGTGTCATACAGACGCTCCCGAAGCTCAGCCGGGTCGTATTCGACCGAGATCGCATGCAGGTCGACGATGCAGAAGATCGCCGGGTCGCCTCGGTCTTGCGACTCGACGTACTGACGAATCGCGCCGATGTAGTTGCCGAGATGCTTGCGACCAGTTGGCTGTATGCCCGAAAAGATGGCGGTGGGACTCATGAACGGCAGCCTATTTCAGGCCGGGGCGGACTCGGCAGCCGGCTTTTGAGCTGAGCTGTCGGTATCGGCGGCGTGGCCGCACTCGCCTGCCGCTGCGGTACCGCGACTTGGGATTGTCTCGACGCGGCGCTTGGGATTCTCGATCCAAAGGCCGGAAACGATGCCGCCGAGGATCATCAAGACGCCGGCGATGCCGATGCCCAGGTGGAAGGCCGAGGTGGAGGCGTCGGGGGCTGCGGCGGTCAGCGGGCCGGAGGCGATCTCGGCGCCGGCGCTGGCGTCGAACTGGGCCGAGATCACGGCGCCGAGCACGGCGATCGCCAGCAGGCCGGCGACCCGGGAGACGCCGTTGTTGACCCCGGAGGCGATGCCAACGTGGCGCTCCTCGACCGAGTCGAGCACGGTCGCGGTCAGCGGCGCCACCGTCGCCGCCAGGCCGAGGCCGAAGACGAGGATGGCGGGCAGCACGTCGGTCACGTAGGCGCCGTCGGCGTCGACCCGCAGCAGCATCAGCAGCCCGATCCCGCCGACGATCGGGCCGGCGCACATCGGCGCTCGCGGCCCCACGCCGGAGGCGATCCTGCCGAAGCGGGGCGAGAGAAAGAAGAGCAGGACCGAGATCGGCGTCGTCGCCAGGCCCGCCTCGAGCGCCGAGTAGCCGGACACCTGCTGGAGGTAGAGGCCGACGAAGAAGAGGCCGCCGATCAGGCCGGCGTAGGCGGTCAACGTGGTCAGGTTGGCGACCGCGAAGTTGCGAACCCTGAACAGAGCGAGGTCGAGCATCGGGTGCCGGGCGCGAGCCTCGCGGAGGACGAAGAGCGCGAAACAGGCCACCCCGCCGACGAGCGGGACCCAGACCAGCGGGTCGCCCCAGCCGTTGGCCGGCTGTTCGATCAGGGCGAATACTGGCCCCGCCAGCCCCGCGGCCGAGAGCCCGACCCCGGCCCAGTCGATGCCGCGGAACGCCTCCGGGTCGCGGCTCTCGCGCACTGCGTGCATCGTCAACGCCACGGTGACCGCGATCAGGGGGATGTTGACCCAGAAGATCGCCCGCCAGGAGATCGCGTCGACCAGGGCGCCGCCGCCGGCTGGGCCGATCACGGTGGCGATCCCGGTCCAAGCGGTCCAGGTGCCGACCGCCTTGCCGCGCGCCGCCCCCTCGAAGGTGGCGGCGACGATCGCCAGCGAGCCGGGCACCAGCAGCGCCCCGGCGATCCCCTGCAGCCCCCGGGCAGCGATCAGGAACTCGTCCGAGGGGGCGAGCGCGCAGAGCACCGAGGTGGCGCCGAAGGCGATCAGGCCGATCACGAAAACCCGTCGGCGACCGAACTGGTCGCCGAGCGAGCCGCCGACCAAGAGCAGCGAGACCATCGTCAGCATGTAGGCCTCGACCATCCACTGCTGGCCGGCAAGACCGGCGTCGAGGTCCTCCGCCAACGCCGGCAGCGCCACGTTGACAACGGTCCCGTCGAGGAAGACGACCGTGGAGCCGAGGATCGTCGCGACCAGCGTCAAGCGCTGTTGGCGGGTCACCGGAGTGAGCTTACGGACCTCCTGTGGGCGCTCATCCGTATTGAAGGCGAGACGATGCGAAGCGGAAGGCTGCATATGAGAGCGCTGTCAGCGACCGCCCTGGCGTTCGCCTGCTCCTGCGCCTTCGCGGTCCCCACCGCGCCGGCGAAGTTCCCCGGCATGTTCGGGGCAAACGGTGTGTCGGCGCCGGGCTCTCC
>Ga0190272_10001189_pt1 | contig 12576 bp, 11 predicted proteins | sample Popmic504T_FD_133746 | JGI IMG/M metagenome (GOLD analysis project Ga0190272, IMG submission 133746) | Populus adjacent soil microbial communities from riparian zone of Shoshone River, Wyoming, USA - 504 T | ecosystem: Environmental > Terrestrial > Soil > Riparian zone | place: USA: Wyoming...
AGCTCGCGCTCGGTTTCGTCAGAAGCCCGCTGCTCGCTTTCCCGATGCTGTTCGGGATCGGTCTCGCGTCGATGCTCATGGTGAACACCATCAACGTCACCATTCAGAACAGCGTTCCCGACGCGCTCCGCGGCCGCGTGATGTCCCTGTATGTCACGGTGTTCGCCGGCACCGCGCCGCTCGGTGGCCTCTTTGCTGGCGCCGTTGCCCAGGCCTTCGGCGCGCCCGTCGCGATCAGCCTGGGCGCCGGACTGGCGGTAATGGTGCTCGTCGTCGTGGCATGGCGTCTGCGTTCGGTTCGCATGCCACCCGCTGCCGGCCTCCGCCCCGCTGCCGGCGTCATGGACCAGCCGGAGCGGATCGCCCAGCAGGCCGCCTGACGCCACCGGCCCGGGTTGTTAGCATGAGCAAGTTCCCGGAGAGTTGACCTTGGCCGACCCCGTCCCCGGCGCACGACCCGACCAGCCGCGCTCGCTGCCGCTGCTCGCCGCGCTTGGCGGACTCAAGCGCGGATTCGCCGCCCTCGGGGTCCGGAACTACCGCCTCTACTGGACGGGCCAGGTCGTGAGCCTGGTCGGCACCTGGATGCAGCAGCTGAGCCTGCCGTGGCTCGTGCTGGCACTCGGCGGCTCGCCGATCCAGCTGGGGTTCGTGGCGGTGCTCCAGTTCGGCCCCTCCATGATCCTCGCGCCGTTCGGCGGCGTGCTTGCCGACCGCATCGACAAGCGCCGCGCGCTGATCGGCACGCAGATCGCCGCGTGCCTGCAGGCCTTCGTCCTGTTCGTCCTGACCGCGACCGGTGTGGTCCAGATCCCGATGGTGATGGTCATGGCATTCGCGCTGGGCCTCGTCAACGCCGTCGACATGCCCCTCCGGCAGGCACTCGCACCGGACCTCGTGCCGCGCAACCTCCTCTCCAACGCGATTGCACTGAACTCGATGGCCTTCAATGCGGCACGCGTCGTTGGTCCCGCCCTGGCGGGGGTGATCATCGCCATCGGGACGGGCGTGACGGGCTCGGCGATCGCCGGTGTGGCGGTGAACCTTGGCATCAACGCGGTGACCTACGCTGGCGTGCTGACGGGTCTGCTGCGCATGGACCCGCGCGAGATTCGTCGTGCGGACCGACCGGAGCGACATCCGCCGGTGCTGGAGAGCCTGCGCGAGGGGATCGCGCACGCCGTCCGCACCCCGCTCGTCCTCTGGTCCCTGGTGTTGCTCGGCGGGATCGCCGCGTTCGGCTTCAATTTCCAGATCCTGCTGCCGCTGTTCGCGACCGGCATCCTGTCCCTTGGTGCCGAGGGCTACGGCGCGCTGTTCGCAGCAATGGGCATCGGCTCGCTGGCCGGCTCGCTGACGCTGGCCTTCATGCACACCCGTCGAGCGGTTCCGCTGATGCTCGGCGGCGGCGCGGTCTTCGCCGGCCTCCTCGTCGGAATCGCATTCTCCCGCAGCGTCTGGGTCGCGGCGCCGCTCATCACCGCCGCCGGCTACGCAAGCATGCTGATGATCAACACCATCAACGCCACCGTGCAGGCCAACGTGACCGATGCGCTGCGCGGCCGAGTGATGGCGCTCTACGTCACCGTCTTTGCCGGTTCCGCACCCCTCGGTGGCCTGTTCGCCGGCGTCGTGGCCGAGACGTGGGGGACGCCGATCGCCTTCCTGGCCGGGGCCGCGCTGTCGGTGCTGACCATCGCGGTGGTGGCGATTGGTCTGCGCGCGGCGCATCGTCGCGGTGGGCTCGGAGTCACGAGTATCGGCAGCCCCGCTGGCAGGGGTGCGATCGGGGCGGCGCCGGACGCGCGCCCGGCCTCAACGGCGCGCTGAGTGCGTCAGGAGCAGGAACTGAAGCTCCTCGAGCGCGGCGGCAACGCTGGCACGCCGCTCGGCAGGAATCGGCTCCAGAAGCTCCCGCGCGGCCCCGAGCAGGTCTCGACGCATGGCGCGCGCCCGGCGCCGTCCGGTCGGCGTCAGCGCCAGGACCACGGCTCGCTTGTCGTTCGGGTCGGTTCCGCGTTCGACCAGGCCGGCATCGGCGAGGGTCGAGGCAAGGCGTGTGACGACGGGCGCCGTCACCAGCAGGCGCCTCGCGACCTCGGCCTGCGGCTGTGGGCCCATCGTGTCGATCATGCGCAGCACGTTGTACTGCTGATAGGTCAGCTCGCTCCAGGTGCGTCGCCGGCGGGCGTGCGCCACGAGATGCCGCATGAGCGGAGCCACCGTGCCGATCAGGCTCGCCTCGAGGCTCGACTCGTTGACCGCGGCGGTGACCTTGCGCGAAGTACCGGAAGGTGGAGCGCTCGAGCTGGCGGGCATCTCGATGGATCGTAGCAGCCCAACGCGGCCGGGTCTGGCGCTGGCCCTGCTGTCCGTGGCGCACGCCGCAATCCATGCCCAGTCGGCGCTCATGCCCCTCATCTACCCGATCGTGATCGTGGAGTACGGGCTCACCGAGCGAGACATCGGCACGTTCATCGCCATCACCGCTGCCGTCGGTGGGTCGATGCAGCTCGCCTATGGCTTCCTGACCCGCTACGTCTCCCGCCCCGCGCTCCTCGCCGGCGGCCAGCTCATCTTCGGGACGAGCCTGATCGTGGCGGGGCTCAGCCAGTCGATCACCCACCTGCTTGCCGCCATCAGCGCGGCGCGCATCGGCGCGAGCCCGCAGCACCCGGTCGGCAACGCGCTCCTCTCAGACGCCTACCCGCAGGAGCGCCGCGGCTTCGCGATCAGCGCACATATCAGCGGCGGGAACGTCGGCACCATCGCCGTTCCATTCGTCGGCGGCGCGCTGCTGCTCGCCTTCGGGTGGCAGGCGACGCTGGCCCTGTTCGGCATTCCCGCACTCGTGATCGGCGTACTGCTGGCGATCTTCGTGCGCGAGGACCATGCCGCGTACCGAGCGCGCGCCCGGGCCGCCGGCTCGGTTGGCCAGCAGCTGCGCCAGGTCGTCGGCCGGCGCGACCTGCGGCTCATCCTGGGAGCGTCCCTGGTCGCGGCCGGTGGTCGAGGGCTCGACATCGTGGCCCCGTTCATGGTGCTCTACCTGTCGGGTCCGCTCGACCTCGACGACGGCACGGTGCGCATGCTCTACGCCCTCCTGCTGGTCGGTGCAGTCGTCGGCCCGATCCTGGCCGGCATCCTGTCAGACCGCATCGGCCGCCGGCCGACCCTCATCACGTACTACCTGCTCTCGGCCGTCGGAATCGTGGCGTTCGTGGCCGCCGGCGCCAACCTGCTCTTCCTCGTGCCCCTGCTCCTTCCCTTCGGCACCGCGGTCTTCAGCGAGTCACCGGTGCTCCAGGCATACCTGGCCGATCGCGCCACCGGCCCGATGCGCGACGTCGCGTTCGCCGTGTACTTCACCTTTGCCTTCGGCATTGGTGCGTTGTGGGCATACGTCATCGGCTTCGTGGTCGAGGCGTTCAGCTATCCGGTTGCGTTCGGGGTGATGGCGGCGTCGTACGTTGCCGCCGCGCTGCTGCTGATTGCCGTCCGGGAGCGTGCCGAGGATGCCGTCGCGTCCTGAGCGGATCAGCAGACGGGGACGCCATCGCAGATCTGGTCGATCCGCTCGTCGAGATCGTCGATGCGCGCCAGCACGTCGTCGATTCGGTCGAGCACCTCGTCGGTCCCAGCGCTTCCGCCCGCCGGCGTCGTGCCGTCACCGGGGGCCGTGTCGGAGCTGAAGGCGACCACCCACTCCTCGATGTCGTTCTCGAGCTCCGACAGGCGCATCGAGAGCTCGCTCATCGGCACCCCGCGCTCGAGCCCCTCGACCTGCTCGCGCAGCGTGACGATCTCGGTGCGGGCCCGGTCGAGGTCGCCGCGCAGCCCGGTCGTCTGCAGCAGCACCAGCGCAAGCACCACGGCCGTGGCGAGCGACAGGATGATCAGGGCGGGGCCGATGGGAGAACGCATCGGCCACAACGTAGCAGGCCGCGAGCCAGCTCAGCGCTGACCGACGAGCACTCCAGCCAGGACGACGATGCCCGCAACCGCGAAGAGCGCCGCGGACCCGAGCCTGACCGCCCGCTGCGGCAGCCTGTTTCCGACCTGTCGACCGACCACCACCGCGACGAGGTTGGCGGCCACCTCGCCGGCCGTGGATCCGATCCACGTCGGAAGCGGACCCTGCGTGGCGGCAAGGGCGAAGGTCGCAAGCATCGTCTTGTCGCCGAGCTCGCTGAGAATGAACGCGCCGGCGACCGTCAGGACGAGGCCGGCTCCCGCCAGTCGTCCGGCGCCGGCGGCATCGGTCACTTCGTCCTCGTCGTCCTCGCCGCGCAGTGTCCATGCGGCGACGGCCAGGAAGGCGATTCCGGACACGACCGCCACGGCCGTGGTCGGCAGCGCGGCGCCGGCAACCGCGCCGATCGCGACGCTGGCGCCCTGGATGATCGCGGCCGCCAGCACCAACCCGAGCACCACGGGACGCGCCGCGTAGCGCGTGGCGAAGGCGAGGATGAGCAGCTGGCTCTTGTCGCCGAACTCGGCAATGAAGATGGCGCCGAAGGCGAGGGCGACCGCACCGACGAATTCCACGCACCGATGCTACCCGCCGGACCACCGCCGGGTGCCCGAACGCCTCCGACCGCCAATCCGGCTGGCCCCGTGACCGGCGAACGGAGCCGGGCAGCGCCGGTTGGGCCATTCGGCGGTCGTTTCGCCACGTGGACTGACCGGCTGACCGCCGACCCTCCGTTCATCGGTCACAAGGCCAATCAGGTTGGCATGTGGCTCACCGCGCGGCGTGCGGTGGCAACGGATCATCCAAGGATCCGTACCTGCATCGGTTGAAGATCCGACCGGGCACTGACCGCCATCGTCCCGCACCACGCGGCTAGAATCGGCGGATGTCGATCGAGGGACGCTACGCCCGCCAGGCCATCGAGAACCTCCTGCGCGAGGACCGCACCTTCGAGCCCTCGCCCGAGTTTCGGGCCGCGGCGCTGCTGAACGACGGGTCGATCCACGAGCGCACCGCGTCTGAGGACGGCTTCCGCGCCTTCTGGACCGAGGAGGGCAATCGGCTCGACTGGATCGAGCCGTGGAACGAGCTTTACACGTGGGAGGCGCCGTACGCGGAGTGGTTCATCGGCGGCAAGCTGAACGTCAGCGTCAACTGCCTGGACCGCCACGTCGCCGCCGGACTGGGTGACCGCGTCGCCTATCACTGGGAGGGCGAGCCGGGCGACACGCGCACCATCACGTACGCCGAGCTGCTCGAGGAGGTGTGCCGCTTCACGAACGCCCTTCGCGCCCTCGGCGTCAGGAAGGGCGACCGGATCGCCATCTACATGCCGATGATCCCCGAGCTGCCGGTCGCCATGCTGGCCTGCGCTCGCATCGGCGCGCCCCACTCGGTCGTGTTCGGCGGCTTCAGCGCCGACGCGCTGGCCGATCGCATCGACGACGCGGAGTGCACGGTCGTCATCACCGCCGACGGCGGCTACCGCAAGGGCGCCACGGTTCCGCTGAAGAAGAGCGCGGACGACGCGATCGGACGGACCTCATCGGTCCAGCACTGTGTCGTCGTGAAGCGCACGGGTGACTCGGTGGAGTGGGACGAGTCGCGCGACCACTGGTATCACGAGCTCATCGCCGAGCAGCCGACGACGGCCGACCCCGAGCCGATGGACTCCGAGGACCTCCTCTACCTGCTCTACACCTCGGGCACCACGGCGAAGCCGAAGGGGATCATGCACACCACGGGCGGATACCTCGCCGGAGTGGCCACGACCCATCGGTACATCTTCGACATCAAGCCGGAGTCCGACGTCTACTGGTGCATGGCCGACATCGGTTGGGTGACCGGCCACTCGTACATCGTCTACGGGCCGCTCGCCAACGCCACGACCGGCGTCATCTACGAGGGCGCCATCGACTTCCCCGACAAGGACCGATGGGCGCAGCTGGCCGCCAAGTATCGGGCCACGATCCTCTATACCGCCCCGACGGCCATCCGCGCGCTCATGAAGTACGGCGCCGATGCGTTCGCGGACGATGACCTCTCCTCTCTCCGCCTGCTGGGCAGCGTCGGCGAGCCGATCAACCCTGAGGCGTGGGCGTGGTACTGGAAGGAGATCGGCGGCGGCCGATGCCCGGTGGTCGACACGTGGTGGCAGACCGAGACGGGCATGATCATGATCACACCGCTCCCCGGCATCACCACCCTCAAGCCGGGGAGCGCCACCTTCCCCTTCCCCGGCGTGGTGGCAGACGTCGTGGACGAGTCGGGCACCTCGGTGCCGATGGGCGGCGGTGGCTACCTGGTGCTTGAGCGACCGTGGCCCGCAATGCTGCGCGGCATCTACGGCGACCCGGAGCGCTATGAGCAGACCTACTGGTCGCGTTATCCGGGGCGCTACTTCCCGGGCGACGGTTGCAAGCGTGACGAGGAGGGCTACTACTGGCTCCTCGGGCGCGTCGACGACGTCATGAACGTTTCCGGCCACCGCATCAGCACCACGGAGGTCGAGTCCGCGCTCGTGTCGCACCCGGCCGTGGCCGAGGCGGCGGTCGTCGGCCGCTCCGACCCGATCACCGGCCAGGCCATCTTCTGCTACGTGATCCTGCGCTCGGGCTTCGAGGCGTCCGAGGAGCTCGGGGGACAGTTGCGGACGCACGTTGCGGAGATGATCGGCAAGTTCGCGCGGCCCAAGCAGATCCTCTTCACTCCGGACCTGCCGAAGACCCGATCGGGCAAGATCATGCGCCGCCTGCTGCGGGACATCGCCGAGCAGCGCAACCTCGGCGACGTGACCACCCTGGCCGACGCGAACGTCGTCAACGCGATCCGCGACCAGTCAGGAAAAGGCGAGGACTGAGTGGGCTCGATCCAGGGATTGCTCCATATGTACACGTGTGATCCGGGGGAGTAGGCTCGACCCGATACCATCAGATCAGCGGGGAGTACCCGAGTGTCCGTGTCCCGAGCCGGACGAGCCGTCATTGCCCTGTCCGTCACGCTCTCTCTCAGCCTGATCGCCGGTCTCGTGCCGGCACGAATCGCGGGCGCCGTCGCGCTCCCATTGCCGGCCTCCATGGCCGCAGTGGGTGACTCGATCTCCCAGGCCGCCAGCACGGCCGGAAGTCTCGGGACCGATGCGCCGCAGAACTCGTGGTCGACCGGGACGAGCACGTCGGTCAACAGCCATTATCTGCGGCTCCTGGCCGCGGGAGCGCCTGTCAGCGGCCAGAACCACAATCGCTCCGTCAGCGGCGCGAAGATGGCGAATCTCAATGCGCAGATGGCGGGCGTGACCGGTCTGCAGCCCGATTACCTGACCGTCCTCATGGGTGGCAACGACATCTGCACGCCAACCGAGGCCCAGATGACCTCGGTAGATGCCTTCCGCACCCAGTTCCAGGTCGCAATGGCGACGCTGCGAGCCGGCAGTCCGGACACGAACGTCTACGTCGTCAGCATTCCACGCGTGATGGGCCTCTACGAGCTCTTCCGAAACAACTTCTGGGCTCGCTTCATCTGGAGCCTGGGCGGGGTGTGCCAGTCGCTGCTCGCCAACCCGGGGTCCACCGCCCAGGCGGACGTGGATCGTCGCGCGCGGGTTGCAGCGCGGAACCAGGCATTCAACCAGGTGCTCGCCGACGTGTGCGCAGCCACCCCGCGATGCCTGTGGGACGGCTGGGCCGCGTACAACACTGGCTTCACCGCATCCGATGTCTCGGGCGACTACTTCCATCCATCGGTGGCCGGCCAGGCCAAGCTGGCGTCGGTCTCGTGGGCGAACGGGTACAGCTGGATCGCCGCACCGCCGCCGAACCAGGCCCCATCCGCGTCCTTCACCGCTTCGTGCGCGGGCATGACCTGCACATTCACCAACACATCGACCGATGCCGACGGCACCATGTCCCATGCCTGGAGCTTCGGCGACGCCGTCACCTCCAACGAGGCGAGCCCTTCGCATACCTATGTGGCCGCGGGACCCTATTCGGTCAGCCTCACCGTGACCGATGACGACTCGGCGACGGATTCAGCGGCGCAGACGGTCACCGTCGTCGCGCCGCCGTCAAACGTACCGCCGACCGCTTCGTTCACCGCGTCGTGCAGCGCGCTGACCTGCGCGTTCACCAACACATCGACCGACGACGGCACGCTGACCCACGCCTGGACCTTTGGCGACGGCACCAGCTCCGCCGTCATCAGCCCATCGCACGCGTACAACGCGGGCGGAACCTTTACGGTCGCCCTCACGGTGACCGATGCGGGCCTCGCGACGTCAACGACGTCGCAGATGGTGACCGTCACGGCGCCGACCATGCGAATTCAAAGCTTGACGGCCACCGCCACGAACGTGAACAACAAGACCTGGCGCGCGACGGTGACCATATCGGTCCGGGATGGGCTGGGGGCCGCCCTTCCGAGCGCGACCGTCAGCGGCAGCTGGACGGTTGGCGCGCCGGACACCTGCGTGACGGGCGCGGCCGGAACGTGCAGTGTCACGAGCGACAACCTGAACCGCAGGAACGTGACGGCGGTGACGTTCACGGTCACGGGCGTCACCCGCGCCGGCTACACCTACACGCCGGCGGCGAACCCGGTGACCTCGGTCGTGGTTCTTCGACCGCAGTAGCCGCCGGCGAGCACCCCCAGCTGCGTCTCAGCAGCCTTCGAGCGTGGTCGGCTGCAGCGAGATGGCGCCCTGGGGGCCCATCCGCGCCGAGAGCCGCACGGCGGTTGGTCCGCCCACGTCGAGTGCCTCCGCCACGATCGATCCCGCGGTGCGCTCGAGCTCCACAGTCCAGATGCCCTCGAGGTCGGCGAGTTCCACGGTCTCGGGGGAGATGTCGGTGATGAAGACGCAGACATCGGTGGTGGCGATCGTCTCGGCGGTCGCGTTGCCGCCGCCGCCGCTCGCGATGATGTTGAAGCACACGTTGCGCTGGTCCTGCGTGTACTGGTCGGCAGCGATCATGACGTCCTCGATATTCGCCTCCACCCCGTCAGAGGAGAAGGTGCCCAGGACGCTGTCGTCGATGGTGAAGAGGAGCCCCGTCTCGTAGATCGGGCCCGGCCCGTCTGGTATCCCGAGGACGTTGGCCGTCGCCCCCATGAGCGGGAAGGCACAGAACGACTCGTCGAGGGCCAGGAGCTCGGCGGCACTGGTGCTTCCTGCCGCGACCGTGAGCGCCACGCAGACTGGAATCTTGGCGCCCCACATCAGCTCAACGGTGGACGAGGCCGTCCGTCCGAGTTGCTCGGTCGGAACGGGCAGGCCGGCCACGACGGCCTCCTCCCCCATCTGAAGGTCCCGCATGTCGAACACCGGCGCGGACGGGAGGCCACACCAGGTGATCTCGGCGCTCGGCGCGTCCGCACGCAGCAGCTGCTCGGTCGGTCCGTGGCCGGCTACCCAGCCGATCTCGTTCGGGTCCGCGACCACCGGATACCAGGTGAAGCCATCGATCTCGACGGGCGCGTCGGACGCAAGGACGAAGACGATCTCTCCACGACCGGCCTCGCCGACCACCGACGCCACCAGCCTTGGGGTCGCGCGGAGGTTGACGCCATCGGTCAGGACCGTTGCCCACTGGCCGGGGAGGAGCGGCGTGGCCGGCTGTGGCCGGAGCGTGGGCGATGGACCGGGGCTATTCGATGGGAGGGCGGCCAACGGCGTCGGGCTCGGCGACGGCGATGGGCTGGCGGCCGACGGTTCCGGCGATCCGGTGGGACTGGCTGAGGGCCCTGCCAGCCCGGGATCCTCCGCGGTGCGCAGCACGGAGGCGCCGACGTACCCGATCAGCCCGATGAACAGGATGCCGCCGGCCGCGATCGCGACGAGAAACCTTCGGCTGGGTCCGGTGGCCGGAGCCTGTGAGCCGAACGTGAGGCGCGGTCCGATCGATGCCGGGTCACGTTCATCGAGGTACGGCTCCGGATTCGCGAAGGACGCCGGATGCGCGTCTTCGAACGCGTCATCTGGCTGCGGGAAGATCGACGGCGGCTCCCCCCGGTCGAATCGGTTCACCTGAGGTCTCCTGGGCGCGCTCGGGCTGGGCTGGGTCCAAGACGCAGGCAAGGGGCATCTTGTCGCGCGCTGGCCAGATTGGCAGGTCCGCGATGCGGTACGACTGCGGTGGAGCGACATACAATCGGCGCATGGCGAATGCGGGCAGCAGTGACGGGGAGCCGACAGAAGCTGCTGCCGAGTACCTCATGACCGTCCGCTACATGCACGGTGAGGGGCAGCCGGTCATCGCCGCACGTCTCGCGGAGCGCATGGGCGTGAGCGCGGCGACGGTGTCGGAGATGGTGACGCGCCTCGTGCGCGAGGGGCTGCTGGCGGTCGACACCGAGACGCGCCAGCTCAACCTGACTGATGCCGGCCGAAGCGCCGCGGAGCGCACATTCCGCCGCCACGCTCTCTCGGAGTGGCTTCTCACCGAGGTGATCGGGCTCGGATGGGCCGATGCCGACGAGGAAGCGCACCACCTGCAGAACGCGCTGAGCGATCGGGTGACCGACCGGATCGACGACCTGCTGGGCCACCCGCCGACCTGCCCGCACGGCAACCCGATCCCGCGAGACGGGCACACGCCGGAGCGGCCGGCCGGTCTTCCGCTCTCGACGGCGACGTCCGGCTCGACCGTGACGATCCTCCGCGTAACGGAGGAGGCCGAGGAGGACGCGCGGCTGCTGACCTTCCTGCAACAGAACGGCGTTCGTCCAGGGCACGTCTTCGAGGTCGCGGAGGTCGCCGACCACATCGGCACCATGACGATGCGGCGGCTCGCCGGCGGAGCCGAGGATGGGCACGAGGTGACGCTGGGGCTGGTCGCCGCGGCGAAGCTGAGGGTGCTCGAGGGACGCGCCGACGAGGCGCTCTTCCACAAGGTCCCCGAGCGCGCCCGCCTCGCGGCGACCGGCTGAATCGGTCTGCTAGGATTCCGGCCAGCATGGTTCGAGATCGAAACAGGCGCGGCGTCATCGCCGCGGTCAACTTTGTCCTGTGGCTCGGCTACATGGTGGTCGGGCTGGCGCTCATCAATGCGGCGCTGCCCACGGTCGGGGGAGAGGGCCCGGAGGGCACGGCGGCCTTCGTGGGCCTTGTCTGGGGCGTCTTCGCGATCGGTCTCGTCATGTGGGCCGCGTCCGACTGAGAGCCCTCGCCCGGGAGCGTGCGCATGACGCTTACGCTAGCCTTGGCCGATGTCCGATCGTCCCCGGTGGCTGATTCCGGCTGCCTTCTTGCTGCTCGGCCTGATCTGGGGCTCGTCCTTCGCCTGGATCAAGATCGCCGTCGAGGAGATCCCGCCCGCGACGCTTGTCGCCTGGCGCATGAGCCTTGGCGCGGTCGCCATGGTCGCGCTGCTCGCGATCCTGAGGATTCCGTGGCCCCGCGACGCTGGCGCCTGGGTGGCCCTCGCGGTGCTCGGGGCGGTCAACGCGGCCATCCCGATCTTCCTGATCAGCTGGGGAGAGCAGTTCGTCGACTCAGGCACCGCCGCCGTCCTGAACTCGCTGACGCCGATCTTCAGCCTCGTGATCGCGGGGCTGGCCCTGCGTACCGAGCCGGTGACCGCGCTCCGGGTCGGCGGGCTCGTGCTTGGCTTCATCGGGGCGGCGATCCTGGCGACCCGTGAGCTTTCGTTGCGCGCCGACCCATCGGGCCTGATCGGCGCCCTCGCCGTCGTCCTTGCCGCGTTTTCCTACGCCGTCGGTGCTTCGTACGCCCGCCACCGGATCGGCCACGACCACCGCTACGTCGTCGCCGGCGGAACGCTCGTCTTCGCGGCGCTCGACATGTGGGTGCTGGCGCTGATCGTGGACGGCGGCGGATTCATTCTGCCCACCGAGCTCAGCACGTGGGTGGCGGTCGTATGGCTCGGCATCCTCGGCTCGTTTGTGGCCTACATCCTGTTCTTCTTCCTCATCGAGACCATTGGGGCGACGTTGGCGACCATGGTCACCTACATCTTTCCCGTGGTGGGCGTCGCCATCGGCGTCACCCTGCTCCATGAGCAGCTCGACGCACGCCTCTTCATCGGCACGATGCTGGTCATCGCCGGCGTGGTCGTGGTGGGCCTTCGTTATGATCCGCGCGTGAGCCGAGTACCGGAGGGTCTTCGGGAGTGAGCGACCCCTGGGATCGGCGCCCGATGCGAGACCCGGACCCCTCGCCGCCGGCCGAGGATCCCAACGAGGTCGCGCGACCACGGCCCGACGACCCGTGGTCTGCCGACGATCCCTGGGGAGAGCGGACGACCCATGCACCATCCGGGTGGACCGACTGGCCGTCGGCCGATGCTGCCGGCGCGGACTACCTTCCCGCCGAGCCGGAGCCCCCGGTACGCGACCCGTGGGCGGAGTCCTGGGACGATGCCGAGGACGAGCCATCACCCGAACCCGCGCCGCCGTCTGCCGCGTCCTCGGCTCCGGAGTCCGGCGACTGGCCACAGCGCGACACGCCCGCCCCCGAGCCCTGGACGCCGTCCCCTGATCCGTGGTCGTCAGTCGACGATGCCGCCACTGAGGTGCCCCGCACTGGCTTGCCATGGCGATCGGAAGGCTCGCCGGACTGGCCGGCTGAACTCGGTCTCTCGGACGAC
>Ga0190272_10001190_pt1 | contig 12576 bp, 11 predicted proteins | sample Popmic504T_FD_133746 | JGI IMG/M metagenome (GOLD analysis project Ga0190272, IMG submission 133746) | Populus adjacent soil microbial communities from riparian zone of Shoshone River, Wyoming, USA - 504 T | ecosystem: Environmental > Terrestrial > Soil > Riparian zone | place: USA: Wyoming...
CTGCTGCTCGCGGTCGGGATCGCAGCCCTCGGCGCCGCGAAGAACACGCGGGGCGCGGCGCAGTCGGCGGCAGACCTCGGCGCCCTCGCCGGAGCGACCGCCCTGCGGGACGGCTTCGATCCGTGCGGGACGGCGGACGCCGCCGTGGTGCGCAACGGCGGCGAGATCGCGTCGTGCGAGGTGCTTGGCGGAGGTGTGGTGCGGGTGGTGGCGACACGGGCACCGGCCGGGGTGAACGGGGCGTTCGGCGGAGCGCTGGGTCCGGCGCGGGCGTCCGCGCGGGCGGGACCTCGGGTGGGTGAGGTGCCAGGATCCGGAGCGGAAATCGGATGACACGTGTTCGCTACGGCTCGTAGTATCTCTGCTATGAAGAGTACGGAGGATGCGATGGACGCTCAGGATGCGCCTCCGCCGTCGGGCGACGTGGCGCTCGACGTGCGTGACCTACGAATGCGGTACGGGACGAAGGACGTGCTCACGGGGGTCTCGTTCGTGGCGCACCGGGGCGAGGTTCTCGCCCTGCTCGGGCCGAACGGCGCGGGCAAGACCACCACCATCGAGATCCTCGAGGGCTTCCGCATGCGGTCGGCCGGCGAGGTGCTGGTGCTCGGGGAAGATCCCGCACATGCCGGCGAGGCCTGGCGCGCGCGGCTGGGCGTGGTGCTCCAGTCATGGCGTGACCACGGCCGGTGGCGGGTGCGGGAGCTGCTCGGCTACCTCGCCCGGTTCTACGCCCCCTACTCGACCGCTGAGGTCACCCGGCCGTGGGACGTGGACGAGCTGATCAAGGTGGTAGGGCTCGCGGAGCACGCCAACGCCAAGGTACAGACGCTGTCGGGCGGGCAGCGGCGGCGCCTGGACGTGGCGATCGGGATCGTGGGGCGGCCGGAGCTGGTGTTCCTCGACGAGCCGACGGCGGGCTTCGACCCGCACGCCCGCCGGGAGTTCCACGACCTGGTGCACCGCCTGGCGGACTTCGAGAACACGACGGTGCTGCTCACCACGCACGATCTCGACGAGGCCGAGAAGCTGGCCGACCGGATCCTCGTGCTCGACCACGGCACGATCGTCGCCAACGGTTCCGCGGAACAGCTTGCGCGCGAGCTGACCACCCAGGCCGAGGTGCGCTGGACGTCCGAGGGACACCGGCACATCCATGCCGTGACCGAGGGCGACCCCACCGGTTTTGTCCGCGGGCTGCTGGCAGGCGACCCCGACGTCACCGACCTCGAGGTCAAGCGGGCCAGCCTGGAGGACACGTACATGTCGCTCGTCCACCGGGCAGAGACCGACCACACCGAGTCCAACCGATCCGAGCAGTCCGAGTCCGAGTCCGGGCAGTCCGAGTCCGAGAAGTCCACGTCCGAGCAGACCGAGGAGGTGCAGTCATGACCACGACCACGCGGACCGACGCACGATGGGTGGCTGTGCGCGCCGGACTGTCCAGGGGCTGGCTCGAGACCAAGTACTCGATCCAGGAGCCGGGCGACCTCATCTGGAACCTGGCGTTCCCGGTCATCTACCTGGTGGTCCTGCTGTTCATGCGGGGCAGCACCGTGCCGGGCACGGAGTTCGCGCTCGGAGCCATGGTGCTGCCGAGCCTGGTCGGCATGTCGATCGGGTTCGGTGGGATGACGGGTCCGGCCAGCACTATCGCTGTCGACCGGGAGGACGGCACGCTCCTGCGGGCGAAGGCGACGCCCAACGGGATGATCGGCTACCTCGTCGGCAAGATCCTGATGTTCGCGCTGACCACGCTGGTGAGCCTGGTCGCCCTCGTCATCCCGGCGTTCACTGTCGCGGGGGACCTGCGGCTGGACGCCCGCACCTGGGTACTGCTGATCCTGATCTTCCTCGTCGGGATGCTCGCCACCGTCCCGATCAGTGTTGCGCTCGGCTCGCTGCTCAAGCGCGCCTCGCAGTCCGGGCTGCTGTTCCTCGGGTCGATGCTGCTCATCGTCCCGTCCGGGATCTTCTATCCGATCACCGCGCTGCCCGAGTGGCTGCAGTGGGTGGGGCAGGCATTTCCCTACTACTGGCTCGGGCTGGGCGCCCGGTCGGCAATGCTCCCGGAAACCATGGCGTCGGCGGAGATCGGCGAGTCGTGGCGCACGTTCGAGATGTTCGCGGTGCTCGGCGTCTGGGCGGTCGTGGGTATGGTGCTCGCGCCGATCGTGCTCCGCAGGATGGCTCGGCGAGAGTCGGGCTCCACGGTGGCGGCGGCACGGGAGCGCTACATGAGCCAGGGGTACTGAGTTGGTGGCAGAGCAGTCCGACGTCGTCCACAACCGCATAGCGATGCTGCGCGCCGAGCGGGGGATCTCGCGGCGTGAGCTGGCGGAGGCGCTCGGGGTGCACTACCAGACCGTCGGATACCTCGAACGCGGCGAGTACAGCCCGTCGTTGCACCTCGCGCTGCGGATCGCGGAGTACTTCGACGTCGCGGTCGAGGTGGTCTTCTCGACGACCCCGTTCAAACGCCTGGGCGCATAGGCCGCCCACAACCACGGTCTACCTGCGGAGGTCAGCGGACGTCGGTGCGGGCGGCCTGGGGGTCGTGGGACAGGACGGCGTCCAGCAGCCGGATCGCCGCCGCCTTGTCGAGCGGCGCGTTGTACGAGCCGCACTTCGGTGACTGCACGCACGCCGGGCACCCGTCGGCGCAGGTGCAGGCCGCTATCGCGTCGCGGGTGGCTCGCAGCCACGTCGCACCCAGGTCGTAGGCCCGCTCCGCGAAGCCGGCGCCGCCGGGGTAGCCGTCATAGACGAACACCGTGGCCTCGCCGGTGTCCGGGTGCAGCTCGGTCGACACCCCGCCGAGGTCCCAGCGGTCACACGTCGCCAGCAGCGGCAGCAGTCCGATCGACGCGTGCTCGGCGGCGTGCAGTGCGCCCGGCGTCTGCTCGGGGGAGATGTCGGCGGCGCGCAGCACGAACTCGGGCACCGACCACCAGACCGCGACGGTCCCGAGGGTGTGCTCGGGCAGCTCGAGCTGCTCCGTTCCGAGTACCTGCATGTCCGGGATACGGCGCCGCTGGAAGCTCACGACCTGCGACGTCACCTCGACCGGGCCGAGTCCCCAGGTGACCGGCCCCCACTCCCGGGTGACGAGGTCGTGGCCGGGGCCGTCCTCGCCGTCGGCAGGCGCGGCGCCGTCGGCCTGTGCGGCGCCGTCGGACTCCCTGGCGCCCTCGCCCCAGCCCTCGATAGCCACCGACATGACCGACCGGGACCACGTCCCGTAGTCGAGCCGGCGTCGCTGCACGACGGCGGCGTGGTCAGCGAGGTCGAGGTGCGTCACCACGTAGGTGGTGCCCTGGTGCACATAGACGGCGCCGTCGTGCACCTGGCCGTCCGCGGATGACGCGTCGACCGTACCGAGCATGCGACCCGTGCCCTGCTCCACCACGCGCACGGCGGACCCGCCCGCTCCGCGCAGGTCGGTGAGCCCGGCGGCGCCCTGGTGATGCGTCCAGTACCACCCGGATGCCCGACGGCGGAGCGCGCCCCGGGCGACCAGCACCTCCAGGATGCCGCGCACGTGGGTGGGATCGCCGAACGCGGCCAGGTCCTCGGACCGCAGCGGCGCCTCCTGGGCCGCCGCGCACAGGTGCGGGGCGAGCACGTGCGGGTTCGCGGGATCGAACACGGTGGCCTCGAGCGGTGCGTCGAACACCGCCTCGGGGTGGGTCACGAGGTAGGTGTCGAGCGGGTCCTCGCGCGCGACGAACGCGACCAGGCCGTCCGCTCCCGCACGCCCGGCGCGGCCCGCCTGCTGCCACAGCGACATGCGCGTGCCCGGCCACCCGGCGATGAGCACCGCGTCGAGGCCGGAGATGTCCACGCCCAGCTCCAGCGCGTTGGTCGTCGCGAGGCCGAGCAGCTCGCCGGTGCGGAGTGCCTGCTCCAGCTCGCGGCGCTCCTCCGGGAGATAGCCGCCGCGGTACGCCGCGATCCGGCGTGCGGCGTCGGCGTCCGCGTGACGCAGGTGGTCACGTGCCTGCTGGGCCACGGATTCCGCGCCGCGCCGGGACCGCGTGAACGCGAGGCTGCGGGCGCCGGCCGAGGCGAGGTCGGCGAGCAGGTCGGCGACCTCGGCCGTGGCGGACCGGCGGGGGTGCTCCGGCGGGGTCTCGGCTGCGACGGCCTCGGCCTCCGGGTCGGCCTCGGGCGCTGGCCGCCAGCCGACGATCTCGGGCGGCTGCCACAGCACCACGGTGCGGCGTCCGGAGGGCGAGGCGTCGGCGGTGACGGCGGTGACGTCGTCGGGCGCGACGCCGATGAGACGGGCCGCGCTGACGGCGGGCTCCGCCGTCGTCGCGGAGGCCACGACGAACGTGGGCGAGCCTTCCCCGTACCGCGCCGCGAGGCGCGCGAGCCGGCGGAGCACCAGCGAGACGTGCGCGCCGAAGACGCCGCGGTACGCGTGTCCCTCGTCGACGACGACGTACCGCAGGCCCTTCAGCAGCCGTGACCAGCGGCGATGGTTCGGCAACAGGGCGTAGTGCAGAAAGTCGGGGTTGGTCAGGACGACGTCGGCATGGTCCTGCACCCACGAGCGCTCCTCGCGCGAGGTGTCGCCGTCGCAGGTCGCGACACGCACGTCCCGGGTGCCCGCCGCGTCGAGGAGACGCTCGAGGGCGCTGAGCTGGTCGGCGGCCAGCGCCTTGGTGGGGCTGAGGTAGATGGTCGTGGGGCGGACGTGTGCCGACTCGATGTTCCCGGGGTCGAGCGTCGCGGCGGCCGCGGCGGTTCGGACGGCGGACAGCGCGGGCAGCCAGAACGCGAGCGACTTGCCCGACCCGGTCGACGTCGCCAGCGCGGTGTGCCGGCCCTGGTGGACGAGGTCGGCGGCCACGGCCTGGTGCGTCCACGGCCGCTCGACGCCGAGCCGCCGGTACCCCTGCACCACCGTCGCGTCCGCCCAGTGGGGCCAGTCGGCGTGCTCCGCCGTCCGCTCCGGAAAGACGCGCGACGCCGTCAGCCGCTCGGCGCGCACGCCACCGGCGAGGAGCACGTCGAGGAGGGGGTGGGTGGAGACGTCGGGCACGCTGGACAGTCTTGCACCCGGCCGCCGGCCGCCGGTCAGCGGCCGGCGGCCGGCGGACCAGCTCAGTCGCGGAAGGTCTCGATCCGCGCACCGAGCTCGATGAGTCGTTCGGCCAGCTGCTCGTAACCGCGGGCGATGATGTCGACGTCGCGCAGTACCGACGTCCCGGTGGACGCGAGCATCCCGAGGAGGATGACCACGGCCGGTCGCAGTGCCGGCGGGCAGCTCACCTCGGCGCCACGCCAGCGCGTCGGGCCGTTGATCTGGAGCCGGTGGGCGTCCATGAGTCGCACGTCCGCGCCGAGGCGGGTCAGGTCGGTGAGGTGGATGGCCCGGTTCTCGTAGACCCAGTCGTGGATGAGCGTGCTGCCGGTTGCCCGCGCCGCGATCACGGCGAAGAACGGCAGGTTGTCGATGTTCAGCCCGGGGAACGGCATCGAGTGGATCTTGTCGATCGGCGCGCGCAGCTCACTCGGGTGGACCGTGACATCGACCAGCCGGGTGCGCCCGTTGTAGGCCACGTACTCCGGGCTGAGGGTGTACTTCTGGCCCATCTCGGCGAGCGTGGCGAGCTCGATCTCCATGAACTCGATCGGTACCCGCGCGACGGTGATCTCGGATCCGGTCACGATGCCGGCCGTCAGCAGGCTCATCGCCTCGACCGGGTCCTCGGAGACCGTGTACTCGACGTCGTTCTCGAACCTGGTGCGGCCCTGGACACGCAGGGTGGTGGTGCCGATGCCTTCGATCCGCACGCCGAGCAGCTCCAGGTAGAAGCACAGGTCCTGGACCATGTAGTTGGGGCTGGCGTTGCGGATGGTCGTCACGCCGTCGCGGCCCGCGGCCGCCATCAGCGCGTTCTCGGTCACGGTGTCGCCTCGCTCGGTGAGGACTATCGACAGGTCACCGCTGCCGGGCGTGACCCGCGCCTGGTAGTGGCCGGCCGTCGCGGTGACGTCGAGCCCGAACGGGCGCAGCGCGATCATGTGCGGCTCGACGGTGCGGGTGCCGAGGTCGCAGCCACCGGCGTACGGGAGCTCGAACGTCGGCTCGAGCCCCAGCAGCGGGCCGAAGAACATGATGATCGAACGCGTCCGCACTGCTGCGTCAACGTCGATGGCGGCCAGGTCGAGCGACTCGGGTCGGACGATCTCGAGGTCACGCCCGTTCGGCGCCCACGTGGCGCTCACGCCGATGGAGCGCAGCACGTCGAGGATGCGATCCACCTCGACGATCCGGGCGACGTTCCGCAGCACCGTCCGACCGTGGTTGAGCAGCGAAGCGCACAGCAGGGCCACGGCGCCGTTCTTGGACGAGTTCACCTCGATCCGGCCCGAGAGCTGGTGCCCACCATCGACGCGCAGGTGCGTGCGCTTGGGCGCGCCGACGGTGATCAGCTCGGAGTCGAGGGCGGCGCTGATGCGGCCGATCATCTCAAGGCTGAGGTTCTGCGCTCCCTGCTCGATCCGGTGCACGGCGCTCTGACTCGTGTTGAGCCGTTCGGCGAGCTGTGCCTGGGTGAGTCCGCGGTGTTGCCGGGCACCTCGGACCAGGGCACCTACCTGGGCGGCGCCGACGGCGGGGATCGATCCGGTCAGTGGGCGTTCTGTGCTTGCGGTAGTCACGGCATGACCGTAACTCATATATGAGATACGGCGCACGTGGAGCTGATCACAGGTCGAAGAGCGTCGGCTGCTTCAGGTAGACGCCCTCCGTCTCCAGCATGCGCAGCTTGGTACGCGGGCCACCGCGAGCGGAGAACCCGCCGAGTCGGCGGCCCGCGGCCAGCACGCGGTGACACGGCACGATCGGTGGGAACGGATTGCGGCCCATCGCCTGACCCACGGCCTGGGCGGCGCCGGGTGCGCCAAGCTCGGTCGCGACCTCGCCGTAGGTGCGGGTCTCTCCCGGCGGGATGGCGCGCACGATCTCGTACACCCTGCGGTCGAAGTCGGGGACGGCGCTCATGTTCAGCGGGACCTCCGCGAGGTCCCCGACGCCGTCGTCGAGCAGGCGGGTCAATGCTGTGACTGCTGGGGCTACCGGAGCGGGCGGAGCCTCGACGGCTCCCGGGTACCAGCCGCGCACGGCGCCACGCACCTGGTCGGCGCCGCCGTGTGGCAGCGCCGAGCCGACGATCTCCGCGTCTTCGTTCCAGACGAGCGCGCACTCGCCGATCGCCGTCGGGATCACCGCGAACTCGAGCCTGTTCCGGTCCATGCGCCACACGATAGGCGGGCTAACTGACGTTGGTGATGCCAGTCAGTCGCTCACCGCCAGATCGAGGCGATCGGCATCGCCCAGATGCGGTCTCCCAGCGGGTACGTCGAGTCACCCGTGTGGAAGATGACGCCTCGCTTGAACGACTGGCCGAGGGAATCTCGTAGCCATTCGAGGTGTCGCGCTGCCTGCGGTTTCACCGCGTTCGCAGCCTTGATCTCGATGCCGACGACGGTGCCCCCCGGACCCTCCAACAGGAGGTCGATCTCGTGGTGCCCATTCGAGTCTCTGAGATGGAAGGCGTCTATGCGGGGATGGCTCAGAGCCACGAGAGGGAGGATCTGCGCGGCAACGAACGTGTCGATGATCCGCCCGAGGAGGTCGCCGCTCGCAAGGATGGCGTTCTTGTCGACGCGGAGCAGGCCGGTCGCGAGGCCGGTGTCGGCCAGGTACAGCTTCGGTGCTCTGACGAGCCGTTTGAGACGGTTCGAACTCCATGCGGGGACGCGCTCGATGATGCGAAGATCGTCAAGCAGGTCGAGGTAGGTGCTGGCGGTCCGGCCGTCGACGCCGGCTGCCTCCGTCAAGGTCTTGGCCTGCGGTACACCGGCGGTCGACAGAGCGACGGCGTGGAGCAACGCCGCCAGACGATCGGGCGAGCGCACCTCTGCGAGATCTGCCACGTCCCGGTGGACAAGTTGATCGACGTATCCGGGGTACCAGGCACCACGGGCGCGTTCGGTGAGGTGGAACGCCTCAGGGAACCCGCCCTGGATCGAGTACTCGACGTAGTCGACCACGGTCGGTGCGGACCGCAGCGTGGCTGGCAGTGGGTCCTCGTCGGCGAAGAGTCTCGGAAGTAAGTTCGTGGCGTCCGGTGAGGCCTCGATCTCGCCTCGGGCGAGGCTGTGCATCCGAAAGGGGACGACGCGCCCCGTCCCTGGCCAGACAGCTCCGGTTCGGCGAGCGCGCACGCTGCCGGTGATCAGAAACCGTCCGCCTCCGGAACCTGAGTCGACCGCCCGCTTGATTGCGGCAAGCGACTCCGGGACTTCCTGCCACTCGTCGACCAAGGTGGGGAAGTCCTGTACCGCGAGCATGGCATCGGGCGCTGCTGCGAAGGCCCGAGCGCGCTGTTCGTCGTCCAGTCGCAAGATCGACGATGCGCGTCGGGCGGCCGTCGTGGTCTTGCCGCATGCGCGTGGCCCAGTGAGCATCACCGCTGCCAGCTCGGGGAACACGTCGTCGAGGACGGAATCGATATATCGCTCCACATAGGCCGCCATGCCACACCTCCTGATGTAGTTCTAGCACGCACTCTAATGTAGTTCTAGCACACGCGCTGATGTAGTTCTAGCACGGGCTCTGATGCACTTTTAGCACAGCGTTCGATGGCGTCCGATGCACGCTCGCCGGGTGCCGCTAGGTGCGAGATTGGCCCGGCAATACTGGTGCCGCGCGCCCGCGCACCCGAACTCGGCTGGAGCTGAGGCGCAGGCGCGTGCGGTGATCGCGCAGCTCGGGTGGTAGGTCAAGCGGCCCGGACGCCGAACGCACGGCGTACCTGGGCCGGCCTCGAGCCGGGCGAGCACCCGGCTCACGCGCACCCGGTTGCGGAACCTGGTGAGGCTGCTGCCGGTCGCCGCCTGGAACACCCGGCTCAGGTGCGTGGGCGACACGGTGCGGGTCGTGGCGTGCTCGGACGAGCATCGCGGGTGGTCCGCCGAGGAGCTGGGACCGACCCAAGCGCCGAGCAAGGATCTTCAAGACGTCACCGTCCCCGCCGTCGGACCCTGAGGCCATGCGGAAGCCCCTGCTCCTCGCGGTACTCCTCACCACCCAGATGATGGCCTCGATGGACGGCTCGATCGTCAACGTCGCCCTGCCCGCGATCCAGCGGGACCTCGCCGCGACGGGCGCGACGCAGCAGCTCGTGCTCTCGGGATACCTGGTGGTGCTCGGGAGCCTCATCGTCACGGGGGCGCGACCGGGAGACCTGTTCGGGCACCGCAGGGCGTTCCAGTGGGGACTCGCGGTGTTCACCATCGCGTCGCTCGCCTGCGGCCTGGCGCCGACGCCGGTCACCCTGGTCGCGGCCCGCGCGGTGCAAGGTGCGGGGGCGGCTGCTCGACCTTGTCGTGCTCCGTCCCCGCGGCATGAAGCCGGGCCTGCTCGCGTGCGCCGTCGTGATGGGCTGCTATGCGGTCCTGCTCTTCACCTTCACGCTGTACGTGCAGGACGACCTGGGCTGGACGCCGCTCGCCGCGGGCCTCGCGTTCCTCCCGTACACGATCGGGTTCGGCGCCATGAGCCTGACCTGGGCGCGGATGCCGGAGCGCGTCATCCGGGCGTTGCCGGTGGCGGGACCGATCGTGGTGGCGGTCGTCGTGTCCGTGGTCGCGACCGGGGCATCACCGTGGATTCTCGCGCCACTGCTCGTGCTGGCGGGGGCGGGCCACGCGGCCGGCCACAGCCCGCTGATCGCGGGGCTGTCCGACCTGGTCCCGGCCCGCCGGGTGTCCGCGCTCTCGGCACTCAACACCACCGGTCCCCTCGTGGCGCAGACGGTGGCGATCGCCGCGATCGGCGGGATCTACCTGGCATCGGGGCCGGCCTGGGCACTCGGCACGACGGCGGTAGCGCTGCTGGTCGGGGCGGGATGCGCGGCGGTGGCGCGGCGGGCGGCCCCGCCGGCGGACACCCCGGCCGACGCCGCTGCCGACCCCGACACGACCGAGCCGGTCAGTCGGTGACCCAGCGGGCCGCGAGGTCGCTGGCCTTCTCCGCGGCGTCCGGTCCTTTGCTCGCTGTCGCCGCCATGTCCCGTGCCGCGGCCAGACCCTCCGCGTAGCCGACGGCGTAGGTCGTGACCGGAGCGGCAGGCCGGGCGACGGCGTGCGCGGCGTCGCGGGCGAGGTCGAGGACCGCCCCGACGTCGACCGTCCCGGGGGGAAGACCGAGCTCGGCCTCCAGGGCCTGCACCCAGCTGTCGAGGTCTGCCATCTCGTGTCCTTTCGCCGGTCTTCGCCGGTCAGCGGTCTCGGTCAGGTCCCCGGCCGGCGACGCGCGCGCCGAGGCGGGCCGCGTCGGCAGGGGTGTCGATGTCGTCGCTCCAGCCTGCCCGGTCCGGGACCTCGACGCAGCGAAGCGCGCCGACCAGGTGCTTCATCGGCGCCCCGTCGGTCTCGATCCCGTCGAGGGCGGCGTCGAGGGCCGCACGGCGGTACAGCCCGACCAGCCACTGGGCCCGGCCGTCGCGGACCAGGTAGGCGCCGTCCACCGGTTCACGTGAAACGGCCTGTTCCAGGAGCCTGATCGCCCTCGCCGCGCGCGGCACGTCCACGGCGAGGAGCAGCACCCACGGCGCGCCGGAGTCGGACAGGGCGCGCAAGCCGGCGGCGAGTCCCGCGACCGGCCCGCCGAACGGCGGGTCCTCCCTGGTCAGGCCGGGTGCCGGGCCGGCATAACCCGACGCCGGATCGCGGACCGGCAGCGCACCCGCCAGCTCCGGCGGGCCCACCACCACGACCCGACGGGCACGCGCACTCGCGGCGAGCGCGCGGTCGAGCAGCCGCGCGCCGTCGACGACGAGGCCCGCCTTGGACGTGCCGTCCAGGCGCGAGGCCCGGCCGCCGGCCAGGACCACGGCGTCGTACGCGATCTCGCGCATCCGCGCGGTCATCGCAGCATCAGCACCTGGACGAGGTCGCCGGTGCGCACCTTCTCGACGTCGGGCGGGACGAGAGCCAGACCGTCGGCCGTGGCGAGCGCGGACAGGGCGTGGTGCGAGCCGCAGGGTTCGGCGGCGCCGTCGGACACCCGTACCGGGAGCACCTGGAGCTTGCCCGCCGGGCTCGACCACGCCACGGCGGCCGGGAGGGGACGGTGTACTCGGCCAACGAGGTAGCGCAGAGCTAACTCTGCTCCCTCTGCGTTACCTCCTTGGCCGGGTAAACCCTCCCCCGCGATCCCCAGCCCGCGGAGCCGGTCGATCGCCGGGCGCGCGAAGAGCTCGAAAGACGCGTACGCACCCACCGGGTTGCCAGGCAGCGCGAGCCACGGCACGCCGCCCCAGCGGGCCAAGGCCTGCGGCTTGCCGGGCGACATGGCGACCGTCGCGACGTCGACGGCCGTCGCGCCGGCGCCGTCCTCGTCCCGCGCCGACGGCGCCGCCAGGACCTCCCGCACCACGTCCGCGGCGCCGGCCGACACGCCCCCCGCGGTCACGATCAGGTCGACGCGCGGCCCGTCCCCGGCAGCACGGCCGTCGAGCGCCGCGCGAAGGGCCGCCGGATCGTCGGAGACCGGTCCGAGCCGGACGACGTCGGCCCCGGCCGCGCGGGCGGCCGCCGCGAGCATCGGCCCGTTGGAGTCCGTGATCTGCCCCGGCCCGAGCGCCACTCCGACCGGCACCAGCTCGGAGCCGGTGGAGATCACGGCGACCCGCGGACGGCGTCGGACGGGAACGCGCACCGTGCCCGACGCCGCGAGCGCGCCCACCAGCACCGCCGTCACCCCGGTCCCGGCGCGCGCGAGCAGCTCCCCCGCGCAGACGTCCTCACCGGCATGCCGGACGTGCGGCCGCGGCCGCCGGGCCAGCGTGACCGAATCCTCCGCCCGGGGTGCGCCGGCGACGAACCGGCCGGTCGACGTGTGCTCGACGGGGATCACGGCGTCCGCGCCCGGTGGGAGCGGGGCGCCGGTCATGATCCGCACGGCCTCCCCCGGGGCGATCCCGGCCACCTCGCCCGGTCCGGCGGCGACGTCGCCCGCCACGTGCAAGGTCACCGAGCCGCCACCGGGCGGAAGGTCGGCCAGCCGCACGGCGTACCCGTCCATCGCGGCGCTGTCGAAGGGCGGGACGGAGACGGCGGCGTACAGGTCCTCGGCGAGGACCGAGCCGTCGGCGTCCGCCAGATCCAGAGAGACCACGGGCAGCGGTGCGACGAGCGCGAGCACGCGCTCGATGTGCTCGGTGACGCTCCGCAACCTGGACTCCATGAGACGACGCTAGGCGAGCCGCGTTCGGACGGGATTTCCTGACTCTCACAATGCGGTATCGCTCATTGTGAGCGCACGATCTCTTGACATCAAGATATCCGCTGGGAAGGGTGGCCGCCATGAGGCTTCACCACGTGCAGGTCACCTGCCCGCCCGGCGGCGAGGATGCCGCCCGCCGCTTCTACGCCGACGGCCTCGGCCTCACCGAGGTCCCGAGGCCCGAGGGGCTCGCGGGCCGGGCCCTCTGCTGGTTCCGCGACTTCGACGAGGAGGGGCGGACGACGGCCGAGATCCACGTCGGCGTC
>Ga0190272_10001191_pt1 | contig 12572 bp, 10 predicted proteins | sample Popmic504T_FD_133746 | JGI IMG/M metagenome (GOLD analysis project Ga0190272, IMG submission 133746) | Populus adjacent soil microbial communities from riparian zone of Shoshone River, Wyoming, USA - 504 T | ecosystem: Environmental > Terrestrial > Soil > Riparian zone | place: USA: Wyoming...
GCTGCTGGTCGTCGCCGCGGTCGCCGTCGGTGGGCTCGGCGCGTGGTTCCTCACCGAGGCGTCCGCCGCCCGGTCCTCGGCGGCCTCCCGCAACACCGCACTGGTGGACACCGGCACCACCGCCGAGGTGAGCGCGGCCGTCACGAACTCGCTGAACAAGGTGTTCTCCTACTCTTATGACAAGCCGGAGGTCACCGAACGGGCCGCCGCCGAGGCGCTGCGCGGCCCCGCGCTGGACACCTACGACCGGCTGTTCGCCCAGGTGCGCGAGCTCGCCCCGCAGCAGAAGATCGTCCTGACCACCCGGGTGGTGCATCTCGCGGTGCAGAGCATCACCGGGCAGCGGGCGCAACTGCTGGTGTTCCTGGACCAGTCGGCGACCAGGGCGGACAACAACACCACCAGCACCGGCGCCGCCCAGCTGTCGGTCACCGCCGAACGCGACGGCGACACCTGGGTGATCATCGACCTGACGCCCCGTTGACGGCGGAGAACTAGTGTCATGTCACAAGTCGATCAGAAACAATTGTACCGGGAACAGAAAAAACGCGCCGTTCCCAAAAATGGACACCAGGGTTCTTGTGTTCAACATTACCCGCCGGTAATCTCGCGTTCAGCAGCGCGTGACTGTCGGGGCACAACAGCTGTGGACGTTTCGCCGATCAATGGCCCGCCGGCTTCACCGCAACGCTCTCGCAGTGGTGTCAATTGCGTGGGTCAGCGGCCGGAAGCGGCTGGTCGGTCGACCGCGAGCGGCAGCATCGAGATCCGGCGACGGCGCGCTGCCGTCCATCGGTGCCGGATATCGCCTTGGAGGAATTGATCAATATGCGCAGACGACTATTGGGCATTCTCGCGGCCGGCGCAGTGACGGCCGTTGTCGCCGTAATGGGTGCTGTTCCGGCCGGTGCGGCGACCTGGACGGTCGGCCCGACGCCGCCGACCGGTCCGTTCACGTTCAACGGTTCGGCCGGCCAGACGGTCCTGACGGACACCACGACCGGGACACAGCTGACGTGCAGCTCGTCCACGGCCACCGGCGCCGCCACCCGCGGCTCCGGCCAGGCGGGGCCGGGCATCGCCAGGATCACCAGCACCACCTTCTCGAACTGCGTCGGCCCGCTGGGCATCATGTTCACCGTGCAGCACGTCGGCACCTGGCTGCTCAACGCGGTGACGCCGACGGCGACCGGGGCGAACGGGACGATCACGGCCGTCCAGGCGAGGCTGTCCGGCTCGCTGTGCTCGGCCACGGTCAGCGGCTCGGTGCCCGTCAGCTTCATCAATTCCAACAACGCGACCCCGCCGTCGCAGGCACAGCTGCAGGTGCTGCCGACCAACCCGGGCACCCTGACCATCACCAACGTCAGCGGGTGCTTCGGCCTGATCAACAACAACGACAAGGCGTCGTTCCGGGGCACCTACAACATCACCAACCCGGTTCCGCTGCGGATCACCAGCCCGTAGCGGCACGTTCTGCCAGCTCCACCAGGACCGCCCGGCCGGCACCCCGGCCGGGCGGTCGCCCCGTAGGGACACGGCGAAGGGGAACGTATGCGAGGCGGCGGCAGGTCCGCGGTGCTGGCCATCATCGGCGCGGTCGCGGCCGGGCTGCTGACCGGCAGCGGCGCGGTGGCCGCCGACGTCGACCTCCGGCTCGCCTACACGTGCGCCTTTCCCTCCGGCGAGCAGCCGGTGCCGGTGCGTGTCGTCGCCGGGTTTCCGGACAGCGCGATCGTCCGCCAGCCGTTCCAGCCGACCGGCGTCGCGATCACCATGACCCTGCCGCCCGCGGCCGTCGCCGACCTGACCGCGCTGGGTGCCGCGACCGTCTCGGCCTCCGCCGACCTGACCGTCGCGGTGTCGGACTCGGGGGTCCCCGGCGAGAGCCTGTGGTCGGTGCCGGTGGCCGCCACCCCGGTCCCGCCCGACGGCGAGCTGGAGCTGGTGGCGACCGGCGACGTTCTGTCCGCCTTCCCCAACCTGGTCGGTGAGCTGACGCTCACCGCCGCGGCGCTCACCGTTTTCCTCTCGCCCCAGCGCGAGGACGGGTCCGGCACCGACCCGCCGTTCGTCGTGATGACCTGTGTGCTCGACGAGGGGCAGGACGCGCTGCTGGCCACCGTCCCGGTGGTCATGCCCCCGCAGCCACCGGGCACCCCGGAGGAGTGCGGCGACATCCCCCCGTTCCGCCCCGGACTGGACACCGGCTGCAGCTTCGCGGCCGGTTACGCGAACGTTGCCAAGCTGGGCGGATCGGTGCGCATCGAGCCCGGCCTGATGAACATCGCGCTCAACGACTTCGAGTTCGGCGAGGGCAACCTGCTGTTCCAGCACAACGTGGGTGACATGCCGGCGGGCGGGTTCCCGCCCAGCACCGCCACGTTCCTGACGTTCGGATTCATGCCGATCAGGGCCACGATGGAGCTGACCCAGGTCGGCCCGATCCCGGTCGAGATCGTCGCGCAGGGCGGCCCGCCGTTCCTGTACTGGATCTCCGCGACGGCCGCGATGTCGCTGCGCGTCCGCGACGTCACCGTCAACGGCGTGCCGCTCGACGTCGGCCCGCAGTGCCGCTCGGCCGAGCCGATGACGGTCGAACTCGTCGGCGGCACCCCGGAGTACACCAACATCTTCCGGGGTGGCCCGCTGCAGGGCATCGCCACGATCCCACCCTTCAGCGGCTGCGGTGTCGGCGAGGACCTCGACCCGCTGTTCACCGGCACCGTCTCCGGTCCGGGCAACTACATCAGCATGCGACAGGGCACCATGTGCACCCCCATCGACCCCGGCTTCTGCCCGCCCGTCGTCGAGGAACCCCCCGGGTGAATGGCACATGTGGACGGTTCTACCGGCCAAATGTGCCATTCACCCGACGGGACCGTGGTCAGGTCGGGCGGCTCGTTGCGGGTTCGCGGCCGCCGGAGCGGGGTACCGGCAGCAGCGACGCGACGCGGTCCTGGTGTGACCCGTTGCCGTTGGTGGCGGTCGGTGGCCGCCCGGCGCGCAGCACCAGCTCCATCTCGAAGCGGGCGTCCGGGTCGTCGAGGCGGCCGCCGAACGCGGTCTCCAGCTGGCGCATCCGGTACCGGACGGTCTGCGGGTGCACCTTCAGGCTGGTGGCCACGTCCGGCACGCTGCCCTGGGCGGCCAGCCAGGCCCGCAGGGTCTCCAGCATCCGCTCCCGCTGCCGCGCGGTCAGCCCGTCCAGCGGCGCGAACAGCCGGCGTCCGAGCTGGTCGACCAGCCGGCCGTCGGAGTGCATCAGGACGGTGGCGAGGTGGTCGTCGCACGGGACGACCTGCCCGGCCGCGATCGCACCCTCCTCGGCGAGCGCTAGCGCCCGACGGGCCCAGCGCAGCGAGTCGGCCACGGCGGAGATCGGGACGTACGGCCCCACCGCGAAGCGGCTGTCCGGCAGCGCGGCCCTGATGCCGGCCAGCCGCGCCCCGGTCATCGTGCCGGGGACGAGCAGGTGCGGCTCGACGCCGTCGAGCTCGGCCAGGACGTCGGGGTCCAGGATCGGGTGCCGCTGGTTGTGGCCGGCACCGGGCAGCACCTGCACCGCGACCGGGGTGGCCTCGTCGGGGACGGCCCATCCGGTGAGCTGGGCCAGCTCGGCGATCGCCCGCGGCGGTGCCGGCGGGTCCTCCAGGATCAGCGTCAGCAGCCGTCGGCGCCACGTCTCCAGCGCCCCGGCGATGCATGCCTTGGCCTCCAGGTAGCCGTCCAGGGCCACCGCCGCGAGTTCGTCCATGAAGACGAACACCGAGTCGGCGAGCTGTGACATGACCAGCGAGGACAGCCCGTTCTGCTTGCCGACCCGCATGATCCGCCGCCACGCCACCCTGGCGCCGACCCGGTGGGCGGCCTGCAGTGCGTCCAGGCTCCGGCCCTCGCGCATCTCGTTCTGACCGAGCTTGCGGTGCACGTCATGGCATTGGTACGTCGACGACCCCGGGTCGGCTATCTGGTCGACGAACAGCCCGATCGCGTACTGCACGCCGGCCCTGATCGATTTCCCGTACGGGCCGTTGAGCGGTCTCGCGTATTCGGGGATCGTCGCCCTGATCTCGTCGACGATCTCGTCGGCGAGGCTGGCCAGTTCCGGCCGCAGGACGTCGGCGAGCCGTCGCGGCAGGGCCGCGGCCGGTGGCACGTCGTCAGGCCTGGACTCGACCCGCATTCGAACTCCCTCGTTCCGTTCCGCGCCCGGCAGGGTGAGCGTGGAGGCACACAAAGTTACCGTGTTTTGTGCCCGATTCACGAGACGTCGCGCTTTCTTGTCGGCATCGGTGGGTCGGTCGTGCGGTGGTTGTGCCGCAATGGCAAAGGGCTGATACCGATCGGTCACGTCATTGCAATAATGCGATCCATTGCGTGATCGCCGGGTTCAGCGCACGGACCGCGGGCCCGCCGTGTCCGCGCCGAGTTCGGCGACCCGGCGGCACAGCTCGCGGTCCGCGGTCACCACCAGGCACGACCGGCCGCCACCCTCGTCCGCCACCAGCCGCACGATCGCGTCGTCTCCTGACCCGTCGGCGGCGACCACCCGCACCCCCGGCACGCCCCCGACGCCGCGCGCCGCGCCCTCGACCACCAGCACCACCTCGGGCGGTCCGTCGGTGGGCCACGCCGGCAGCCCGTGCTCGGCCAGCGGCACCAGCCGGTCGCGCAGTCGCTCGGTGGCGCGGGCCCGGTCGCGCCACCACCCGTCGGGCACGGACCCCACCACGTTCGCCGCGTCCACCACAACAAGAGCCGTCATGGGCCCAGTGTGCGCCCGGGAGCGGTGGGGTTGGACGAGCCCTGTGCAGGCTATGTAGAGTACGGCATATGCTGCGTATGACGTTGCAGACCCAGCTGGTCCTCAGGGAACTGCTGGCCGAGCCCGGCCGGGAGCGCTACGGGCTGGAGATGTGTGACCTCGCCGGGCTGCCGTCCGGCACCGTGTACCCGATCCTCGCCCGGCTGGAGCAGGCCGGCTGGCTGGAGAGCGCCTGGGAGGACCCGGCGCTGCACGAGGCGGCGGGCCGCCCGCGCCGGCGGTTCTACCGCGTCACGCCGGACGGCGCCGAGCAGGCCCGCGCCGCGCTGGCCACGGTCGCCAGGACGGGCCGTCGGTCCCGCATCGGTTCGGCCGCGGCTCGCCTCGGGGAGGCCACAGCGGCCCGCCTGGGCGGCGTGGCTCAATGGGGCGTCGCGGACCGGTGGGGTCATCCGGGCCGGGTGGCGGCCGGGTTGGCGTCCGGGGTCGCGTTCGAGGTGACGGGAGCGCGGCCATGAGGGCGCGCGCGACCGAGACCCTCGACGGTGTGCTGGCCGCGTTCGCCGCGGCGTGGCCCGGAGCCGACGCCCGGCCGATCCGGCGCGCCCATGAGGTGGCTGCCCGCGCCCATGAGGGGCAGTGGCGCCAGAGCGGCGACCCGTACCTGACCCACGCCGTCGCGGTGGCCATGATCGTCGCCGAGCTCGGGGCCCGCCAGGAGGTCGTGTGCGCGGCGCTGCTGCACGACGTGCCCGGCGGGTCGGACCGGCCCGACGTGCCCGGCGGGTCGGACCGGCCCGACGTGCCCGTCGGGTCGGACGGGCCCGGCGTGCCCGTCGGGCTCGGCCGGCTCCGGCGGGATTTCGGCGCCGACGTGGCCGACCTGGTGGCCGAGGTGGAGGCGCTCGACCGGGACGCGGTTGCGATTTCGGCGTTGCGCGCCGACGTGGCCGAGGGCGCCGTCCCCGCCTCGGTCGACGGCGACGTCCTGCTCCTGAAGCTGGCCGACCGGCTGCACAACATGCGGACGATGCGCTTCCTCCCGCCCGCCAAGCAGCGGGTGAAGTCCGCGCACACGCTGGAGCTGATGGCCCCGCTGGCGCGCCTGCTGGGGCTCGACCCGATGGGGCGCGAGCTGGGCGACCTGGCGTCGCGGATCCTGCACCCGCACTGGTACGCCGGGGTGTCACCGCGGGCGCTGCGGGTGGCGGCGACCCTGCTGCCCGGGCACGCGCGGGCGCGGTGGCTCGAGGAGTGGGCCGGTGAGCTCGCGACGCTGCCCACCCGCCGCGCCCGGCTGGGGTTCGTGGTGCGGCTGCTGCCCGGCGTCCCCCGCCTGGCGATCACGGTGCGCCACACCTCGTGAGTGGCGTTTGGTGTTGGAGCACCAAACGCCACTCACAAGGCATCAGCCGGCCCGCTGTCGCCTCCGCCTGGGCAGGAGCAACAGCGTTGGAGGAGCGATGACGCAGGTACACGAGCACATCGAGCGGATTCTGGACGAGCAGCCGGGACGGACCGTCGGGGTCGTCGTCCAGATGGGGGCGCCGGGTCTCGAGGCGGCCGATGTCCGTGCCGCGGTCAAGGACATCGAGGAGCGGTTCCTCGCGGCCGACGCGCGGGCGGTGCTGCCGGAACCGGTACGGGCAGCGCGGGCCGCGGCCAGCGCGGCCGGCGCCGACGGCGGTGGGGTGCCGATCGCCCGGCCGCCGACGCCGCGGTTCGTGCACCGGCCGTCGACCGGGCCGGTCACCAGGTCGGGCAGGCCTCGGCAGGAGTCCGTCGACGAGATCCGCCGGGACAACCAGGCCGTGCTGGAGCCGCTGCTGGCCAACGACGTGGTCCGCAGCGCCAGAGGAGGGAGAACCGGCGCGCTGTGGGTGGCCAGGAGCGCGTACGTCGAGCTGGACCGCGACGACCTCGCCCGGCTGCCGCGGGAGGTTCCCGGCATCCGCGCGGTCGACCACGGCGGGACCGTCCAGGTGCCGCCGTTCACGGAGGCGCGTGAGCTGGCCCCCGCGATCCTGGACAACTCGACCGCGTCGTGGGGCATCGAGGCGAGTGGCGCCCTGGCCGTGTGGGGCGCGTACGGCGTCCGCGGCGCGGGCGTGACCGTCGGGGTACTGGACACCGGCGTCGACCCGACGCACCCGGACCTGGCCGGCAAGGTGCGGCTGTGGGGCGAGTTCACCGCGGAGGGCGGGCAGGTCGCCGACTCGCAGGCGCACGACACCGGCACCCACGGCACCCACGTGTGCGGCACGATCGCCGGCGGCAACGCCGGCGGCCAGTGGATCGGCATGGCGCCGGAGGCGGACCTCGCCGTCGGCATGGTCCTCAAGGGCGGCAGCGGCACCAGCGACCAGGTGCTCGCGGGCATCGCCTGGGCGGTCGAGCAGGGCGTCGACGTGCTCAGCCTGTCGCTCAGCTCGGCGACCTTCGGCCACGCCAGCCCCAGCCTGTACAGCGAGGCGTTCATCACCTGCCTGCGCGCGGGCATCCCGGTGGTCGCCGCCATCGGCAACCGCGGTGAGCAGACCGGGGGCACGACCGGCAGCGATCTGTTCGCCTACGCCGTGGGCGCCGTCGACCACGCCGGCCGACCGGCCGGGTTCAGCGGCGGCCACACGCAGATGTACCAGCCGTCGCCGGACGAGGCGCCGATCTACTACTTCAAGCCGGACGTCAGCGCGCCCGGCGTCGCGGTGGTGTCGTCGATCCCCGGCGGCCTGTGGAAGGCCAACAACGGCACGTCGATGGCCACCCCGCACGTGGCCGGCGCCATCGCCCTGCTGCTGAGCGCCGTCCCGGGGATCAGGACCGGCCTGACCGGCGTCGACCGGGTCGTGTTCATTCAGAAGGTCCTCTCCGGATCGGTGGACGACCTCGGAGAGGCCGGCCACGACTCCCGGTACGGACACGGCCGGCTCAACGTCCTGCGGGCGATCGCGCTCGCCAGGCAGGCCGGGCTCTGAGGATCGCGTACAGCGACCCTCAGGTGTACAACGACTCGATGTCGGCGGCGTACTTGGCCCGGATGACCCGCCGCTTCAGCTTGGCCGTCGGGGTGAGCTCGTCGGAGTCGGGCAGCCACTCGACGCCGAGCACCCGCACCCGCTTCACCTTCTCGGCCCGGCTGAACGGCGCCATCGCGGCGTCGAGCCCCGACTCGATCTCCGCGGCGACGTCGGGGTGGGCGGCCAGGTCGGCGAGCGACGAGTACGCGATGCCCCGTGAGGCGGCCCAACCGGGGGCCGCCTCCGGGTCGAGCACCACGAGCGCTGCTGTGTACGGCATGGCGTCGCCGACCACGAAGGCCTGAGCCACCAACGGAATCGTCTTGAGCGCGGCCTCCAGGTTGGCCGGGCTGATGTTCTTGCCGCCGGCCGTGATGATGAGCTCCTTCTTGCGGTCGACGATCCGCAGGTACCCGTCCTCGTCGAACTCGCCGATGTCGCCGGTGTGCAGCCACCCGTCGTCGTCGACGGTGTCCGATGTCCGCTCGGAATCCTTGAGGTAGCCGGGGAACACGATCGACCCGCGGCAGAGCACCTCGCCGTCCTCGGCCAGCCGCACCTCGGTGCCGGGCAGCGGGGGGCCGACGGTGCCCGGCTTGATCCGGCTCGGGGTCCACGTCATGGCGCCGGTGTTCTCCGACATGCCGTAGACCTCCGACAGCGGCACCCCCAGCCCGATCCACCACAGCAGCACCTCGACCGGGATCGGCGCGGCGCCGGTGATGGCGTACTCCAGCTGGTCGAGCCCCACCAGCTCGCGCACCGCCCGCAGCCCGGCGTTCTGCAGGTGCTCCCACGTGGCGTTCTGCTCGTCGGTCGCGGTGCCCCAGTTGCGGGCCAGCGCGATCGGGGTGGCCATCGCGATGGCGCCGGCCAGCGTCGCGGCCCGCTCCGGGTCGGCGCTCACCGCGGCCAGGACGCGGGCGCGGATCTTCTCCCACACCCGCGGCACGCCGAAGAGGACCTGTGGCCGCACCTGCACCAGGTACTCGCCGAGCTGGTCGGGGTTCGGGCAGCAGGCCACCTCGTACCCGTTGAGGACCAGCCCGTAATGGCCGACCGCCCGCTCGGCGATGTGGGCCATCGGCAGGTACGACACCACGCGGCGTCCGGTGACGTCCTCGTCGGACAGGGCACGGACCGCGGCAACCTGGGCCACGACGTTGTCGTGGGTCAGCACGACACCCTTGGGCGGGCCGGTCGTGCCGGACGTGTAGATCACCGTGGCCGGGGTGTCCGGCGAGGTCGCGGCCGCCGCGTCGGCGAGGTCAAGCGGCTCGTTGTCCAGCAGGGACTCCCACGACACGGCGTCGCCCGGCGTCGTGTCCTGCGGGCGCACCACGACGAACCCGGTGAGCAGCGGCAGCCGGTCGCGCACCGGGTCGAAGCGGGCGAGGAACCCGGCGTCCTCGACGATCGCGACGCCGGCCTCGGCGTGGCCGGCGAGGTAGGCGATCTGCTCCGGCGCCGACGAGTTGTAGATCGACACCGGGGTGGCGCCGCAGAACAGCACCGCCAGGTCGGCGACGTGGAACTCGGGGATATTGCGCAACATCAGCAGCACCCGCTGTCCCGGCCGCACGCCCAGCTCCCGCAGCCCCACCGCGGCCCTGGCGACCCGGTCGGCCAGCTCGGCGGTGGTCCAGGACAGCCAGGTGCCGTCCGCGTCGCGCCAACGCAGCGCGACGCGGTCCCTGCGGGAGTCGAGCGCGGCGACGAACTCGCGTGCGATCGTCGTCCTGGACTCGTCGGTGCTCGCCATCGTCGGCCTCCCGGCGGGTCCGTGGGACGGCGCCCGCGGCGAGCCCGTCGTGGCGTCCGACAGTACCGGCGGCGTCCCGACGTCCGCCGGAGGAGTTCCGGGTCACAGCCCGGCGGGCCGTCCCGACCGGATACTGGTCCGGCACCGATCACGGAAGTGGGACGACCCAGGATGACGCGGCCCAGCATGACGCAGACCAGCATGACGCAGACCAGCATGACGCAGACCAGCATGACGCAGACCAGCATGACGCAGACCAGCATGACGCAGACCACGCAGGTGACCCGCGCCGCGGCCGCCAGGCTGATCCTCGTCCTCGGTGGGCTGGCCGCCGTCACCCCGCTGACGATCGACATGTACCTGCCGGCGATGCCGCAGATCGCCGACCGGCTCGACACCGGGTCCTCCCAGGTGCAGCTGACGCTGACGGCGTTCTTCGTCGGCCTGGCCATCGGCCAGCTGGTCGCCGGCCCGCTCAGCGACGCGTTCGGACGTCGGCGGCCGCTGCTGGTCGGGCTCGTGGCCTACGTCGTGATCTCGGCCGGGTGCGCGCTGGCGCCGTCGATCTGGGGACTCACCGGGCTTCGGCTGCTCCAGGCGCTCGGCGTCGCGACGGTGCTCGTCCTGTCCAGGGCGATCCTGCGCGACCTGTTCTCCGGCGACGAGCTGGCCCGCAAGTTCTCCCTGCTCATGCTGGTCACCGGGCTCGCGCCCATCCTGGCCCCGGTCATCGGGGCGCAACTGCTGCTGTTCACCGACTGGCGCGGGATCTTCCTGACGTTCTCCGTGTTCGGGCTGCTCCTGCTGGTGACGGTGGCGCTGGCCCTGCCGGAGACGTTGCCACCCGACCGGCGGCGCCCCGCGTCGGTCGCAGCCACCCTGCGCATCAGCGGGCGGCTGCTCACCGACCGGATGTTCGTCGGCTACACGCTGGCCGCGTCGCTGGCGTTCGCCGCCATGTTCGCCTACATCGCCGGCTCGACGTTCGTGCTCCAGGACCACTTCGGCCTCAGCCCGCAGGAGTTCAGCCTGGTGTTCGGCGGCAACGCGGTCGGGATCATGGTGATGGCGCAGGTCAACGGCCGGTTCGTCGGACGGGTGTCGTCGCGCCGGATGCTCGCGGTCGGACTGACGATCACCGCGGTCGGCGACCTGCTGGTGCTGGCCGCGGCGATCGGCGGCCTCGGCCTGGCCGGTGTCCTGCCGCCGCTGTTCATCGCGGTGTCGGCCATCGGATTGGTGCTGCCCAACGGCACCGCGCTGGCCCTGGCCGACCACCCCGAGGTCGCCGGCACCGCGTCCGCGCTCTACGGCGTGGTGCAGTTCCTCGCCGGTGGCCTGGCCGCCCCGCTGGTGGGCATCGGTGGCGAAGCGTCGACCGTCTCGATGGCCGTGGTGATGGCGGGCTGCGGGGTGCTGTCGCTGGTGACGTTCGCCGCGCTCACCGGGAGCAGGACCCGCCGCTCGGTGAGCGCGCCGGAGCCCGCGCCCGAACCCGCGCCGGAGCTGCCGCCGTTCTGAGCCGCCGGCCCCCAGGTCGTGAGTGGCGTTTGGTGTTGGGGCACCACACGCCACTCACGAGTGCGTGTCAGGTGCGGCGGGCCCTGGCGCGGCGCTTGCCCTCGTGCATGGCCGCGACCCTGGCGACCGGGATCGTGTGGCCCTCGGCGACGAGGTCCGGGCTCAGCGTCTGCGGCGCCGGCATCCGCTCGGCCCACGGGTCGGCGTCACCGAGCAGCCCGACCGCGGTGCGGACGGTGAAGTCGGCGGGGGAGACGTTGTCGAGGTCGCCCCACGCCACCGGGAACGACACCGGCGTGCCGGGCCGCAGCCGCGGGCTGTACGCGGCGACGACGGTGGCCCCGCCGGCGCGCGTCGAGTCGAGGAACACCTTGCCCTCGCGGTCCTCGCGGATGTACGCCGTGGTGGCGAGCGCCGGGTCCAGCCGTTCGGCCCGCGCCGCGATCGCCCTCGTCGCGGCCGCCACGTCCTCCGGCGGCGTCGACCGGTCGACCGGGACGAACACGTGGATTCCCTTGGCACCGCTGGTCTTCACGACGCCGTCGAGGCCGGCGTCGGCCAGTGCCCTGCGCACCAGGTGGGCGGCGCCGACGACGTGCCGGAACACGTCGTCGGCCGGCGGGTCGAGGTCGAGCACCAGGTGGGTGGGGCGGCCGGGGTCGTCGATCCGGAACAGCGTCGGGTGGTACTCGACGGCGCGCTGGTTGGCGAACCACAGCAGGGTGCGCCGGTCGTCGCACAGGGCGTAGGAGATCTCCCGCTTCGACGCCTCCGCCCACACCGGCACGGTCCGCACCCACTCCGGCGTGTACTTCGGCACGTTCTTCTGCATGAACGGTGCCTGGCCGCGCAGCACCCGCATCACCGAAAGGGGACGGTCCCGCAGCCCCGGGAGGATCAGCTCGTGCACGGCGTCCAGGTAGTCCACCAGGTCCCGCTTGGTGGCGTCCGCGCCGTCGAACAGCGGCTGGTCGAGGTTGGTCAGCGACACCCCGCCGCGCTCGTCGCCACTCATCCGGCCACTGTGCCACGACCCGCGCCGACCTGGCGATTCAAGGTCGACGGAGAGGTTCGTGCATGGTCGGCGCCGCACAGTGGCGCGCATGTCCATCGACCTGCCACCGGGTGCACCGCCAGAGGCCGTCCGCGCCGACCAGTACGGATTCGCCGGCTCGGCGACCAGTCAGCGCCGCCTCATCGTCCGCCGGTTCCTGCGACACCGGCTCGCCGTCGCGGGCACGGTGCTGTTCGTCGCGCTGGTGCTGGTGGCGTTCTTCGGCGGGCTGTTCTGGAAGCACGACTACCGGGCGCTCGACTTCACCCGGTACCAGCCGCCGTCGGCGGATCACCCGTTCGGCACCGACAAGGTCGGCGCGGACATGCTGGCGCAGCTGATCAGGGGCCTGCAGTTCTCGCTGCGGATCTCGCTGGTGGTCGCGCTGGTGTCGACCGTCGTCGGGGTGGTCCTCGGCGCGCTCGCCGGATACCTGCGCGGTTGGGTGGA
>Ga0190272_10001192_pt1 | contig 12570 bp, 8 predicted proteins | sample Popmic504T_FD_133746 | JGI IMG/M metagenome (GOLD analysis project Ga0190272, IMG submission 133746) | Populus adjacent soil microbial communities from riparian zone of Shoshone River, Wyoming, USA - 504 T | ecosystem: Environmental > Terrestrial > Soil > Riparian zone | place: USA: Wyoming...
CCTACTATTAGTTAAGGAAATGAAGAAGGTCGCTTCCTAACTTGCCAAAATTAGTATTCACAGTTCTAGGAATCTATTGACACGATCGAACACTGCCCTTAAGCTTGCAGCCGTTTAGTAGCTCATTCTTCGCGGCATTCAAACAGGCGCGACTCGGGTTCTGATGGTACGGTCAGCACTTACAACACCGCAACATTAGCAAACTCCAACATTAAACGTAGCCCAACCGGACCAATACTCGGATGATATAAGTTACTGAATATGTCCGAAATGAGGGTTCGACGTCACGGGTGTCCCGACTATTGAGGCGCTCGTCAGCAGAACTATCTGCTCTGAAAGTAGATGCCCGCTCAACGTTTAAAATACGTTTTGGCTTTGCAGGGAGTCGCAATAGCCCTGTTCGCTTTGGCAATGCAGAGTTTTGGCTGGGCCCAATCTCAGTTGCCGGAGTTACCTAAAACATGGGAGGCCCAGGCGATCTCTTCGATTGAAGTCCCTTTAGCAAACCCCAAGTATTCCCCGACCCACATTTCGGCGGATTATTATTATGCAATCCCGGCCCGGCGTGTTTTTAAGAGTTATCCTGTGTACGCACCAGGCAAGGAACCCTCGGACTACATGGAGTGGCTCAAAAACCAGGAGCCGAAGCTCGCTTTTGATGCGGCCCAACTAAAAAGCGAGTCTGACTGGGTCACAGCCGGTGAGCTTGTTTTCGACGCACCAATTGCCTACGACTTTATCGCTGGTGTTTCTCAAGTCCGAAGCGATGCCTGGTATAAAAAGACCGGAACTCCTGTTAGTCGTGAAGGCATCATGCCTTTTGCTCGTTACGTCATTCGAAACAAAGGTCAAGTTGAAGTAGGAACGCTTTCGTGCGCGATGTGCCACACGCGAGTTTTGCCCGATGGAACGATAGTCAAAGGGGCGCAGGGAAATTTCCCGTTTGACAGAGCTGTGGCTTTTAGCATTCGTGCAGGGCTGGCGGGCTCTTTGAAGCAGGTTCAAGAAACCGCACGCGCAGCCTTCGACACGCCGTGGCTGAGCCCCAATCCGAACGCACGTCTGGCACAAATGTCAGTAGAGGACATTGCGGCCGCCCACGAAGCAATTCCTCCCGGGGTAATAGCTCGCAATCGCGCCAGCTTGCTCTACCCGGTTCAGGTGCCGGATTTGATTGGAGTACGCGACAGACTCTACCTGGACCGCACTGGCATTAATCTCCATCGAAATATTGGCGATATGATGCGCTATGCGGCGTTAAATCAAGGGGGTGACGACCTTGCCAGTTTTGGCGGATGGAGACCACTGGACGGTCAGTATCCAGAACCCGCGGAGCTTACTCGTTATAGCGACGAGCAACTGTATGCACTAACTCTCTACCTCTACTCACTCAAACCACCCCACAATCCTAATCGCCTTGATGAGTTAGCCATGCGCGGCAAGAAGGTCTTTATGCAAAAAGGTTGCGAGAGTTGTCACAGCCCTCCGTTGTACACGAATAACAAATTGGTACCCGCCACTGGCTTCAAAATACCTCCCACGCATTTAGAAGAATTTGATGTTAATCCGGTTCTTATTGGAACCGACCCGGGCCTTACTCTGTTTACCCGCCGTGGTACCGGTTATTACAAAGTCCCCTCATTACTAGGTCTGTGGTATCGGGGCCCCTTTGAACACAGTGGCTCCGAGTTGACTCTCGAAGACTGGTTTGACCCTCGCCGTTTGCAGGATGACCACGTGCCTACCGGATTCCGCGGTTTGGATGGCAAGTCCAGAGCTATACCGGGACATCGTTTTGGGTTGGATCTCTCCGACGAGGATCGCAAGGCACTAATAGCTTTTCTTAAGACGCTTTAAGTATTTGTTGTCTATTTTCACTGTGGCCGAACCAGTGATGGGCCGAATTTTCTTTTCAAGGAGCTTGGTGTCGAGAGTTCGTTACCCAAGTGAAAACCGATGACCAATCAAGCAGTTACTATTCTCATCGTAGACACTCACCAGTTGTTTCGCCAATGCATCGCCCTGGCACTGGCGGAAGACGACGACCTTATGGTTCTTGAGCCCGCGGATGGCAGGTCTGATGCGCTTAATAAGATCAGAAGAACCAGGCCCGATGTGGTGTTGCTTAATAGTCATTTGAGAGACGACTCGGCTCTGGAACTCACAAAGGATCTCGGGCGCAGTTTCCCCCAGATCAAGATCGTAATGTATGGGATGAAGGAATCAGAGGACGGCTACGTCCGGCACATTGAAGCCGGCTTGCGAGGATACGTTTTCGAAAGAAGATCGTCGCTATCAGAACTGCGACAAATTGTTCGTCAGGTGGCGGTTGATGAAATTGCGTGTCCACCGGAAGTGACCTACGCGATGTTCACGCGTCTCAATAAACTCGCTTCGGAGAACTGGTGGATTAATAGAGCCCAGACAATGAAGTTAACGCCACGTGAGGTTCAGATTCTCGAACTCATCGCCGATGGGCTGAACAATCGTGAGATTGGAGAGCGTCTTTTCCTCTCGCTACACACAATTAAGAATCACGTGCACAAGATCCTCCGAAAGCTCAAGGTGTCGCGACGGACAGATGCTGTTAAGTACGCTAACGAGCGACAATGGCTAAGGACCTGGAGATGAGCTTTTCCATCTTGACTCTCTCCTCAAAACACCTTTTGGTACGCTAGTTTGGCGAGGAGAACTTTGATCTCACATTACTGCTCATGCTAGCTAAAGATTCATATCAGATAGACCTTCATGAGTCGTTTTTGAATGCGGGTGTCTATTTCAAAGGAAGGACGCGAAATAGACAATGCGCACAAAAGAAAAAGGGGCATACGCTTACAACAAGTCTCATGGATTCCTCAATGAATGGTCGTGGGTTCACGGTTACCCGTGTTGGGCATACCCGTGCGCCTAACGCAATCGAGTTTTTGAGACGTAGTAGCCTCGCGCGAATAAGTGTTGTTCTGGCGATAGTTCTTCGATCCGTTGTTTGGTTCCTGGCCCACTCGGCGGCAACCCGTCTTGCAGGACGCCGCCGGGGACGTTTCGAGTTGGGTGAGTGTATTACGTGGACCTTTGAATCGCTTGGCGGAGGTTTCGTCAAGATCGGACAAATCCTCTCCACGCGACCTGAGATTCCCGAAGAGCTAACGATGCCATTGCGGCGGCTCCAGGATTCAATCGCTCCCTTTCCTGCAGCGGTGGCGCAAGCGATGATAGAAGACTCCCTGGGCCGCTCTATCAATACGATCTTCCATTCTTTTGATCCACGACCCATTGGCAGTGCGAGCATGGCTCAAGTTCACCGAGCGGTGCTGCTAAGCACTGGTGCGGAGGTAGCGGTAAAGGTGCGGCGTCCGAACATCGTGCGCACGATCAAAATCGATTCGAGAGTGTTCGTCACCCTGTCTCGAATCCTCTCGTGTCTGCCGCCGTTTCGGCGAATTCCCGTTGTTGAGGCGACTCAACAAGTCGCGATGACGGTTGAAGCCCAGGCTAGTTTTTGGTTGGAAGCAGAGCGTCATCGCCAGTTCGCCGCGTTGTTCGAAAGCGGTGTTCCGGTTCGCGTACCCCGACTTGTTGACGAGTTCTGCACTGACGAAGTCCTGGTGATGGAATACATCCCGAATCTAGTCAGGATCACAGATCCTTCCCTCGACGATGTGGTGCATCGCAATGCGGTGATCGCGGGTTTACGTGGTCTCTATAAGATGTTGTTCAACGAGGGACTAGTGCACTGCGATCTCCACCCGGGAAACATTCTGGTGGGCCGTGATGGATCAGTAGTGATTGTCGACTTTGGCTTCTCAACTGTTATGCGGCCAACAGAGCGTGCGGCCTTCGCCAGACTCTTTTTGAGCATAGCTATGAACGATGGCGCCACTGCGGCCAGGATCGTTAGGGAGACGGCACTTCGAATTCCGTCAGATGTCGATTCCGCCACCTTCGAAGCAGAAATCAGGGAGCTCATCTCACGGTCATCAGGGTTGCCGGCTCGCGATTTCCTCGTTTCGGCGTTTGTAGCGTCGCTTTTCAGAATTCAACGTAAACATCGCATTTATGCTTCGCCGAGCTTCACTCTGGCAATACTTTCCCTGACCGTCTACGAAGGAGTCATCAGACATCGTTGTGCCGATTTGCATTTCCAGAGAGAAGCTGTGCCGATCCTGTTTGCGTCCCTCCAACGAAAGGGATGAATATTGGGACGACCGGACAACGACGACCTGCTCTTTATCTGTACAGGGTCTAACGACATTTTCGTCGAGGGATTCATGCCGGATAGACTAGTATGAGCCATTTTTGAGTGCCTGGATCTATTTATGGGTCAAATAGGATGTGCGAGACTGGTTAGCGTTGGGTAAAAACTCTTGTGGGAAGGTCACACTCCGAGGTTTGGGTAGAATGGGGCCCAAAATCGGAAAGGCAAGACCGTCGGCAAAATCTATTCCCATTGCCTGAAACTGCTTCATTGCATGGTCATTCGGACCATTTGCCCCGCTTTTCGATGGCTTTAGGCAGTTGATCCTCAGGCCCTTATCAATCCGTCCGTCTAGAATTATTTATCACTTGAAAGGGAAGCAACATGGACAGTCAACCTCATCTATTGATTGTGGGGGATAATCGCTTCTTTAACGAGGCGATTGGCGACACTGTGAAGGCGCAGCAGAACATAAATAGCGTCGCAATAACCACTCCGGAAGGTCTATCGAAAACTTGCTCCGGCTGTGTATTCGACCTGGTGTTGATTGACGCCAAGATAATCTTTCCGCCCTTAGTAGACGTGATACGAAATGTGAGGGCGCTGTTTGCAGAACCAAAAATAATTGTGCTCGGGGTAGACCCGAGAGATCTGATGGAAATTATCGAAGCCGGTGCGCAAGGATACGTCTTCAATGATCAACCGTTCACTGAGGTGGTGAAAACCATTGAAGCAGTCCAGCGCAACGAGGCTGTCTGCTCCTCGCAGATTGCCCGTTCAGTTCTTACCAGAGTTTCGGCACTGTTGAGTATGAGGGAGGAACGCAACGAGAAACTAACTCCGCGGGAAACGGAAATACTGGAATCGATCGCCGCGGGCCTGAGCAACAAAGACATCTCTCGACAACTCCAGATTACTCTACCCACCGTGAAGAATCATGTACATAACATCCTGACGAAACTGGAAGTTCATCGGCGACAAGATGCGATTCAATATGCGTTAAGACAGGGGAGTACTTCGGCCGTCTTGTCAAGATGAATTTATCGCTTCCAATTCGCCGCTCATCTCCGCTACGCCGCTTGTAAGCCTGCACCCCACGCAGGATGCACAACTTCGTTTGCGAATGCATCTTCTATTTGTCCGCCACCACAACTCTCACTAATCCACTCGGCAAGACAAACTACTGAGCGTAGGAAGTCTGCGTTTGTGCTCGAGGCTATCCATGAACCTGTTGGATAGTTCCTTAATGAATCTCTGTATCTATTGATTTTGCTTTGAGCAAACAATAGTGTCCGCACACACGATTGCTCACCGAAGGATTACAACTTTATGAGTGGGATCCGGCAGCATTCAACATCAAGGCAATTCGAATCGACTGATGAACATCAACGCCAATGGTTTTGCGTTCAAACCAAGGCGAGATACGAAGACTACGCCGCCGTTAATCTCGAAAATAAAGAGATCATTGTCTACAGTCCGAAGATTGAAGAGATAGCATTTCGCAATCACAGGAACGTCAAACGAGTGGTCCCTTTGTTTCCCAGTTATATCTTCGCAAAACTGGATTTGCTCTTTGAGCACAACAAGGCCAGGTGGACGCCAGGCGTCAAACAGATTCTGAGTGATCGGCGCGGGCCAATCCAGATCGAAGATGAAATTATCGACGGTATTGCCGTAGCACTCCAGGAGAGAACTTACGCCAAATCTCAAGGGCTGAAGACGGGCGACGTAGTTGTCGTTAACGGTGGTTCGTTTGGTGGCCTCAGCGGAGTCTTTCAATACTACGTCTCGGGCCAAACGCGTGTGAAAGTGTTGCTCGATCTGATTTCCCGGCAAGTCGCTACCGAGTTTGATAGTGCAATTATCAAGAAGCTCTGAGACGCAGTTACCCTGCGTGAAGTCAGAGAGTCATAAGCTTCCTAAACTCAATCATTATATGCGGGCCTCAAAAGCCTAAATGGCGGAGCGCCATACGCTTCCTGGGTTATTCAACATTCAGCGCCTCGCACCGGTAATCGCTCAGGCCCCTAAAACAGTCTCGACAACACCGCATCCGACCTGCCTGGACGACGCAAAATGCCAGTCTCCCTGGGTTCACTATTCAAACTTGCCGCCGGCATCTCGCCCTCAGAAGCAAGCTTTGCGAAACGTGGGTTCTGGTGCGGCGAGAATGCCGTGCGAGAACACCTTGAATGTGTCGGGATGAGTTTTCTTAAGGGCTACAACCTGGCACTCGAAGATCAGGGAAGCGCGGTGCTGAGTGAAAAACTCGAAGAAGTCGAAAACGAGTTTCGTGGGTTTGCTTATGAAGGCGCAGCCATGGCCCTGGCCATTCTTGATCGGTTAATTCCCTGGAAGAAGACCCGGCTTCAGACGTTCATTGATGGGCCAGGCTCACCACATATTTTCATGATGTATGTCGGAGCCGGATGGAGTTTGGCCCGGCTGCCGTTTCGTCGTCAGGAGGCATTAGCGAAACCGGATCCGGTGCTTCGCTGGCTGGAGATCGATGGATACGGATTTCATGAAGGCTTTTTTCACTGGCCCAATTATGTCAAGAAGCAAATAAGAGCAAGTCGACTCACCGGTTACGCAAGCAGGGCCTTCGATCAAGGGCTTGGCAGGAGTCTCTGGTTCGTCGAGGGAGCTGATGTTGAACGCATAGCGTCAACGATTCGCAAGTTTCCGAGCTATCGACAGGCCGACTTATGGAGTGGCGTGGGTCTGGCTTGTGCCTATGCGGGTGGCGCCGATCGATCCGCTGCTGAACTGTTACGGCGGTCAGCTTGTTGTTACCAGAATCACCTGGCCCAGGGTGCAGCCTTCGCTGCCAAGACTCGACAGAGGGCCAAAAACCCTACCGCTAATACGGACCGCGTTTGCCGTTCCCTGTGTGGTGTTTCTGCAGATGAAGCAGCGCTGATCACCGACTCAACGCGGTTCGGTCTGCCCGAATCTGGACCAGTACCCGCTTACGAAGTCTGGCGCCAACGAATCCAAACCCAATTTTCCGGGAGCCAAAAGAACCATGATTGATGTCCTCCGCACGAACGTGGCTCGAATAATTGCCGTAGCCGTCATCGCGACTTTGTATGTGTTCGCTCGACCACCAGCGATCTCTGAAACCGAACATTTGCAACTGGCTGGCGGCTTTCGCTTCAACTCGTATCCCTTAGCGGAGGTTCCCGGAACTCCTCATAAGTCGATCAGAGTTGTTAACCCGAGTTTGCGACGCATCGCCGGATGGGTGTCTGCCACTGGTGCTGGTGTGGCCCTCAACGATCTTGATGGTGATGGTTTAGCAAACGATCTCTGCAGCGTGGATCCGCGAACTGACCAGGTAATGATCTCGCCAGCACCGCGTACGGGAGATCGTACGGGAGATCGTTATGAGCCGTTCATCCTCAATGCAGCTGCACTTTACGATCCCGCTACGATGGCTCCCATGGGCTGCATTCCCGGTGATCTCAACGAGGACGGAAGTATGGACCTGCTGGTCTATTACTGGGGACGTACGCCGATTGCATTCGTCAGTAAACGTACAGAGGGCAACGAGAGTCCCCGTCCTACGGCTGACCGGTATCAATCCGTCGAAGTAGTTGCTGGTGGTGCTCGCTGGAATACCGGAGCCGCTACGCTCGCGGATCTCGACGGCGACGGTCATCTCGACATCGTGATCGGTAACTACTATGCCGACGGCGCTCGGATCCTGGATGCCAAAGCTGACACTCAGGAAAAGATGCAACACTCCATGACGCGCGCCTTTAACGGTGGTCGTAGTCGCATCCTCAAGTGGCACAGTGCCACGAACGGACCAGAGCCTTCGGTGCGCTACGAAGAGGTGCTGGACTACGTCAATGGATCGACAGACGAAAAACACAGACTCACACACGGCTGGACGTTGGCAATTAGCGCCTCCGACCTCGATGGCGACCTCCTACCAGAACTCTATTTCGCGAATGACTTTGGACCTGACCGGCTGTTGCATAACCGGTCGAAGCCGGGAGAGATCCGTTTCGATGCGCTCACTGGTAAGAAGCACTTGACGACACCAAGTTCGAAGGTACTCGGCAATGATGGTTTCAAGGGAATGGGCGTCGATTTCGCCGACGTAAATGGCGACGCACTGACAGACATCTTCGTAAGCAACATTGCTGCCGATTACGCACTCGAGGAGAGCCACTTCGCCTTTATTAACACCGGTCAGACTCAACAAATGCGCAACGGTGTTGCTCCATTTACAGACCAGAGCGAAGCGATGGGACTCTCTCGTAGTGGCTGGGGCTGGGACTTGAAACTTGGTGATTTCAATAACGACGGAACTCTGGAGATCGTTCAGGCTACCGGGTTCGTTCGCGGTCAGATCAACTGTTGGCCTGAGCTTCACGAACTGGCGATGGGAAACGACCAGTTGGTCGAAAAGCCTTCAGTTTGGTTTAAGATCGATGGACGTTGTGGTCTAAGTGATCGCGATCGCAATCCCTTCTTTGTTCGTGCACGCGACGGCCGCTATTACGACGTAGCTGCCGAACTTGGTTTCGACAGGACTGACATCAGTAGAGGGATTGCCATTGCGGATGTTGACGCGGACGGACGGCTGGACTTTGCGGTTGCCAATCAATTCCAGCCCTCAGCGCTATACCGCAACGAAAGCGTCAGTTCCGGAGTCGTGCTCGGGCTGAACCTCCGGCTTCCGCTGGCGAACTCACCAGCAACCTCAACTCAGGTTTGCTCGGGCTACAAGAAAACGAGCACGCCTACAGTCGCTGCAGTCGGTGCTTTCGCCAGCGTGCAATCGCCGGACGGGAAACGATTCGTTTCGCAGGTCGACGGTGGCAATGGCCACTCTGGAAAACGCAGCAACGAACTTCACTTCGGCCTGGGGGCAATGCAGGCCGATGCAAAACTTCAGGTGTCACTGCGTTGGCGAGATCTCAAGGGAAAGGTTAATCAACAGCAACTGGAACTGTCACCGGGCTTGCACACAGTCACACTTGGAGATGCGGAACGGAGGAACGATGGCTGCAATTAATAATTGGGATCCTTCAGCACGTTTGGGTGGGTTGCGACGCTTTGCGATTGCGATCACAGTACTCAACATTTTAGGTCACACGGTGTTAGGCTTCGAGCAATCTCTGGCCCAACCTTTGGTCGCGCTCGCCACCGCCTATCCTCTCTCGATTGTGCTTGAGTTTGCACAAGCGCGTGCCACAGGCCGAAAGCCTGCCTTTGCGGGCGGGTTAAAGAACTTAATTGATTTTTTACTCTCTGCTCATATCTCGGCACTGGCTGTTGCCATGCTCATCTATGCCAATGATCGCTTGTGGGTGGTGGCGTTCGCGTCCGCTGTTGCGATCGGTTCGAAGGTGATCTTCCGCGTCGCTTCAGGCCGAGGAGCACGTCATTTCTACAACCCGTCAAACTTTGGCATCACTGTCGCACTACTACTTTTCAGTTGGGTCGGGATCGCCCCGCCTTACCACTTCACAGCGAACTTAGACCGCATAGGCGATTGGGTCATGCCTGGGCTTATTGTCGTCACCGGAACATTCTTGAACGCTCGTTTCACTCATCGCTTGCCGCTGATCCTGGCGTGGCTCATTGGCTTCGTACTTCAAGCGGGCGTCAGGACATTAGCCTTTGATACGCCATTAGTGGCGGCGCTGATCCCAATGACTAGTGTGGCTTTTATCCTCTACACATTTTACATGGTCACTGATCCAGCCACGACACCCAGCGGTGTTCTGTCGCAGCTAACTTTTGGTCTGTCCGTGGCAGTGGTCTACGGTCTCCTGATGGTGTTCCACGTCGTCTTTGGTCTCTTCTTCGCACTTTCCATTGTCTGCACCGTTCGAGGACTTGTGCTCTACGTCCAGTCATGGCAGACGAGTCGGGTCCTGCATGATGACTCGATGGTTGTCACTACGCAAATGAAAGAGGTGTAATAGTGACGGATTCGATAGCCATAGTCGGCATGGCCTGTCGTTTTCCTGACGCCAACTCGCCTGGCGAACTTTGGGAAAATGTACTGGCTCAGCGCCAAGCTTTTAGGAGGATGCCTCCCGAACGCTTGCGTCTGGAAGACTACCTCACTTCGCAGCGCAGCACACCGGACAGCACCTACTCATCCGAGGCTGCATTGCTCGAGGGGTTTGAATTTGATCGACAGCGTTATCGTGTTGCAGGAGGACTGTATCGTACCGTTGATCCAACTCACTGGTTGGCCCTCGATGTTGCGACGCAGGCCTTGGCCGATGCTGGTTACCCGGATGGCGAGCACCTGCCACATGAGACGACTGGAGTGGTGGTCGGGAATACCCTCACGGGGGACTTCTCACGCGCGACGACTATGCGTCTTCGTTGGCCCTTCGTTCGTCGCGTGGTTGAGAGCGAACTGACGAAGGATGATTGGCCGGTTGATCGACGCCAAGCATTTCTGGATCGTCTGGCGACATCTTACAAAGAACCATTCCCACCAGTCGGCGAGGAGACGCTGGCGGGAAGTCTCTCCAATACGATCGCCGGACGCATCTGCAACTACTATAACTTCCGTGGTGGAGGTTACACCGTTGACGGCGCCTGCGCCTCATCACTGATTGCTGTTAGTACTGCCTGCTCGCTCCTGATTACTGGTGATATCGATGTCGCGTTGGCAGGCGGTGTCGACCTCAGTCTCGACCCATTTGAATTGGTGGGCTTTGCGAAGGTTGGTGCACTCGCGTCCGAAAAGATGCGTGTTTACGACGAACGGTCAGATGGCTTCTTGCCTGGCGAAGGATGCGGCTTTTTAGTGCTGACGCGGCACCGGGATGCGGTAGCGAAAGGCCGTCGCATCTATGCGGTGATTCGAGGTTGGGGAATCTCATCTGACGGGCATGGTGGAATGACTCGACCCGAAGTCGATGGACTGTCATTAGCGATTGAACGTGCTTATCGACGCGCGGGATTCTCTCCTAAGACTGTCAATTATTTTGAGGGACACGGCACTGGGACGAGTGTTGGAGATCTAACGGAGGTGACCGCTCTCTCGCGTATCCTCCGCAAGCGAAGGGGTGGGTCCACACGAACTGTTGCCTCGCTCGGTTCAGTAAAAGCAAACATAGGGCATACAAAGGCCGCGGCCGGTGTGGCTGGCTTGATCAAGACAGCTATGGCGGTCCATACACAACTGCTTCCGCCAACGAGCGCGTGTGAGCGACCACACCCGGCGTTGAAGTCGGAATCGCCAGTATTGCGCGTAATGAGGGACGGAGAGCTCTGGCCCCTGGATGGTCATCTTCGTGCGGGAGTTAACGGCCTCGGATTCGGCGGTATCAACGCGCATCTAGTTCTTGAGGGCTGCGGAACGGTTCGGCGCACAGACTTAACCAGCCGGGAGAGGATGTTGCTTGCTTCTGTGCAGGATGCGGAAGTGTTCTTCCTGAGTGGTGACGACCATGAAGCGCTCCTTCAGCAGACTGAACACCTACTCAGCTTCGCGGCAAGAGTGTCTCGTGCGGAACTTGGCGACCTCGCTGCGACATTACAGGCCCACCTGAGACCTTCGCGCGTCAGGGCCGCATTAGTCGCTGCAACGCCGGCTCAGTTGGTAAGCCGCCTGAAGCATCTACTGGTCCTCTTGCGCAATGAAGAGACGACGCATCTTGAAATTGAAAAGGGTGTTTTCCTTGGTGTCGTTAAGACTTCACCTCGGATCGGCTTTCTGTTTCCGGGACAGGGAGTGCCGGCCCACCTCAGTGGCGGACTGTTTAAGCATCGGTTCGACTTCGTTCGCGAGTTGTATGCGACGGAGGTAAACAGCTCGGATACAGTAAGCACAAAGGTTGCGCAGCCGGCCATCCTCCGCGCGACTCTGGCCGGTCTTCGCGCGATGAACGCTTTCGGCATTGAAGCGAACGTCGGTGTTGGACACAGCCTGGGAGAACTCGCTGCGCTGTGTTGGGCCGGAGCGCTAACCGAAGAGCAGTTGCTACGAATTGGTGAAGCGCGCGGTAGCGCGATGATGGAAGTGTCGGAACCACTGGGCACGATGGCCAGCATCGGCACAAACCAGCAGAAGTTGCAGCATCTCTTAAACGGCGACCAGATTGTCATTGCGGCTATGAATGCGCCACAAAATACCGTAGTGGCAGGAGAGTCGGGAGCCGTTGTCTCTTTTGTCGAACGAGTAAAGAAGCAGGGCATAACTACGAACATGATTCCCGTTTCTCACGCGTTCCACTCCCCTTTGATGGAGGGTTCGGTAATCAAGATCGCACGGCACCTCAAAGATGAGTCCTTTGGAGACCTGCGTCGTGCGGTGGTGTCCACTGTCACGGGGGATTTCCTCGAACGCGATCAAGACTTGCGGCAACTTTTGATCCGTCAGATCACTA
>Ga0190272_10001193_pt1 | contig 12568 bp, 8 predicted proteins | sample Popmic504T_FD_133746 | JGI IMG/M metagenome (GOLD analysis project Ga0190272, IMG submission 133746) | Populus adjacent soil microbial communities from riparian zone of Shoshone River, Wyoming, USA - 504 T | ecosystem: Environmental > Terrestrial > Soil > Riparian zone | place: USA: Wyoming...
GAGAGCTGTCCGAGTGGTCGGCCCGCATTCATCAGCGTCGGCGAGTTCGGCTCGAACCGGCGCTCCGTCATGAGACCATAGAAATCCTCCGCGATCCCCGTCACTGACGAATCGCTCGCCCCGTACCGACGGTCGCCTTCAGCGACCGTGCGCGCAACGCGCCAGAACATGTCCTCCGGCTGCTCGACCGGCTTGGCGGAAGCGTCCTTGATGAGATACCGCTTTTTGATCACGGTTCTCGCGTTGTCATTCAACTGGGCAGCGCCCGGCGGGGGTGAGGACGGGATGGGCATCAGTAACGATTCTCCACGTGTAAAAAAGACTGTCAGGAAAAATAAAAGATGTCGAGACGCACCGGCTGGTTCTGGCGCGGGGACGGATAGTACCCGTATTCGTGAGTCCACGCCAGCCTTTAGTTAACTGCTTGCGCGGCAACTGTTTATGGTATCCACATCACGAATCGCTGCTCAGCACACACTTTTCCACGCTCGGAAATTCGGCGGGAAATCCGCAGCGATTGTTAGGCGTGCAAAAGGTCTTATTCCGTACGGTTGGATCACCAGCTTTTTGTAAGTCCACCGAGGCGTTGGGGTTAGGTCGGAGCGCGCCCTGGCGAGTCGCCGCATTACCTCGCAACCCTGGGCGGTACTTGTCGCCGGGGAAGATTAACGGACATTACGCTCTTGCCTGGAAACACGAGTTTAAACGTCTCTCAAAACGCGCTCCCGAAGGTCGCATATACGCGTGAGCTCCGCACTCCGAACCGCTCCCTCTCTGCCAGCGGGAACGCGATGCCGAGCCGCACTCGCGTTTGTAGATCGAGCTGGAAACCGGTGTCGATATTCAGCTCCCCACCGACGGAGCGCATCACCGGGTTACCCGCATCGGTGGGCCTGCAAACCCCGCTCCCCGGCGTGACCGTTGACGGGCAATAGGCGCGACCCATGTCTCCGAACAGCGCGACTGAAATCTTGTCGATGAAAACGGGTACAAAGCGAAAGCCGCGCGACGGCACGGCGATCGGAGCCCGATACTCAAGCGTTGCGGAGTACGCCCGGATGCCGCCCTCAGCGCCGGCGGGATACCCGCGCACTCCGAATGTGCGTCGCTGCTCACCCAGAGAAAAACCGGGGAACACGTCGAGCACCGTTCCGCTCACCCCTCCCGCGGAAAATCTCGTTGGGCTGCGGTCGTCGGTGAGACCAACAGCCCCGCGCAACGCGACGACGTGATGCGCGAAGCCCCGAAGATCGAGAGACTTGTACGCAGTGGAGACACCGACGACGCTGCGTGTGGCCGCGCCACTGGTACCGGATTGCCAGCGTTGTCTTCCACTGATGCTCATCGTCACGCCGTCCTCGGGCGAGATGCTGAGCGTCGGCCGCCGCGCATTCGACCACCCCGCCGACGCCACGAGAGCGGGATAGGTCGGAGCGGTTCTGTAAAAAGCCGACAACAGCGGAAGAAGCGTGTCGGGGTCAGTCGTGTACCGCCGCCTCTCGATCTCTGCGCCGAGCGAGCCAACAGTGAAGGTCCGTACGCGTGGCCGCACGAGCGTCGCGCTCAAGGAAGCGATTCGGCTCCGTTCGCCCAGCGTTCCAACGCGCGTGAAGGTGTCGCCGCTTTCGGCAAAGACCGGCTCATAGCTCGAATTCTGGGACGCATAGAGATCGACGAGAGGAAGTCCCAGGCCCGCGTACCTGTACCACAGCCACGCCGACGGCTGGTTGAAGCGGGTGTTGTAGACTCCCTGGACAGTGTACTCATGGCGACCGACAATGTCGGACGCGCTCGTAAATGCCCCGATTTCGGTCCCTTCCTCCGTGCCACTCTCGACCACCGGCATCCAGTAGCGGGGAAAAATCGAGCCAAGCGCTGAATATTTTTTCGCCGGCGACGGGTCGCTCGCCCCGAGCGGCGGGAGTCCCTCACCGCTCACGACGCAATTCTTACAGCTCGCGCGCGGACCAATTCGGGTGCTGTCGGCTTGCTGCTGCACCGACATCCTCCGCGGGGATGCGGCGACGATGTGATAACCGTCCGACCTGAAGAGCACGGCGGCCAGATTATTTCCGTCTACGGATTCGTCCGGGGAAAAAACGCCAGTGGCCGCTTCGGTGATGCGCATCACCGTGATCGGCGTCGCGGCGAGATCAGCCACATAGATCTGCGACAACCCGCTTCGGTCGGACGAGAAGTAGATGCGGCGGCCGTCAGCCGACCAGGCCGGGCCGGAATTGATTGCGCGCGTTGCTCCAAAAGTCTGCAGGACGCTTCCGTCAACATCCAGCACCGCGAGTCCGGCAAGTCCGCGGCTTTGTTTGACGGCAACGATCCGCGTTCCGTCCGGAGACCAGCGCGGATCGGCCCACTGCACGTCGAGGGTTGATTCCGTCAGAGGGACGATGGTCCTCCCGTCCGGCGATACGCTCACCAGTCGTGTTGCTCCGGGCATGGCCTGAACGGCTACGATCCTTCCATCGGCGCGCACATCCGGCAACGACAGCCGCGCCCCTCGTGTGAGACGGCGCTGAGCTCCGTTTTGCTCGACGTACAGGTCGCTTCTGAAGTGATTTGGTCCGATGAAGTCGGACTGCGCGAAGAGAACGCCGCCGCCCGGCATCGGCACGTTCGGACTTGCGTTGTTCCGGCGGCCGAGCTTTCGCTCATCTCCCCCGAGCGAAAGCTCGTACGCCGCTGGAACCTCATCGCCCTTGTTCCCGGCATAGATGAGCGTGGTATCGCCAAGCCAGCGGGGAAAGAGCGCAGTGCGGCCGCCTTTCGTCACCTGGCGCCACGCCGGCAGCAGCTCAGCGCCGGGCCGTTCCGTCCGCCGTAATGAATCACGCCACGCTTGCCACGCCGTCTCGAACGACATTCCGAAAGCGCCGCGCGACGTGGGCGTCAGCAGGAATGGAAGAACGCTGCCACTCGTCCGCTCCACGAAATCCCGGATGGTGCCTGGTCCGCGTGTCCGTGCGAGATAATCGAATAACAGCGATCCATAGACGTACACCACCTCGCCGCCGGGAAACCGCGAGCTTGCAGGCGAGAGCTCGTGCAGCTTCGGCAATCGATCTTCACGCACGGCCGCTCGCGCGATCATGGAGTGCTCCGAGCTCTCGAGCCGCCCGGCACCAGTCAGCCGTGACTCGAAGTAGACGGCGATTCCTTCGATCACCCACGATGGAGCGTACGCGTTGGGAAAGAGCACCGGATTTCTGCCGAAGACGGCCTGCCCCAGCTTCCAGATTCCGCGCGTGCGATCGAGGTGGAAAACGTGGGCGAGCTCGTGGGTCAGAACCAGCGCGTTCCAGTCATCGTAGTGCCGGAGGCCCGACATATCGATCGGCGGGTGCGCAAATACCACGATTCGGTTCGACGGAAACGGCGTCGCGTAACCATTTACATAGTCCACATTGTCCGCGATTACGACATCGATCGGGCCACGTGGCGGCGTAAGCTCGGCCGCGAGCTGCGCGTAGGCGCGCTCCGCATTGACCGCCGCGCGACGCGCCTGCTGCTCGAGCGGCGGGGTGAAGTGTACGCGGAAATGCGCCGTTTGAAGCGTTCGCCAGTCGTCGTTCGGAACGAGCTGCGAGCTTGCCGTGCCGGCACAGGCCAGGCTCAGCAGCGCGCCGAGCGCGGCACGCGTCACGGGGTCCGCGCTAGGGATGCGAAATAGGTTTCGAGGCCCTGCACGATTCCTCTCGCGTATGCGTCCTGATATTCCGGCGTACGCATTGCCGCCTCCTGGTCTGGCAGAATGACGAACGCTCCCTCGGTAAGGATCGCCGGCATCCACGTACCACGCGCGACGGCAAGATTCTGGTATTTGGTTCCGTTGTCGCGAAGGCCCATCTCGGTGAGCAGCGCGGCCTGAGTGGCGGCACCAAGCGGTATGGAATGCGGCCAGAAATAAAGCGTGAGCGTGCCGTTGTTGACGAACGGATTCACGCCATCCGGAAAGGCGTTGAGGTGAATCGAGACGAGCGCATGCGCGTTGGCCCGGCGGGCGATGACCGGTCGCAATGTCAGATCAACGGGCTCGGGCGTCGTGCGCGTCATCACGACATTGACCCCGCGTTGCCGGAGAAGCTCGCCAACCTTGAGCCCAACGGCGAGCACTGCATCACCCTCGTACAGCTTCGTCGGTCCGGTCGCTCCGGCAGGTGGATGTCCGGGATCGACGGCGATCGTCAGCCCCTGGAGAGGCGTTGCTCGATTTGCGATGGTCGGTGGGCGCCGGACCCTGAACCGCAGCGATCCATTGTCCCACAGCGCGAGATAGCCGTACGGCGCCTGATTCAGGTTGATCGTATACCTCACCCGCGTCGGCTCGGGGGTCGCACTGGAAACACTGGCCAGGTACGAATCCGCGGCAGTCGGCATCAGGGACACGACAGGGACTTCGCTCACGCCGTACACGAGGAGGGAGATCGCGCGATCGGTTTCTTCTACGAGAAAGGGCGGAGGAGATCCCGTTGGAATGACGATATCGATCCACTCCGCCGTCGGCTCGAGGCGCACGTCTCCCACCTTTCGCACGGGCGGGACCGAATCGAGCTGCGCCGGGAGCTGGCTCTTCGGGATCCACGCCACCTGTGCGGAATCCAGCTCGATGCGGGCATATTCGTCGCCGCTTGCCTTCTCGTATCCGGTGACTTTTACAACGGTTCCCGGCAGGAGAAACCACTTGTACTGCTGGCCGTTCCCCGGCGCGGGTCGCGCGACGAAGACCTGGTCCGTATCGCTCGCCGCCGCGGCTGCCTGGCCCAGCGTCGCATACGCACTAATCACGACCGGCGTCAGCGTATCGCGAGGCACCGTGTCCGGACGAGCCTTTGTCGTATCGGCGATTGTGTCTCCGACGAGGCTGTCCGGCCGAACCGGAATCACCACCGGTGGCGGCGGCAGCTGGATGGGGTGCACGAGACGCTGGAACTCTCTTCCATTCGAGGCAACCAGCTCGTAGCTCGGAGCGCTGTCGGGCGGAACCGGGAGCCAACCCATGAACGCGCCGTTCGGCCACACTGGAACTGAAACACCGTTGATCAGCAATCCGGCATCTCCACTTCCGACGGATCCAAAAATGAAATTCGAATCGCGAGAGGCAATCAGCTGCCCGGACCTCGGGTACGTGATGCTGATCGCTATCGGACCGCGCACTTCCGGGACCGGTGGAAGCTTGGCGTTCGCCGGCGGGAGGGGGGCCTTTGGAATCACCGGGATCACGGGCACGGGAGCGGGACGCGGCGACGGCGTGCAAGCTGCAATGAGCAGCGCGCAGCACGCAAAGCCGTTGATTTTCCAGGCAGTCATGTCGTTTTCGTCGAGATCAGGTGTGATGCCACGGGAGCTCTCTTACTACGCATGGGTAGTGCCCTGCCGATAAGCTTGGGCTATCTTTTTTTACTGCCGGGAAAGCGGTTAGCCTCCGGTGACGGCAAGACGCCACGCTCAGATCTATCCCAATTGATCGCAGAAATATTCGGGAGCACCAATGTCGGGCTCATAAGGCACGACAATCAGGACTCCTTTATGGTCGCAAATCTCGAGACGGGTGACATCGCTACCGCGGCGGTGCCCGGGCTCGTGTCCGCGCACACCGCGCCGTTCATCGCCGTGGTGGCCGACGGTGTTGGCGGTGCCGCGTCAGGGGCGCTCGCGAGTCAGATGGCCACCGAGACGATCCTCAGCGAGCTCCACCGGTGGTGGCACAAGGTGCCCAAGCGCGACCGTGAGTCGGTCGAGAAGATGTTGCGACGTGTCATCGAGATCGCCAACAAGTCGATTCATCAGAAAGCCCGCGAATCACCCGAGCACCACGGAATGGGAACGACGGCCACGTTCGCCCTCGTCCTCGACGGCGTCGCGTACATCGCCCAGGTCGGTGATAGCCGCGCGTATCTGGTTCGTGGCAAGGAAGCGACGCAGATCACCAAGGATCAGTCCTTCGTGCAACGCCTGATCGACGCCGGGCGCATGACGAAGAAAGAGGCCGAGCTCAGCGAGCACCGTAACATCATCCTGCAGGCACTCGGCCCCGAAGAGAAAGTGATCACCGACCTCTACCACGTTGCGCTCGAGAGCGGCGACTTCCTCGTGCTTTGCAGCGATGGGCTCTCGAACCAGGTGTCAGGCGAAGAAATAGGCCGGATCACGCGCAGCTCTGGACGACCAGGAGAGATCTGCGAGGAGCTGATCGAGGAAGCGATGCAAACCGGCGCCCCCGACAACGTGACCGTTGTCGCGATCAAGGTGCGCTCGCCGGAAGCCGAGCTGAAGCAGGCCGCTTCCGGGTCCTGAGCTACTAGGCAGCCTCGGCCGGAATCGTTTCTCCATCGTGCGGCGCGGCGGCAGTGGGACGGTCCTGACCCCACGGCGCAACGAACGGCAGCAGCACCATTGCCGGAATGATCGCTGCCACGCTCAACAGCCAGAACCCCGGCCAACCCAGAGTTTCAGCGAGCTTTCCAGCGGGAGCGACGAGGACATCCCTGCTCGCCGCGGCGAGACTGGACAAAAGCGCAAACTGCGTCGCCGAGAAGCGCTTGTTGGTGACGCTCATCATGTAGGCGAGCATTCCCGCGGTGACGAGTCCGACACAGAAATTCTCGATGAGGATCGTTACCACCATCGCCGTCCGGTCGTTGCCGATGAGCGAGAGCACGTAGTACGCGAGATTGCTGACCGCCTGCAGAACGGCGAAGATCCAGAGAGACCGGTTGATGCCTGCCTTGGCGATGAACCATCCCGCGGCTACGACGCCGACGATCGTGGCGAAAATGCCGACCCCGCCGAGCACCACACCTATCTCCGTCTGGGTGAATCCAGTCTGGAGGAGGAACGGCGTCGCCATGTTGTTGGCTATTCCATCCGCGTACTTGTACAGAACGATGAAGAGGAGAACGATCGCGCCCGACACGGCGCCTCTCCTTTCAAAAAACTCCTTGAACGGGAGCACGACCGCCTCGGCAATCGTCTGAGGTGGCGCGTCGCGCAGCACGGGCTCAGGCGCGAAGAACGCTGTCACGATGCCGACCAGCATCAGCGCCGAGAGCAGCAGGTATACGACCGGCCACGGCATCCGGTCGGCGAGCACCAGAGCGAGCGAACCAACCACGATGAGGGCGATGCGGTAACCGATCACGTAAGCGCCGGCGCCGGCGCCCATCTCGCGCTCGGTCAGCACGTCGGCCCGATATGCGTCTACCGCGATGTCCTGGGTCGCGCTGAAGAACGCCAGCAAGAGCGCATTGATCGCGAGCGCCTGGAGCCCAAGCCGCGGATCGTGAAACGACATCGCCGCAATTGCGAGCAGCAGCAGGACCTGCGTGATCACAAGCCATCCACGCCGGCGGCCGAGGAACGGCGGTACGTACCGGTCGAGGAACGGAGCCCAGAGGAATTTGAGCGAATACGGCAACGCCACCATGCTGAAAAGGCCGATCGTCGTGAGGTCGACATCGGCCTTCGTCATCCATGCCTGGAGCGTTCGGCTCGTCAGAAAGAGCGGGAGTCCGGAAGAGAAGCCAAGCGCAAGGAGAACCGCCATCTTCGGCTGCCCGAAGATGCGTAACGGGGATGCTTTCGCTGTCTCGCTCATGCGACACTCCTCCTGGGGAACTTGCCGAACGCTTCGTTTTTCATCCCACTCTCAAGCAGGTGTGAGCTTGCCGAGGATGCGGTGGCCGCGAGCTCCGGTTGCGGCCGGAACGTTCGCCGTGCCTCTCGTCAGGTGCAGATACCCAAGCAATGCAAAGGCCACTGCTTCCTTTGCCTCCCCGTCGAAGTACTCCTCGCTGAACTGCCTGATCGTCACGGGCGCCGCGGCCTTTGCGATCTCCGCGAACAGCACGGGGTTCCGCGCGCCTCCGCCGGAGACGAGCACTTCGGTCATGGGCTCCGGAATGAAACGGCGGTATGCATCCGCAACACTTTGCGCGGTCAGCTGGACGGCGGTCGCGATGATGTCCTCATCACCCGCCCCCTCACGGCGGCAGCGGGCGATCAGGCGGTCAATGTAGGCGGGGTCGAACAGCTCGCGACCCGTTGACTTGGGGGGCGGCGCGGAGAAGTAGGGCGCGGCCATTAGTTCGGACACGACAGACATGTTCGGCTTGCCGGCACTGGCGAGCTTGCCATCGACATCGAATGGAAGCTCGGGCCTGAGCGCGCGCGTGACGCCGTCGATCACGGCCATCCCTGGTCCCGTGTCGAACGCGCGCACTGAGCTGAGATCTCCGTTCGGTGGCACGATGGTCACGTTCCCGATACCGCCGAGGTTCTGGAGCCCGCGCCACCCCGCATCGGACGAAAACAGCATCGCATCCGCGATCGGAACGAGCGGTGCCCCCTGCCCTCCGGCTGCGACATCGCGAACTCTGAAATCGCTCACGACGTCGATTCCTGTGCGTTCAGCGATCACCGCGGCTTCGCCCGTCTGCCAGGTAGAGTGACCAGGCTCGTGCCAGACGGTCTGACCGTGCGACGCGATTGCCATGATGTCGGCCCGCGCCACGCCTGCTTCCGCGATCACCTCGACCGCCGCGTCAGCCAGCCATCCGCCGAGATCGAAGTTGAGACGGCAGTACTCGGCCGGCGTTCCCCGCGAGAGAGCGGCCGCGAGACGCTCTCGCTGGGCGACCGTGTAGGCGTGTGACGTAAAACTCAGGAGATCGACGCTCAGCTTCGTCGTGCGCGAGCTCGCGTTCGGAGTAAACCTCGCTACCGCGGCGCTGATTCCGTCGAGCGACGTACCCGACATGAGTCCGACGACGACGCCCGAGGACATCTACCGCTCTGTGATTGCCGGGGGAGGGTCCGCCGTCACGCGTCGTATCACTCCGCCATTGGCGGCGAGCAGCTGCTCCGCGTCCTCTCGTGAAATTCCTTTCTTGTGCATCACGATCGCCAGCTTAACGCTCTTCCCGGCGGCCTGCAGGAGCTTCGTTGCTTCTTCCTTGGAGAGACCACAGACCTCCATCACTATTCTGCGGCTCCGCTCGATGAGCTTGTTGTTGGTCGCGCGGAGATCGACCATGAGATTGCCGTAGGTTTTGCCGAGCCTGATCATCGCGCCCGTGGTAATGGTATTGAGCACCAGCTTCGTCGCGGTTCCGGCTTTCATGCGTGTCGAACCGGTTACGACTTCCGGGCCGACGATCGTCAGGATCGTGACATCCAGCTTCGCAACGAGATCAGCCGGCGGCGGCGAGCACGCGACCAGGGCAGTCCGGGCGCGACGCTCGCCGGCGCGCTCCAGCGCTGCTCGCACGTACGGGGTAGTCCCCGAGGCAGCAATGCCGACGACAAAATCTTTTTCACCAACGTCGTGCTCGTCCATCGCGCGCGCACCGTTCCCAACGACATCTTCGGCCCCTTCCTGCGAGCGAGTCAGCGCCGGAGTTCCTCCGGCGATGATGCCCTGGACCATCGAGGGATCGGTGCCGAACGTCGGTGGACACTCGCTTGCATCCAGAACACCCAGGCGTCCGGAAGTTCCGGCGCCGATATAGAAAAGGCGGCCGCCGGCTCGGAAAGCGGCCTCCGCGAATTCAACCGCGCGGGCGATTTGTTCACGCTGCGAAGCGACAGCATCGGGAACACGACGGTCTTCGGCGTTTATGAGGTCAACGATCTCGAGGGGTGAAGCGAGATCGATCGAAGCGGTACGCGGGTTGCGCCGCTCCGTTTCCCGAGTATCCATCAATATGCTGCCGAGCGGTGCGCCACGGTCGTAACTTACCCGACGCTTCGCGCGAATGGCAAGACAACTGGGAGCAACTGGATGAGACGGATCGCGATTGGAATTGTAATGGTGGCGGCGTGCGCGGATGTGCTGTCGGCGCAGCGGCGTATTCCCACTCTCCGCGTTCAGGAGCCATCCATCTGGATCACCGGCGGCGCCGGGCTGTTCACTGGAAACGGCGTCAACGACGGGCGGTCGGGGAGTGTTTGGGATTTCGGCAGCGCCACCAACTTTCAGTACCGCGGATCACTCGAAAAAACGATCGGTACGCAGTCTTCGATTGGTCTGACCGGGACTTACGTGCGCGTCCCGTTCACGTACAGCTCCACGATCGTTCCGGATGGCGGCGGGGCAAGCTGTGGGAGCTGCGAAGCGCATCTGGACATGATGACTCTCTCCCTTGGAGTTCACATCGGTGGAGGTGTTGGATTCCATCAGGTGATCGAGGGGAACGCGGGAGTCGTGCGCTACACGAACCTGAAGCGGGAGTCGGATGGGGCGGAGCTCGCGCCCCGCACTGGAAACGTGGATCCGATCTTTTCCGCGGGCTACGGATTCGGGTACGGCTTCAATGAAAGGACAACGATCAATCTCGTCCAGGACTACGGGATTGCTCTGCACGAGAAGACCGGCCTCGCCAACGGAGAGCGCAACACGAACTCCGTCCGCACACTTCGGTTCGCCGTTCGGTTCGGTTTCGGATCGCGAGCCAGCGTGAGGAGACGATAGTCCTGCGCAGGCTGCTGTTTCTCGCGATCATCGCGGCGTGCGCGCCGGTCGGATCGCCGACCCTTGTCCAGTCAGAACAGAGCGTTATCCAGAACGCGCCGACCGTTCCGGCGACATTTCCGGCCGGGTGGAGTCTGCGATCGGGAACGCGGGCCACGTTCGCTCCGACGGCGATGGTCGCGAGCAGCAGCCGTCAGGCTGCCGAAGCCGGCGTAGAGATCCTCAAGCGGGGCGGTAATGCTGTCGACGCCGCAGTAGCGGTCGGCTTCGCGCTCGCCGTCGCCTATCCCGAAGCGGGAAATCTGGGCGGCGGCGGATACATGGTCATTCGGATGGCGGACGGACGGACAGCCTCGCTGGACTACCGCGAGACTGCTCCTTCCGCGGCGTCGCGTAACATGTTCGTTGGACCCGACGGAAAGCTCACCGGCGGGAGTCTCATCGGACCGCTGGCGTCGGGCGTGCCGGGCGCGGTTGCCGGCCTCGCCGAAGCGCTCGCGAAATTCGGCACGCTCCCGCTGTCGGAAGTCTTACAGCCGGCTATCCGTCTCGCCGACGGGCTAGTTGTCGATCGCGGCCTCGCGGTGTCAATCGCGGAAGCCAGGTATCGTATCGAGGATTTCGCCGGCAAGACGGTGTTTTTTCCCGGTGGCCAATCTCCGGCTGAGGGATCACGGTTCAGCCAGCCGACTCTGGCACGCACGCTACGGCAGATCGCATCACGGGGCCCATCCGCGTTTTACACGGGGAGCATCGCCGATTCGATCGTCGCGGAGATGAAGCGCGGTGGCGGGATCATCACGCGCGATGATCTCGCGAGCTACCGGCCGCTCTGGCGACAGCCAATCACCTCGAGTTATCGCGGACACACGTTGATCACGATGCCGCCCTCGTCGTCGGGTGGAACGACGATGACGGAGGCGTTGAACATTCTCGAGGCGTACGGGCGGGCTGCAGACTTCGGAAGCGCCGAGCGCGTTCACGCGCTGGTCTCCGCATTCCAGCGCGCGTTCGTCGATCGCAACGCGAGGCTGGGCGATCCCGCCTTCGCCGACCTTCCCATCGCTGCACTCACGAGCAAGCAGTACGCAGCGCGGCTGGCAAGGGGCATCGACAGAAATCGGGCGTCGCGGACGCCCGCTCTGGAGCGAGAGATGCGCGAGGGCAGCGAGACGACTCACTACTCGGTGGTCGATCGGGCGGGGAACGCCGTCGCGACTACGACAACGATCAATGATCTCTACGGCTCGGGGGTTTATGTCGCGGGAGCCGGTTTTTTCCTGAACAACACGATGGACGACTTTGCCTCGCAGCCGGGGACCGCAAATCTTTTCGGCCTGGTGCAGGGCGAGGTGAACGCGATCGCGCCGGGCAAGCGCGCGCTCAGCGCGATGTCACCCACGATCGTGTTGGATCCGGCTGGCAGGCTGCTCATGATAACCGGGGCGCGTGGAGGGCCGCGGATCATCACGTCGACGACGCAGGTTATTCTGAATGTGATCGATCACCGCATGTCCCTCGCCGACGCGATGAGCGCGCCGCGCATTCATCACCAGGCTCTGCCTGATTCGATCCGCATCGAAGCGGGCGGCCTGGCACCCGAAGTCGTGCGGCAGCTCCAGGCGATGGGCCACTTCCTCTACGAGCCTTCGTCCTCGGGCCGTGTCGTGTCGATACTGCGGGTCAAGGGAGGATACGAGGGAATGGACGATCCTCGCGCGACGGGAGCGGCAGTGGGCTACTGACGTCTTTGGGCCTTTGCGGAGTTCGCAGCCCGCAGTCCGCAATAAAAAAAGCCCGGCGCATCGCGCCGGGCTTTTTTTTATTAGACTCGTTTAGATCTGTACTTGCGTCGAAGAATCAAGCGTGGCGGTAATCCGTCCGCCGGAATTGACGCATCCCTCGTAATTCGCCGTCGCCGCGGCCGCACCGGCACCCGCCGCTCCACCAACAGCAGCTCCGATTACCGTCGCCTTGGTGCTCTTGCCGAGTATCTGTCCGGCAATCGCGCCGATCGCGGCACCGCCGACGACCTTCTGCACGTCCTTGCTCTTCGGCTGGTTCCTGACCTTGTTCACCTGCGCA
>Ga0190272_10001194_pt1 | contig 12557 bp, 12 predicted proteins | sample Popmic504T_FD_133746 | JGI IMG/M metagenome (GOLD analysis project Ga0190272, IMG submission 133746) | Populus adjacent soil microbial communities from riparian zone of Shoshone River, Wyoming, USA - 504 T | ecosystem: Environmental > Terrestrial > Soil > Riparian zone | place: USA: Wyoming...
TTCTCGATATAGCCGTCCTGCTCGAAACCCTCGATCGGGGTCTTGTCGGCCCGCGAAATGCGAAAGATGCGGTACATAAACATCCGCTCGCCATCGATAATATGGCCGAGCAGTTCCTTGATGCTCCACTTCCCCTCGGCATAGGCGTAAGAGCCCTTTTCCTCGGGAATTGCGGCGAAAAACTCCTGTACCTCGGCCCCCTGCCGCTCGAGCGCATCGACGATGTTGCCATCGCCGACGAGCGAGACATAGGTCTCATAATATGGATCGTATTCGTTTTTTTCGGGCCTGTTCATAAAGCTCTATTTGTCCTAAAGGTTATTGGAAACCATTTTACCAAAGTGTGCTAATATCTCGCATTGAGAGAAAAGCTTATGAAGACAAAGTTATTGATATCGGTGGTGATATTGCTGGCGGGCACGGCCGCCGTTTTTGCGCAGCACGGCGGCAAAGCGGAGCCGAATGAGATCAAATTTGCACCGGGTAAAAGCAGCGCGACGCTGACCGGATCGCTGGCCAACCACCAGGAGATGGAATACTCGTTTACGGCCAGGGCCGGGCAAACGGTCTATCTGAAATGCGGAAGCGAATTCGACTTTAGGCTGCACCTCCCGGATTCGGATTTCGATACCGAGTGGAACAAGGGAACGGACAGTTTCGAGCTACCGGCCGACGGCGAATATATGCTCTCCGTTCGCAAGCGGCTGACGAAGATCCGGCGCGCAAGGTTTGCGCTAACTATTACGATCAAATAATTTACTGGTATTCCTCACATCCATTAGATATCCTTATAGCAGGGCATCTGCCATTCGATTTTTTTATTAATTTTTCTAAAATCTGCCGTTTTTTCCGCAAAAAGCTTTCCCCATCGTCGTCCTTTCGATAAGATAATAAAACTTCGCAAGCGGGACAGGCCCATCAGCCTGTGCGATAAATAGACCAGATCGATTAAGGTGGTGTCTAAACGTTATGGCTTTTCCATTAACGCGCGATCTCTTTGTACGTCCGGTTCCGGCAGGTGGTTGGATTCCTCCTACCGACCAGCCGCCTGTACCGCCCGCGGATCCCCCGGAAAAACCGGGTGAAAATGGGGAGAACCCGAAGAAAAAATAGAACGGAGAGCCTTGGGGGCCCCCGCTCATTTTTGCGCATTTGACGAACAATTTATTTTTTCTTTTTCGCGGCAGCCTCTATTTCCGCCTCGACGATTTTTATAGCTTCGTCAATTGCGGTTTTTGCCTTGATGATCGGACCAGCCGCGGGGTTATCGGCACCGATTTGCGTTAGGGTTTCGTCCAGTTCTTTCTTTTCATCCTGTAATATCTTTAACAATTCACCAAGATGCCTGGTCCTTCCCTTATCGTTCCAGTTCGTCTTATCCCCGACCATACCTTCCAGTTTTTTGGCGTTCCTGTTCAGCTCATTTTCCGCGTCCGAATTTCCCACTGCCGCGTTGCCGCTTCCCGTTTAAGTTCGGCGATCCTTTTGAGCCGGCCCCTTAACGAGTTTGGGTCGATCGTCTCCTCTTTCTCCTTCTTTTTGCCTTTATCCTTCCGCGGCGGCGGCGCGAACAGGAATGCGTTTATCTTAAACGTGCCGGGACTGACGCCGGTCAGTGTCTCGGTATAGGTGACGCTGCCCGCCCTGTTCGTATTGACCGGCCGCGTCATAAGCGTTCCGCCCGTGCCCGAAGATTGAAACTCCCGCGAGAACGATAGACCGACAACCTGCGGCGTCGCATTTTCCAGCCGAAGCATCACATCATCGTTCCTGGATGACAAACCCTCCAGGCCCATTACGGACACATGGAGATTGGTTTTCTCGCCCCTCATCAAATTCAGTTTATCGGCCTTTAGCTGCACCGAGACGATGTTTATCGGCGATGTTTGCGATGAGCCCTTGCCTTCGCTAACCGTCAACTGGCTCGGACCGACCGCTGTATCCGGGGGTATTTGGACCACGCTTTTGCGCGGCGATTCGGCGATTACCGGAACCTGTTTGCCGCCTATAGTTACACCGGTGTTGGCAGCGCTGCCGTCAAAATTGCCGGGAATCGAAATAGGTCTACCCGTCTGTCCGAGACGCGGCGGTGCAAAATAATTAAAATCAGCGGACGTGAAAGTGCCGTTCTTGGTAATGGAACCGACACTGAGTTGGGTCGGTATATTGCCCGAGAATTTATCATTGACGTTAAGCACGGCCGTACCAATGTGTTTTCCGGACGCGCTCTTTAGCAAAAACGGTATCGCCGCCAGGCCCGCCGGGACCGTAAATTTCAAAGTCTTGTTGCCGGCGCCGGTGCTCTTTACCGAAACGGCCTCGCCTCCAACGGTATTTACTTCTACAACCTCGCCTTCCAGAACTCCCTTACCGGAAAAAACCACGGTGCCGGATATTGTGTCACCGGGGCGTATATCGTCCGGCAGGATCACGCTGACACCACCGTTTGCCGACGGGATCTCGAGCGTGACCGTACCGCTAAGCGAGGCCGAATCCACGCTTCCGATACCGGCGGGTGCCTGGCCAAAAATAGCTGCACCAAAGAAAAGAACCGTTACTATAATCGCGGCCAGGCCTTTCAGGTTTGGCACGCGGCCTTTTATCGTATTGTTAATAGATCGTGTATTAATTTCCCTTTTCATGATCCGGGGCCTCCTCACCCCTTTTTAACGACGCCCCGGTTTTATCCCGTAAGGATTGTCGATTTGGGCATCCGCCGTGAGAACGCTAACGCCAATCCTTTTTGCCGAACCGCGGGGCCGGACCTATGTCAATAAATCCGTAAACTGCTGGAAATACTGCACAAAGAAAATTAAAATTTTTTTGAAAATATTTGTGAAATTGAGCCTCGGAATCGGGTCGCGCGCCAATGTAAGTAGTTTGAATCCAAAAGCTTAGATCCGGCGAACCGCTTCCCGGTAATCGCCGTACGGTCAGCCTAAACAAGGTCCGGGAGACCGTAAATGTGCAAAGACAATCAAACCTCTTACCCCATGACCGGAGGCGTCTCTTCCGGCCCCTGCCGGACTCTCGAGTGCGGCAAAATAATTATTCCGGATCGAGGATTTATTGTTATACTAATCAACACATGTAAACCTCAACCGGGTTTTTGGGTTATCAAGGCGGGTTATGTCAAGGAAAAAGAACCAGGTACTTCCATCTTCCGAAACCGTTAATTCAGGCAATGGTCCGATGTACGACCAGGCTGCGACAGCCGGCTGGCTGGCGGCTATCGTCGAATCGGCTGACGACGCCATCGTCAGCAAAACTCTCCAGGGCATCATCACCAGCTGGAACAAGGGGGCCGAGCGGATCTTCGGCTATAAGCCTGAAGAAGCTATCGGGCAGTCCGTTCTGATGCTGATTCCTCCTGACCATCACAATGAAGAGCCGGCGATTATCGATAGGATTAAGAAGGGCGAGAAGATCGACCACTATGAAACGGTCCGATTGACGAAAGACGGGCGCCTGATCAACATTTCACTTACCGTTTCACCGATCCGGACGGAAGACGGCACTATTATCGGCGCCTCGAAGGTTGGGCGAGACATCACGGCCTGGAAGCACGCAGAAACGCGGCTGCAGGAGCAGGCAGAGACCCTCGAGACCATAAACCGTCTCGGACGGACACTTTCGGCCGAGCTGGACCAGGAAAAGCTTATACAAGGTATTACAGATGCCGCAACCGATCTCAGCGGGGCGCAATTCGGAGCATTTCTTTATAACGTCCATAGCGAGCAAGGGGGATCATACCTTCTCTATTGCCTCTCGGGTGTTCCGCGCGAGGCTTTCGAAAATTTCCCGATGCCGCGCGCCACCGAAGTTTTCGGCCCGACATTCAGAGGTGAAGGCCCTATCCGGAGCGACGACATTAAAACGGACCCCCGCTACGGGAAGAATCCCCCCTTTAACGGCATGCCGTCCGGACACCCTCCCGTTAGAAGCTATATGGCAGTCCCGGTGATCGCGCGCTCGGGCGACGTGATCGGCGGGCTCTTTTTCGGCCACGCGGACCCCGGCGTTTTCTCCGAGCGCCATGAGCGGATCATTGAAGGGCTGGCGGCACAGGCGGCGGTAGCGATAGATAACGCGCGGCTTTACGAAAAGTCGCAGGCCGCGATCCAGGAGCGCGAAGAGCTGCTCCAACGCGAGCAGGAAGCGCGGAAATTGGCCGAGGTCGCCAACCGCAGCAAGGACGAATTTCTAAGCCTGCTCTCGCACGAACTGCGCACGCCTCTCAACGCTATACTCGGGTGGTCGCGCATGATGGAATCCGGCCCGCTCGAACCGGAAGTGTTTGCCCGGGGGGTGGATACGATCAACCGGAGCGCGAAACTACAAGCCCGGCTGATCGAGGACATGCTCGATATTTCGCGGATCATATCGGGCAAGCTCCGTCTTGACGCCCAGCCCGTGGACCTGACCGCGGTGGTCAATTCGGCGGTCGAAACGCTCCGGCCGGCGGCGGATGCAAAGGAGATACGCGTTTATGTAGTTCTGGATTTCGGGGCCGGAACTATCCTGGGCGACCCCGTGCGTCTTCAGCAGGTAGTTTGGAACCTGCTTTCGAACGCCATCAAATTTACCCACAAAACGGGCAGCGTCCGGATCTCGCTGGAGCGGATCAATTCGCACATAGAGCTGTCGGTAAGCGATACCGGGCCCGGTATCGACGAGGATTTTCTGCCTTATGTTTTCGACCGGTTCCGGCAGGGTGACGCATCGAGCAGCAAGAAATTTGCCGGGCTCGGGCTCGGCCTGGCCATCGTCCGGCAGCTGGTCGAACTGCACGGCGGCACGGTCCAGGCGTCAAACCGAACGGAGGAAAACGGCGCCCTCTTTACCGTAAAGCTGCCGGTAATGGCACTCCGCCAGCAGGCCGAAAGCGGGTTGGACGGCCGTATTCACCCAACGGCCGCGGCCCACAATTTTACGATCGAGTGTCCCCCGGGACTGGAAAACATTAAGGTCCTGGCGGTGGATGACGAGCCGGACGCCAGGCTTCTGCTTACGGCCATGCTCGAACAATGCGGCGCCGATGTGCGCACCTGCGAGTCGGCAGCCGAAGCGCTCGTTCAGATCAGGGAATTCAAGCCGGACATACTCGTTTCGGACATCGGCCTGCCCGAAGAGGACGGTTACACTCTTATCAGGCGTCTTCGGGCCGCCGAGGCCGGTACCGGGAAACGGCTGCCGGCCATCGCCCTCACCGCGTTTGCGCGGACCGAGGACCGCCTTCAGGCCCTGGCCTCCGGGTACAACATGCACGTGCCGAAACCGGTCGAGCCGGCGGAGCTGCTGCTGGTGATCGCCAGCCTGGTGAACCAGAATAAGTTTTAATAAATTAACAGGATAGCTCGATTTGGGATTTCGGATTTGGGATTTTCAAAACCCCATCTTTACACTAAACCCTTTTGTTTTCGGAAATCCGCAACCCGAAATTCCAAATCCCAAATCGGCCTATTCCCCCTTGAGGCCCATCGATAAAACCGTGCCTACCCCTGATAACGGGAAGCCTTACCATCAAATGCTCGTCGATCAACTGCATTCGCAGCATTACGCGTGTCTCCAGGCGGCTAAAACGATTTGCAAGCTCCAGGGCGCGGTCGAAATCCTTATCTTTTAGCACGCGAAGAAAATTATCCATCCCGGAGATTCCCATGGAAAGCTGCCCATTCGATATCTCGAATTCACCGCGCCGGAAGGTCCCGTAGTTTCTAAGCCTCGTAATTGTCGCGTTTGCCCCGTCGACCTCATTCAGAAGGGGCACCAGCTGCTCCGCGATCCGGAACGATTCCGCCGGATCTAAGGGCGCATACGCTACCGCGAGGTTGAAAAGGGCCGCGATATCCTCAAAAGTTTCGGGCTCGTCCGGCATAAACGAGCGCGCCCGGGCGAGCACCGACGCGGCCATTTTTTCATTTTCCTTCGGATCGCGGCCATAGATCGTGCCGGCCAGGTTGATCAGCAGATTTATCTTTTGGTCTTCATCGGTCATCCGCTCGATCGCGGCCAGCGCCTCGCCGAACTTGCCTTCGCCGATCATCCTGTACGATTGATTGACGTTCATCTGAACGATATAGTTTTCGGCGTCGTCACGGGGCATAATTTCCATCAGAAGCCTTTCAGCCTGCGCGAGCCCGCCTTTTTCCGCCAGCCTTTCGGCCGCCCGCCGGTAGACCTCGTTTCGCATATATCCCGTCAATGTTGGGGCGCCGCTGATCATTTCCTCGACCGTCGTTTCGGCCTGCATCAGCCGGGTATACTCCGCGTTTTGCGGGCCCTGGTTTCGTTTGTCCATCTCGTCGAATTTTTGTTTGACGCGGGCGGCCCGGTCGGGGAAGTATTTCTCGATCGCGGCAAAGGACGCGCCGCGGCCGTAATACGAGGTGGTGTCTTTGTCGAGCCAAAAGCGGAGCAGCTTATCGGCCATTTCGCGGATCAGGTCGTCGGGTACGCGAAGTGCTTTTTCCTCGGGCTGTATCTCCCGAACTGCGTCGTTAAAAAACTGCGAAAGGATCTCGGCGCTCTGCGCATTAACGCGATAATCATCTTCGAGCAGCTTCCTTATCGCTTCGGCGGCGAGCCCGACCGCGGCCTCCGGGTTTTTGGAGGCGATCTTTCTCAGCAGTGAAAGCGTATAGTAATTCACGCCCCTCTTCAGGCTCTCGCGCACCTGGCGAATGGCAAGGGCGGGGTCCTGATCGGCAGCGATGGCGATCAGCCGCTGCTCATTCTGGCTTTCTTCGTTGGCAAACTGCCGGGCCGTCGTGTTGTCGCCCATATGGGAATCGAGGATGGCGCGCTCCAGCCGCGGGGTGCGCGACCGGTCCATGGCCTCGAGCGCAAAAGCGGCGTCGCAGCCGCCGATCATAAAAAGTATCGTCCAGCGCGGCTGCTGCCCGTATTTGAGCTGCTGGAAATTTCGCGAACTGGTCTGCCTTTCCGCTTCAACCTCGGTCTGCCCGGCGATGAGGTCGGTGACCGAGCTCTCGAATAGCTGGCGGGCGCGTTTCGGGTCGGCCTTCCAAAGCACCGAACCGGCCCTGGCCGAGACAAAGGCGCGATTCTCAGGCAATCTTAGACCCCGCGCATCCAGAAGAATTTGCTCGAGCAGCGCGAGATTCCGGCGCTGTTTTTCTTCGTCTTCTTTAGTGGGTTTTTGGGCGAAAATGGGAAAGGCAGAAAGGACGAGGGCCAGGAAAACGACGATTCTTGCGGTCGGATACATCAGAAAACCTCCGAAAATTTTTATTACCTTATAAAAGAACCATCGAAGGTAAGAAAAGTTGCACGGGTGGGTGTGAATTTTTTATTAAAAAAAGAAAGCTATTTCTTTGCCAGCGTCTCAGGCCCCAATAGTTTATAAACCGATTCGAACATCATCCGCTGCCGAAACGCACCGGTGAGACCGTCGGCTTCGAGGCATATATAACTAATCGAGTTCTGCGCCGAGAAGACCGAGAAAGAGCCGTCGTCGATACTGCACTTTGTCGAATTCAGACGGGCCCCGCTTTTTTGCACCACGGCGTTAAAACCCGCGCCGGCGAAATGGCCGACCAGCTGCGTACCCGATAGAAACACAAAATTGTCAGGGTCTTCTTCCATGTTCGAGAGATAGACGCCCTCGGCCTGGTCGTAAAATTCGGCGTGGGTGCGCTTCGCCTTGATAAAGGCGGCCGCGGTAAGATCGCCCGCCCGGGCGGTCTCGGCCTTGCCGTCCACGTCGGTGTTGTTATGCACGGCCACGATAAAGCGCTCGCCGGGGCGTAAGCTGCGGCCGTCTTCGGCCAGGATCAGCTTGATCAGTTCGTCGGCAAACAGCTTGACGACCGGCGCGATATCAGGCGATAGCGAGCAGGAGCGCCCGTTATCGGTATAGATACGGTTGGGGTCAATTTGATAAGCCTTGCCGCCGTATTGAAATTTCAGATAGCGCTGGGCACTGCCGGTGGTTTCGCTGAAGGATTCTATTTCGACCAGGCGCCCGCCGCGTGTTCGGACGAACTCTTTGGCGAGATTCAGCCCGGCCTGTTCGTTGTGATGCGGCGCGAAATAGGTGACGGCCGCGCCGTCGTTTTCATAAACGTTGACGCGAATACGCGATTCGCCTAAGGCCAGGTCGTGCGGGGTCTTGCGGACCGCCGCTTCCGCCCCGGCGCTTAGAATCAACAATAAAAATAGAACCCATTTCATTCGAAAATTTCCCTCTCGTTCTGTAACGCGTAATATTTGAACGAAACGTATCGGAAAATTTGCGGAGATAGTTTATAGCGTTCGTTGCGTTCTTAGCTTCTTACGCTATAAACGCCATAAACTCTATAAACGCTACGAACTCCGCTCACCGCCGCTTGCATCTAATGATTTTCAGCGCGCATAATTCAATTTAGATCTAAAAAACCCAGGGAGAACTATCAAGATGAAAAGAGCTTCAATCCTTTTCGGGATCGCATTATTTGCACTATTTATTTTTTCGAATTCGGGCACGCAGGCGGTCGATCAGAGCTTCGCCGAGAGATTTACCGCGGGCGACAAGGACGACAAGAAAAAGGACACGACCGATTATACCGGCACTTACAGCTTCGATAAGAACCACAGTTTTATCGGTTTTAAGGTAAAGCATATGGGGCTTATCGACGTGCCGGGGTTTTTCCGCGATTTTACCGGAACGGTGAATTACGACGCGAAGGATGTCAGCAAATCGACCGTCGAGTTTACAGCCAAAGCGACGAGCGCCGATACGGGGGTCGTCGATCGTGACGCTCACCTTAAGAGACCGGATTTTTTCGATGTGGAAAAGTATCCCGATATCACCTTCAAGAGCACAAAGGTCGAAAAGAAAGGCGAAAACTGGATGCTAACCGGCGATTTCACGATGAAGGGCGTTACGAAATCGATCACTTTCCCGTTTAATATTCCGGGCTTTCTGCCGCCCGGCGAGCGCGGCTCGAAGATGGGAATTACGGCCGAGACCACTATCAATCGCCGCGATTACGGGGTAAATTACGGCACAAACCTGCCGAGTGGCATCGCATCCATTTCGGACACTGTGACCATCACCTTACAGATCGAGGCCGGCGGCGGCCCGAAGGCACCGGCAGCAGCAGCGGCGGCGCCGAAGCAGTAAGATTAGAAGTCAGTAGTCAGAGGTCAAAAAATGCCGGACGCTTGTCCGGCTTTTTTATGTCCTTTGTGTTAGAAATCCGCTATTGCGCAAGGCCGGCATTAATGATGTTTAAAGGCGGATCAGCGAAGCCCCCACGAACAACCAATGACGACCACTCTTTCGCGGTCCGGCCCATTATCGGTTTGGCATTCGACGCTTACCAGGTACTCCTCGTTCCGAAAGTCGAAAGCAAGGGTTTTCATTCCGCCGCTGTTTATCCGAAACGTCATTTGTTTTTCATCCCATCCCATGCCGAGAAAGTGGTCCCTGAAAAACTTCCCGGCCGGCTCGCATTTTGAACGTGTCTTGAACCTCCGAAAGAATACTACTTTAGCAACGTCGACGGTTTTCTCAGAGCCGGTTTCTATCAGATCGGGCGGCACCGGTAAATTTTTGCAGATCTTCTCCAAATCAGTTCTGACCTTTTCGAGCTGCTCGCGCGAGACGCACGAAACCGGGCCCAGCAAAAGGCATGAAACGAACCCCGCGACCAAAATACAACGAATACTCATAGAAGTGAGCCGGGTTCCGCGGTCGAAAAATTATTTCTTCTTTTTACCGATCTCGGAGAACGGGATATCGTATATGGCGTAGTCCTGCCAGTTTTGATAGTCGAAATGCCACCATTCGTTGACGTTGACCGTGAACCCCTCGGCTTCCATCAGCCGGCGAAGCAGATCGCGGTTGGCGCGCTCGGTCTCCGTACCGCCCGTGTAGTTGGGTGAGGCGCGCTCGGTGAATTCGTCAAAACCCGAAGGCATATCGATCAACCGGCCGGTCTTGCGGTCGTAAATGCTCAGATCGACGGCGCAGCCGCGGTTGTGCTTTGAGCCGGTTTCGGGGTTCGCGACAAACTTCCGCTTTTCTTCGGGCGTAACTTCCCAGAAGAGCTTGGTGATCGTCCACGGCCGGTAACCATCAAATATTACGAGGCCCAGGCCCTGCTCTTTTAGTTTTTTATGCACGCGCACGACGGCCTCAGCGGCCGGGCGCTGCAGAAACGCGCGCGCCTCGGGGTACACCTGCCTGCCGACAAAATTATTGTCGGTGGCGTAGCGGATATCGAGTTTTATTGATTTGCTAAGCTTGACGAGTTCGACCAAATCAGCCTCACGCTTGTTCTCTTCTTTAGGCGGCCCCGTTTGAGCAAACACGCCTGAAAAAAGGATAAAGCAAAAGAGGAGAGGCGTAAATCTTAGGAACGGTTTTTTCATTTTTTAGCCGAACTAATAAGAAAAGATTTGAAAAACGGGCGCTAGTGGTTTATTTTAGGTGAATATGCAGGAAGAAGAACAACTCCCGAAAAAAAAATGTCCCGCTATTAAATGGACCAAATGGGCCGGCATCGCGACCTTTATGTTTTTCCTGCTCAAAGGCCTTGCCTGGCTGATCGTACCGGCCGTTATCTACTACTTTGCCAGCGGCGAATAAAAGTTTGTGGAGTTCATTGAGTTTATAGGGAATGTTTTTACTCAACGAACTCAATAAACTTCCTACGGTTTCGGCTTCTCCTCTTCCTGGATCGGCTTATCGTCGTCATCGATGATGGTTATATCCGTGCCGAACTTCTGATATTCCTTGAATTTGATCAGGTTCCGTGTTTCGTAAACCTCCGACCTTTCACGCAGCGTAAGGCGAACGTCCGATAGCGACGGCAGCAGATATTTTTCATCCGCTATCTTTACCCAGTCGTAATCGATCGAGCGTTTTGCCGTGCGGATCGGAAAGTCGGCGGGAATGCCGGTGGCCGAGCTCTCCACGCGGAGCACGCGGAAATCGTCGCGGTCGATCCATATCTTTCCCTGGATGCCCGTAATGGTCGAATTGGACGGGGGTCCGAGTGTGACGATCTGCTGCTTTGCCTTATCGCGCTCCACCGAGAAATCCAGAACCAGCGCGCGGCGGCCGCGAATAATGTCGGTCTCGATCGCCTCAAAAACGGTTTCGCTCGCGGGCTTGAAGATCGTGGCCAGCATGGTGACGAACTCACCGGTCGAGCTGGTGCCGCCCGCATCCATGTAACTTTCCTTGTTCTGCGCGTTATTCTGGATAACCCCGTTCAGCGACAGCACCTTGTATTCTTCCTGCCCTGTGGAACGATAGCTGACAGCCACTACCAGACGGTCGAGACTGCGAAAATTACCGGTGCCGGCATAGCCCGCAGAGCGCTGGATCTGCTGTTTGACGACAAAATCGGGCATCTCCTCAACCGCTTCGAGCGTTTTTTTCCGGGCGTTATCAAGAATGTCCGCGGTTTCTTTTTTCGACGGCAGCTGCGCGCCCACCGGGTCCTGCTTGCGGCGGCCCGCTTCCTCGAGGGCGCGCTTGAGCTCTTCATCGTTGCCGCCCTTGGAGCGGGTCAGGCTGCGGATACCGTCGGTCACGGCGAAGTCTATGCCCCGCCGGCGCAGAGCGGCAATGATGTCCTGACGGCTGCCCGGGGCCTTTTGCAGGCCATAGAGCATCTTCACGTATTCCGGCTGTGTTAAGGGCTTTTCCTGCGCGGTTATGAACTGGAATAAAAATAGAACTGAAATTATTGCGGATACTGCTTTTTTCATCTGCTTAAATGATGCCCGCTCACGGGCCCCGCGTTGGCTTTTACAAACCAAGAGCGGGGAAATTTTCTTTCAAAAACTTCCCCGCCCTTATTTAATAACGAATGAAGACTAAATAAATGTATTAATTAACCCACTCTTCTTCGTAGTTTAATTGCCAGTGCCTCGTAACCCATCTCTGAGCGGCGGACATAGCGGTCCCTTTCCATTTTTTCAAATTTTCCAGGATGGTCAGAGCAGCCATCGGCTTGCTCGGGTCGCGTTCGACCCTGATGACCTGAGTAGAAACTTCGATTATCGTCCGGTCTTCTTCAAGGATCCTTAATCTGACCTCGCTTCCGACGGGTGGTAAAACATCAAGATTTACCAGCGTGCTGGTTTCACCGACATTTTCGGTCAAACCGTCAACGAGAACCGTTTCTCCACTCTCCGCATCTACCCAACTCGCCTGGATCGGCATACTCGCGATAATTCGCTTATGCAGCGGCGTTTTGTATGTAATAGCAGAATAATCTAACTGTGACATTATGTTCCTCCCCTTTCTCGACTTCTATTGGTACCGCAACGGCACCATTATTAATGTTAGGAGCCGATTGCGCAAACAGGCTAATTGATTATTACAAAAAAGTCAAGTTTCCCTCGTCCGTGCAAATTATTGCATCCGGGCAATATTAACGCCCCGGGCCGAAGCCCGGGCACTATCGAAAGCCCAAACATGGGCGGCACATTCAAAGAGAAACATTCCCGGCTCACCGAAACCGTACGGCGAATTCTCACGAACTCGAAATATTTAAACGTTATAAGGGCCGAAAAAGTTGCGGAATGTCGTAAAA
>Ga0190272_10001195_pt1 | contig 12546 bp, 11 predicted proteins | sample Popmic504T_FD_133746 | JGI IMG/M metagenome (GOLD analysis project Ga0190272, IMG submission 133746) | Populus adjacent soil microbial communities from riparian zone of Shoshone River, Wyoming, USA - 504 T | ecosystem: Environmental > Terrestrial > Soil > Riparian zone | place: USA: Wyoming...
CCACGGCCACGGAGACCGCGCCGACTCCCGCGAGGATCCACGCCACGGGTCTCCGCCACACCGGCACAGCGCGCCGGGACGAGGGAGGGGGCGTTTCAGACAAATGAAGCCGGCCCTCCCGGAAGACCGCCGAGCGATCGGCGAAGCGGAGACGATCACCCTCGGCGAGCGGTCGAGGTCCATCGATCAGGACGCCGTTCACGAAGGTGCCGTTCGATGATCCGAGATCTTGGATCGTCGCCTGGCCCCGCCGAATCGTGATGAGCGCGTGGCGGCGCGACACGAGCGGTGACGGGGCGACGAACTCCGCTGGCGGCTCTCGTCCCACCAGCAGCTCGAGCGCCTCGGGATCACCCTCAGTCATTGCGCATCAGGGTAGGTCGCCCGGCAGGATGCCTCCGCCTCAGCGGGGATTGCAGCGGCGAGTTCGCTCGCACCTGTTGCAAGGGTGTCCGAAGCAGTCGTGATCAGTGCGTTCTCTCGCGGGAACACGTCGGCGATCGCGCCCTCCCCGCCGTACGAGTACTGAAGGTAGAGTGCTCCTGACAAGAGATCCCAGCCCTCGATGGCATCGCTCAGAGCGTCGATCGGCTCGTCTGCTGCAGCCGAAAGCTGTTCGGTGAACGGGGCGACCGCCGAACTCTTTTCGCTGGGCGCCGCCGCCACTGCGGCCGCCAGCGTGACGAAGAGCTCATCGGCCATGCTGCTCGCGCGGGCGCCCCAGACATTCCAATCGGCATAAGCGCCCGTCGTGAAGCCGTTGTTGTTCAGTGCGTTGTTATACGCGGCGCTGGAGTTCACAATGGGTGCGAGTTCGGCGGTCCAGCCCTCGGTAACGCTGCTCACACATTGCGTCAGCAGAGCGGTCTGCTCGGCGATGTATTCCTTCTCGTTGACCCGTGCGAGGACACCACCGGCGGCCGCCTGTCGCCCGAAGAGACCCGGTGCCTCCAGACGCACGGTCACGGCGTCATCGGTGGCGTCGACGATGACCGTGAGCGGTTGCCCCACCGCGAAGACATTGAGCCCGAGTTCCTGAGCGGTCCACGTCTTCGAGAAGGTTTCGTCTTCTTTGAAGCCCGGTTGGTAGTCCACCGTGATCGTGCTGTTGAGTCTCCACGCGCCCGCGGGTTGCTCACCACTCCCCTCGAGCGTCACTTCCCCGCCCTCGCCATCTTCGACGGCGATCGTGACGCGGGGTTTGGTGACGAAGGGATTCGCGAGGGAAGAGTCGCTGTCGGCCACAACAATCGATCCGCCGAAGGGTGCGAGGAGGTTCGCGATGACCACACCGAGTACGACGAGTGCGACGACAACAGCAGCACCGGCACCGATCAGCAGGCCCATCCTGCTCTTTCGCCGCGCGGGAGCCGCGTGTGCTCGGGCATCCGCGTCGTCCTTGGCCGAGCGTGCCAGCAGAGTGCTGGATGCGAGCACGGTCCCGGATGCCTGCATCGTCGCGTTCGGATCCGGAGACCCTCCCGATCCGCCGAAGTGTGCGAGTTCCGCACGAACCTGACTCGTCGTCGGTCGCGACGCGGCACTCTTGCTCAGGCAACGGCGCGCAAGATCCTGGAGATGCGGGGGCACCGCGTCGAGGTCGGGCTCTTCATTCACGACGCGATACAGCATCGCGTCCGACCGGCCCTGACCGAAGGGATTGCCACCGGTCGTGGCGAACACGATCAGCATGCCCAGATTGAAGACGTCGGATGCCGGCCCGACGGGCGCGCCGGTCGCCTGTTCCGGCGAGAGCCACGCAGGGGTTCCTTGAAAGGCGCCCGTGCGGGTTCCGCTCGCGATGTCCTCAATCAGGCTGATGCCGAAGTCGAGGACGAAGACCCCATCAGGCCCGACGATCACGTTGGATGGCTTCAGGTCGCGGTGGACGACGCCGACCGCATGAATGCTCTCTAGTGCCTCGGCGACGCCATCGAGCACCGTGATCAGGAGCGCGCCGGCGAGCGCTTGCGTTGAAACGAACTCCGAAAGCGTGCGACCCGGGATGTACTCCATCACGAGGTAGGGCCTGTCGCCGTCGACGTCGATGTCGAGCACACGCGCAACACGTGGGCCGCTGACACGCTCAAGCGCATCAGCTTCTCGGCGCAAAGCATCCCGCACCGCTGAGGAGCTGGCGAGATGAGGATGGAGCACCTTCACGGCGACGGGGTTCTTATCCTTCGTGGCGCCGATGTACACCACCGCCGACGCACCCTCGCCCAATCGAGCCGTGATGGTGACGTCGCCGATCGAACGCAGATCACGCTCGGTCAACGGGAGCGACATATCCCTCCTCACCGTCGTGACCCGAACACTGGCGCATTTCAGCGCCACACAGAATCGAGGTTACTGGGCGCACGTCCGCGAGTGCACCAACGGGAGCCGGGGCTGAGTTCGTCGATCCGACTCATCTCTTCTCTCTGAGCGATATGTTCGAACACGTTCGATCCCTCACCGCCCGCACCCCGCGCGCCGCGCGGTGCCGATGCCGACCCTCAGGAGCTGACATGTCCGCACCGTTTGCCCATGCCTTCGAGTGGGCACGATGCCACGTCGATTCGGGCGCGTTGCCGACCGCCGTGCTCGGTGTCGCGACGGCCTCCGGCATCGAGGCCATCGACGCGTTCAGTACGACCGGCGTCCGCCGGGCACGCGTGGAGGACCACTACCGGCTGTTCTCGGTCACGAAACCGCTCGTCGGCCTCGCCGCCGCGCGCATGATCGAGGCGGGCCTCGCGACCCCGGAGACTCCATTACAAGCCGATGTGCCGGCGTTCGGGCGTTCTCGAGATGACGTGGTGCGCCTGCGGCACTTGGCAAGTCACACGTCGGGCATCGCCGAACCGCCGATGGACGCCGTCGCGGGGCTCGAGGCAGGACTCCTCGGTCCGCGCGACTTCGCCGCAGGCAGCGTGTCGCGGTACTCCACGATCGCATTCGAGGGCATCGCTCACATGATCCACGCACGCACGGCACGCACCTGGGACGCCGCCGTGGCTGACGCGCTTGATCCAGTCGGCGCCACGGGACTCACGCTCGACGAGGCCTCGAATCCGCACGATGTCGCTGACGCGGCTGAGAACGGACTGGATATGCAGCGGTTCGCTGCGTTGCGTCACCCGGGCGCTGGACTCATCGGCCGTGCCGAAGACCTGCTCCAGATCGGCGCCGCGCTGCTTCGCAATGCCGGCGAGATCGTGCGCCCCACGACTCTCGCGATGATGCGCCGCCCGCTCACCGGCGACATCCCCCGGCTGGATCCCTACCCTGCCGAACGCGGACAGGACTGGGGCTTCACCTGGAACCTGCGCACCCGCGCACCCGGGCTCATCGACCGTGACGTCTACGGTCATGGCGGATGGTCGGGTGCCGAGTTCTGGGTGCACCCGACCGCCGGAGTCGCGTATGTGCTGCTCACGAACCGCGCTCTGCGGCCGGGCGTGGACGCAGACGAACTCGACAACGCCGTCGTGTCCGGAGTTTGAGGGGACACACCCGAGACCATCTGTGAACGGCGCACGCGTCAGGCGTGACAGCGTTTCGTAGTTTGGCGGGCGCACCACCACGACGAGGATACGTAGCCTTCAGCAGCGCGTGGGATGGGGCCATCGGATTCTTGGTCGATGTAGGCGTACCTTCTCAAGTCGCGAGGTCGACAGGCGAACACGGGAGCCCGAGCATGGGAGTCATGGGGTGTTCGTTTCACCGAGAAGAGCGGGAACGAGTTCTCGTTCTTCGTAGGCGAAGTGGTCGTCGATGCTGTCGAGGAGTCTGTCGTATTCGTGGGCGAGGCGGTCGAGTGAGTCGGTGTTGTGGATGCCGGCTTTCACCTGCACCTCCAGTGATCCGAGAGCGGCGGCGACTTCTCGGTGTTCTGCCCTGAGGCGCGTCAGCACGGGCACGAGTTCTGGCAGTTGCGTCTCGAAAGCATCGAATGCGGAGTCCTCGCCTGTGTGGTGGTCATGGAGTGCGCTGCAGGCGGTGAGGCAGCGCCTGCTGATCTGGGTCGCAAGGTCGTGGGCGACATGATCGCCGGTCGTCCGGGCTGTGTGAATGTCGCGACGTAGCGTGTTCATGTCGCGCCGCATCTCCTCGTGAACTCTGAGAAGGTATTCGCCTGCGGCACGCCTGGCGGTCGCGTCGTCAGGCACGTCGACTCGCCGGAGTGTCACAGCTGCGATCGACCGGGTCGCTCCGCGGTAGGCGGCGAAAGCGGGATCGACCTGAACCTGTTCGTCGAGAAGAGCCGCGGCGGTATCAGGGTCGGCCACGACGGCGTGGGCTCTGAACCGCTCGATGCCGTGTTCGACTCCCTCGCCAGGCGCCTCGACGTCGACGATCGGATTCGCGCGGAGATTGGCAAGCCACGCGGGGTCGCGAGGCGACCCGCCGTTCGTGGCGAAGATCACGATGCCGTCAGGGCGGTGAAGAGCGGCGACCGGGGTAGTGCGAGGTTGCCCGGTTCGAGCGCCTCGGGTCGTTATAAGAACGAGCCGGGCGCCGGCGAACATCCCTCCGACGACGCCGTCGTGGGAGCGGAAGTCCGCGATCACCTGTTCGTTCGTGAAAGATGCCAATGAATCATCCGCGCCTTGAGGCATAAATCATCTCCATGTCAGAATGGTTTTGAAAAGCAATTAGCTTTGTAAGCAAAGGTAACCACAGCGTCTGGGGATGTCAAGATGATCGAAACCGCCGGCGAAGTGGCTGGACGCGGGCAATCGGTCGAGGCCGATGTTCGTTCGTTGCTGGTTCTGATGCCCCGCATAATCGGGCGCGCGAAGCGCCGGACGGTGCCCAGGCAGCTGGACGGGTACGACCTCACTCCGCGTCACCTGTCTGTGTTCGCGATGCTCCTTGGCGGGCCACTCACCGTGAATGAACTCGCGGGCGCACTGAACCTCGCGCCGACAACGGTGAGTCTCATGGTCGGGGGACTAGTCGATCAAGGCCTTCTCGACAGAACAGAGGACCAGGGGGATCGCCGACGCAAGCTCATCACGATCGCACCGACGGCTCACTCGGCGATCGACGATTGGCTCGGCGACAGCGCGACCGCGTGGCGCACCGCGCTCGCGCCACTCACGGCGCACGAGCGCGCGCTTCTGATCCGAACACTCCATGCTTACGAGGGCGCCCTCAGTGGTCCAGGCGAGGTAGGGAGATGAATTCTGCTCGCAGAGCACGATCGTCCAAGGGGGTTGGTGGCGTCGGCGCTCCTTCTGCGCCTCGGTCCATTCGCTGAACGGCTCGACGTTCAGCGAATGGACCGAGATGCCGGCGACGCACACGGTGTCGCCGTACTTCGCCGACGGCTGCGGCGATGCCTTCACGGTGATGAGCACCCGCGCCGTCTCGGATCTGACCTGCATCCGCCCACGCTAGGGCTGGCATACGACATCGGAGGCAACCGATGGGCTGGCGAAAAACTACAGGTCGGTCGTCACAACCACAGAATCGATGGCAGAAACTACAGATGCGTTGTCATCGGACAGACGACGTTCTGGCAATCGGACACGTGACACGGACTCCAAGAATCACAAAAAGATAACGGAAACCTCTTCCCTTCCGTTACCTCGTCGTTATATAGTTCAAGCACGGAAGTTGTTTGCTGTGGCAACGACCGCATGTGATTGCAGGACACTCTTGGTGCAAGGGACAAGGGCCGGTCGGGAGCCTCTCCGACCGGCCCTGACTTGTGCCCCGGCATCCGCTATACCCCGCCGCCACCCCCGCCGCCACCGCCGCCACCGGCGGAGCCCCCGCCTCCTGAGCCGCCCGACGTCGAGGAGGACGAGGCAGAACTCGCCGAGAGCGAGCCGATGCCGGCCGAGAACGACGCGGCGCTGAACCCGTGCGATCCGGCGTACCAACCGGGTGAGTTCTCCGGACCGTAGAGCACCGCGAGGCGCTCGGCCCATTCCTTCTCCTGCGCGAACACGACGGCGTAGGGCAGCAGCACTTCATACAGCTTCAGCATCTGCGCGGGGTCGTTCGGGTTGATCCGCACGCGCTCGGCACCCATCGGCGACTGCAGCATGCGAATCCGGTCGGCCTCCGCCCACTCGATGAACTCCTTGAGCCCCGCCAGGTGATCGCGCACTTCCGCCCCGAGCGCCGTCATGGGTTTCCGCGCGATCAAGCTGATGACGACGAACACGGCCAGCACCGAGCAGATGATCATCAGGATCGGAATCAGCGGGTCGACCAGGGTGACGAAACTGAAGATTCCTCCGATGAACACCAGTATCGATGCGAGGATCACCGCAACCACGGGCCACGCTCGCACACTGCCAGGCACCTCGCGGCGCAGCCCCCGTCGGGTGAGCTCCTCGTTCGCGAGCTTGATGATGTTCTGCGCCGCCGCCGAGAAGCGGGTGTCGGTGCTACCGAACTCGTACTCGGCGCCGGGTGTCAAGAAGGGGAAGAGCCCGCCGAGCAGCAGCATCCCATCGCCATCGGCACGCGACGGATCGATGAGCTGCGCCTTGAGCTTGACCCCGCCGAAGAACTTGCGTCCACCCTCGACGATGCGGATGCTGCCGACCACCGCCTGCTCGAGCACCTCGGCCGGGATCGCCTTCGGGGTCTTGCCGAGCAGCACGGCGCTCTCGAGCGCGTCGACTTCGCGGGGCGGTGTGTACTCGGCGATGATCGTCGGTCGGCCGGGCTCATCGCGCAGATGACGCACGCGTGTGACGACGGCGAAGACGATCGCCCCCAGCACGCCGAGCCCCGCGACACCCTGCACCCAACCCCACGGCGAGGCGAGGTATGACGAATCGAACGGAGTGAAGGTGCCCTTCTCGAACCCGATCGCGATCGTGACGGTCTGGTAGGCGGGCACCGGAGAAGCGGATGCCGCCAACGCCGCATCGCCATCGGGTGTGGCGTCCATCACGATCGGGCAGGTCTGATCCGACCCTTGGGGGCCGACGTAGCAGGCCCGCGCTCCGGTCAGTGAGCCCGAGAGCTCGGCCGGGATGGTCACCTGTGCCGTGACCGAGCCGAAGTTCTGCGGCCACTCGGTGCCGTTGACATCCCAGTAGAACTCGTCGACGCCGGTGTCGTCGAAGAACCGCGTGACGTTCTCGAGCGTGTAGGTGAAGACGTACGTCTGTGCCCCGTGCACATAGTCGTCGGCGCGGGAGATCATGCTGAAGTAGCCGTCCTCCGAGTCGGTCTCGGAGGACCGCGGGTTGCCGTCGCCGTCGGTGATCGAGATGAGTGCGGGGTTCAGCGGGGCCCCGAGATACGAATCGGGGATGCTGCGACGCATCCCGCGGTTCTGGTCCACATCGGGGAAGACGGCGACGAACCGCTCCTCGACCCGCAGGGTACTGATGCCCTCGTCGGTGCGTCCGAGCGTGTATTGGACGTCGAGGCTCGCGAACGAGAAATCATCGAGGTCGGTCGCGTTCGGCGCTGCGACCGTGTCGGCGGCGGCGCTGAAGGTACCTGCCGAGGCCAGCCCGAGCCCCAGGAGTGTGACGACGAGCAGTCGAAGCAATTTTGGGCCCATGCGCACCAGCCTATGGGCCTCCTCATTCGCCTAAAGTTGTGCTTATGACCGACCGCCGGCTCGCGATCGACGCCTGGGAGAGCCTCTTCCGTGCGCAGCACGAGGTGTTCGACGAGATCAGCGGCGACTTCGACAACACCAGCCTCACGCAGGCCGAGTACGACGTGCTGCTCACCGTCACGCGCGGTGAAGGGATGACCGCTCGCCTGCGCGACGTGACGGCCAACATGCTGATCAGCCAGCCGAGCGTCTCGCGCCTGGTCGATCGTATGGCCGTGCGCGGACTGATCTCGAAGTGCGCCGACCCCGACGACGGCCGCGGGTCGCTCGTCCGGGCGACACCTGAGGGTGCGGCGGCGTTTCGCAAGGTCGCGTCGCAACACGGTCGCTCGATCTCAGAGCGGATGTCGCGGCTCGACGACGACGAGCTCACACAACTGCGCGAACTCACCGCGAAGCTGCGCAAGGACAAGCAGGAGAGCTGCTAGCTCGGGCTCGGCTCAAGGGGTGCGGCGGCGCAGCGTCGCCGAGGCCACGATGAGCGCGCCTACCGCGAAGGCCGTGACGATGAGCAGAGGTCGGAAGAGATCCCACCCTTCGTCGCCCGCGGTCACCGCGTTGACCGCATCGATCGCATAACTGAGCGGCAGCCAGTCCGAGATCGCGTAGAGCACGTCCGGCATCTGATCGCGCGGCATGAACAGGCCGCCGAGGAGGATCTGCGGGAACACGATCAGCGGCATGAACTGCACCGCCTGAAACTCGGTGCGCGCGAACGCACTTGCCAGCAGCCCCAGCGCTGAGCCGAGGATGGCGTCGACGACGGCGACGAGGCCGAGCTGCCAGATCGGTCCGTCGACCTCGAGCCCGCAGACGAGCACGGCGAACGTCACCGTGATGATCGCCTGCAGTGTCGCCATGAGCCCGAACGCGAGGGCGTAGCCGACGATGAAGTCGGCCTTGCCGAGCGGCGTCGTCATGAGACGCTCCAGGGTGCCCGAACGCCGCTCGCGCAGCGTCGTGATCGAGGTGATCAGGAACATCACGATGAACGGGAAGAGGGCGAGGATGGCCCCGCCGAACTGGTTGAACACGCCCTCCTGGTCGCTGAACAGCCAGGCGAACAGCCCGACGAGCAGACTCGGCGCGATCAGCATGAGCGCGATCGACCGCGGGTCGTGGCTCAGCTGCCGGAGCACGCGGCCGGCGGTGGAGAGGGTGCGCATGCCGTTCATCGGTCGCCCTCGTCGTGCGCGCGCTGCTCGCGTCTGGTGAGCGGATGCCCCGGACCGGGCGCACTCGCCGGATCGCCATTTTCGGCCACAGCACCGGGCCGGGCCTGCGCGTCATGTTCGATGAGCGCGAGGAACGCGGCATCCGGATCGACAGCTCCCGTGTCGGCGAGCAGGCCATCGGGTGTCGTGTCGGCGATGATGCGCCCCGCCCGCATCAGCACGAGCCGGTCGCAGCGCAGCGCTTCGTCCATCACGTGGCTGCTGACGATGAGCGTCGTGCCGCGGTCGGCGAGCGCGCGGAACACCGTCCAGAGCTCGGAGCGCAGCAGCGGGTCAAGCCCCACGGTCGGCTCATCGAGGACGATGAGTTCGGGCGAGCCGAGCATGGCGACGGCGAGCGACACGCGGCTCTCCTGCCCGCCGCTGAGAGAGCCGACGGTCTGGTTGCCGCTGTCGACGAGCCCCACCTCGCTGATCACGCGCTCGACGTCGTTGCGCGGAGCGCCGATGAGCCTCGCGAAGTATCGCAGATTCTGGCGGATCGTGAGGTCGTCGTACACCGACGCCGCCTGTGTGTCATAGGCGACCCGGTGCCGCTGCGGTGGGGTGCCTGCCGGTGCGCCGAGCACGGTGACCGTGCCCCCGGCGACCTTCTGCACGCCGACGATCGAGCGCATGAGCGTCGTCTTGCCACAGCCTGACGGTCCCATGAGCCCGGTGATCTGACCGCGCGGGATGTCGAGCTCGAGCCCGTCGAACACCACGTTCCTGCCCCGCGTGACGTGAAGGTCGCGCACCTCGACCGCGCTCGCCGCTGACTTATTCATCATGTGATGAATTATCGGCGCGTCATGCGGTGAGGTCAAGCCCCCTTCGGGCTACGGTTCACCGACGAGGTAGCGCTGCACCGTGGGGCCGACCTGCTCCACGATGTCGTCCACGCTCGCGGCTGCCAGCGCGGGAAGCTGCAGGACGTACCGTGCGATCAGCAGCCCCGCGATCTGGCTCGCGACAAGCGAGGCGCGGAACGTGGCATCCGGAGTTTCAATCCCAGCTGCGATGCGGCCGATCAGCTCCCGCTGCAGGAAGCCTGCAAGCAACGGCGTCGTCAGACGGTTGCCGATGCTCGAGCGCAGCAGGACGACTCCGCGCTTGCGGATCTCGGGGTTCTCCCACGCGGTGAGAATGTAGCGCACGATGCGATCGCCGAGACCGTCCTGGGGCCCATCGAGGAGCGCGGGAAGATCGAGATCCGGCCGCATCGGAGCGCCGACCGTCTGCGCGAACAGGTCGGCCTTCGTGCCGAAGTAGTGGTGCACGAGCGCCGAATCGACGCCGGCCCGCGCGGCGATCCCGCGCATAGTCGCGCCGTCGTACCCGAGCTCGCCGAACTCGTCTATCGCCGCGGCGACGATGCGCTCCTGCGCATCGGACTCGCCCGCTTTCGGCCGCCCGCGACGCCGCTTGGGCGTCGGCACGGCGTACTCGGGCATGCGGTCAGCCTAAACCTGGGGGCGCGGCCAGGGTGCGGCATCCCACCGCTCAGCACTCGATGACGTTGACCGCGAGGCCGCCCTCGCTCGTCTCCTTGTACTTATGGCTCATGTCGATGCCGGTCTGGCGCATCGTCTCGACGACAGCGTCGAGCGAGACGTAATGGCTGCCGTCGCCGCGCAGCGCGAGCCGCGCCGCGGTCACCGCCGTGGACGCTGCAATCGCGTTGCGCTCGATGCACGGAATCTGCACGAGCCCGCCGACCGGGTCGCACGTGAGTCCGAGGTGGTGCTCCATCGCAATCTCGGCCGCGTTCTCGATCTGCCGATTCGTGCCGCCCATGACGGCAGTCAGGCCGCCGGCCGCCATCGCACAGGCCGACCCCACCTCGGCCTGGCAGCCGCCCTCGGCACCCGAGATCGAGGCGTTCGCCTTGAACAGCGAGCCCAGCGCGGTCGCGGTGAGCAGAAAGCGACGGATGCCTCGCCGCCGGTTCGCGTCGGCGATGATCTCCTCGTCGATGACGTCGGGCACGATCGGTCCGGGCTGCTGGCGTCCGGCGAAGCCGAGCAGCGCGCTGCCGACGAGCTCACCGTAGGGGGTGACCGCGTTCCCCGCGCCGAGGCCGGAGTCGGCCAGGAACCGCCACCAGTACATCGCGACGGCGGGCAGGATGCCGGCGGCACCGTTCGTCGGAGCCGTCACGACGCGCCCACCCGCGGCGTTCTCCTCGTTCACGGCGAGCGCGAACGCGCCGAGCCATTCCCCCGGCAACTCGCGGCGGCCGTCGTGCTCAGCCTCTTCGAGCTGCTCGCGGATCGCCGACGCACGGCGCTTGACCTTGAGCATGCCGGGCAGCACGCCGTCGTGCTGCAGCCCTGCCTCGACGCAGGCCGACATCGCGTCCCAGATCGCGTCGAGCCCCGCGGCGATGTCGTCGTCGCTGCGCAGCGCCTCCTCGTTGATGCGCGCGGCCTCGGCGATGGTGATGCCGCGCTCGTCGCACAGCCCCAGGAGCGCCTCGGCGCTGTCGAATGCGAGCGGATACGCGTGCGCGGCGACGCGCGCTGGCTCCCCCTCGCGGCGGATGAACCCCCCGCCGACGGAATAATACGTGTCGCTGAGCAGGGGTTCGGCCGCGGCATCCGGGCTCGTCGAATCGGCGGCGGTCGCGGCATCCGGCCCCCGCGCCTCGAGCGTCATCGCGTTGGGATGCCCCGGCAGCCGCGTCCGTGGTGCGAACACGATGTCGGCCTTGGTGAAGGCGACGACGTGGGTGCCGTCGAGCACGAGCCGCTTCCCGTCGGGCCAGTCGGTCCACGCCGCGCGCACGGCATCCGGCTCGACCGTCTCGGGTGAGAGCCCCTGCAGGCCGGCGACGACGGCATCGGGTGTGCCGTGGCCGATGCCGGTCGCGCCGAGCGATCCGTACAGCGTGCACGTGATGCGTGCGACGCCGTCGAGCAGCCCCGCCTCGTGCAGGCGGATCGCGAAATCACGGGCCGCACGCATCGGGCCGACCGTGTGGGAGCTCGAGGGTCCTACTCCGATGGAGAACAGCTCGAGCGCCGAGACGTATGCGCTCACTTCCCCAGATTAACCCCGTGCACCGCGCTGCGGGATGCGGCGGTATCGCGCAGGACGTGACGTCAGTGCTTCTGGAACGCGACGAGCCCGACCAGGTTGCCCTCGGAGTCCCTGATGAACGCCTGCCACTCGTCCTCGCCGACGGGCCCGAGGGTGTCGTCGTGGTGCGTGAAGATCACGTGCGGATGCGAGACGACCTCGACGAGTCCATCCAAGCGCTCGAGGGTCTCGTGCACGTTCTCGACGTGCAGGTAGAGGAGGGATGCCGGAGCATTCCGATCGAGGAGCAGGCGAACACCGTCGAGGTCGAAGAACAGCAGTCCGGGCTCATCGAAGCGGGCTGTCGGCTCGGCTTCGAGCAGCATCGTGTAGAAGTCTGCGGCGCGGCCGAGGTCGTCGGCGTGAAGTGCCACCTGAATGAGTCTCATCGCGACCTCCGATACCGAGTCACGCACATTCTCTCAGCCCTGAGGGACGGGCGACCTGGTTTCGTCTCTCAAACGGCGACAGTCACTCTGCGTGCAGTATCTCGCAGTCGCCTCCCGGCGCGAGGATAGCCTCGTGGCCGTCTTCATACCGGACGACGAGCAACGGATTCTCCTCGCTGCCACGTATCTCGATGACCTCTCCCACGCGCTCAGCCGCGCCGACGGTGCGTCCGTGAATACGGACGCGATCACCCACTGTGGCATGCATCGTCGGACA
>Ga0190272_10001196_pt1 | contig 12540 bp, 9 predicted proteins | sample Popmic504T_FD_133746 | JGI IMG/M metagenome (GOLD analysis project Ga0190272, IMG submission 133746) | Populus adjacent soil microbial communities from riparian zone of Shoshone River, Wyoming, USA - 504 T | ecosystem: Environmental > Terrestrial > Soil > Riparian zone | place: USA: Wyoming...
CCACGATCCCTTCTTTTATCTCTTCTCGTTTGTTCATTTTGTTCCATTTTATATGTAAACCTATTTCAGGACGAGACAAATGTTCAATGTTCAATGAATAAAGTTTGTGTATCGTCCTGAAAAGGTTGACACTTTTTATTCCTTAGTCCTGATATAAGTTGACAGTTTGTTCAATGTTCAAGGGATAAAAGTTCAAAGCTCACGGACCCGAATTGCATCCCAAGCTTACGGCGGTCGGCTCGACCGAAACTCCGGGCCGGCAAGATGCAAAAGCAAAAGCTACGACTGCCTTGTATTTCAAAGATCTATCTGGAGAATAAATTGCGATAAGACGAAAAGAAATACTAATCCGTTCAAAACAGGCCCATTTTTACATTAATCGGTAATTTGAAAGGTGTGAAAAAATGAATAGAAGTTATGTTGAATAAGGTGATAAGCTGCGAAGGTTCAATCCATCGCATTCTTGTCTTGTCGACCTCTGCTATTATTTGTGAGACTTTAGACTGCCCATTCTGCTGCAATAGCGTTCAAATTCCCTCTCCAGCCACTTCTGCGCATCCTGGACGTCAAAGGAATCTTGAGATTTTATCTCAAAATACTCTCGGATTTCTCCATAGTAAGTATTCGCCGAGAAACTGTTCTTACCGATACTTGTACAATGCGCGTTAAATTCAAAAAGGGAACGTGATGTTCGCGCTTCACCGGTGAGCGTAACACTGTTATATCGATAACCGTCATTAGGAGACTGAAAATAAACACGGAGGACCGGTTCGTCCATGGTGGGTGTCGAAACCAAGGGGTAAAGCAACGCGCGATTACGTCCTTTTATTCTTAGCCTAGTTAGCTTCGAAAAGTCGTTAGCGCACTCCCAGAAATATCCTTCTATTTGCTTCAGGCAAGCCACAACAGGTCTACGCTGTTCTCTCCATTCCCGGCTCTTCTCTTCCGCGGCATAAGCGGCTTTTTGTTTCTCCTCGCTTTTTTCTAAAGCTCTTCGAGCAGCTTGTGCACGTAGTCGTTTAATGTTGTCTAATGCCATAAATTTATTCCCGGATAGGCGTATTGACGGATTGTACGAGCGGGTTAGGCATAAGTCAAGATAATTAGCCCTCCCGCAAAATGAGTTAGGAAGATTACGCAGGTGATTCCGGCGTTAGCTTAAACTATTAAGATTTTGGAGATTTAGACAAGTCCAGGACCACGCTCACTCCCGTTCGCGTTTCCGCCTAAATCCAAAATCCGTTTTCCTTTTTAGCGGTTGTCGCGTGTTTCGTAGGCAATTTCTTATTCCGGCACGACCAGGAACACATCCCACGCCCACCGGCCGAGCTGAGCGTCCTGCGCGTCGCGTACCTTTGCGCGGTATTTGAACTGGTTGCCGAACTCGTCTACCCGCCGCGACTGCCGGTAATCCAGATCGATCTTCCGAAGTCCCAGATCGGGCAGCGTGAATAATTCGCACGATTCCGAGATACCGTTGTGATTGGTGTCCTGCCACAATCGAAGGCGGTCGAACACTGCATCGTTGTGGTTTATCTTGCCGTCGTTATTACCGCCGTTCATTATCTTGTCGTATTCAGCCAGCGCAAGAAATCCGTTTCGCTCCTCGCCCGGAGGCGGATCGTCCTGCGAGGTGATGTTCCCGAACAGCTCCTTACCGCTGTCGATCAGGCCGTTGTGATTACGGTCGAGCGCCAGCCAGGCGTCGTCGGAACCGAAAGCGGTCCATGAAAACTGTTCCGTTGTCCCTATCGCCCGCAGGTCGAACAACACCCCGTTCTCGCCGTTTGTCATTTGAAATCCATCGCCGAGAATATCTACCACAACGGGCGAGCACCCGCCCTGGCTCGGATCGCACGAGCCGGTGCACCCGCACAGATCGGGATCGTAACCGCCATTGTTTATTAAACAATGCTGGATGAATGCCTGGGTCCGGTTGCACGTGCAGCAGCCGGAAATGTCCGGAGTGCGGCCTCCCGGACAGCCGGAAGGATAGTTCCAATAATCGACATAAACTTCACAATAATTTACCGGCGGAGGAGTAGGCGGCGGGGTCGGCGTTGGCGTAGCAGTAGGCGTTGGGGTGGGGGTAGGAGTTGGACAATAAACTCTTCTTATTGCCTCTAGGTCGCAGCTTGTCGGTGTTGGATAGGCGATGCCCATAATAGAAATGTGAGGGCTACCACGCCCTCCAGGCTTTTCCGTGATGCCCAGTGAGTGTCCTGCCTCATGAGCACTTAAGCGATCAAGAGCATCAGTTGCTACATTGTTATGAGTTATAAAATCTCCGATTAGCATTCTGGCGGCTCTGATGCCGAAAACGTTAATGCCGTCATTAAGATAGTAGGGTACCATTTGGCCTTTCGGGGATGAGGGGCGAACCACCCATATCGTATCATTCGGAACAGTTGCGCCCGCATCATATGGGAAATCGGCCCTCGTGGCTGCCTGAAATGTAACATTAGAGCAATTCGCCATACTTTGGGCGTTCCAAAATCTAATCCCATTGCTAATCAGTTGAAAATCAGTAGGATCGGGCGTATCAAAAACTACAACCGAAATTGTTTTTCCCTGAGGCCAAGCTTCTTTATAAGGAAAATCGAGATCCTTAATCTTGGGTTCGCCATTACAACCCAACTGGGCTTGCGCGGGTGTGCCGGAGAAACGAAATGAGAGAACTGCCAAGCAACTGAGGATAATTAGGATTTGCAACGCAAGTTCTTTATTGTTTATTTTCCTTTTCATTGGGAGAGTTAGAAGATTGCGATATCTTAAGTCGTACCGCATTAATAAAGCCACGTTTTTCCATGCCGCTTAAATCGCCCAAGTCTATTTCGCGGTCCAAAGGAGCAAAGCTATTTTGTGTTAGCTCATAACCGGTGAAAATAGTATAATTCGCGCTCTTTTTGTCGTTAGTTAAAAACAGGAGATATGGACTTCCAACCCGGGGTAAATCTTTCCCTGAAATCCTGTAAAGTACTTTTTGTCCATTGGGATACCTTACATATCCGCCTTCTCTATCGACAGTTAGGCAACTTCCTTTAATAGTATCGTTAGACCCGTTTCCACGAAGAAGATCGTCAATGCAAACAGTAAACTCCGTATAGACGCTTCTTTTGTCGGTTGATAAAAACGCGTTTGCAGTTGTGACTTGACCAATAATAATCAAATCGCTCGCCTTTGCCGGGATTGCATCCGGAATCGGCACTTCGTCATAGCGACCAACCATCCCGTCCGCTGGATGAGGAGTTCTAACCACCCAATGCTGACCGTTATATCGCTCGCTTTTTATTCTTCGTTCTTCTCGTGCCTTTTCAGATTCCATTGTCGATTCATTCGCATCGTAGTCGACTATGGCATATTTGCTCAGGTCATCTTGGCGAGTCGGTGTAGGTTGATTTTTTTTCTGGCTATGACTGTCAAGCGTTCCAAGTGTTACCGCAATGGTCGTCAGAACAACCATCACTACAAATCCCCACATTATCCTGTTCGTTTTCATATTAGACCTCGGTGAATTATCTTACATCTCCTTTCTGCTCTTGCGGGAGAGCGTGGAAATTTACAGAAAGGCTGTTTGGTCTTCGGGCAGGCTAAACAACCGTTTAAGGTAACAATTAGTTATCCACGTGCAGAATAATCCCGGACTTTTCTAAAGTCAAGAAAATTTCGGTTTCACAAATAGCTAATAGAAGCGAGGGAAACACGGACTCAAAACCCAAATCTAAAAATCAAAAGTGCTGCCCGATCCGGCAGCACTTTGTATTCCTAATTCTTCGTCGTATGCACTGACACTGAGTCGTCCATGAAGGGCGTCGAATCGTCTGTTTCCGACGGGTTGTAGTAATTATAGTAACCCGAGTTGTAGTAGTCGTACTCCATCGAGTTCGCCTTGATCCCGTTCAAAACCACGCCGTAGACCCGCGCTCCGATGGTGCCCAGGCGCTGCTTGAATCTCCTCATCAGGTGGACCGAGCTCTTGCCGGCCATGGCCACCAGCACCACACCGTCAACCAGTGTCGAGAGGATCGCCGCGTCCGTGAACGAGATAGCGGGCGGTGAATCGATGATCACGTGCTTGTATTTTCCGCGCAGCGTTTGCAGCAGGTTTTTCATTTCCTGCGAGCTCAGCAGCTCCGCCGGGTTTGGCGGGATCGGGCCGCTCGTGATGATCTTCAGGCGCGGCAGCCCGGGGTAGGTTTTTAGCAGGTTATCGGTACTTTCCTCACCCGAAAGATAATTTGTAAGCCCGTGAGTGTTTTCCAGCCCGAAATGATTGTGCAGCCGCGGGCGGCGCAGATCGCAATCGATGATCACCACATCGGCGTCAGCCTGGGCAAGCGTGATGGCGGTATTGATAGCCGTCGTGGTCTTGCCTTCGGACGGCTGCGAGGAGGTAACAAGGATCGTCTGCGGCGGTTTCCCGGCCGATGAAAAGAGCAGCGACGTACGCAAGTGCCGGTAGGCCTCGGCCATCGGCGACTTCCTGTCGTTAAGCGTTATCAGGGCGGTGGACCCGGTCCCGTTCCCGTTCGTCGGTATCAGGCCGAGCTTTCGCTTATCCGTGGTGTTGTAATGCGGAATGAGCGCCAGCGTGGGCAAGCCGAGATTTCTGCCGACATCGTCCGACGTCTTGACCGAATCGTCCAGGTAATCCATCAGGAACGAAAGGCCGATACCCGCTGCCAGCGAGATCAAAAAGGCTATAAAAATGTTCCGGTTCCGCTGGGGCCCTATCGGGGCGATAGGCGTTTCCGCCTGGACCGATACCCTTATATTGTCCGGGCGGCTGCCGCTAATCTCGAGCTCTCTCTGCTTTTGCTGCTGGATGTATGTATCGAGCAGCCCGCGGTTGGTTTCCAACTCGCGTTTCAGGGTCGTCAATTTGGTTTCGGCCTGGCCTTCAATATTGGCGGCCGCCTCCGCTCTTCCGTAGTCGCTGCGAAGCTTGGTCTCACGCTGGGTGGCGGCATTCAACTGCGATCTCAGGCTGGCCAAAACCTCTTTCTCGGCATTTTTTTCCCGAATCTGTCCCTTGGCCTCGACCTTTGCCGAATCGGTCCTTTGGATGCGGAGCTTTTGTTTTTCAAGCTCGACTATCTGGGCATTGACCTCGACAACGTCTTTATACTGCTCGGTGTATTTGGTCAGAAGCTTTTCGCGAGCTTCTTCGGCTTCATTGATCTTTTTATCTATCGCTTCAATGCGCTTGTCGAGATCGTACTGGTTTTTCAGATTCTCGCTCCGTGCGTCCTGAATAGCTTTGTTATCGCCGACCACCGACAGAAGATCGCCCTTTCCGTACGCATCCATCGCGGCCGAATAGGTCGCCTGGATCTTGCTCAATTCATCGCGGGCATCGCTCCACATCTTGTAAGACGAGGCCAGTGTGGTCGCCCGGAGCTCGCCCCCCTTGTCGCCGCTGAGCGGCAGGTTGCTCGAGCTCATTTCTTGCAGCAACCCGGTCTCCTGCTGTTGGATCGTGCTTTTCAGATCTTCGATAGATTCGGAAAGCTCCGTGTAAGCTTTTTTAGCACCCTGTGTCTCGCGGTCGGCGTCCTGGGCGATAAATACCTCGGCCAGTTTATTCGAGGCCCTCGCGGCAATCGCAGGCTCGGTGCTGCTTATACTGATATTTACGAGATTCGTCCGCTCCTGCTGAACTACATTTAACCCGCCCGAAAGGACGCCGGCGTAGTTTGCGGCCCGGGCGGTTTCCTCGGGTGTCAGCGGGGTTTGCGTGCCGGTTTCGCTTCCGCCCGAGGTGTCGATCACCGGCATCGAGCTTTCCTTTCGTACTTCGGTCTTGCTGCCTGTAAATAAAGATTTGACGCCCGATATTATACCCGTATTTTCGTTACCGAAAAGATTCGGTTCACGGTAGAGCCCGAGGGCGACCACAACGTCGCGCATCAGCTCGGGGCTTTGAAGCAATTGAAGCTGGGTATTGTAGTAATTGATATCGTTTGCGCCGAAATTGATCACCGTCGGCATATTGGCCTGCGGTTTCGGCTTGCGCGGTTCGAGGATTATCTTTGTATTCGCCTGGAAGATCGAGGCCTGGCGGTACATGTAAAAAGCGACCGCGGCCGTTACGAGGATCACAAGTGCGATAATGATCGGCAAACGCTTGTAAATAATAGCGAAATATTGGCGGAGTGAGCGCCTGTTCTCAAACGATTCGTCATCATAAAACGACGAGTATCCGGTCGGGTATTCGTGGCTGACGGATTGTAGGTCGGATGTATTCGGTAGAGGCGTTAACCTTTGGTCTTGTTCCATACTGCTTCTAAAAACCCTGCCTGATCAAAACTCTCGATTGTAAATCGGTTGCGTGCGCGCGAACTTCCTTTTATAGCATATTTATATTGATTTTACACCTATTTTCGGTAAGGTGAGCGAAAATGTTTTTAACGAGAGAGGGCGCAGGGCACGCGGAGGGAGAAAGAAAGTGTTTTTCTTCTCTGCGTTCCCCCGCGTTCTCTGCGTTAAAAAATCCTACACGTGTCGCAATGCGCGCGAGACCCATCGTTTTGGCCTACAAGCACCGCAAATGCTACACTATTCATTTGCACTTATTTGACGATTTACCCGTATAGTAAACATATATGACCGCAGTTTCCGATAAAGATAAAGAATTTTCAGATCACGATTTTTACCTGGGTGTTCCGGGCTTTAAGTATTCCGACCTGTTCGACGCGGCGCGCCTCAAAGACCTGGCCGACAAATTTTATGAGGAGGTCGCCGAAAAAGAGCCGGTCCTCCACCAGGCGCTGACGAAATATATCGCATCGCATGGGATCGGCTACGAAAAACGCGCGGAATCGAAGATCCTGACGGATGCCGCCCCGTATCTCTCCGAGTTTATCGCCCGGATGTTTGGTATTACTCGCGAGCGGGAAGAGCTTGAAAAAGAGGTCCTGCAGCAAAACCCGATCTGGCGGTATAAATTTTTTGTCCAGCGCCGCGCGGTCAAAAAGCACAAGGCCGAAGATACCGGCTCCTTAAACGAAAACGAGCTGGACCTGGCGGTCTCCGAGCTTCGCAACAAGGCTTTTGACGAAACCCTGATCCACGACGAGGAGCTGGCAATAGCATCGGTCACCGCCCGCCTGCTCGATGCCGAGGAGATACTGGCCAAAGAGCTGGACATGACGCTCGAGGTCCAGAACACGATCAACACGCTCCGGGAAGCATACGAAAAGCTAAAGGATTCGAGCTTCGGCGCAACTATTTCGCGCTTTGTCCTCGAGGCCGAAGGTACGGGCGATCTGGTGATAGTGAAAGCCGCGCTCGGCCTGCTGGAGGCCTGGTCGGCGGTGCAGTTCTTCAAAAAAGAAAAACGCTGGCACAGTTTTAAGGTCCCGCACGCGCTCGATTATCAAAACCTCGTTCACTTGATCCACCCCGAGCCGGAGCTTCATAACATTATGCGCGGCCCGGCCGAGAGCCTGCGCCGCCGCGACGGCTTTAAGCTGACCGACGACCGCGGCACGATGCGCGACGCGCTGGCCGAGATCGATTACTGCCTGATCTGCCACGAGCGCTCGAAGGATTCGTGCTCGACCGGCCTTCGCGAGCCTGACGGTACGCCGAAGCGCAACCCCCTCGGGATCAAGACCGACGGCTGCCCGCTCGATGAAAAGATCTCGGAGATGCACCTTTTGAAAAAGCAGGGCGATTCGATCGGGTCGCTGGCGCTGGTCGCCATCGATAACCCGATGTGCGCCGGCACCGGCCACCGCATCTGCAACGACTGCATGAAGGGCTGTATTTTCCAGAAGCAGGAGCCGGTGAACATCCCGCTCGCCGAAACCGCTACTCTAACGGACGTGCTCGACCTGCCCTATGGTTTTGAGATCTACAGCCTGCTCACGCGCTGGAACCCGCTTAACGCAAAGCGCCCCTATGCGCTGCCGTATAACGGCAAAAATGTCATGGTCGTCGGGCTTGGGCCCGCCGGGTACACGCTCGCGCAATATCTTTTGAACGAAGGTTTTGGCGTGGTCGGGATGGACGGCCTTAAGATCGAGCCGCTGCCCGACGAATGGACCGGAAATAACGGCAAGCGCTGCCCGCGCCCCGTAAAGGACATCGCCGACATCACGGACGAGCTGGATGAGCGCATTCTCTCGGGTTTCGGCGGGGTGTCCGAATACGGCATCACCGTTCGCTGGGACAAAAACTTCCTGACGATGCTCCAGTTAATGCTATCGCGGCGCAAGCGTTTCCGCGCCTACGGCGGCATACGCTTTGGCGGGACCCTCACCATCGAAGATGCCTGGGGCTATGGTTTCGACCATATCGCCATCGCCACCGGGGCGGGGCGCCCGACCATCGTCCCGATGAAGAACAACCTAATCCGCGGCATCCGGCAGGCCTCGGATTTCCTGATGGCGCTGCAGCTTACCGGCGCATTCAAGAAGGACACGCTTTCCAATCTGCAGGTGCGCCTCCCGGCCGTGGTTATCGGCGGCGGGTTGACCGGTATCGACACCGCCACCGAGCTTTTTGCATATTACCCGGTGCAGGTCGAGAAAATGCTGGAGAAATACGAGCTCATCACGGCCGAATACGGTGAAGAGCAGGTGCTCGCGAAATTCGACGAGGAAGAGCTCCGCGTGCTGCAGGAATTTATCGGGCACGGCAAGGAGGTCCGCGGGGAGCGTGCGCGTGCCGCGGCTGCGGGCGAGGAACCGAATTTCATCCCTATGGTGCAAAATTGGGGCGGTGTCTCGCTGGTCTACCGCAAGCGCCTGCAGGATTCCCCGGCCTATCGCCTAAACCACGAGGAAGTGCAGAAAGCGCTCGAGGAAGGCATCGATTTTGTCGAGTGCATGAACCCGAAAGAGGCCGTCCCCGATGAGTTCAACGCCGTGAGGGCCCTTATTTTCGAGCGGCTCGAATACGTTGCCGAAACCGGGAAGTTTGAAAATACCGGCGATATGCACGAATTTCCGGCGCACACGGTTTGCGTCGCCGCCGGGACCTCGCCGAACGTCATTTACGAGAAGGAAAAGCCCGGCACATTCATGCTCGACGAGTGGCGGCAGTTTTTCCAGCCCCACAAGCTGGTAAAAAACGGCGATGGGAATTTCCACGTGGCCGAAGCCGAAAAAGGCGAGACGGGATTTTTCACGTCCTACGAGCATGAGGGCAAATTTATAAGTTACTACGGCGACAATCACCCGCAGTATGCCGGCAACGTCGTCAAGGCGATGGCCTCGGCCAAGCACGGCTACGAGCGCGTGGTGGAGATATTTGCCGAAGAGCTGGCCACTCGCGGCGATCTGCCGCAAGGCGAGCGCGACCAGATCTTTGACAGCCTCGAGGCTACCCTGGATGAGCAGCTCCGCGCCTATGTCGTAAGGGTCGACCGGCTTACCCCGACCATAGTCGACGTCATCATCAAAGCGCCGCTCCAGGCCCGCAAGTTCGAACCCGGCCAATTTTACCGGCTCCAGAATTTCGAAAGCGTGGCGCCTCTTGTCGAAGGAAAACGCCTGATGATGGAAGGCCTGGCGCTAACCGGCGCGTGGGTCGATGTCGAAAAAGGCTTGCTTTCGATGATTGTGCTCGAAATGGGCGCGTCGTCGCGGCTTTGCGCTTTATTGAAAGAAGGCGAGGAGGTGCTCGTAATGGGCCCGACCGGCACCCCGACCGAGATCCCCGAGAACGAAACCGTTCTGCTGGCCGGCGGCGGCCTCGGCAACGCGGTGCTTTTCTCGATCGCCCGGGCTATGCGCGCTTCAAACAACCACGTCATTTATTTCGCCGGCTACAAGAATGGCGCCGATCTCTTTAAGCGCGAGGAGATCGAGAACGCGACCGACCAGGTGGTCTGGGCAACCGACTTCGGCGACGAGATCGTGCCGCAGCGCGCCGGCGATTCCCACTTCCGCGGCAACATCGTGCAGGCGATGATCGCCTATGCCGAGGGCCGGTTGGGCGACACGAAGGTCGATTTGAAGGACGTCGACCGGATCATCGCCATCGGGTCGGACCGGATGATGAACGGCGTTCGCGAGGCCCGGCATACGACACTGAAACCCTATCTTAAGGAGCAGCACACGGCCATAGGCTCGATCAACAGCCCGATGCAGTGCATGATGAAGGAAGTGTGCGCCCAGTGCCTCCAGCGCCACGTAAACCCGCATACCGGCGAGGAATTCTGGGTCTTCTCATGCTTTAACCAGGACCAGCAGCTCGATTTCGTCGATTTTAAGAACCTGAACGAGCGTTTAAGGGCGAACAGCATCCAGGAAAAGCTGACCAATATGTGGCTGGATAAGATGTTTAAGACGACTGGGGCGGCGGTTTAGTGAACGGTTTTTAGGTTTATCGGTGTATAATGACCGCGGAGTTAACTATGATAACGATTACTTTTCAGGACCGCGAAACCGAAAAACGTGCCCTCGGTTTTTTGCTTGGACGCTTTTCAGGCCGCGTTTTGAAATCGGGTGAACACCTCGTGCCCGAAGCGGCACTTGAGGCATTGGCCGATCAGAACATTCCTTTTACCGTAAAGGGCAAAGCCACTTATGAGCAACAGACTGCGGCGGTTCGAGATACTTCTCCCACTTCAGTTTAACGATGGTCGTGATATTCCGAACGACCTGCTGGCGGATGCGGTCCTGGAAGTTGTAGAACGATTCGATGCGGCAAGCTATGAGCCTCAAAAGGTTGAAGGACATTGGCGGCATCAAGGCGTTTTGTACCGGGATAATCTTGCAAAGATAATAATTGACGTTCCTGACGACGAAGCCAGTCGTGATTGGATGCGTGAATATAAAGCTCGTTGGAAGGACAAGCTTGAACAGCTTGATCCGCGGCTTGTCAGCTATATCATCGATATTGATTAGAGCGATCTACTACTTTAAGTTTGTAGAGGCAGGTCTTGTGCCAGCCCATTTCTTTTAAATTGCCCCCAGCTTTAGCTGGGGGACAGAGGTCGCCAAAAAAATGGGCTTTAGCCCAATTCAAATCAGGCTAAAGCTGACGGCAATTTAAAGAAGGCAATTGACAGACAAAACGCGCGCGCTGGCAAGCGTGCCTTCGTAAGCCGAAACTATTTCCCATCACAATTCGTAACTTGTAACTGATGGCGGAAAATCTATATTGCCCCCGATGCGCGAAACCGTTTAGCAAGGACACGAGTTATTGCCGCACGTGCGGTCTTTCTCTCGATGGCGTCGCTAAGATCGTCAGCGGCGACGCGGAAAACGCTCCCGTCAGGGTATGGCGGCCGAATTTTAATGCGATCCGTTACGGCGTGGGCATCATGATACTCGGGCTTGTGATCGGTCTTTTAAACGGTATGCTGCGCGACTTCGGCCTCTATCCCGATCGCTACGGCAAGGCGGTATTCCTGGCGTTAATTGCTTTGGCCATGCTGACAATGGGCTTAGCGTTCGTATTCCCGACCAAAAAATACAAGAAACGAAAAGGCGCGGATTTGCCGGCGGAGCTCGAAACAGCCCCGCTTGCCGGCGAGCTTCCACCCGTAGATACCGCCGAATTGGACCCGATTGTTTTCCCGAAAGACCGCCGCGAACCCGTCATGGCCGAGCCCGGAAGCGTGACTGAGAGAACGACCCGCAATCTGCAATGACTTGGTTCCTGACCGATTCCGGGGGCTTGCCCCATGCTCGTGCGGAAAGGCTTGCCTTTCCGTAAATTCGTCTAACATTTTGCTCCCGCAATAACTCCCCGGCCCGAACACGACGTGGCTATGCGAAACCTAAAAAGGCGGCTGAGCCGCCTGAATAACCGGGATCCGATCCTTCAATGCAGAAACGCGAACGGAAGTGAGCGTGTTCTTGTCAGAACCGGGAGCGTAGCGACCGGGTCAATCCAAAATCCAAAATTGAATTGACTTCACGAAATTCCGGCATTATCCTGCAAAAACGTGAAAAGTATCCGCCTGTCATCCTTAATCCTCTCCGTCCCGGTTATCTGCCTGTGCCTTTCTATCAACGTATCCGCGCAGGAGCAGGACCCTCCGCCCAACCGGGCCATCGTAACCATACCAAGCGCTAAAAACTGCCCGGTCCGCATTTACATGGTGAGGTCCGATGCCGGGGATCTACAACTCGATAAGGGAGTTACAGCCGGGCCGAACTGGCTGAAAAACCTGACAATAAGCCTTGTTAACGAAGGTGCGCCGTTTAACCATATATATCTCACGATGCATTTCCGCAGGCCCGCGGAGGAAAAGAACAAGGTGCATTTTGGCCATGACTTCCAATACGGCGAGAGCCCGTTCGCCGATGAAACGGGAGAATTCCTGGTCAATACCGCCGAACCGGTCGCCCGAGGCGCAACTTTCGAGTTTACCCTCTCCGATGACGATCACCAGAGGATAATAGATGGCCTGGCCAAAGGAGATTATCCTATCGGGCACTCATCGGTCGTGATTTTTGTAAATACGGTCGGTTACAGCGACGGGACCGTCTGGAAACTCGGGCGTTATTACGGGAGGATTATGGGTTTGATATTACATAACCATTCCCTTTCGCCTTAGTTATTCGGATCGTCCCACCA
>Ga0190272_10001197_pt1 | contig 12536 bp, 11 predicted proteins | sample Popmic504T_FD_133746 | JGI IMG/M metagenome (GOLD analysis project Ga0190272, IMG submission 133746) | Populus adjacent soil microbial communities from riparian zone of Shoshone River, Wyoming, USA - 504 T | ecosystem: Environmental > Terrestrial > Soil > Riparian zone | place: USA: Wyoming...
AAAGATGTCGATCAAGGCCTGGCGCTCTACTTCGAGATGCTGCGCAATCCACGCTTCCAGGAAGACCGGATCAGCCTCGCCAAGAGCCAGCTGCTCCAGAACATGGAACGACGAAACGATCGCACCGATGTGATTGAGGGTCGGGAGTGGGCGCGACTGATGCAGGGTACTGACCACTTCTCAACCAAGGAGACGACGAAAGCATCAATCGAAGGCATCACTCGCGAAGACATGCTGGCGTTTCACCAACGGTATTATCAACCAGCAGGAATAATCTTTGCCGTGTCAGGTGACTTTAACACTAAGGAGATGCTGGCCAAGCTGGAAGCTGCCACGAAGGGCTGGCCCTCCAATAAACAGGCGGTCCCGCCAGTGCCCAAACCGGTGAACACGATTGTGCCGGGCGTCTATGCTGTTCATAAAGCTGACGTGAATCAGGGACGCGTGAGCATAGGTCATGTGGGCGCGTTGCGAGATTCACCGGACGCTTATGCGATTGAAATCATGAACGACATCCTGGGCGGTGGTAACTTCACCTCGCGTATCACGTCGCGTGTGCGGTCGGACGAAGGACTTGCCTATAGCGCAGGTTCAAGCTTCGGGCTCGGCGTTTATTACCCGGGCAACTTCCGGGCGGGTTTTCAATCGAAAAATACTACGACATCTCAGGCCATCGAAATAATAATGGAAGAGATTAATCGCGTGCGCACCACCAAGGTGAGTGCTGAAGAACTCGAGACAGCCAAGAATTCGGCTATCGAAGTCTTCCCGCGCATCTTCTCCACTGCGGGGCAAGTTGCCGGCACGTTTGCACAGGACGAGTATACGAAGCGTCCGGCAGACTACTGGTCGACCTACCGTGATCGCATTCGCGCCGTAACTTCTGACGACGTGCTGCGCGTCGCGCAGAAGTATCTGCAACCCGACAAGCTGGTAGTCCTCGTTGTTGGTAACATCGACGAGATCAGCAAGGGCAATCCCGACAAGCCGCAATACAGTCTATTGAAGCTCGCCAAGGACGGACAGATCCGGCGCATTCCATTACCGGATCCTTTAACCATGGTCTATCCGAACCCGTAAGGTGTTTTTCGGAGCAGTTGAACGGGCGGCGAAGTCAATAGTGATTTCGCCGCCCGTCTTATTTTAATTGCAGCAAAAATGACAGCAGCCTGCTTCTCGTGTTAGTTAGTGTGACATGATCGTTTTGCCTGAGTCAGATGAAGAGTTGTTGCGGGAATGTGAGGTAGACACTTTCCGTTCGAGCGGGCCGGGTGGACAACACGTCAACAAGACGGAGAGCGCCGTGCGGTTGCGCCACCTCCCGTCGGGCGTTGTCGTGACGTCGCAGCAGGAGCGCAGTCAGCACCGGAATAAAGCCCTGTGCCTGCAGAAGCTGCGAGAGAAGGTTGAGAAGCTTAACTATCGAGCGCCCAAGCGCGTTCCCACTCGCGTTCCTCGCAGTGTTAAAAACCAGACGCTTGAAGAAAAATCTCGCCGGTCACAGATCAAACGATTACGATCGAAGCCATCACCCGACGAATAAGTAGATTGACGAACTGTCGGCGGTTGGGTTAGGTGCGTTCGGCTGAGAACCCACCGGCTGCTATCATGCGACTACACACAACGGAAAAGGGAGTCTCAATAAATGATTACTGTCGCTAATCGCATCTATGTCACGCCGGAATATGCTGACGCATTCGAGGAAAGGTTCAGGCAGCGCGCTGGACTGGTGGACGGGATGCCCGGTTTTATTTCCAACCAGGTGCTGCGGCCGGTCAACGATGGTGATCCTTACGTGGTCTTCACGCTCTGGGAGAGCCGGGACGACTTCCTCAATTGGGTGCGCTCTGATGAATTTGTTAAAGGACACGCACAATCAGGATCGCTACCGAAAGAGGCGTTTGCGGGAGCGAATGTGCTGGAGTTACATGAAGTGGTCCAGGATTCAAGTCGTCCGGAGCTTCAGGCCGAACCAAAGGGCGGGCCGTTTAAAATGCACTAGTCGCGCTGTATTGTGAGGTTTACTTCTTCGCTGCCTTCTTTCTCACCACAGTTTTCGCCGGGCCTTTCTGTGCGACACGCTTTGTGGTCTTTCGCTTTGACCGTGCAGGCTTTGCGCCGCCGCCCATATCCTCCAGCACTTCAGCAAAATCAAACCCAAACAATTCTTTGATCTTGTGATTCAGGGTCGGCATGACGAACGTCTTGCCAACCGTGGACAGTTCGCCCGCCAGGCTATCGGCAAAGGCAGCAATCTGTGAGTGTTTAGCCTTCGACCCTCTGGAGTTTTTATGCGCATACCCGAGCGTGTATCCAAGCGCAAATCCGGCCGAGAGTGCGCCAAGGCTCCAGACTATCGGTTCCTTTTGAAACTGGTCTCGATAGTCGATTACACCGGTGACAGTATCGCGCACCGCCTCGTATTGATCGGTTACCGTTTCCTTAATCTCGTGGACAGTCTGACTCAACGATTCTCGAGTCGCCGCCAGTTGCTGCTCAAGCTCGGCCCGGTTGGGGTCATTTGCCCCGCCACTTTTCGCCGCCTCGGCGTTCTGCGATTTCCTTGTCGTCATCTATGTTTCTCCTGAAACCATTCCCGAGTTCGATTGCCAACTTTGCGCATTATCAACAGCCGGGCTTATTTAATCAAAGGCTAAGGCGGTTTAGGCGAGCCGTTTTGTGAGTAGCCATTTAGAGGATATATTCAGAAACAGATAATCCAGGCCAAAGAAGCGACCGAAGAATCGAAGGGACTAAACTAGATGGCAATGATTGGGGCCAATGAACTCAAGCGGAAGATATTGATCGAGGTCGCAGGGCAGCCGTATATGGTGCTGGAAGTCTTTTTCGCTTCACCTACTGCACGAGGCGCTGCGACCATGGTGCGAACAAAACTGCGGCATCTGCTGACTGGCGCGGCAATGGAAAAGAGTTTTCGCGCGACCGAGAAGTTTACCGAACCCGACGTAGAATTCGCGCCAGCGTCGTTTCTCTATAGCGACAGCGAGGGTTGTCACTTCATGGACGAGAAGTCCTATGAGCAGTTTGTCTTTTCACTCGAAGATGTTGGCAGCGACCGGAGCTACCTCAAAGAAGGGTGTTCGCTCCAGGTTCTTAAATACAACGGCGCCCCGGTTTCACTTCAACTGCCTCAGTATGTCGAGCTCGCGATTGTGTCAACGGAGCTTGGCGCGCGAGGCGACACCGCTGCAGGCGGAGCGAGCAAACAGGCGACCGTGGAAACGGGCCTGGTAGTCCGCGTACCTCTATTCATTAAAGAAGGCGAACTTATCCGGGTGAACACACAAACCGGCGAGGTGGCTGGCAGGGCCTGAAGCTTTTGTTAACTGGTGCAAAGCCAATGAAAAAGGGGACCATCTCTGGCCCCCTTATAGTTGTTTCGAACCCGCTAATTAGTTAAGCGCTCGCGACTGCTACGTGTTTCTCGATCATCCGCGCGATTGCTTCCTTACTCGTTGCGCCTACAACGCGCTCGACTTCCTTCCCTTCCCTGAAAAGAATCAGAGTGGGAATACCCTTGATGCCATATCGCTGCGCGGTCGCGGTGTTGTCGTCAACATTCACCTTAACAACGCCGGCAGTCTCGCCAAACTGTTCGGCAATCGCGTCGATCGTTGGAGCCAACATCCGGCACGGCGCGCACCACTCCGCCCAAAAATCCACCAAAACAGGCTTGGTTGATTGCAGCACATCTTTCTCAAAAGAACTGTCGCTTACCAACATAACTTTCTCGCTCATTTACTTTCTCCTTGTCCTTATTACCTATGAAATAACAGAACTATTGTCGTTGACCTTCGATGAAGCTCTTCAGTACGCGAGCCCGGGAAGGATGACGCAGCTTTCTTAGGGCCTTGGCTTCTATTTGCCGGATGCGTTCGCGCGTCACGTTGAAATCCTGCCCAACTTCTTCCAGCGTGCGTTCATGCCCTTCCCGGTCGAGGCCAAAACGCATGCGAATCACGCGCTCCTCGCGCGGGCTTAAAGTTTGCAAAACATCGCCAGTGATCTCGCGAAGGTTGGAAGTGATCACCCTCTCGGCCGGACTCGTGCTTGATTTGTCTTCAATCAAGTCGCCGAGTTGGGAATCGCCACTTTCACCGATTGGTGTTTCCAAAGACACCGGCTGTTGTACGAGCTTGCGGGCCTTGCTCACCTTCTCGACAGACATGCCCATCTTCTTGGCAATCTCTTCGGTGGTTGGTTCGCGTCCCAGTTCTCTTACCAGCTCTCGCGAAGTATTTCGCAGTTTATTGATCACTTCGATCATGTGGACTGGAATGCGGATTGTACGCGCCTGGTCGGCAATCGCGCGGGTGATGGCCTGACGAATCCACCAGGTGGCGTAGGTCGAAAACTTATAACCCCGGCGCCACTCAAACTTGTCAACGCCCTTCATCAGACCGAGGTTTCCTTCCTGAATCAGGTCGAGAAACTGTAGTCCGCGATTCTGATACTTCCTTGCAATCGAAACCACCAGACGCAGGTTAGCTTCAGTAAGCTCGTGCTTGGCCTGCGCCGCCTGGGCTTCACCGGTCACAATCATTTGATGGGATCGTTTGATCTCAAGCGGTGAAACGTGATGTTCAGCCTCGATCTCTTTGAGACGCCGCTTCGCGACAGCGATTTGACGCTTGAACTCTTTGATATCCTCAGCCTTCAATCGTTTCTTCGTTAGCTTCACGTTGTTGGCTTCGATCTCACGCTCAAGAGTGCGCGTCTCGCGGTGAAGCCTGGCAATCGCGGCGATCAGACGTTGGCGAACCGCTTCCTTGAGGTGAAGCCCGCCAATCTCATGGGCGATATCAAGGCGCGTGCGAGCGACCTTACGTCGCAACCGGATCAGCTTCCTGGAGCCCTTCGCTCGCTTCTCCTTCATCTCCGCACTCATCTGCTCCAGCTCTTTCAGCCCGCGCTTATAAAGCTTTCGGATGTTTTGAATACCCTCGATCGTCCACTGCAGATATTCTTCGGTCTTATCCTCGTGTTCCTCCGTCTCCATTTGATCGGAGAAATTCACGACGTCGCGGATACCGATCGTTCCGGCCTCGAGCTCGGTGCCGATCTGTAGAAGCTCAGCAACAGCCATTGGGGAGCGCGTAATGCCTTTTTGCGCTCGTTTCTGGCCCCACTCGATCCTCTTCGCAATTGAAACTTCCTGTTCCCGCTTCAAAAGAGGCACCACACCCATTTCGCGCATGTAAACGCGAACCGGATCAGATGTCTTATCGAGCTCACCAGCTGAGAGATCCAACTCCATTTCTTCCGGTGCGTTGTCGTCGTCCTCAGAGTGGGCAGCCGAAGAAGATACTTCGCCGATCACGGGTTCGTCCGAGTCGGCCCCGCCTGCGCCGGCGGTTGCCAGCTTCTCTAGGACCTCGTCGATGTCCTCAATTGAAACTGCGTCTTCGAGTAATTCCTCGTGAGCGCCTGAAAAGTTGGGCTTAACCGAATCCATCGGCTCAACCCCGTCTTGATCTTTCTGAAGCCTAGTCAATTTATGATCATCCTTTGATGCGAGATCTTATTCACCTGTCGAGAGCGTCTCGCAACGGCAACTCTCCACTTGGTTTTCGTTCCAGGTAAATTCACTGGTGTACGAACGCAACCACCTACTAGCTTCTTGCAGACAAAGTTTGCGCCTTGCCGTTTTTTCTCTTTACCGATCCATTCCCGCTTAAACTCTTCACCGCGCCGATATTGACGTTCTTCGACGCTGGGGTGCGGACGCAAGGCTTAAGCCGCCGAACTGCATCCCGCAAGGTGATATTAGCGAGAACGCGCTCAACCGCCGAATCTACCTCGTCCAAAATGTCATTAAGCATCGGCCCTATATTTACTCCTACCGGGCAATCCGGATTTGGAGGATGCCGATGCAACGAAAAGACGCCTCGGGATTCAACCGCCTGGTAAATGTCCAGAAGGGTGATGTCCTCGGGCAGCCTTGCCAGTCGGGATCCCCCCATTGCTCCCGTTTGGGAAACAACAAGCTTAGATTCGGCCAATTCACAAAGCATCCGCCGGATCACCACTGGATTAGTGTTGACGCTTTCGGCAACGCTCTCTGACTTTATCGGTTCTTCCTCCGCCCATGCCATGAGCGTCAGAACGTGAACCGCCACTGCGAATCGGCTGCTGGTTGACATTATGAGATAAATATTTGGACCGCTTAATCGTCTGTAACCAATATATTTACAGTTACAAGATTTGTCAACACTGAAAACAGTTGGCGTTGCTGCAACTAAGATGACTACTTGGGATTGGTAACCTAGCTAATAAAGCGTTAAAGAAGCGCTAATTTCAGCCGAGACCGCGACCTTGGACCTATAGTTCGACTCAAATTCGCACAAGGTTTCAATTTCCGCAAAACGAGAAGCGACCGATTCTAATGCAGTGGTTGCGAAACACAGCGGTTGGCGGTAGGTCAAAGTGCATCTGCCTAGCGGGTAATGCAGCCCAAAAGGGCATAGTAAATCAAGGAGATACGTCCAGGAACTGAGAATTTCTAAAAAATGGCATGAGCATTGCTCCACAGTGAATCGTTCCAAGCTGTAAGACATTTGGTGGTTACAAAACAAAGGAGACATAACTATGTTGTGGACGATTCTAGTGATTTTGTTGGTGCTTTGGTTAGTGGGCTTACTGGGTAACATCGGCGGGGGATTGATTCACCTTCTGCTGGTCGTTGCGCTTGTAGTTTTCATCATCAATCTTGTTTCGGGTCGACGTGCAGTCTAAGGCGTTCGCGTCTGACTGGTCGACATGTGAGTCTGGAAGGTCAATCGCTCTAAAGGATTAAGATCGGACGTTATTGGCTTGACGGAATTGATTGCAAGGCTCGAGCTTTGCAATCGAAGGAGCCCTGGCGGCAACGTCAGTGCACGTCCACAGCAGGCAACGCTTCTTCTACAAAATGGGGGAGCGTTGCTTTCTGTGGATCTCAACCGAATCAAAGGAGCTAACGTGGTAGCAAAAAAAAGCGCAACGAAGAGCAGCGGAAGAAAGTCTGCGAAGAAGGCCGGTAAGAAGGTCGTGTCCTCCGCAAAGAAAGCTTTAAAGTCTTCGTCGAAGAAATCCGGAAAGAAGAGTGGATCATCCAGCTTGCTGAAGAAAGCAAAGAAAGCATTGAAAGCGGTGTTAGCCGGAGCCGCAGAAGGTGCGGTCGTGGGCGCTGCTGAGGCTGGCAGCAAAGCCACTGGCCTCGAACCAACCGATCAAAAGCAGTCACCGAGCAAAAAAGCAAGCCGGAAAAAGTAAAGCAAGCCGGAAAGAGCGTTAGTTAGGCTCCACGAAAGGGTGGAGCTTTAAATAGCCGATTTCGCCAGTCGCTCGCCTTTCGCCGATCATTGCTGTTCGGGAGATTTTAAAGCCTTTCCGACCGTACAGTGGGGGATCCGGGGCGCGCGACGGCGAGGTCTGCGAGAGTAAGAGTGCTGGACTTCACACCTTAAGTTTCCGCTACCACTCTGCATTCATCGCTGCTAGAATTCAGCCAAATCCAACCGGTTAAAGGAAAATATTTCATATGCCAGAACTCAGAGGTGTGCAGGCTACTGATGAAGTCAAAGCTGAATGGACCCGCGCTTATCAAATTTATCAGGCCGCTCCAGGGGATCGACACGACAAGAAAAACGATCGAACCGCTCGGATTGACTCTGTCGCCAAAGAACTGCAATTGACCCGCAAACAAGCGAAGCGCCGAGTCAGGAATTACGAAGCATGGCAACGCAACATCAAGAAAGCTCTAGTTGCTCCTTAAGCTCAACCGAAGTGCTACCCGCCTCAACTATCATTTGAAATAATCCGGATCTCTGAAGCAGTCGCTAGTGTTTTCCGCCAGGATGGGAAGTCTCGGATCAAAACATATCCCTGAGCTTGACGGGCTGCGCGGTTTGGCAATCCTCACGGTAATTATCCACCACGAGCTAACGCCCTTCTCCCTTGATGGCGGATTCCTGGGCGTCGATCTCTTCTTCGTTTTGAGTGGATTCCTCATCACGAGTTTACTGTTGGGTGAGTATCTAAAAACCGCAACCATCTCTCTAAAAAACTTTTACATGCGCCGGCTCTTGCGTCTCGGGCCAGCTCTGGCAACCTACCTGTGCGCCAGCCTGCTTGTGACCTGGCACAATCAATTAATTGATTTAAATAGACAACTCAAACTGGTTGCATACTCCCTTTTCTACGCTACCAATTGGCGAATGGCTTTTCGATGGGACGAAACTCTTGATCCAACCGCGATAATCTGGTCGCTCTCGATTGAAGAGCAGTTTTATCTAATTTGGCCGCTACTACTTTTTACCTGTTTGGCTTTCAAGGTAAGACAGAAGTACATCGTCGCAGGCCTGATCCTTGTCACGTTCGGGATTGCAATTAACCGCTACCTTCTGCTGGCAGCCGGCTCTGACCTCACTCGGCTTTACTACGGCAGCGACACTCGGGCCGATGCGCTCCTGGTGGGTTGTCTTTTCGCATTCCTACACGTTGCCGTTCCTTCATGGAGATTGAAGGCCTTCGTTAAGGCAGCTGGTGTTGCTTGCGCAATCGGCGGGGTGGCTTTGATCGCCACAGCGGATTTTTCTGATCTCTTTCTATACCGCGGCGGATTCACAATCTTCGCGCTGCTGGCGGGCGTAGTTATCTTCAGTTCGGCAAACTCTCCAGTCAGGGTTTTGTCGATACTTTTCAGTTGGCGCCCCTTGAGGTGGCTTGGCGAGATTTCTTATGGCCTCTACCTCTGGCACTGGCTGGTGGTAAGAAACGTGACTTTTCATTTTCTCGGCCGCTTGGAGCCCTGGTCAAAACTTGGGCTGGCGTTAGGGATCGCCGCGGCTTCGTTTTATTTAATCGAAAAGCCGTTCAACAGAATGAAGACCCGCTTCTCCGCAAAGACTAATAGTCCCAGAACCACTCCGATCCCAATTACCCCGGCCGCATTGGCGGTGGAGCCATGACTGGTGGAGCTTAACCACCTGGCGGAGTCGGGACCCGCACTTTTTGACCTGCCTGAATTGAAGACCAGTTTGTAATCTGCGGGTTAAGAGCTTTCAGACGTTCCGGAGTTGCTTTGTATCGAAGGACAAACCGGTTCAAGGAATCACCCGGCGCTACCGTAATTTCCATTGTCGCCGCGCGGCCCGTTATGGGCCGATTCGACGCTGGCTTTCCCACCGGCAAGGACGCACGCCGGGCTGATGCCGGTATATTGATTCTCTGACCGCGCGCCATGGCGGACCACTTGGTTATTGCCGGATTAAGCTGTCGGAGTTTCTCCGGCGCCACATTGTAGCGGAGTGAAATTGCCCTGAGAGAATCGCCGGATTCCGCGGTAACTGCAGCAACCACATCAGCAGGAGTTTTCGCAGCGGGCTGGCTTCTCGGCAAAACAGGGGGGCGTTCGACTCTGTCCGCTGGCGCTACGGCTTCGTCGCTTACCTCAGGCGACGAAGCGTGAGTTACCGTCGGTGTTACTGAAGTCGTTACCACATCGATATATTGCTTGACGTCGGCAAACGAGGAAAACGTTTGTTCGCCGGTAGATCTTAATGGTCCAGCGACGTTCAAGCTGACTGTGCGCGCGGCACTCTCACCGCTTCCGTCGATGCGACTAATGAAGAGCTGCGTCGGAGTGGTTTTCACCAACCACGATTCGGCGCTCTTAGCGAATACTCGGGACTGCAGCCAGGCTCCACCGAAGGCCGCCGCGATGGTCGAGGTCAGCAGGAGTAAACCAATTACGCCGAAGGTCATTTTCCTCGAGCGGTGATTTCCAGCCGGAAGGCTTGAATCGTTTTCTTCCTCAGCCTCGAAGTGAGCTTTATCCGCCACTGATGGACCGGCAAACCGCTGCCCGCCTGGAAAAATACTTAGGGGCGACGGTCTCGCTACTTCTTGAGTGTCGTCGTCATCGATTTCGCCCGTTGTACCACGAAGCTTTGAAACATCCTGCTGTAAGGCCAGAAGCCGTTCATTATCAGCCTTGCCGGCCACAACACTATCGAAGTTCCTCAGCCTTTCATCGAGTTGCAGCAGATCGGTTGTCGCGGCCTTGTCGCTCAGAGATTGCTTGATGCTCTCAATCTCCTTGCCCAGTTGCGACTGAGGAGAGCCGGCCACCTCTGATTCAGAAATACCAGGCACCTCGCTTCCTCGCGTGCTTTTTTCCATAAGCGTATTAACCCGAGCTTCGAGAGCGGCGATGGCGCGGTTCAAATCCGACAATACGGGATCGATCTCGGGTTCGTATGGGCCACCAATCACAACAATTGTGCAATCGTCTCGAGCGGGCGTTGCGACCTGCAAAAGCTCTTCACAAATCAGCTTTGGATCTGAAGAACTCAAGTCGCTTACGGCTTCAGGCGAAGCATGAACACTCTCCGCAATCCCACGGGTCATGATCAGAACCAGATCATTATCCTTAAGAGCAAACGCTTGCACTCGGTCAGTAACTGTTGTTTCCAGTCGAATGGCGCCCAGTTGTTCGATCTCATCTCCAATTCGAACTGAAGATCCAAACTCGGCGGACCCGCTAGCGTTCGTCGGGGCCGTACCGCTAAGCGCCAGGAGTCCACCTTGAGTAAGAATGTCGATACTAACGTCGCCGCAAATCAGGTAAGAAAACCGGTTCCCATTGAGGAGCGTGAGCGCGGCACTGCACAGCATCTCTGGACCACCGGTCTGCTCACCGAGGTGATGGAGGAAGTTATTAATCTCCCGCGCAAGAAACTCCAGAAACAAATCCGCTGAAAACCTTGAGAGCGAAGAGAAGGAGCTCACCACCGTTTCCAACTTGCCCTCCAGGGTTGGCTTCAGGTTGGCGTAGTCGTGGGCGGCGAAATCGAGAACAGCAAAGAAATGGCCTCGTGGAGTTTCTTTGTGGAAAACGAAATCCTCGTTTTGAAACTTCGTATTCAGCTTGAGCGAGTCGGAAGAAAAATTCATGTGCGGCGTTGGCCTTCCTTTTAAAGGTCGCAAGTTATCATGAACTCGCGAATTGCGGAATCATCTTCTGCGGTGGCAGACCCGGTAGCAGGCCGTCGCCCTGGGCTTTTGATACGTTCGCGGCTCAACTTCGACTCGCTGTAAAGGTCGCGAAGTGACGGGGCGTATGCTATTGACTGGCTGGACAACTTTTAATGATCATCACAACTGGTTACAATTCCCGGCATCCCCGAATCAATTCGCCAGCCAGTTACCAGTGGAGGAAACTATGAAGTCTGTCTACCGTAGCGGTCATGCCTGGACCGCGGCCTTTCTTGTTCTCTGCTTTGGCCTTGCTTTGACCTCGTCCTGCACAAGGCTGCAGGACTCGCAAACGCGAACCGACTCCAGGGGCACTGCGGCCGAAGCAGAGACATTTATCGCTGACGCCGAAAAACGGTTGCTTGATCTGAACCTCAAATACAGTCGTGCAGACTGGGTGAAAAGCACATACATCACCGACGACACCGAAGCGCTTTCAGCCGACGCCAACAAAGCCGTCATCACAGCCACCACCGAACTGGCAGATCAGTCGCGACGCTTCGATGGCGTGGATTTATCTCCTGATGTCGCTCGCAAAATGAAACTTCTGAAGCTGGCATTGACGCTGCCTGCTCCAAAGGACCCCGCCGAACGCGATGAAATTACTAAATTGGCGGCTTCACTTGAAGGCGATTACGGCAAGGGCAAGTATTGCCCGGATGGCGACAAGGGGAAGTGCCTTGGCATCGATGAGCTTGGCGCAACGATGGGAAATAGTCGCGACCCGGAAGAACTGAAGCGCGTCTGGGTCGGCTGGCACCAGATCTCGGCGCCTTATCGAAAAAACTATGAGCGTTTCGTCGAGCTCAGCAACAAGGGTGCACAGGAAATGGGGTTTAAAGATACTGGCGCGATGTGGCGGGCGAAGTATGACTTGGAGCCCGATCAGTTTGCCGCTGAAATGGAACGGCTCTGGCTGCAGGTGAAGCCGCTCTATGATTCCCTCTACACCTACACCCGTCACAAGCTCTCAGAAAAGTACGGCAAAGAAGTGGTCGCAGAAGACAAACCTATTCCCGCGCATCTGCTCGGTAACATGTGGGCGCAGCAGTGGGGAAATATCTATCCGATACTGGCGCCGCAAGGCGGTGATCGCGGCTTTGATTTGACGAGGATTCTTAAGGAGCGCAATACCGACCCCAAACAGATGGTGCGCTACGGCGAGGGCTTTTTCACGTCGCTCGGCTTTGAATCCTTGCCTGGCACCTTCTGGGACCGTTCGATGTTCAGTAAACCCGCGGACCACGAGGCTCTCTGCCATGCCAGCGCCTGGGACATCGACTTCGAAAAAGACGTGCGACTAAAAATGTGCATTCAGATCACTGAAGAAGACTTCACAGTGGTCCACCACGAGCTCGGTCATAACTACTATCAAATGGCCTATGCAGGTCTGCCCTTTCTTTATCGCGACAGCGCTAACGACGGCTTCCACGAAGCAATCGGCGACACCATGGCCCTATCTGTCACGCCGCCATACCTGAAGCAGCTTGGTCTAA
>Ga0190272_10001198_pt1 | contig 12534 bp, 9 predicted proteins | sample Popmic504T_FD_133746 | JGI IMG/M metagenome (GOLD analysis project Ga0190272, IMG submission 133746) | Populus adjacent soil microbial communities from riparian zone of Shoshone River, Wyoming, USA - 504 T | ecosystem: Environmental > Terrestrial > Soil > Riparian zone | place: USA: Wyoming...
CAGCTCGTTCCGCCACGCCCACCACGAAAATCCCCTGCCTGTGGAGCGAGCCCAGCCGTGCACCCACCGCACCCGACCGTCGATGCGAACTGGCATGCCGGCGTTGTGTGCACGGAGGCAGAGGTCAGCGTCCTCGTAATAGACGAAGAAGCCCGAGTCCCAGCCCCCGAGCGCCTCGAAGTCAGCCCGGCGAACCGCGAGTGCGGCACCCATCACCCACACCACGTCGACCACCTCGCTGCCGCGAGCGACAAGGCCGTAGCCCTTGTCCTTGAGCCGGAGGAGGTGGCGGATCTTCCGGAGTGGGTACGGAACACCACGCCCGTTCTCCTGGGGGGACCCGTCGGGATTCAGCAGCTGCGGCGCAACGATGCCGCCGTGCTCCCAGGCTGCCGCGGCGAGCGCCTCGATCCCGTCTGCGGTGACCGTCACGTCTGGGTTGCAAAAGATCAGCACGTCCTCCGTGCACTCCCGCGCACCGATGTTGTTGGCTGCGGAGAACCCGATGTTCTCCTCGAGCACGATCACGTCCGGGGTGCTCTGCTTTGCGATGTCGACCGACCGGTCTCGCGACGCGTTGTCGACCACGACACGACGGTGCGTGCCGGCGTCCGACCGAGACCAGTACCGCTCAAGGTCCGGGGCACTGTTGTGGGCGACTGTGACGAGCGCCACGTTCAGCTGCCACTGCGGACCTGCCGGACCGTCCGTCATAGCTTGCGCTCCAGGGCCGACTCGTGTGACTTGCGTTCCAGTGTCGACTCGTCAGGCAAGCTCGACGCGGCACCCAGGTCGTTGGTCGGCTCAGTTGTCAGGCCTCTGGACGGGGCCTGGGCGGACCCCGCGGGTCGGCCGTGCTTTGGCAGTTCAGGTTTGGGTCCGGGCCAGGTCCTGCCCTGGCGGCGCTCGCCCTTCGCCGTCGGGCGGCTCTCAGAGGAGTCGGATCGATACTCGTAGTAGCGGTACTTGTAGCTGGCCCGGTCGGCCACGGGCATCCGGTTCAAAACGATGCCGTGCACCGGCGCGTCGACCGCCTCGAGGGCGCCGATCGCCTCCTCAAGCTGGGGCCGGTGGATGATGCCGGCGCCCACCACCAGCACGGCGCCGCCAGCAACGCGCGCGAGAAGCGCCGCGTCAGTCACGGGCAACAGCGGCGCGGTGTCAATTATCACGACGTCGTACTCGGCCGCGAGTTGAGTGAGCAGTTCGTCCATGTGCGCCGACCCAAGCAGCTCGCTCGGGTTGGGGGGGATCACTCCGGAGGGCAGGACATGCAGGTTCTCGTTCCCCCAGGGCTGGATCGCGTCGGCGAGCGCGACACGGCCGATCAGGACCGTCGTCAGCCCGACTGAGGCTTCGAGATCCATGTACTTCGACACGGATGGGCGGCGCAGGTCCGCGTCGACAAGAACGACACGCGACCCCGCGTCGGCCATGGTGATGGCCAGGTTGATGCTGGTCGTCGTCTTGCCCTCGCCTGGGATGGCGGACGTCATCACGAGGATCCGCCGCTCCGCGTCCAGGGTGAGGAACTGGATGTTCGTACGTACGCGTCGGAGCGCCTCCGCCCGTGGGCTTTGCGGGCTCTCCTGCACGATGAGCGGGTGGTCCGGCGCGTCCTCGTCGAAAGTAACCGCGCCGATCACCGACGCGTTGGTCACCATCCGCACGTCCTCCTGTGACCGGATCCGCGTGTCCAACATCTCGCGCAGGAGGATGACACCGGCCCCGAGAATCAGCCCGATCAGCCCACCGAGCATGAGATTCAGCCGGCTGTTCGGCAGCACGGGGCTACCGGGGACCGTCGCCTCGCGGACGACGCTCAGTTCGACCGGGGACTCCTCGCCGGACTGGCGCTTCTCGATCTCCGAGACCACGTTCGCCAGGCTCTGCGCCGTCGCGTCGGCAATTTTCGCCGCATTGGACGGCGCCTCGTTGCTCGCCCTGATGTCGATGAGGACCGTGCGCTTCGGGGTCTCCGCCTGGATCTTCCCAGCCAGCGAACTCGTTGACTCGTCGAGGCCGAGCTCCTCGATGACCGGGTCGAGGACACGAGGGCTCGACACGAGCTCCGTGTACGACGCGACCTGCTTCGCCGTGTAGTTGCCGCCCTGGACAAGTTCTGCTGTGGTCCCTGAACTACGGAAGGAAACGAAGACCTGTGACCTCGCCTGGTAGATCGGCGTCGTCAGGAGGGTGATCACGGTGGCCACCACGACTCCGGCAACGACGAAGGCGGCGAGCCACGGCCATCGCTTCCGCAGCAATGCGATGTAGTCAGAGAGTTCCACGTAGGCTCCTGGGTCCGTTTTCTGGGATTCGTTGTGTCATACAGTTCGTCGGGTTGCCGCTGTTCGGGGTGGCATGTGGGACTCAGTACGCCCCGCTCGGTGCGAACACCTCGCGCGCTGTCCGGAGCATGATCCCGATGTCGGTGATCAGGCTCCAGTTCTCCACGTAGTAGAGGTCGAGCCGCGCCCCCTGGTCGATCGACAGGTCGTTGCGGCCGCTCACCTGCCACAGCCCGGTCAGGCCGGGCTTCACGAACAGCCGGCGTCGCAGGGCGTCGTCGTACTGGGCGACCTCCAGCTCCACCTGGGGTCGCGGCCCCACCAGGCTCATGTCGCCCTTGATGACGTTGAGCAGCTGGGGGAACTCGTCGATCGAGTACTTGCGGATGAACCTCCCCAGCCGGGTGACCCTGGGGTCGTTCTTGGGCTTGTAGAAGACGCCGAGCTCGCCGTCGAGCACCTCGAGGAGCCTGTCCTCGGCGTCCTGCCGCATCGAACGCAGCTTGTAGAGCGTGAACGGCTTTCCGTTCTGGCCGATCCGCTGCTGCGTGAACAGCGCCGGACCCGGACTGGTCATGCGCACGAGCGCGCCGAAGATCAGCAGCGGCACGGCGACGACCGCGAGCATCAGCGTGGCGACGACGACGTCGAAGATCCGCTTCACCGCGTGCTGCAGCCCCGTATACCCGGGTGGCGAGACCTGGACCACCGCCACGCCGTCGACCGGAGTGACCACCAGCCGTGGGCTCGCGACGTCGGCGAGCGCCGGCACCACGACGAGCTCCGCGCCCGTGGGCTCGAGATCCCACGCGAGCTGTTTGAGGGCCAGCGGTGTGGCGCCGTCGAACGCGGTCACGGCGACGGCGTCCACGTTCTGGGTGCGCGCGATCTCAGCGGCGTCGTCTGTGGTGCCGAGCACCGGCACGCCCTCGACCGGGGACGGGATGGCGGTGCCGCCGGGCAGACACAGCCCGACCACATCGAAACCAGCCTGGTGTGTGCGGTCCACACGGCGGCACAGGTCGATGACGGAGTCGCGTGCGCCGACCACAAGGGTGCGTCGCTGGAACTCGCCGCGCGCCCGTTCGGCATGCAGCCTTGTCGCGAGCAGCCACCGCCCGGCCAGCACCAGGGCGATCCCGACCGGGAGCGTGACGGCCACGTACGACCGCGCCAGGTCGAACTTGACGAGGTAGCAGACGATCGCGATGAGCCCGAAGAGGCCGACGGTGGCTCGTACCACGCGGAGGAGCTCCTCCCGGCCGGAGCCGAGCACACGCGGGCTGCGGGAGCCGACGATGCCCAGAGCCAGCACCCAGGCCTCGGCGAGCGCGATGGAGATCAGGGCGTACTGGCCACCTCGCGGCTCGAAGAGCTCCACCTGGACCTGTCGGTCGAAGCGGAGCACGTAGCCGAGTGCCACGGCCGCCGTGACCGCCACGATGTCCATGACGAGCGCTCGGTGGGCGATGATCCCCTGCCAGCGGGCCGCCTGCCCTCGAAAGGGCGACGGCGCGGTCATCGATGCGGAGCGCCGTGCGGACTCGAGTGCCAGCCGCTCCTCCAGCTCGGCCGCCTCACGATCGACGTCGGCGGCGTTCGGACGGTTGTCGACGGTCACTATCCACCCCTCGACTGTGTGCCTCTGAACATGTGCATCGAACGGGGATGCACGGGGGACGACCACGTGCTGCGCCTCACCTCGACGGCGAGGCACAGCACGTGGTCGGTCATGAACCCGCCTGAGGGCGGTCCGGTGGATCAGCCGCGGCGGGCGCGGATGCGGGTCGCGACGAGCGCGGTCGCACCAACGAGCAGCAGGCCGCCCGCGATCACGAGGTACGGCAGGCTGGTGGAGCCGGTCACCGCTAGGCCAGGCCCGCCGCCGCCGTCGTCGGCCGCCGCAACGGCGGTGAACGTGGCGACCGGGGTGATCGGTTCGTCCCCCTGGAATGCCTGGATCGTGTACGGGCCGGGCGCCGAGACGGTCGCGCTGTCGGTCACGTCGCCGTTCACGTTGAGGGTGGAGTCCTCGGAACTGGTTCCGGCCACCTCCACTGCCCGGTCGGACGCGGCGGCTTCACCCGCGAAGGAGACCTGGACAGTGACGTTCTCGCCCGCCATGTCCTCAGGACAGTCGACGGTGTACCCGTCCGGCTCGCCCACGGGGATGATCGGCTCTTCCACGCTGATGTCGCAGGGAGGCACGTCGGGCCCGTAGTCGTCTGCGGATGCGGCGGCCGCCGGGGCCAGAATGGCAGCGACCGCGATGGCCGTGGTGGTGATGAGGCGTCGAAGCATTGCTCAGTCCTCTGGTGTTTGTGGCGTCATTTCTAGGCGTTGAATTGGTGCCTCGGCACCGGACTCCGTGCCCCGGCATATCCGGCGCGGGACACGCCTACCCTCAGTCGGTCGTCGGTCGGGTACGTCATTCTTCGATCGACAGCTTCACGGCTCTCGGCCCCGGAGTTGTCCGCAGAATGATGTCTCCACCTTGGTGCTTCCCGGTGATAATTACATACGTAACAGAAGATGTCGCGCCCGGACGCAACGTGATATCCCGGAATGCCAACGTGAGCCCGTCATGTTTCTGCGGGGATAGACCGATATCTTCGGAATTCTCCGTCGCGGAGGCAATCGTGCCGCCCGCCGGTGCGTAGACCAGGGCCCGCAACCGGATCTCACCAGGCCGGGCTTCCTCGGGGCCCACGATGTAACTCGGCAGATCTGGGACCTGACCAGCGTCGACACGCGAGGTGTAACTCACGGCCACCGCGAGCTCCCGGGAACCGTCGGGCCGGGTCTCCCGCTCAACGACGTCCACTGCCGTGTCGACGTAGTAGGCAATCTTCGCCATCTGGATTCCCTGGGTGAAAACCCCGACGACCGGGTGGTCCCCGTTCACATTCACCCCACGGAGCGCGCCGTCGAGCACCGTGCCGTTCAGCAGGTCCGCCTCGGCCGGCCTGCTGGACCACACGAGCAGACGCCCCTGGCGAGCCGCGACCGCGAGCGCGTCGATCATCCCTGCCGAGCTCGGCGCGCCCGTTGAGTTCGGCGCGCCCGCGGAGAGCGACTCGAACGCCTCTTCTGCGACGTCGGCGAAGATCTCATCCGCCTCGGCCGGCGTCTGCGTCCGGTAGATGCCGTTGATCAGGTAGGCCACCAGGTCGTCGCCCTGCAGCTCGCCACCCGGTCCCACGTCGATCGGGCCGTTCGCCTTCAGCAGGCCGGCCAGCACGGTCGGGTCCGCGGTGACCACACCGTCCACGGTCTGACCCGTCTCGCGCCGCCACATCTCGCGCGCGATCTCGGCCGACCGCGGAAAGTCCGGCGTGGCCGTCGCATTCTGCATCCAGCGTCCCAGGTCCTCGCCGCCGAGCACCCGCTGCTCCTCCTTGGTGAGCTCGACGACTGGCTCCCGGAACGGCCCCACGTGCGCACCAGGCATCTGGCCCGTGAGCTCGACCTTGCCCTGGTCGGCGTGCAGCACCAGCACCATCCCCACGATCCCACCCAGCGCCCGCGGCTCCGCGTTGTTCTGCACCAGCACCAGGTAGTCGCGTGGCTCGTCGGCACCCAGCATCGGCGGGATGAGCTGCGCGGCGCGCGACGCCGTCGCCGTCGACATCCGCAGGTCGGAGAGCTGTTCCCGCAGGTCGACGACGGCGTCAGACACCTGCGGCAGCATGGGCGAGCCGCCGATGGCCTCGACGCTCTGCAGCGCATAGCCGACCGACTGGTCTGCGCGCTGTACATCCGGCGCCACCTCCTGAAGGGGCACGAGATCGACGCGGCCGTCCTTCGGCGCGATCGTTGCCGGGTCGACTACCTCGACGACTTCGGCGAGCCGCGGCAGCGGCCCCCTGGCCAGCCCGTCGACCACGGTCGCCATGGTCGCCACGGCCTCCACCGACGGCCCGACGCCGGGCAGCCGGCTCACGAGCGTCCAGTGCGGACCACCGGTCGCATCCCGGGCGTCGGCCGCGTGTTTCTGGAGGTCGGTCACTCGGGCGTCGAGCCGCTCGGTGCGGCCCGCGACGGCGTCAGCCTGCAGCGTTGCGACACCGCGAGCGGCCTGTTCCAGCGAGCCGCGGGCCCGCATGGCATCCAGCGCGACCCACGTGACGAGCAGCGCCAGAAGCACGAGTAGCCCGACCGCGCTCAGGGTCGCGACCTGAAGATTCCGGCGCCGGCGGTGCGTCCAGAACGTCGGCCTGGGCGTCCGCGGCTTCTTCCAGGGATTCGGCGCGGGCGGCAGAGAGCGCTCCATCGTGGCAGTCGCACGACCTACGGAGACCTGCCCCACCGAGTCCGGGGAATCAGGTTTCCTGAGTGGCACGACTTTGGCATTCCCACCGGAGATTTTACCGATTTGTGCGTGATTAGATGGGCTCTCGGTGGACCGGAGCGCCGGTGCGTCCGCCCACTTCTCGCCCCATCCTGGATGTGTCACCGGGTCCTCCTGATGGCTCTCTCCGGGAAGTACGCGTTAGGTTACCTGCGACATGCCGGGTGGGCGCGGCAGAATTAATCACTTTGCATTTACATTCACCGCTTTGCATTTACTCGGCCACATTGGGAGCGCTCACCTCTTGGCGTAGGCAGTATTTTTGGGTCAAGACCAGGTAAAGCGAAATGGAATATCGCCCAGCGGTACCACACATTTTGAGAGGGGCAACTTCTATGGCATTTACCTTGCTCGCCGTCTGCACCGGCAACATCTGCCGCTCCCCCACCGTTGAAACACTCCTGCGCAACGCGCTGGACGCGTCCGTCACGGTCGGCAGCGCCGGGACGAGCGCGCTGGTCGGTCACCCCATCGCCGAACCCATGGCAGATCTCCTGACGGTCAGCGGATTCCCATCCGCTGACTTCGCCGCGCGGCAGCTCACCCCCGCCCTCATCGAACAGGCCGATCTTGTGCTCGCCCTGACCGCCGCGCACCGTGCCTGGGTGGTCGACCGGGTGCCGGCCGCCGTGCGCCGCACCCTCACCGTCGGAGAGCTGGGGCGGTTGTCGAGCACGCTGGTACCTGGCTCCATCGTCGGGCAGGACGATGGAGCCCGGCTCGCCGCCCTCGTGCCCGCCGCGCTACTGGAACGTCCGCGGCACGCGGGCCGCATCCACGACGACGACGTCGTGGACCCCTACGGGCGCTCCGCCGCCACCTACCGGCGCAGCTACGACCAGATCCTCGACGCGCTGAGCCCGATCATGACCGCACTGCGCGCCTGACCCTCCGGGGACCAAATTCACCCCGGTGGGCGGGCCGCCGTCAACGGGCTTGACGAGCCCTTGTCCGTACACTGGCAAGGTGCCAACGATCCGCTCCCTGCTGGCCCACCCCGAGGAGCGTCGGGCCAGCCCACCGGCTCCGCGTGCCGATCTCTTCCGGGTCATCGGCGCGGGCATCGGCCTGTTCGCGATCGGCCTGATCGTGGCGCTGGTCCTGCAGCTCGTGGGGCGCGGTAGCTGGGAGTCGGTGGCGATCTGCGGTGTCGGCATCGTGCTCGGCGGGCTCGGCCTGCTCTGGGCGCGGCGGCACCGGTAGACGTATCAGACCCAGAGGTCACTCGGGTGACCTGTGTGTCTGACAGGTAGGTCAGCCCCAGGCGCGCTCCGCGCTCAGTTCCTCCGCACGTGCCGGGTCGCGCAACGCGGCCTCCAGGAGGAGCGGGTCCGCGCCCGTGAGCTCGGCCAGCGCTCGGGCGAGCCCCACGGGCGAGTCCGCGTGCGCGACGCCGAGCCCGCCGGCGTCGTCCTCGGACACCCACCACGCGACGCGCGTGCCCTCGACGGTCAGCGCCTCGTGGCGCCGCCAGGTCGACGGCGCGCCCGGCACGAGCGCCCGGACCCGCGGGTCGAGCTCGACCGGCTCGCCGGGATCGTCGGGGGCGAGGCCGGTATCGCCCTCGAACGGGAGGTCCAGCAGCTCGGCGAGCGCCTCGGTGACGTCGGCCGGGGCGGGAACGACCGGGCCGAGCTGGGCCCACCGGGCCGAGGCGGCGACCGCGAGGTCGTCGGTGCGCTCCACGGTGACGCCGTCCGGCCCGAGCGCGGGCAGCCGGGCCGGGGCGATGGCGCGGGCGTCGTCGGCGCGGGCGAGCGCGGCGAGGCCGGCCCAGACCGCGCGCGCGACGTCGGCGGACAGCGCCGGACGGTCCTCCCCCTGCGGCTCGGGCAGCCGGTCCAGGACGGCCGGCCAGTCGTGTCCGGGCAGGTCAGCAAGGTTGTGGAGCCCGCCGAGCGCGGTCAGGACGTCGTCGTCGAGCCCCGCCGTCGCAGGCGGGGCCGGTGGTAGCAAGGGCGTGTCACCGAGCGCGAACGGCGCGCCCAGCCGACGCCGCAGGAACCACGCCGTGTACGACGCCGCCTCGCGCCCCGGGGCGTCCGGCGAGCGCACGGGGGTCAGGAGCGCGCGGCGCAGGCCGGGGTCGGCCGATACCCGGTCGAGCGCCGCGGCAAGCGAGTCCCGCAGCGCGTCGAGGTCGGGAACCGCCTCGACGTCGCCGATCCACGCGCCCGGGCCGAGCTCGTCCGCGAGGTGTTCGAGGTACTCGTCCCAGTCGGTGAGCCAGCCGGCAGGGTCGTCGGGGCCGTAGTCGGCGTCGCCGCCATCGGCCGCCAGGACGTCGACGACCCGGTAGACGCCCAGGTCGGCGCGGGCACCGGCGGCCGCGAGCGCTGCGTCGCCCCAGCGTTCGACGACGTCGCCGCGCACCCGGGCGAGGTCCAGGTTCCGGGCCGCCCAGGTGCCGGGCAGCGCAGCCTCGCGCAGCGGAACGGCGTCGCCGTCCGCCACGACGGGCAGCTCCCCCAGCCAGAACGGGAGGTCGTCGGGGCCGGACTCGGCGACCGCGAGACGAACCAGCTCGAGCACCGCCGAGACGGTCTCGGCGGGGGTCGGCTCGCCTGCCCCGTCGAACGAGTCGGAGGTCGGGACGTACGTCGGATCGGAGGTCGCGTCGGACGTCGGGACCGACGACCCAGCCGTCAGGCTGGACGTCGAACCAGCCGTGGGCGCGGCCGACAGGACGCGCCCGAGCTGGTCGGCGTCGCCGTCGACGAGCACGTCCGCCGCGGCAGCGAGCGCCGTCGACCGGACGGCGGCGTCGACGAGCAGCCCGCGCGGTGTGGTGGGCGAGGCGCCGGCGCGCTCCAGAACGGGATGGGCGGCGTCCGGGTGCACCACGCGGACGCCGAGCGCGCGGGCGATCCCGGCGAGGTGCGGGGCGTCGAGCAGTACGGTCCCGCGGGCGCCGCGGGTCACGCGGCCGTCCGCGAGCGGGAGCGGCGCGCCGGAGATCGCCTCGAGCACCGTGGGCTCCCCGGCGTGCGACGCGAGGGCATCGAGGGCCGCGTGGACGACGCCGGGGTCGGGCGGGAGTGCCTCGACCAGGTCGGCGAGGCCGACGGCGTCGGCGCCGAGCGAGCGCGCCAGCGCCTGGTGCCGCACCGGGACCGTGACCAGGGCGGACGGGGATCCGGCGGCGAGTGCCCGAGCGAGCACCGGATCCTCGCCGAGGGGCCCGGCGAGGAAGGCGGCGTCCCGGGGCGCCACGCGCTGCGCCGCGCCGGGGGTGCCGTCGGACGTGTCGCCGATGCCGGCTCCGGACGGCTGGTCCGGCGCGCTCAGGCGCAGCAGCGGGGTGTCACGCAGGGCGTCGTCGACGGACGCCCGGATCGCTGCGTCGACGTCGCTCGCCGGGAGCCCGGTCGGGACCAGCCCGAGGACGTCGCGCTCCGCGCCGAGCTCGCCCAGGAACGCGGCGTACGCGCGGCCGGCCTCGGCGGCCACCCGCTCCGTCGTCGGCCCGGGGAGCACGCCCCGCCTGCCCGGGTCCACCGGGAACGACGCGATGAGCAGCGCCGGGAACGAGAGCCGGACGTCCGTGGGCGTCGGGGCGTGCAGCGTCGCGCTCTCCGCCGCGCGGCTCCCCGTGGTGGGCAGCGCCCAGAGCACCGACCAGTCCGGACGGCGCGCCTCGGTCGGCAGCGTGCCGTCCGGGCCCAGCGTCCCGGACGACCGGTGCACCCGCCACCGCGACGCGACGTCGCGCAGCACGCGCGGGCTCGCCGACGGAGCGGTGTCCTGCGGTTCAGAACCCGGCTGACCTGCGAAGTCGTCCGCGACCACCACCTCGTCGAGCGCGGGGAGCGCGAGCAGCAGGGCGTCGTCGAGCGCGGCGAGCTGGGCGCGGACGGCGGCCACGGCGTCGGCGTCGCGCAGCACGAGCTCGACCACGGTGTCCGGCTCGTCCGGCGTGGTCCCGGGCGCGGGGAACGGGAGCCGCAGCACGGGCAGCGCATCGCCGCGCGCCCGAGCCTCGTCCCTGAGCCCGGCCATGCGGGCGACTTCGAGGTCGTCGAGCCCCAGCCCCAGCTCTGCGCGCGTACCCGCGAGCGAGAACCGCACGCCGCCGGTGCGCGACCGGACGACCACCTCGTCGGACACCGACCGGACGGCGGCGAACCCGACACCGAACCGACCGACGGCACGCATCGCCCCGCCGGCCCCGGAGCCCTCACCGGACCAGGTGTCGCCACCGGCATCGGTGTCCAGGTCAGAACCGTCCGACGAGCCGGTGTACGCCGAGACCTTCGCGGAGGCCCGGAGGGATGCCAGCGACGCGACCCCGTCGGCGTCGAGCGGCGCACCCGTGTTGGCGGCGACGAGCCGCCAGCCCGCGACGTCGGACTCGACCGCCTCCAACCGCAGGATCAGCCGGCCAGGCACCCCGGCGCGCGCGGCGGCGTCCGCCGCGTTCTGCGCGAGCTCCACCACCACGCGATCGCGGTAGTAGCCGCGCGCGTGGTCCTCCTCGGAGTTCGCGTCCTCGCGGAAGCGGGTCGGCGACCCGCGCCACGCCTCGGTCACCGCGCGCCGCAGCGCGCCGGTGCCGAAGGGATCGCGGGTCACGCGGGGAGTTCGCCCCCGCTGCCGGGGGTCTCGCTCGGCTGCGCCGGCGGATCGATCTCCACCTCGTGCTCGTCGATCAGCGGCGCGGGCGCCGGCCAGTCGGTCGGGTGCTCCTCGACGTCGGTCTCCGAGTGCGCGCCGCAGCCGTGGTCGAGGGAGACCACCTTGCCGTCGTCGGGCGACCACTCGTTCGCGCACACCCCGAAGAGCTGTCCCATCGAGCCGGACAGCGGGATGAGGAACGCGCAGGTCATGCACTCGGCGGCCGCCGCGACGGCCCCGGCCGTGGTGGGGCCGCGCGATCCGCGGTACCAGCGCTCAGCCGCCTCGGCCCGGCCCTGCGGGGACAGCACGCGGGTGCGCGCGAGCGCGAGCTCGTCGATCGCCACCTCGTCGACCTCGGGTTCACCCGCCGACGTGTACCCCGGCTCGAGCCGCGGGTCGTCCGCGCGGAACGGCAGCACGTCGCCCGGGCCGACGTCGCCCGGGCGCAGCCGCTCGGACCACGGCAGCCAGGCCGGGGCGAGGATGGCCTCGTCGCCGGGCAGCAGCTCGACCTCGCTGATGGTGGCGGTCCGGCCGCGCGGCACGCGCGTCACCGTGACGGTCCAGTGCCAGCCGCGGTAGCCCCGCATGGTCGCGGCGAAGCGGTGCGAGACGACGCGCTCGTCCTCGAAGAGGGTGCCGAGGTGCTCCCCGACGTCGTCCGGTCGCTCAGCCACCTCCTGCGCGGCGGCGCGCGCGAGCTCCGCGGCGCCGTTCAGCACGGCGTCTCGGCTCGAGCGTGCGGCGACCCGCCGGGTGGGCGTTCGTGTGGCGGGCGCGGTGATCGTCACCATGTTCCTCGGGACCTCGTGGGGGTTCAGGCGTCGAAGTCGTCTGCGACCTTGCGCAACATCTTGGCAAGCATCTCCGTGTTCTTCGGATAATGCCCCTTGCGCAGGTCATTTGCGACGCGGTCGAGCATCTGCGTGAGATCACCGACGAGCACAGCCATGTCGTCGGCGGGCTTCCGCTTCGCCTTGGCGACGGAGGGCGCGGCGTCGAGCACCTTGACGGCGAGAGCCTGCGGGCCGCGGCGGCCGTCGGCCACTCCGAAGTCCACGCGCGCGCCGGGCTTCGGGACGACGCCGTCGGGCAGGGCGGAGGCGTGCAGAAATACCTCGCCTCCGTCCTCGTTGGCGATGAACCCGAAGCCTTTGTCGGTGTCGAACCACTTGACCTTGCCGGTGGGCACTGCGACCTTCTTCTGTGCTTGTCAGTACTGCTCGCGGAACTGCTCATGACGACCCGGGCTGCTGCGACTGAGCGCGCCACCTG